>Ga0255336_101420_pt1 | contig 17330 bp, 17 predicted proteins | sample MeOH1_35cm_T3_17_FD_189102 | JGI IMG/M metagenome (GOLD analysis project Ga0255336, IMG submission 189102) | Sandy soil microbial communities from University of British Columbia, Vancouver, Canada - MeOH1_35cm_T3_179 | ecosystem: Engineered > Artificial ecosystem > Sand microcosm > Unclassified ...
CGACAAGATGGCGTCAAAAGGTGACGATCCTCGTCAGGCCTTGATGCGTAATCTTTGGCAAGCAGTAGGCGAGGAGCTCTCACGACCCGTGCAAACCCAGTCCACATAAGCGTTCCAGGCGTTATGCATGAAAGACATAACGCAATGATGAAACGGCATTGGATTTCAATATCCGAATTTTCGACAATGAAGTTATTCCACACAACGCTGGGGCTTCGATGTCATCGCCGCAACAAGACCATTCGGTTTCCGCTGTTCAGCACGCCATTCCCTCCTATCTCGATTCCACCCACCTCGGCCCTTGGGGCAACTATCTTCAGCAGGTCGATCGCGTAGCGCCCTATCTCGGCTCGCTGTCGCGATGGGTCGAAACCCTCAAGCGCCCGAAGCGCATCCTGATCGTCGATTGCCCTATCGAACTCGATAACGGCACGGTCACGCACTTCGAAGGCTATCGGGTCCAGCACAACATGTCGCGTGGTCCGGGCAAGGGCGGCGTGCGGTATCACCAGGATGTGACGTTGTCGGAAGTGATGGCGCTGTCGGCGTGGATGTCGGTGAAAAACGCGGCCGTGAACGTGCCGTACGGCGGCGCGAAGGGCGGTATTCGCGTCGATCCGCGCACCTTGTCACGTGGCGAACTTGAGCGCCTGACGCGTCGATACACCAGCGAAATCGGCATCATCATCGGACCGAACCAGGACATTCCCGCGCCCGACGTCAACACCAATGAGCAGATCATGGCGTGGATGATGGACACGTACTCGATGAACCAGGGCCAGACGGCAACCGGCGTGGTCACCGGCAAGCCGATCTCGCTCGGCGGTTCGCTCGGCCGCAAGGAAGCGACCGGTCGCGGCGTGTTTGTGGTGGGTTCGGAAGCGGCGCGCCGGATTGGCTTCGATATCGACGGCGCGCGCATCGCCGTGCAGGGTTTTGGTAACGTCGGCGGAATCGCGGCGCGGCTGTTCCAGGAAGCTGGTGCAAAAGTGGTGGCGGTGCAGGATCACACTGGTTCGCTGTACAAATCGTCGGGTATCGATGCCGTCGCCTTGCTCGCGCACGTCGCCAAACATGGTGGTGTAGGCGGCTTCGAAGGCGCGGACCCGCTCGGCAAGGACGAGTTCTGGACCATCGAAAGCGACATCCTGATTCCCGCTGCATTGGAAGGCCAGATCACGGAAGAAAACGCACCGAAGATCAAGACGAAGATCGTTGTGGAAGGCGCGAACGGCCCGACCACCACGGCGGCCGACGACATTCTCCACGACAAGGGCATTCTCGTGATCCCCGACGTGGTCGCGAATGCGGGCGGTGTCACGGTTTCGTACTTCGAATGGGTGCAAGATTTCTCCAGCTTCTTCTGGACCGAAGACGAGATCAACCAGCGACTCGAACGCGTAATGCGCGAAGCATTCGCGGCCGTGTGGCAAGTGGCGAGCGAGCATTCGGTGTCGGTGCGCACCGCGGCGTTTATTGTTGCGTGTACGCGGATTCTGCAGGCGCGCGAAATGCGCGGCTTGTATCCTTGATTTCAGCAACAAGCAACGTTTGCGAGCGTAGGCCAGAATGAGGCGGCGCTAAAGCAAAAAGCATCAAGACGCCCGGCGGCGTCCTTCGGGACGTCGACGGGCGTTTCGCGTGACAAGTACAAGAAAATTAGGGCGGAACCACGGCAGTTGAAGGCGCTCGAAAGCCCGCTCAGTCAGACATTGCAGCGGGTGTCTCAAAAATAAGCAACTGTGGACAACATTCATTCTTTCAGTTTTATTACCCTGCTAAAATTGCGCCGTTTTCGCCAAGGAGATCAAACTATGAAGTTCAAAAAAGCCGCGCTACTGCTCGCCGCACTGGGTGTATTCGCCTCGGGTGCGCAAGCGCAAAACAACGATACGTTAAAGAAGATCAAGGATTCCGGGAACATCTACCTGGGTTTCCGCGAGTCGTCGATTCCGTTCTCGTACTACGACGACAAGCAACAGGTCATTGGCTATTCGTATGAGTTTGCTTTGAAGGTGGTCGACGCCGTCAAGGAAAAGCTCAACATGCCGAACCTGAAGATTCAGCAGAAGTCGGTCACCTCGCAAAACCGCTTGCTGCTCGTGACGGGCAACCAGATCGACCTCGAGTGCGGTTCGACCACGAACAACCTCGAACGTCAGCAACAAGTCGCGTTCTCCAACACCATCTTCGTGATCAGCACGCGCCTGATGGTGAAGAAGGATTCGGGGATCAAGGACTTCGCCGACCTGAAAGGCAAGACTGTCGTGACGACCGCGGGTACCACCTCCGAGCGCCTGCTTCGCAAGATGAACCAGGACAAGAGCATGGGCATGAACATCATCAGCGCGAAGGATCACGGCGACTCGTTTTTGACGTTGTCGACGGGACGCGCCGTTGCGTTCATGATGGACGACGCGTTGCTCGCTGGCGAACGTGCGAAGTCGAGCAATCCGGGCGATTTCGTGATTGTCGGTACGCCGCAATCCCGTGAAGCTTATGGTTGTATGCTGCGCAAGAACGATCCGGAGTTCAAGAAGGTAGTCGACGACGCCATCGCCAAGATAGAAACCTCGGGTGACGGCGACAAGATCTACAAGAAGTGGTTTGAAAGTCCGATTCCGCCGAAGGGTCTGAATCTGGCCTTCCCGGAAAGCGATGACATGAAGGCGCTTTTCAAGAACCCGAACGACAAGGCAATCGATTAATCCCGATGCTTCTGGATTGATGGAAACGGAAGGAGCGCTGCTTCTTCCGTTTTCTTTTGGAGGGAGTCCATGTCCTACCACTGGAATTGGGGTGTTTTCCTAAGCCCCGTATCGACCGGCGAGCCAACAACCTATCTCGGCTGGCTCATTTCCGGTTTCTGGGTGACCGTGACCGTGTCGCTCGCGTCATGGGTCCTGGCGCTGGTGGTCGGCTCGTTGTTCGGCATTCTTCGCACCGTGCCAAACCGCAAGCTGGCCGCCATCGGCACGATTTATGTCGCTATTTTTCGTAATATCCCGCTGCTCGTGCAGTTCTTTATCTGGTATCTCGTGATACCGGAATTACTGCCGCCTTCCATAGGTAACTGGTTCAAGCAGTTGCCGCCGAACGCGCAGTTCTATTCGTCATCCATCATCTGCCTCGGGTTGTTCACCGGAGCACGCGTGTGCGAGCAAGTGCGCTCGGGCATTGCGGCCTTGCCGCGCGGACAACGCGCCGCTGGTCTCGCCATGGGTTTCACCGAATGGCAGACGTATCGATACATCCTGATGCCGGTTGCGTATCGCATCATCGTGCCGCCGCTGACGTCGGAATTTTTGAACGTGTTCAAGAACTCGGCGGTGGCGTCGACCATCGGTTTGCTCGAATTGTCGGCGCAGGCGCGGCAGCTTGTGGATTACACCGCGCAGTCGTATGAGTCGTTCATTGCCGTGACGCTTGCCTACATGCTGATCAACCTGGTCGTCATGCAACTGATGAAGGTGGTCGAAGCCAAGACTCGGCTGCCCGGCTACATTGGAGGCAAGTGATGCATCATTTCAACTGGAGCAGCGTGGTGAGCTCACTGCCCACGCTGTGGACCGGCGCCATCATCACCTTCAAGATCACGCTGCTCGCGCTCGTGTTCGGGATTTTGTGGGGCACCGTGCTCGCGCTGCTGCGCCTCTCGGGCGTCAAGCCGCTCGAATGGTTCGCGAAGGGATACGTCACGCTGTTTCGCTCGATCCCGCTCGTCATGGTGCTGCTGTGGTTCTTTTTGATCGTGCCGCAGTTCCTGCAGAATGTGCTGGGGTTATCGGCGGAAGTCGATATCCGTTTAGCCTCCGCGATGGTCGCGTTCTCGCTGTTTGAAGCTGCGTATTATTCGGAAATCATCCGCGCGGGCATTCAGGCGGTGTCGCGCGGACAGGTCAACGCGGCGTTCGCGCTTGGCATGACCTACATGCAGGCGATGAAGCTGATCATCCTGCCGCAGGCGTTTCGCGCGATGGTGCCGTTGCTGCTCACGCAGGCTATTGTTTTGTTCCAGGATACGTCGCTCGTGTATGTGATCAGCTTGGCGGACTTTTTCCGCACGGCTACGAATGTGGGCGATCGCGACGGTACCACCGTCGAAATGGTGTTGTTCGCCGGCGCCTGTTATTTGGTGGTGTGCCTGGTCGCATCCGGTCTCGTCAAAAGTCTTCAGAAAAAGGTCGCTCGATGATCTCACTCAAGAATGTTTCGAAATGGTATGGCCCGTTTCAAGTACTGACCGATTGCACGACGGAAGTCAAAAAGGGCGAAGTGGTGGTGGTCTGCGGCCCGTCCGGTTCAGGCAAGTCGACGCTGATTAAAACCGTGAACGGACTCGAGCCGTTCCAGAAGGGTGAGATCACGATCAACGGTCAGTCGATCGGTGACAAGAAAACCAATCTGTCGAAGCTGCGCGCGAAGGTCGGCATGGTGTTCCAGCACTTCGAACTGTTCCCGCATTTGACGATCGTGCAGAACCTCACGCTTGCTCAGATCAAGGTGCTGGGGCGCTCGAAGGACGAAGCGACGGCGAAAGGCCTGAAGCTGCTGGAGCGCGTGGGACTGAGCGCTCACGCCGATAAATTTCCCGGCCAGCTTTCCGGCGGGCAGCAGCAGCGGGTGGCAATTGCGCGGGCACTATCGATGGATCCGATTGCCATGCTCTTCGACGAACCCACGTCCGCGCTCGATCCGGAAATGATCAACGAAGTGCTCGACGTGATGGTCGAACTGGCGCAGGAAGGCATGACCATGATGTGCGTCACGCACGAAATGGGCTTTGCGAAGAAGGTCGCGCATCGCGTGATCTTCATGGATCGCGGGTTGATCGTGGAAGACGACAAGAAGGAAGCGTTTTTCGAGAATCCGAAGTCGGACCGCGCGAAGGATTTTCTCGCGAAGATTCTGCACTGATGGGGTTGGCGGGCTGTTTCGGCTAACGCCGGATGGCCACGCGTACGTCCCGCGTTGATCTAAAGAAGCGCGCGGCGTAAAAAGGGCCGTCCAGCTCACGCGGGACGGCCCTTTTTTGGTCTAACGCGAGTCGCTGGTTGGAGCTGCTTTGGTGTTGTCTTGCGTCACGGCATCGGGCGCGTTTTGCTTCAGCGATTCAATCCCGGCATCGCGTGCTGCCGCGCTGCTGTAAGCCTCGCTCACGCCTATTACTTCGTGGTTGCCCGCCTTCAGATTGAAATAGGGTGCGCCGCTTTTGTCCGTCTTACGCTCATAGCGGTCGTCGATCAGCGCGTTTGCCTTGACCGACGCAATGCCGTGTTCCGCCGATGCCCGCGTCACATACGTCTCGCTTTTGAGGATCGGTTCGCCGTTGGCTGCCCGCAGGTTGAAATAGAACTGGCCGTTGCGGGCTCTGTCGATGACGAACTTTCCTGACATGGCATGTGCTCCCTGGGTAGTGGAACGAGCTTGAGTTCAGGTGATCCTCAAAAATCGCGAAACTACTCGATGCCGAGTTCGGTCTCCACATCCGCGGTCGTCTCGATAGTCTCGACGCGCAGCACCGATTCAACGCAAACCTTGCACAGTGGTTCGCGCGCTTTCTCCGCGACATCGGCCGGTACCGGGACATTGAGCGTCTTGAGCAATGCGCCATGCTGGAACAACGCGAGGTCGCCGGGTTCGAAGCGCGTCCAGATTTCGTCGTCGGTGAGCGGCGAAGTGGCGATCACCGCGACGCGATCTTCCGGCGTGGTGTACTTCGCGAAATCGATCGACATGTCTGCATCGATCAAATGCGCCGTGGAGAACGGCCAACTGCGCACGAGGTAATACAGATGCGTGGAGCAATGCGAAAACAGCGCCTGGCCATTCGACATCAGAAAATTGAATACGCCGAATTGCGTGATGTCGCGCGTCAGCGTTTCCAGCGCCGCGAAAAGTTCGTCGAGCGGCGGCTGACAGCCGGGGAATTCGCGCCGCAGACCCTGCAGCAATGCGCAGAACGCCAACTCGCTATCGGTCGTGCCGACCGGCTGATACTGCCCGTTCAGACGGGGTTTGAAATTGTTCAGATCGCCGTTGTGCGCGAAAATCCAATGCCGGCCCCACAATTCGCGCATGAACGGATGGCAATTTTCAAGCAGGATGTGACCTTGCGTGGCCTTGCGAATATGCGCGATCGTATTTTTCGACTTGATCGGATAACGCTTCACCATTTCGGCGAGCGGAGAACTGGCCGACGACTGGTGATCGATGAAAAGGCGGCACGCCTTGTCTTCGAAGAACGCGATGCCCCAGCCGTCCGCGTGATGGTCGGTGACGCCGCCACGCGCCGCGAAACCGGTGAACGAGAAAGTCACGTCCGTGGGTTCCGCGCAGTTCATTCCGAGAAGTTGGCACATTGCTGGGGCTGCAGACGGGGTGAATGGAGCTAACCGTTACAATACGGGTAGCCAAAGCATAGCACCGACCAAACCGCCAAAAAATCGCGGCTTTCGACCGCAGGGTGGCATCGTTGTGGAATTTCCACGGTATGGGCCGGTTCGTGCGAGGAAAACTGACCGATCGCTCTAGCGCTTCGTTGTGCACGCGATGGTGGGACGCGATTCACTGATCCAGTAGCCAGATTTTCGTCGCGAACCTGCGCCGGTCGGGTTGAGGGGTTTTGCAGTGAACGCGTTGTTGCGGCGCGCGTCGCTGCGCCGGTTTTCTGCGTGCGTGCTAGTGTTTTCATGGTCACCGTTGTCCTTCTGTCTGCGTCATCCGATTATTTTCGTCGCTTTTTCGTCGCTATCACGCCAATGTCCGCTTCCACGCCTGCTTCAGTCTCGTCCGCATCTTCCGTTGACTCCGTCACGCTCGCGCGTCCCGACGACTGGCATTTGCACGTGCGCGACGGCGCCGTGCTCGCGGCCGTGCTGCCGCACACGGCGCGGCAGTTCGGCCGCGCGATCATCATGCCGAACCTGCGCCCGCCGGTGACGACGACCGAGATGGCGGCGGCGTATCGCGAGCGGATTCTGGCCGCCTTGCCAAAGGATGGCCCGGCCGCGCGTTTTGAGCCGCTCATGACGCTTTATCTCACCGACAACACTGCGCCAGACGAAATTCGCCGCGCTCGTGAAAGCGGTTTCGTCCACGGGGTGAAGCTTTATCCCGCCGGGGCGACGACCAATTCCGATGCCGGTGTGACGAGCATCGCGAAATGCGCAAAAACACTGGAGGCGATGCAGGAGCACGACCTGCCGCTGCTGGTGCATGGCGAGGTCACGGACCCGGCCATCGATATATTCGATCGGGAGAAGGTTTTTATCGATCGCGTGATGACGCCTTTGCGCCGTGATTTTCCCGCGCTGAAGGTGGTGTTCGAGCACATCACGACGAAGGACGCCGCCGATTATGTCCGCGATGCCGACGGTCCGACCGGTGCCACGCTGACCGCGCATCATCTGCTGTACAACCGCAATGCGCTGTTTGTCGGCGGGATTAGGCCGCATTACTACTGCTTGCCGGTGCTGAAACGCGAGACGCATCGCGTGGCGCTGGTGGCGGCGGCCACATCGGGAAATCCGCGATTTTTCCTCGGCACGGACAGCGCGCCGCATGCGAAGGGGTTGAAGGAGCACGCGTGTGGCTGCGCCGGTTGTTACACGGCGCTGCACGCGCTGGAGCTCTATACGCAAGCCTTCGATCAGGCCGGCGCGCTTGAGCGGCTCGAGGGTTTCGCGAGCTTTCACGGCGCGGACTTTTACGGCTTGGCGCGCGCGACGGAGCGCGTGACACTGCGCCGGGAACCGTGGACGCTGCCCGCCGAATTCATGGCCGGCGGCGATGAAATCGTGCCGCTGGGCGGTGGGGAATCGATTGGCTGGCGCATGGAGTGACGGCTGCCGGGGCACGTCATGCGGATGTTTTGGCGCGCCGGATAATGAATTCCTGGACTTTAAAACCCGCGCCTCTCTCTCGCTACTCGCATGTCCAACCGGGAAAACTCACCGAAGCCTGAATGCGCGGGACCATCGTCGGCGCTATCCGATGCCCGCGCGGCGCAGCGGTTTATGGACATCGACTGGTCCAGCCTGTGGCTTGCGCCGCTTGCCGAGCGCGGCGAACGCTGGCGCCAGGCCGCGCTCGATGGCTATCGAGCCTATCTTTCCACCCTGAACGCCGACGCACGCACCGAGCCGCGTGTAACGGGACGCGGCAAGCCGTTGTCGTTTATCGCGCAGGACGGGTTGCCGGCGGGCGCCTCGTATGAAGGGCATATCGCCGAGACCGGCTGCGTGCCGACGCGCTACAACCTGCACGATTTCTTCAACGGCGCGATGTGGTTCCAGTACCCGTGCATCAAGGCGGCGCTGAACGCTCGCCAGGCCGCGGAGATCGATGTGCTCGGTATTGGTCCGACGCGAGGCGCGAGGCGCGACGCCCTGACACTCTTCGACGAAAACGCCATCCTTTTTGCCTGCGCCGACCCTTCGCTCGCCGCGGCGCTCCGTGGATTCGACTGGCGCACGTTGCTCGTCGAACAACGCGCCGCCTGGGGCCGCCAATGCGAGGCACGAATCTTCGGTCATGCGCTGCTGGAAAAGCTGGTCGCGCCGTACAAGGCGTGCACGGGGCACGCGTGGATCGTCGAGGTCGAGCCAGCCTATTTTTCCGCTACCGACGCCGAGCGCCGTGCGATCCTCGACAACGCTGTGTCCGAACGCTTAAAGAGCGAAGCTGTTTCCAGCCGATATTTCACGCCGTTGCCCGTGCTGGGCGTGCCGGGCTGGTGGCCGGGCAACGAAACTCCATCCTTCTACGAGGACCCCCAAGTGTTCCGACCGGGCCGCCGCTCTCGGGGGATCGGTGAAATAAGCTCAGCGCAGTTAGGAGCTTGACCCCCATGCTAAAATCAAGCTCGCAAAGCAGGCCAGGCAGTCGCGGCTTTTCCGGTTTCGGCCGGGGAGGGCGAGGAAAGTCCGGACTCCACCAGGCAGGGTGATGGCTAACGGCCATCCGTGGCGACACGCGGAACAGGGCAACAGAAAGCAAACCGCCGATGGCCCCTGGCGCAAGCCAGGGGATCAGGTAAGGGTGAAACGGTGCGGTAAGAGCGCACCGCGGCTGCTGCAAGGCAGGCCGGCAAGGTAACCTCCACCCGGAGCAATTCCAAGTAGGCAGGCGCGCATCTTCGCGATGCAGGACGGTGCCTCCGTCTCGTCTGCGGGTAGGAAGCTTGAGCGCGTCAGTAATGGCGCGACTAGAGGAATGGCTGCCACGCGCGTCACGCTTTCGGGTGTGATGCGTGCACAGAATCCGGCTTATCGGCCTGCTTTGTGACTATTCAAAAAGAAAGCCGGCGTCAGTGATGACGCCGGCTTTTTTTCGTCTTCGTTTTTTTGATGCGCGTAGAGCGTCTAGCCCGCGACGATATCGAACGAATGCGTCAACTCAGCCGTCTTGGCAAGCATGATCGACGCGGAGCAGTATTTATCGTGTGACAGGTTGATCGCGCGTTCGACCGTCGCGGGATTCAGGTTCTTGCCCGTCACCGTGAAGTGGAAGTGGATCTTCGTGAACACTTTCGGGTCCTCGCTAGCACGCTCGGCCTTGAGCGTCACCGAGCAGCCTGCGATTTCCTGACGGCTTTTCTTCAGGATCATCACGACGTCGTACGCGGTGCAGCCGCCCGTGCCGAGCAACACCATTTCCATCGGCCGAGGGGAAAGATTGCGGCCACCGCCTTCCGGCGCGCCGTCCATGGTGACCAGATGGCCGCTGCCCGTTTCCGCGGCAAACGCCATTCCGTCCTGTCCCATCCAGCTAACTTTGCATTCCATGAGAAAACTCCGGGTGCCATAAGGGCACTTGTTCAATCGTGTCGATTGTAGCGTTTTAGCTGATTGTAGGAATCGAAGCTGTGTCGGTTTCCAAGCTTGGCCGCAGCACATTGTTGCATTGCGATACGTAAGAGGAATCCGCAATTTCCCTACCATGGATAAGGGGTTTTGATGAGCGCCTACGCTTGCGGCGCTTTCTTGATCTACAGTAAGTTACTGATTATAAATACTAAATTGATGAGATTCTGGTTTCGTCATGATTTTGCATTATGAAACTCTATCCCATAATGCAAATTTACTTGCTTTGCACAAAAGCACTTCATATACTTGCTCTCATTGGTTGTCGCCGTCCGACAAACACACCGCGTCTCCTCCACCTCCTCCTAGGTGGATTCAGCCCGAGCCCAAGGCTCGGGTTTTTTTTCGTCTGCTTTTTCGTCGATTTCGGTCCTGACCGGGGCACATTAGCGTGTTGAGCAGGCAAGTTTTGACTTCACATCAAAATTTCCCTTATAATTCAAAGTTCTCTATCCGCACCATGCCCGCGGACGAGAAACAGGGAGAGCCCGCACGCGCCTCGATGCGCACTTACATACAAGCGGGACATCACAGGGCAGAATTATTTTTTGGATCGATCATGAAGACGTTTTCCGCAAAAGCCCATGAGGTGACGCGTGAATGGTACGTGATTGACGCGACGGATAAGGTTCTCGGACGTGTCGCCAGTGAAGTGGCCGCCCGACTTCGCGGCAAGCACAAACCCGAGTTCACCCCGCACGTCGACACTGGCGATTTCATCGTCATTATCAACGCCAGCAAGTTGCGCGTTACGGGCAACAAGGGTACTGACAAGAAGTACTACCGTCACTCGGGCTACCCGGGCGGCATCTACGAAACGACGTTCAACAAGATGCAAGAACGCTTCCCGGGCCGTGCGTTCGAGAAAGCGGTCAAGGGCATGTTGCCGAAAGGTCCGCTCGGCTACGCGATGATCAAGAAGCTCAAGGTCTACGCTGGCGCAACGCATCCGCATACGGCTCAACAGCCTAAAGCGCTCGAGATCTAAAGGGAGCCCATATGATCGGTAATTGGAATTACGGTACGGGCCGCCGCAAGAGCGCCACTGCCCGCGTGTTCATCAAGTCCGGCACGGGCGTGATCATCGTCAATGGCAAGCCCATTGCTGATTATTTCTCGCGCGAAACGTCGCTGATGATCGTGCGCCAGCCGCTGGAGCTGACGAGCCACGCCACCACGTTCGACATCAAGGTCAACGTAAACGGCGGCGGTGAGACGGGTCAGGCAGGCGCAGTTCGCCATGGCATCACGCGTGCCCTGATGGACTATGACGCAACGCTGAAGCCCACGCTGTCGCAAGCCGGCTTCGTGACCCGCGACGCACGTGAAGTCGAACGTAAGAAAGTTGGTTTCCACAAGGCACGTCGCCGGAAACAATTCTCGAAGCGTTAAGCTGGTTGGCGGTTTCGTCGTTGTTACGGCGAAATGGCTCGAAAAAGCCGCCTGCGTGTATGCGCTGGCGGCTTTTTTCGTGGCGGATGGTCGCGGATCGGGGCAATTCATCAGCGGTGCCCCAAGCAGCCGCGGCAAATTCGAGATAGTGTGGAGCGATAGCCTATTGATTACATGGGCTTCCAGCACGATATTGAGATCAGCCCTACAATAGACGCCAGAAGCTTTTTTGGAGAGTTCGAATGAACGCTGTCACCGACACCCCCACGACCGAAATGCCGCTGCCGTTCGTTTTCACCGACGCAGCAGCTGACAAGGTCAAGCAACTGATCGACGAAGAAGGCAATCCGGAGCTGAAGCTGCGCGTGTTCGTGCAGGGCGGCGGTTGTTCGGGCTTCCAGTATGGCTTTACGTTCGACGAAGCCATCAACGAAGACGACACCGTGATGGATAAGGCAGGCGTGCAACTCCTGATTGATTCGATGAGCTATCAATATCTCGTCGGCGCCGAGATCGACTACAAGGACGATCTGAACGGTGCGCAGTTCGTGATCAAGAACCCGAATGCGACCAGCACCTGCGGTTGCGGATCGTCGTTCTCAGCCTGATTCTGATCGGATTACACAGTAGCAATGCCGATGTGAAACGGAGCCTTCGGGCTCCGTGTTTGTTTTTGCGCCGGCGGTGTATGGCGCGAACGCGTCGGGCCATGAAGGTCGAGGTGACGGAGCAGCGTGAGTCTGCGTCGGGAGGCGCGCAGGGCAAGCGCATTCGCTTTCTTTTCCGTGCCTAAGCTTCTTCGCGAACCGGGCTATTGGCTGCGGGCGGCACTCAACGCGGATAAATCGCCCCCAGAACCCGTTCTCCCGCGGCGCCTGTTACCGCCGGGACATTGCCCGGCTGACGCGCCACGCAACGCATGGCCAGCCATGCGAATGCCAATGCTTCGACCTGTTGGGGCGGCACGCCGAGCGCCTCGGTGGTCATGACGGGGACCCCCGCCACGCCGGTTTCTCCAAGCGCCTGCTGGATCACCTTCATCAGCACCGGATTGCGTGCGCCGCCGCCGCACACATAGACCGCACGGCAATCGGATGCATGCCGCTCGATTTCCCGCGCGACGGTAATGGCTGTGAGCGCTACGAGCGTTGCCTGCACATCCTCGGGCGAAACCTTATCAAACCCCACGAGTTTGGCGTCGAGCCACTCAGGATTGAACAAGTCGCGCCCGGTGCTTTTAGGCGGCTGCTGTTCGAAAAACGGTTCATCGAGCAAGACGTTCAACAGCGGTTGATGCGTCTGGCCCTGCGCTGCGAAACGACCGCCTTCGTCGAAGGGACGTTGCAGATGGCGATGCGCCCATTCGTCGAGCAATGCATTGGCTGGCCCACAATCGAAACCGTGCACGCCGCCGTCGGCCGAGAGAATGGTGATATTGCTGATGCCGCCAAGATTGCAGACCACGCGCGTTTCGTTCTGGCTGCCGAAAATGGTCGCGTGGAACGCCGGAACGAGCGGCGCGCCCTGGCCGCCGGCGGCGACGTCGCGGCTACGAAAATCGGCGACGATGTCGATGTTGGTCATTTCAGCAAGCAGCGCAGGATTGTTGATTTGCCGCGTGTAGCCCTTTTCCGGCCGATGCCGCACCGTCTGCCCGTGCACGCCGATCGCGCGGACTTTCGCGGACGAGTAACCGCTCATGCTGGCCAGTTCGTGACAACACACCGCGTAGCGCGTGGCCAGCGCGTTCGCCGCGAGGGCTTCGCGTTCCAGTTCATTGTCGCCCGGGGCCTGAAGGGCGAAAAGCGCGTCGCGCAGGCCTTGTGAGAACCCGACATGAGCCTCGCCAAGCACGACGGGTGGCTTGCCGGCAGTGAACTGGACGGCAATGCCGTCCACGCCGTCCATGCTGGTGCCCGACATCAGCCCGAAATACACGCCGTCCGCCATGTCGCTTGTTTCCATCGCCTCGGTCCGTCGCGCCACATTGCTCTCCTGTTCGATGCAGGTTCGCCGACGACCGCTGGTCGGGGCACCATCGTAGAAATTCATTTGGCCAAAACGGCCGCGATGGACCGATTATCCACGCATCGATGCAACTCGTTAAGCCGCTGGCCATTCAGCCATGTTTGGCGCAGGGTATCCCGAGCCGCACCGTCCGAAACATGGCCGAACGGCCAACGCGCGGGGAAAACGGGGCGAAGGCGGACGACATCACGTAAAATCCGTTGCCTGAACAAGCGAATGCCGCACGATTTTCCGCGTTCGAACGCGACGGTGAACGTGCCCGGAAACAGCGGCTATTGCCAGATACGCGCCCGTTAGCGCCCCGAATAAATCACCCGAAAAAGTTGCAAGCATGACCACTGAACCGAACGACTCTCCGGCTTCGGCTGCGAAAACCTTGCCCCTCACCGACGAAGTGCAGGCCGCGCTTGCTATCGCGAAACGGGGCTGTGACGAGTTGCTGATCGAAGCCGAGTTCGCGCAAAAGCTCGCTCGCAGCGCCGTGAGCAGCAAACCGCTGCGCATCAAGCTTGGCCTCGACCCGACCGCGCCTGACATCCATATTGGCCATACGGTTGTCCTGAACAAGATGCGCCAGTTGCAGGATCTCGGCCACACGGTGATCTTCCTGATCGGCGACTTTACTTCGCTGATCGGCGATCCATCGGGGCGTAACGCCACGCGCCCGCCGCTTACGCGCGAGCAGATCGAGTCGAACGCGAAGACCTATTTCGAACAGGCTGCGCTCGTGCTGGATCGCGAGAAGACCGAGATTCGCTACAACAGCGAATGGTCAATGCCGCTTGGCGCCGACGGCATGATCAAGCTCGCGTCGCGCTATACGGTTGCGCGAATTCTTGAACGCGAGGATTTCACGAAGCGCTACCAAGGCGGCGTGCCGATCTCGATCCATGAGTTGCTCTATCCACTGATGCAGGGTTACGACTCGGTTGCGCTGAACGCCGATCTCGAACTCGGTGGCACGGACCAGAAGTTCAATCTGCTCGTGGGCCGCGAGTTGCAAAAGCAATATGGCCAAGAGCAGCAATGCATCTTGACCATGCCGCTGCTAGAAGGGCTGGATGGCGTCGAAAAGATGTCGAAGTCGAAGCACAACTACATTGGCATCAGTGAGAAACCCACCGACATGTTCGGCAAGCTGATGAGCATCTCCGACACGCTCATGTGGCGCTATTTCGAGCTGCTGTCGTTTAGAAGTATCGAAGAAATTGCGCGGTTCAAAAGCGAAGCCGAGGGTGGCCGTAACCCGCGCGATTTCAAAGTGCTGCTGGGGCAGGAAATCGTCGCGCGTTTTCATTCGCCCGCCGACGCGGAACGGGCGTTGGAAGACTTCAACCATCGTGCGAAGGGCGGAGTGCCGGACGAGATTCCGTCGGTGACGCTCAGTGGCGCGCCGCTCGCTATCGGGCAATTGCTAAAGCAAGCCGGGCTGGTGCCTTCGACTAGCGAGGCGCTGCGCAATATCGAGCAGGGCGGCGTGAAGATCGATGGCGCGACGGTGTCGGACAAGGGCTTGAAGATCGAGGCGGGCGAGTTTGTCGTGCAGGTCGGCAAACGCCGCTTCGCGCGCGTCACGCTGGCGGCGTAAGCGCGTGATCGCACTCATTCAGCGCGTTTTGCGGGCCGACGTGCGCGTGGGTGAGCGCGTGACGGGTGCGATCGATGCGGGCTTGCTCGCGCTTGTGTGCGCAGAGCGTGGTGACACGCCCGCGGTCGCCGGCAAGTTGCTCGCAAAGATGCTCGCGTATCGCGTCTTCAGTGACGCCGCTGGCAAGATGAATCTGCCGGTGAGGGATATCGACGGGATGGGGCGTGCCGGCGGCGTGTTGCTGGTGTCGCAATTCACGCTCGCGGCGGATACCTCAAGCGGGCTGCGGCCCAGCTTCACGCCCGCTGCGCCGCCTGAGGAGGGCCGCAGGATCTTCGAACACTTCGTTGCGCAGGCGCGCGCCGCGCATCCGATAGTCGAGACCGGCGAGTTCGGAGCGCACATGCAAGTGTCGTTGATCAACGACGGGCCGGTCACTTTCTGGCTGCAAGTACGTCCCTGATGGTTTGTCACTGCGCTGCTTGACCAGGCGCATCCTCTGGAATCCCCATGACCACGCAAGTCCTCTTCATCAGGCACGGCGAAACTGACTGGAATCGCATCAAGCGTATTCAGGGGCACATCGACATTCCGCTGGCTACAACCGGCATCGCGCAGGCAGGGCAGCTTGCCCGGCGTCTTTTGCGGGAATCGAAAGCCGGCGCCCGGCTAGACGCGCTGTATTGCAGCGATCTGCTGCGTGCCCAGCAAACGGCAAAACCGTTTGCGAACGCACTCGGTTTGTCGCTGAACCTGAATGAAGGTCTGCGCGAACGGTGGTACGGCGACTTTCAAGGTCACGACAGCGAAGAAATCCGCGCGAAGTATCCCGCTGAATATGCTGTCTGGCAGAGCCACGATCCGGATTTTGCGCCGCCCGGCGGTGAGTCGCAAAGGGCATTCTCACAACGCGTGTTACGTGCCGTCGAGCCAATCGTTAAGGCGCATCCGGATGGACGTATCGCGTGTGTCGCGCACGGCGGCGTGCTGGATTGCATCTATCGGTTCGTGCGTGGAATTGCGCTCGACGCGCCGCGCGATTGGCCGCTGCTGAATTCGAGCATCAACGTGGTGGACTTCAAGAATGCTCAGGCGAAGCTCGTGTCGTGGGGCGATGTCGCGCATCTTTCGTCCCCCAGCAGCGACGACGACCTCAAGGAAGTGCCGCGCTAGTCTGGTTTCATGGCGGCGCGGCGGCGGGCTCGCTTGGACCCGCCGTTGCTCAACGCCCAGCGCATCAACCGCGCGATCATCGTCGCGCCCGGCCGGGTCCACGCACGACGCAGCCGGTGCCAGCGTGTCGAAACCGAGCATCGATTGCGCCCAGTCAGGCGGTAGATCCACGCCCGGTGTTCAGGATCAGCGCGCGGGCAGGTTTCATCGCGACACTGGGTGTTGGCGCGTGATCCGCTGCCGGTGGTCAGACTCGTGACGCCGTTGGCCAGTGTTGATCGCACACGCCTGACCATGTGGCCGGCGAAACCGGATGAGTCGTCAGGGCGCGGACTTGCCTGATCGGACATGGGCTTGAGCTCAAGGCGGTTGCGGCTTACGTACCGAGATTTGCGTCCCACAGATCGCGAACGGGACCCGCGTCCGGGGCGGCGAGACCGAAGTGGCGATACGTCAGCAACGTGGCGACGCGTCCGCGTGGCGTGCGCTGCAAGTACCCTTGCTGGATCAAATAGGGCTCGAGCACGTCTTCGATGGTGTCGCGCTCTTCACCAATTGCCGCAGCCAGATTGTCGACCCCGACCGGGCCGCCATCGAACTTATGCAGGATGGCTTCCAGCAGTTTCCGGTCCATCAGGTCGAAGCCGACCGGATCGACATCGAGCATTTTCAAGGCGGCATCGGCGACCTCGGCCGTGATGTTGCCGTCGGCTCTGACCTCGGCATAATCGCGCACGCGGCGCAGCAGCCGGTTCGCAATCCGAGGTGTGCCACGCGCGCGCTTTGCAATCTCCAGCGCACCTTCGGGCACGATATCGGCCTTGAGCAACGACGCTGAGCGCGTAACGATGCGCGCCAGTTCGCTCGCGCTGTAGAACTCCAGCCGCGACACAATGCCAAAGCGATCGCGCAACGGATTGGTCAGCATGCCAGCACGCGTGGTCGCGCCAACCAGCGTGAATGGCTGCAAATCCAGCTTCACGCTGCGCGCTGCCGGACCTTCGCCGATCATGATGTCGATCTGATAATCCTCGAGCGCCGGATACAGGATTTCCTCGACGACCGGCGACAGCCGGTGGATTTCGTCGATGAAAAGCACGTCGTTCTTTTCGAGGTTGGTCAGCAGCGCGGCGAGATCGCCGGCGCGCTCCAGTACGGGCCCCGACGTTTGCCGCAGATTCACGCCCATTTCCCGCGCGATGATGTGCGCGAGCGTGGTCTTGCCAAGACCCGGCGGCCCGAATAACAGAACGTGATCGAGCGCTTCAGAGCGCCGCCGTGCG
>Ga0255336_101421_pt1 | contig 17285 bp, 14 predicted proteins | sample MeOH1_35cm_T3_17_FD_189102 | JGI IMG/M metagenome (GOLD analysis project Ga0255336, IMG submission 189102) | Sandy soil microbial communities from University of British Columbia, Vancouver, Canada - MeOH1_35cm_T3_179 | ecosystem: Engineered > Artificial ecosystem > Sand microcosm > Unclassified ...
GCAGCAGATAGTCGGTCTTGCGGTCGGCGACGATGAAGTGGGACACGGCGAAGTCAGATTAGTTGTACTAACGTTATTTTCTCACGTTTTCTATTGAAGCGAGCGAGAAAGTCCGACAGGCTGCTAGGGTCAGCCACCTCTCTCTCCCGGATGCCAGTACAACATCCGAGGGTTATCAGTAAGTGAGGCCACCATTTCGCCACGTGCCGGCCGCGGCTACGCTCCGATCAAATATATTTGGAGACTCGGTGATGGGCGAGGTGGTGTGCGCCCCTCAGGAATCGGCACATTGGAGTCCGATTCTGGCCAAAAGCCTAAGGTCGGCAATGGCCGAACTGCGCTCCTTGGTAGCCTGGCAGCCGTATGAGCGAAGCAAACGCTCGAATGACTGAAATTCGGACCGCTCTACGGACCGCTACGATAACGATAGTGATCCTGCTGTGCTACGTCACGCATGGCTGCCAGCTTTACGTAGAGCGTGCTACGTGAAATCCCCAGTGTTCTTGCTGCCATCGACAGGTTGCCATTGCTGTCGGCAACCGCGGCATTGATTGCGGCCCGCTCCATTTCAGCCAGACGTCCAGCTGCCATGGCCAGCGTTACTTCACCGCGCGCAAGCACCGCATCACCGGCGGCACCGGCAATGTGTGGCGGGAGCAGGCTGCTGTCAATGCAGTTTCCATCGCTTAGCGCAAACATGGCTTCGAAGACATTCTGCAATTCGCGGATATTTCCTGGCCAACGATAGCGCAGCAGATGGTGCAGGACTTCCGGGGCCAGGCTCTTCGGTGGGCAGCCATATTTGCGGGCCAGGCGCTGGCTGAGATAGCCGATGATCGCTTCGGTATCCTCGGGGCGCTCGCGCAAGGGCGGCAGGTGCAGGCTGACGACGCAGAGTCGGTGGAAAAGATCTTCACGGAAGCGGCCGGTGCTCGAATCCGCTTGCAGGTCGCGATTGGTCGCGGCAATGATGCGCACCGCCACTTTGCGTTCCCTGGTGTCGCCCAGTCGGACGACCACGCCGTCCTGCAGCACACGCAGGAGATAAGGTTGCATGTCGAGCGGCATTTCACCGATTTCATCGAGAAAAAGGGTGCCTCCGTCAGCCTGTTCGAACTTGCCCGGTAGCCCGCCGCAGCGGGCACCGGTAAAGGCGCCTTCGGCGTAGCCGAACAATTCGCTGGCCAGCAGCTCGCGGGTCAGGGCACCGCAATTGACGGCGATGAAAGGCCCTTCCGGTTTGCTGCTCGCCTTGTGGATCGCGCGGGCAAAAATCTCCTTGCCGGCGCCGGTTTCACCGAGTAGCAAGACAGGCAGATCAAGCGGCGCGATTCTTCTGGCCCGGGCTTTCGCTGTCGCAATGGCCTGGCTGGTACCGATGATCCCGGCAAAGACTTCGTCTGCCGCTTTGGCCGTCGGGGAGGGGACGCTGACCGCTTGTCGAGCTGGTGTGCCTATGGGAATGACCAGCAAGGTGCCGATATCGCCATCGCGGGAACGAACCGGATGTAACCATTCCGGGCGCAACCACACAGGTGTCTGCCGGATGCGCTCATCGGGATGGACGGCGAAATCGAGGGCGGGTAGCTGGCTGCCGACCTCGAAAGGAAGGCGCACGCGGTACGTCTCGCGGGCCTGTTGTATGCTGCCGCCGGTTTTGACGATACGGCCGCGCTGGTCGAACAGTACGACGCAATCGTTGCCATAGCGGCTGAAACCATCCATGGCGTGCTCGACCAGGCGGCCATGCAAATCGGCATCGCGCCGGACCAGGATGCCTTCGATCTGCCTGGCAGCTGAAATCACCAGCCCCAGTGTATGGCCATGGAAGGTTTTCTTGACGCCAGAAATGTCGACAACGCCCAGCAGGTTCCTGCCCAACGGGTCGAGAATGGGTGCCGCGGCGCAAGTCCAGTGCTTGACGTCAAGGCAGTAGTGCTCGCTTGCGTAGATTTGCACCGGTTGATGCGTGGAAATGGTCGTGCCAATGGCATTGGTGCCGATCAGGCCTTCGCTCCAGCAGCCGCCGGGTGCCAGGTTGATCTGTTCGCCAGCGTCGCGTGCTCGCGATTCGCCATTGAGGTCGAGAATCGTCCCGCTCGGGTCGCTGAGCATGATCAGCGTGCCGGATTCGCGCAGAATCTCTCGTAGTGTCTCGAGCACCGGTTTGGCGGCCTCGTATAAGTCATAGGAGCGCGCACGCAACTGATGAATCTTGTCGGCGTTGACCGCCGGGGCGCTGCCTATGTTCGGATCGACGGACTCCGAACGGCTACGCCGCCAGGAATCGAGCACCACATCGCGCACACCAACCCCGGGCAATGACCGGTTCTCAAGGAATCGTTCCCATGAACTGGCGACGGCCAACTCGTCGCCGATTCGTGGAATCAGTAGATTGCCGTTGGGACTCACATTGGGCTCGTCGCGGGCGCCGGGATATTCACGGTAAAACAATAGATTAACTGAATCACAACCGTAGCCGACGACGCTGTTCAAGTCAATAAAGTCCTTGTGCATCAATAGGTTGTGCAGCGCACCAAAAAACTCGTGAGCTGTCCGGAATCCGGACAGTTACAAATTGGCGTCGTGATCCAGGACGCTTTTCGCTTTTTCATCGGACAGGTGCCGTTTTCCACAAGTTTTCGCCAAGTTGATGATTCGTCGACAGAATTCAGTGAATCGCCAGTCTTTTCGCGGCCTGGCCCGACCCTTGCAATTAAGGCAGCGTCGGATCACTCACCACGACACACCAATAACAGGAGACAAACATGGAAACCCAGCAGTCAAACGTACAGGTGATGGGAATCGATGCCGGCGGCACGATGACCGATACCTTCTTTGTCCGGGCCGACGGTCGTTTCGTCGTCGGCAAGGCGCAAAGCAACCCCGGCGACGAATCGCTCGCCATCTACAACTCGTCGGTTGATGCGCTCGAGCACTGGGGCCGCAAGGTCGACGACGTCTATCCGGAACTGGCGACCTGCGTCTATTCCGGCACGGCCATGCTCAACCGTATCCTGATGCGCAAGGGCCTTGATGTCGGCCTGATCTGCAACAAGGGCTTCGAGCAGATCCACTCGATGGGTCGCGCCCTGCAGAGCTACCTCGGCTACGCCCTGGAAGACCGCATCCACCTCAACACCCACCGTTACGACGAGCCGCTGGTACCTGTCTCCCGGACCCGCGGCGTGACCGAACGCACCGACGTGCAGGGCAAGGTCGTCATTCCGCTGCGTGAAGACGAGGTGCGCCAGGCCACCCGCGAACTGGTCGAGGCCGGTTCGCAGGCCATCGTCATCTGCCTGCTGCAATCGCACAAGAACGAAGCCAGCGAGCAACGGGCGCGCGATCTGGTGCGGGACGAACTGAAGAAGCTCAAATCGGACATCCCGGTCTTCGCTTCGGTGGACTACTACCCGTCGCGCAAGGAAAGCCACCGGATGAACACGACCATTCTCGAAGCCTACGGCGCCGAACCGTCACGCCAGACGCTCAAGAAGGTCAGTGACCGCTTCAAGAAGCATGGTGCCAAGTTCGACCTGCGCGTCATGGCGACGCATGGCGGCACGATCAGCTGGAAGGCCAAGGAATTGGCTCGCACCATCGTTTCCGGCCCGATCGGCGGCGTCATCGGCTCCAAGTTGCTCGGCGAATACCTGGGTGACGAAAATATCGCCTGCTCTGACATCGGCGGCACCAGTTTCGATGTGGCGCTGATCACCAAGGGCAACTTCGCCATCAAGTCGGACCCCGATATGGCCCGTCTCGTCCTCTCCCTGCCGCTGGTCGCGATGGACTCGGTCGGCGCCGGCGCCGGCAGCTTCGTCCGCCTCGACCCCTACAGCAAATCGATCAAGCTCGGGCCGGACAGTGCCGGCTACCGCGTCGGTACCTGCTGGCCGGAAAGCGGGCTGGATACCGTCTCGGTTTCCGACTGCCATGTCGTGCTCGGCTATCTGAATCCCGCGAACTTCCTCGGCGGTGCCATCAAGCTCGACGTGCAGCGCGCCCGCGACCACATCAAGGCGCAGATTGCCGATCCGCTCGGCCTGTCGGTCGAAGATGCCGCAGCCGGCGTCATCGAGCTGCTCGACCTGACGCTGTCCGAGTACCTGCGCGCCAACATCAGCGCCAAGGGCTACAACCCGGCCGAGTTCACCTGCTTCTCCTATGGCGGCGCAGGCCCGGTGCATACCTACGGCTATACCGAAGGCGTCGGCTTCAAGGATGTCGTCGTGCCAGCCTGGGCGGCCGGCTTCTCGGCTTTCGGCTGTGCCTGTGCCGATTTCGAGTACCGCTACGACAAATCGGTCGATCTCGGGGTCGCCCAGTCTGCCAGCGACGAACAGAAGGCGACCGCTTGCGCGACCCTGCAGGAAGCCTGGGAAGAACTGGCGACGAAGGTTATCGAAGAGTTCGTCATCAATGGCTACAAGCCAGAGGACGTGCTGCTGATCCCCGGTTACAAGATGCAGTACATGGGGCAACTCAACGACCTCGAAATCGTCTCGCCGGTCACCAGTGCAGCGACTGCCGCTGACTGGCAGCAGATCATCGAGTCCTTCGAAAACACCTATGGCCGCGTCTACGCCAATTCGGCGCGCTCGCCGGAACTGGGCTTCTCGGTCACCGGCGCTATCCTGCGCGGCATGGTCGTGACCCAGAAGCCGGTGCTGCCGGAAGACGCGGATGCTGGACCCACCGCACCCAAGGAAGCCTATCTCGGCACCCGTCCGTTCTACCGCCACAAGAAGTGGGTCGAGGCAGCACTGTGGAAGATGGAGTCGCTGAAGGCCGGCAACCACATTGTCGGGCCGGCCATCATCGAATCCGACGCAACGACTTTCGTCGTGCCCGACGGCTTCGAAACCACGATCGACAAGCACCGCCTGTTCCATCTCAAAGAAGTCAAGTGAGGAGACCCACCATGAATAAGATGAGCATAAAAGAAATCGGTATCGGCAACCTGTTGGCCAGCGGCTTGACGCTCAAGCAGCATCGCGATGCAATCCTCGAGCGCACCCAGTTGACCGGTTACTACAACGGCCTGGAAAAACTCGAATTCCGCGACAGCGACCCGATCGGCTACGAGAAGCTGTTTTCCAAGCTACGCGGCGGCCTGGTCCATGCCCGGGAAACAGCGAAAAAGATCGCCGCCAGCCCCATCGTCGAGCAGGAAGGCGAACTCTGCTTCACGCTCTACAACGCCGCCGGCGACTGCATCCTGACCTCGACCGGGATCATCATCCACGTCGGCACCATGGGCGCGGCGATCAAGTACATGATCGAGAACAACTGGGAAGCCAATCCGACGATCAATCCCGGCGACATGTTCACCACCAATGACTGCGCCATCGGCAACGTGCACCCCTGCGATATCGCCACCATCGTGCCGATTTTCTGGGATGGCAAGCTGATCGGCTGGGTTGGCGGCGTCACTCACGTCATCGATACCGGCGCCGTGACGCCGGGTTCGATGTCCACCGGCCAGACGCAACGTTTCGGCGACGGCTACATGATTACCTGCCGCAAGACCGGGATCAACGACGAACCGCTGCGTGACTGGCTGCATGAATCCCAGCGTTCGGTGCGCACGCCGAAATACTGGATTCTCGATGAAAAGACGCGCATCGCCGGTTGCCACATGATCCGCGAACTGGTCGAGGAAGTGATCAAGGCCGATGGCCTGGAAGCCTACGAAAAGTTCTCGGCAGAAGTCATCGAGGAAGGCCGCCGCGGCCTGATGAGCCGGATCAAGGCGATGACGCTACCGGGCAAATACCGCAAGGTGTCCTTTGTCGATGTGCCGTTCAAGCATGAGGACATCCAGGTTTCCAACGCCTTCGCCAAACTCGACTCGATCATGCACTCGCCGGTCGAAATGACCATCAAGCCGGACGGCAAGTGGCGTCTCGACTTCGAAGGCGCCAGCCGCTGGGGCTGGCATACCTTCAATGCCCACCAGGTGGCCTTCACCTCGGGCATCTGGGTCATGATGTCACAGACGCTGGTACCGACCCAGCGCATCAACGACGGCGCCTACTTCGCCACCGAGTTCCACCTGCCAAAGGGCACCTGGTGCAATCCGGACGATCGCCGCACCGGCCATGCCTATGCCTGGCACTTCCTGGTCTCCGGCTGGGCGGCCCTGTGGCGCGGCCTAAGCCAGTCTTACTTCAGCCGCGGCTATCTGGAGGAGGTCAACGCCGGTAACGCCAATACCTCCAACTGGCTGCAGGGCGGCGGCATCAACCAGGACGGCGATATCCATGCGGTCAACAGTTTCGAGGCTTCCTCCTGCGGCACCGGCGCCTGCGCCGTCAAGGACGGTCTGAACCACGCCGCCGCCATCTGGAACCCGGAAGGTGACATGGGTGACATCGAAATCTGGGAAATGGCCGAGCCGCTGCTCTACCTAGGGCGCAACGTCAAATCCAATTCCGGCGGCTACGGCAAATACCGCGGCGGCTGCGGTTTCGAAACCCTGCGCATGGTCTGGAACGCCCAGGACTGGACGATGTTCTTCATGGGCAATGGCTACATGAACAGCGACTGGGGCATGATGGGCGGCTACCCCTCGGCCACCGGCTACCGCTTCGAAGCGCACCAGACCGGCCTCAAGGAGCGCATCGCCATCGGCGACTCGCTGCCGCTGGGCGGCGACATCGACCCGAGCGCGCCCGACTACGAGCGCCACCTCGACGCGACGGCCGTGGTCAAGCGCGACAAGCAGTGCATGACGACCGAGGACTGCTATGAAAACCACGACCTCTATCTGAACTACCTGCGTGGGGGACCGGGCTTCGGCGATCCGATCGATCGTGAAGTCAAGGCCATCGAAAACGACCTGAACCAGAAGTTCCTGCTGCCGGAATACGCGGAGAAGGTCTACGGCGCGGTGTTCACCCAGGATGCCAAGGGCGTGTTCTCGATCGATGCCGCGAAGACCCAGGCGCGTCGTGCCGAAATGCGCAAGGAACGACTGGCCCGTGCCCTGCCGACCCGCGAGTGGATGAAAGAAGAACGCGAACGCATCATCAACAAGCATGCCGCAGTGCAGGTGCAACACATGTTTGCCACCAGCTTCGGCCTGTCGGAGAAGTTCACCAAGGAGTTCAAGGACTTCTGGAGCCTGCCGGCCGACTGGACTTTAGTGGAAGAGGAACTGGGCGTGCCGACCTACGGTTCCAAACACCGCATGGATCTCTCGCTGATGCCCGACGTGAAGACCGTTGTCCAGGTCGAAGAGTAAGCCGCGCAATCGATCATCTGAACCAAGGAGACAAAAATGTCATATACCAATGAACAGGTTGCACATCTGGTCGAAGGCTCGCTGGACTGGGAAACGACCTTCCGCATGCTGTCGATGCCCAAGGACAACAGCCGCTTCGAGCAGTATCTCGCGGCCTTGCAGGCCAAGGTCGGCTTCAAGGATCGCATCGTCCTGCCGCTGGCCCCGCACATGCACATCGTTCAGTCGGCCAAGACCAAGCAGTGGCTCATCAAGTGCGACTGCGGCCACGAATTCTGCGATTACAAGGAGAACTGGAAGCTGCACGCCGCGATCTACGTGCGCGACACCGAAGAGGCAATGACCGAGGTGTACCCGAAGCTGATGGCGCCAGATACCCAGTGGCAGGTCTACCGCGAGTACTACTGCCCGAGCTGCGGTACGCTGCACGACGTCGAGGCGCCGACCCCCTGGTACCCGGTGATCCACGACTTCGAGCCGGACATCGAGGCCTTCTACAAGGAATGGGTGCACCTGCCGGTACCGGAACGGGTTGATTGAACCCTGAACCAGGCGGGGAGCGATCAGTCGCTCCCCGCTTGCCCCATCAGCCGCTTCCTGCTGCACCTGCTGCCCGGTGTTACGTCCCGACCTCTTTTAGAGTCGGCGTCGCGAGCTATCTGGCGTGAGACAACGAGGGATGTCGCGCGCTGCACGAGGAGATTCTCTTACCTCGTTTAGCGCGCGACTTTGGCGCTACGGGGTGTCGTGTTTACGCCGCCACGGCTGATCGGGATCCATCGTGTCGCGGTAGCGCCTGTCGGAGTCACGGCGGAGTTCCCGTTCGTATTGCTGTTCTCACACGTGCATGCCGTGTACGTGGTGGACCGCGCGGTGCGCCTGAGCGACCTCGTGCCCATCGACATGCTCGAAAACGCGTTCATCGACGAAGGCAAGGCGGTGCTGGCCAATGCGGAGCCCATTCTGGGCAGCGCCACGTCGTCGGCCACCACGGCGCTTCTGAAGACCGAGCGTGCCGGCGACGATGTCGCTCACGCCATCGTGCGTGCCGCCGACCACTGGCATGCGGATCTCGTCGTCATGGGCACTCACGGCCGGCGCGGCATGGCGCGCTGGGCGCTCGGCAGCGTGGCGCAACGTGTGGCGCAGCTCACCAGCGTGCCGCATCTGCTGGTTCACTCGCAGGAAGCGTGAGGGCTTTGCGGCGGCGTGCGGAGCGTGTTGAACATCGCCCGCATGCCGGCTGACGCGAACCGGCGCTAGAACCGCAGGCGCATCAACGCGCCCTCACCGGGCGCCTCGTCCACTTCGATCCTGCCGCCGTGCGCTTCCATGATCGTCGCCGCGATGGCGAGCCCAAGGCCCGCTCCGCCATTACGGCTGCGGTCGAGCCGATAGAAGCGATCGAAGATCCTTGCGCGCTGATCCGCGGGAATACCGGGGCCGTGGTCGCGCACCGAGCAACAGCGGCCCGGGCCGCTCACCACCTCCACCGCCGTTCCTCTCGGCGTGTGCTCCAGCGCGTTCTCGATCACGTTACGCAGCGCCCGGCCAATCGCTTCCGCGTGGCCGCGAATCGTGGCGCCGCCCGCGTCCACAAAGGTGATCGAACGGCCGCGCGCTACTGCGAGAGGCAGCAGATCGGTGGAAACGTCGCGCGCGAGCGCATTGAGATCGGCGCGGTCGTCTCCGGCAATTTCGATCGCGCTCGCCTGCGCCATGTCCAGCATCTGGTTCACGAGCCGCTTCATCCGCTGGGCGTCGCGCGTGAGCTTCGTCTTTGCCTCGCTATCCGGCAGGTTGCCGATGCCGAGCATCAGGATGGCGAGAGGCGTGCGCAGTTCGTGCGCCGCGTTGCCCGCGAATTCCCGCAGCATTTCCACCGACCGCTGAAGCCGGTCGAGCATCCGGTTCACCGAACCCACCAGCGCCTGCACCTCCCACAGCGGCGTGGCGGCCTCGATGCGCGTGGCAATCTGCGCCGGATCGATGCGGTCCACGGCGGCGATGGTTTCGTCGAGCGGCTTGAGCGTGCTTCGTACCACGCTGAAGTTGAAGAGCAACAGCATGCCCGAGAGCAGCGCGAGCGGAAGTACGACATGAAAACGGACCTCGTCGAAGATCACCGGAACGAAGGGCTTGAAGCCGTGGCCGGAAATCGCCACGGTAATCCAGTAAGGACGGTCGGCCACGGACACGCGGCGCGTGCCGGTCAGCAGAAAGCGGTCGCCCCACGTCTCGCGCTGCGTCCGGATGACGAGGAACGACATGGGCGCCTCCTGCTCGATGCGCAGGTCGCCGTCGGCGCGGCGGGCGACAATCGCGCCGCCCTTCTCGTGAATCACGAAGGCGCGGCGCGTATCGGGCGCGAGCGGCCGCGCGAGATCCGCGGACAGCGCGATGTCGGCACCCGCGCCGCCCGGGGCGATTTCCCGCGCAATGCGGCCCGCCTCCGCGGAGATCAGCAACTGATCGAGTTCGTTGGGATTGCGCACGTACATCCACACGACGGCGAGCAGTTGGACCAGCATGAAAGCGCAGCCCACGACGGCAAGCCGCACGGAAAGCGTGAAGAACAGCGTGCGGCGTCGGCGCCGCGGCGCGCGCATGCCAACCCCGTCAACCCCGTCAACCCCGTCAACCCCGTCAACCCCTTCAACCATTTCGCTGCGGCTCATCGCTGTCCCCGTCCGAAGCTTGCGAGGCGGTCAACATGTAGCCGATACCATGCGCGGTATGCATCACGACCTGCGCGCCCGCCGCGGTGAGGCGCCGCCTCAGGCGGGACACTACCGCTTCGAGCGCGTTCGACGTGACATCGGCTTCGAGCGCATAGAGCGAGTATTCGAGCGCTCCTTTGGTCACCACGTGCCCCACACGCCGCATCAAACGTTCGAGCAGATCTAGCTCGCGCGGCGGCACCGGCACGACGCGGCCCGAGACGCGCACCTCCCTGCCCGCCGTGTCGAGCTCGAGATTGGCCACGGCAAGCGTGGTGCCGAGGCAGGCGCCCGGCCGGCGCAGCAGCGCGCGGCACCGCGCCGCAAGCTCGCGCAGCTCGAACGGTTTGATCAGGTAGTCGTCGCCGCCCGAGTCGAGCCCGATCACGCGGTCGTCCAGACCGCTGCGCGCCGTGACGATGAGCACCGGAACGGTGTGGCCGCCGCGGCGCATGGCCTGCACGAACTCCACGCCGTTGCCGTCCGGCATGCCGAGATCGAGCAGCACGAGGTCGAAGGTGGCCGAGGCGAACGCGCGCCTTGCGATATCGAGCGTCGCGCACCAGTGTACCGCGAAGCCTTCCTTCGAAAGCCCATCGGCAATGAGCGAGGCAAGCCTTCCGTTATCTTCGATGAGCAGCAGCCGCATGATCCACGTCCGTTCCCGAGGCGGGCCGTTTGCGCCCGTTTACCATGGCGACCACGAGGTTCTCGCGATGCCGCCGGCTCTCCACGAGCGCCGCCATCACGTGCAGCGCAGCCATGGCGAGCACGGCATCGACGAGCAGCGCGTGCGTGGTCTGAAGCCATGGCTCGCCCCAGAACGCATCGAGGCCCTGCATCCAGCCCGTGATGCAGACAGCTGCAAGCAGCGCCATCAGCGCGAGCATCATGAGACCGCCCGCCGGGTTATGGCCGACGTAGCGCCGATCACGCCTCGCCGCGGCTCGCGCGAGATGCGTCACTGCGGCGCGCGGGCTCGCCACGAAGTCGGCGAACCGCGCGTGCGCGCTGCCAACGAAGCCCCAAACGATGCGCACGACGAGTGCGCCCGCCACCACGTAGCCCATGTAACGGTGCGGCGCCTTGCCCGCTTCGAGCAACAGATAGTTGGCAAGCACGCCCGCCACGACGGTCCAGTGAAAGACGCGCACGACGGGATCCCACACGCGGATCGAACGCGGCTTCGCGTCACGTTCGGCAGCCGCGGGAGCGAGCAGCGTTTCGCGAGGATGCGGGGGAAGCATGGCTAGTCCACATTGCTTTCGACAACGGCGCCCGTCACCGGATTGAAGTAGACCTCGGCCTTACGGCCGTCGCCGGTGCGGCCGTAGATCTCATAACAGCCGGAAGCGGTTTTCTTGAACACCTTGATTTCCTTGTAGCCCATCTGACCGATCTTCTTCTGCATCTCCGCCTCGCTCAGCCACTGCGATTCGGGCTGACGCGTACAGGTGGGGCTGGCGGCGGCGTGACCGGCGATGGCGCCGAAAGCGACGATAGCGGCGATGCTTCCAATGCGTTTGCGATTCATGTTGCGACTCCTTCTGCTTGAAATGGCGAGCGCGAGACACGCTCATCGCCAAGGTTAGAGCCGCCTTCTGACCGAGTCCTGACGAGCCTGCGTCGATGCGCACCCGTGCCGCGCAAACGGTCATTCCGAGGCGCGGCAGACGTCAGGACATTGTCAATGCCGCACGACAACATGGTCGCTGTCGCCACGGTCGGCGACGTCCCCGAAAAGGAATGCTGATCATGAAACTCTTCACCCAACTGATTCCCGTGTCCGCGCTGGCGGCTCTTTCGTTCGCCGCGGCCCCCGCGCTCGCCGAGGGCCAGGTGAAAGACCAGACAAAGCAGAACCTCGAGGCCGCCATGCACGGCGAGGCCTACGCCCACCTGAAGTACCTCGCTTACGCGGAGCATGCCCGAAAGAGCGGACACCCGGAGCTCGCGAAGCTCTTCGACGAGAGCGCGAACGTAGAGGCCAACGAACACTTCGCACGCGAAGCGCAAGCGCTGAACCTGGCGAAGTCCGACGATGCCAACCTGGCCGACGCCATGGCCGGCGAGCATTACGAGAACACGCAGATGTACGTCAAATATGCCGAGCAGGCCGACGCAGCCGGCGACAAGAAGGTGGCGGCCATGTTCCGCCAGATTGCCGCCGACGAAGGCGATCACTACACCGCGTACAAGACGGCCGCCGAGAAGCTGCGGGCTGCCGGCATGTAGCGGACGCACTTCAGGGACGCCCATCACGGACGGACGCACATGCCCGACCACGGGCATGCGGCCCGCGCGTCTTCGAACGCGGTATCTACTGCGGTATCGCATCGGGCGCGCGGGGCCGCCATCGAGCCGCCTCATCCCCATCATTACCCCCCGTCCGCCAGCGCATGAAACAGTTCGTCTTCCTGGCCGCAATGCAGCCGCACGATGGCGTCGAGCGCATAGAGCAGACGCTGGAATTCGCGCAGGCTCGCCGCGTCCGGTCCCTCGGGCGGCACGTGGGCGGTCATCTGTCTCAGCATGCGTGCAAGGCGGAAGATCTCGCGATGCGTGCCGCTCATCGCGGCCATGGGGTCGTCTCCGCCCATGAGTTGGGCGAGGCCGGGGTACAGCTCGATTTCGTCGTGCTGCTCGTGCGGCACGACGTGCTGCGCAAGCGACTCATTCATGCGCGTGAGCGCGCCGGCTACGGAGGGCGGCGGCATGCGCGGCAGTTCGTCCGCGAGGGTTCTAATCTGTTCCATCACCGGTCCCAGTTCGGCGTGGCCGGCTTTCAGGCGGTCCGCGTCGTCGCGCGCGAGGCTGCCGGGCGCGGAGCCGGGGCGTATGCGCAAGGCGCGCAGCGCATTGAGGATGACAGCAACGTCGATGACTTCCTGGAGCAGCGCGCCCGCCAGCGGCGGCAGGTGGCCGGTCGCCGCCACGGCCATCGCGGCGAACGAGAGGGCCATGCCCGCCACCACGCTTTCCATGGCGATACGCCGCGTGCGCCGCGCCACGCGCAATGCATCGACCAGGCGGTCCAGCCGGTCCACCAGCAGCACGACATCCGCCGCCTCGGACGCCGCCGCCGCACCGCGCGCACCCATCGCCACGCCGACGGCGGCGGCGGCGAGTGCCGGGGCATCGTTCACGCCGTCGCCCACCATCACGACCGTATCGTCGCGACGCGCGGCCTGAATGGCGGCGAGCTTGTCCGCAGGCGTCTGTTCGGGCAACACCTCGGTCACGCCCAGCATCGCGCCCACCGTTTCCGCCACGTCGCGCCGGTCGCCTGTCAGCATGACGAGCCGGCGGATGCCTTCCTGCCGCAAGAGACGCAGCGCGCGCGGCGTCTCCAGCCGGATCTGGTCTGCCAGTTGCACGGCGCCGATCATGTCGCCGTCCACGGCAACGAATACCGCCGACGCACCCTCGTAGGCCACGCGCTGAAGGAACGCCGTGCACCACGGCTGCGGCGCGGCGACTTCCGACACGTGAGCGAACGACCCGATCGCCACCGCATGCGCGTTCACCTCGCCCGTCACGCCGGCGCCCGCGCGCTCGACGACATGCGACGGCACCGCCAGCGCGAGATGGCGCTCGCGCGCGGCCATCGTCACCGCCTCGGATATCACGTGGGCCGACGCCTGGCCGAGCGATGCCGCGAACCGCAATACGGCGTCAGGCGCCGTGCCTGGCGCGCTTTCGACGGCAACGAGCCGCGCGTGCCCGCCGGTGAGTGTGCCCGTCTTGTCGAAAAAGAGCGCGCTTGCCTGCGCGAGCCGTTCCAGCGCCCCACCGCCTTTGACGAGCACGCCGCGCTTCGCGCACCGCGACATGCCCGACACGATGGCCACGGGCACCGCAAGAATCAGCGGACACGGCGTTGCCACGACGAGCACCGCGGGCACCCGCGTGACGTCGCCCACGGCGAGCCAGCTCGCGCCGGCAAAGAACAGCGCGGCGAGCATGAAGAGCACGGCGTAGCGGTCCGCGAGCCGCTCGGCGGGACTGCGCGCCTCGCGCGCGAACTGCACCATGCGCACGATGCCGGCGAACGTGCTGTCGCCCGCGCTTGCTGCCGCCACCATCTCGAACGCGGGCCCCACGTTCAACACGCCGCTCTGCACCGCTTCGCCGGGCCTGCGCGACTGGATGGCGGCCTCGCCGGTGAGTGTGGATTCGTCGAGTTCCGCGTGGTCGCTCAGGCTGCCGTCCACCGGCACGAATTCGCCGGTGCGTACGAGCAGACGGTTGCCGGCTTGAACGTCGTCCAGTTCCACGCGGCGCCACTCGCCCGCATCGAAGCGGTTGGCATGGCGCGGCGCGTGCGCGAGCAGTGCCGTCATTTCGCGCTGGGCGCGCGCGTGGGCATAGTGTTCGAGCGCCCGGCCGCTTGCGAGCATCAAGGCGATCACGGCCGCAGTGAGCGATTCGCCCAGCGCGAGTGCAAAGCCGATGGCCACCAGCGCCAGCACGTCGACGCCGGCCTCGTGACGCCGCAGCGCGCGCACGATGGACACCACGAGCACGAGCAGCACCGGCACGGCGCCCAGGGTCCAGAGCGCATGCGCCACGGCGGTTCGTCCGAATGCCGCGAAGCCGAGGCCCGCCGTGAGACTCAGGGCCGAGGCGAGCAGCGGAACGAACGTGATCCACGGCATTCGATCGAGGAAAGACAGCCAGCGTGGCATGGCACAAGTATGGGAATGGGCAGGAACGGGATAGCGGGTGCTGTTCACGAGTGTATGGAGCGGTACCGCGGGTCCGTTGACTCGCGTCAAACCTTGCCGGATGAAAGCGGTCGCGCCGCGTTCTTTGCCGGCTTGACGTGCGTCAACCGCGGCGGCATTCGCCACCGCAGAATGGAATGCTGCAAACAGAGCTGCAAGCGCATCGGCCGGGAGGTCCATCGTGGCGACGCTGTCCACACTGTTCGTCGTGGTACTGCTCATCAACCTCATGCCGGCATTCGCGCCACCTACCTGGATGGCGATGTCGTGGGTCGGCTTCAATGTGCCGGACGGCAGCCCGTTCGTGTTCGCGCTCGTGGCGGCAAGCGCCGCCACCATCGGGCGGTTGATCCTGGCGACCTTCGCACGTTCGCTCGTGCGCGGCAAACTGATGCGCGACGCCGACCGCGAGAACATCGACGTGGTCACCGCGTGGCTCGAAAAGCACCAGAAGACCACCGTGAGCGCGTTCTTCGTCTACGCGCTCAGCCCTTTTCCGTCGAACTATCTCTTCATTGCCTATGGGCTTTCGGGGTTGCCGCTGCGTTTTATCGGCGCGGCGTTCTTCGCGGGGCGCGTGGCGAGCTACGCGCTCTGGGCGCAGCTGGGCCGCCTCGCTTCCTCGTACATCGACCCCGAGGCGCAGCTGGAAGACGGCTACCTCAGCGGCTATTTCATCGTGACGCAGCTCGCGCTGCTCGGGCTCGTCTATACACTCACGAAACTCGACTGGAAAATGCTGGTCGAGCAGCGCAGGCTCGCGTGGCGGCGGCCGGCAAAACAAACCAAGGGCGTGAAAAGCAGTCGCCATGCGGAGCATTGAAGGGCGCACGGCCCTCGCTGTGCCCCGCAGCACTGCCGTCCTGCCCGAGGCCTTTCCTTTGACGAACGAAGCAATGACATGAAGACCGAAGAACTCTTTGACGACACCGAGAACAACGAACACACGCCTGCCGAACGCGCCGCCGCGGCGTCGCGCAGCACGTGGGTCAGCGTGGTCGTCAATCTCGCCTTGACCGTGGGCCAGGTGCTCGCCGGTCTGCTCTCCGGCTCGCAGGGTCTGGTGGCGGACGGCATTCATTCGCTATCCGATCTGATTGCCGACTTCGTGGTGCTCTTCGCGAGCCATCACAGCAAGAAGGGCGCGGACGAAGCGCACCCGTACGGCCACCAGCGCTTCGAAACGGGCGCGTCGCTGGCGCTGGGCGCGCTGCTCGCCGCGGTGGGCGTGGGCATGCTGTGGTCGGCGGTGCACAAGCTCGAAGATCCGGCGTCCGTGCAGCGCGTGCATATCATCGCGCTCTGGGTCGCCGGTGGCGCGCTCGCGGCAAAGGAACTGCTGTTCCGCTACATGCTGGCCGTGGCCAAACGCGTGAAGTCGAGCATGCTGGTGGCCAACGCGTGGCACGCGCGGTCTGATGCGGCGTCGTCGCTGGTGGTGGGCGTGGGCATTATCGGCAACCTGGCGGGCTACCCGATACTCGACCCGATCGCGGCGCTCGTCGTGGGCCTGCTGGTGCTCAAGATGGGATGGCAGTTCGGCTGGGAAGCACTTCACGATCTGATGGACCGCTCCGCCGACGACCACGAGGTGGACGCCATTCGCGAGACGCTGGTGAGTTCGCCCGGCGTGATCGGCGTTCATGACCTGCGTACGCGCAAGATGGGCGACATGATCGTGGTGGATGTCCACATCGAAGTGGCCGGTGCGATCTCCGTGGAAGCGGGGCACGACATCGCCGTGGAAGCGCGGCGCCGCGTGCTGTCGCGCCACCGCGTGCTCAACGTGATGACGCACGTCGACCCGCGCAGGGCGACGGCGCCCGATACGTCCGCCGTGGTGGCGGCGGAGCGGTGAAGCAGGCGTTGAAGCGCGTGTTGAAGCGCACGTGTTGAAGCGCACGTGTTGAAGCGGAAGCGTTGAAGCGGGCGTCGTTGAAACAACTGTCGGCGCCCGCGTGGCCCGGCCTACGCGGCCCGCTCAGAACTGCTGATCGTAGGTCGCGCGCACTTTCGTCACGTCGATGCTGTCCTTGCGCTTGATCGACAGATCGATGCGGTAGCGCCCTTGCCACGGCATGTCGAAGTAGTTGCCGTAGGTGACCGTGTCGTTGACCTTCAACGGCTGCAGCGGCTTGACCTGCACTTTCGGGCCCGACTTCGGACCCGGGCGCGTCACCTTCGCCGTCACCGCTGCATCGTCGATGCGCGCGCCACTGGCCTTGTCGTACAACGCGACCACGAGGTGATAGCTGCCCCGCGCCGGCGCCGAAACGGCCTCTGCCGGCGCGCTGGCGCTGCCCTCCACGGCCTGGGCGCGCTCGGCCGGCACGATGCCGAAGTGGATCGTCATACCGTTCTTCCTGACGCTGCGGTCCAACTGGGCCGCATGGGCGGAAACCGACGCGGCCATGAACAATGCGACCGCGGGAATCATCAGGAATCGAAATTTTTGCATGGTTAGGACTTACGCAAAAAGCCGCGCGTGAACGCGGACACGAATTGTTACAAAACGACGTAAACCCGGAGCGGCGCGGAGTTTCGTAATGTTGAGGGCATGACGAAACATCTGAGCCGCCTGGGCTA
>Ga0255336_101423_pt1 | contig 17254 bp, 13 predicted proteins | sample MeOH1_35cm_T3_17_FD_189102 | JGI IMG/M metagenome (GOLD analysis project Ga0255336, IMG submission 189102) | Sandy soil microbial communities from University of British Columbia, Vancouver, Canada - MeOH1_35cm_T3_179 | ecosystem: Engineered > Artificial ecosystem > Sand microcosm > Unclassified ...
ACGATGTAGCGTGTTGCTATATCGCGCGTGATCCGCTCGAGGTCGCGCACTGTGCGCGCAAATTCGGGGGTGTCCATACGATCTTCGTCGAAGTCCATTTGTTATCTCCTCCATTCGTGCCATTGCGCCAAATGTGTACTGTACAAACATACAGTGTTTACCGCAATGTTCCTCTAGCGTCGCGCTGACGGCCGCGCGCGTATGTGCGATTCCGCCTACGCGGGAATCAGACGTGCGCAGCTGTTCCACGGCGCTGAAAATTGCCATTCTGATTACATGTTCAGGGCAATTTTCCTGACATGCGCCGAGAATTCCATTGGACCGGGAATCGCGTTTCGATACGAAAGGAGATCAAGATGAACAAGGATCAGAAAGACGGCGTGGTGAATCAGGCCAAGGGCAAGATCAACGAGGCTGTCGGCAAGGTGACTGGCAACAAGGCCCGGGAAGCAAAGGGCGATATGCAGCAAGCAGCCGGCAAGGTCCAGAAAGGCGTCGGCGACGCGCGCGAAGACGTAAAGGATGTTTTCAAGAAGCATTGATTGATTGCGTCCGGCTGCCGCGATTAGCGGACCGCATGCCATGCGCTGGGCTACCGCCGTCGTTAAAACCAATTGGCCGTTCCAATGCGAATTGGGACGGCCTTTTCTGTCTACCGTCTCTCGTTGAACGCCTCGCATGTTCAGGACTAGACGTTTATCAACTGTTGTTTGTTTTGAACGTTCCTTCGGTTAGCGGGTTATCAGCCGGAAAACTTTATGCGCATCAAGTTGCGGGCTCCGGAGCCGGGCACAAAAGCCCACGAAGCCGGTTGGCTCACGTTCCGCACGACCAACGTCGTCAACGCGTGTTCTCCAAGAAATTCCTACGCCCGATGTGTCCAAGGAGAAAATCTCATGCCCCGATTTCACACAAATGCAGATAGCGTTCATGTAAAGTTCCGCTCGAACTTCATATAAAAAGGCGTGGTCGGGAAGACTGCGACGGCGGAACGCACAGGTTTTAAGCCGAATGAAAACGTCAGCGATAATCTCAAAAAGAATCCACGTTCCACTCTTGCTGGCGGCACTTGCGGCATTTGGCGCGACATCCAATGTTTCGGCAGCCGGAGTATGCGGTGACGGTTTATGGGCGGACGCGATGATCGGTTCGTATCACGTCCATCCCAAAAAACACTTCGATCAGTTCAATCCGGGCATTGGCGTTGAATGCTGGGTTGCGCCACAGTGGGCGCTGACCGGCGGGTATTTTCGGAATTCACTTTCCGCGCCGTCGTTTTATGGCGGCGGTGTCTGGGCGCCGGAATTCGCGCATTGGGGTTACGTCCGGCTGGCCGCAATGGGCGGCTTGATATCGGGATACGACTACGGCAAATGGGGCATCGGCCACGATCACAAGCTGGGTCCGGTCCTCGCGCCGGTCATCATGGCGGAGTACGGGCGTGTCGGCGCTAACATCATCCTGATTCCTCCGATTCCCTCCAGCGATCTTCCCTTTACGCTCGGGTTTCAGTTACGAATCCGGTTTTGGTGACAATGACGTCCTTACGCACCTTGACCGCCGCTGATAGTCACGGGCTCCTGGGCTTGCCGGCGCTCGTCCCCACCGCTTTACATGCTCGATCCAAAATCCGATACGTAGTCCAGATCAAAACTATCTACTTAGTAAAACTGGACAAGCATCCGGGACTGATGGCGCTTTAAGTCTGGCTCCCGTATCAGCTCACCTTGATATCGTGAACGTTTCGGAACGTCATGTCCGACAAATAGCCTTCTACGAGCTTCGCTCATACATCGCGAACCTTCATCGGTGAGTGTTTTCGGGAGTCGTGACCAAAGCACAGCATCCCGCCGAATCGAGCTGGCTCAAGACATCGGCCTCGCGCCTTTCCTCGCTCCATATCTTTTCGTTCCTTACCAACGGTCTGTCATAAACGGACTGTATTCTCAGCGCCATCGTTTCGGTGCATCGCTCTGCTTGCCGCGCGCCTGGCGTATCCGTTCACTCCGATCCTTCCTGAGAAAGCCATGCGAACGTCGAAACTTCGACTCTGCGCGCTTATAGTCGCGTCGATACTCCCGGGACTGTTGCTGTCTGCCTGCGGCAGTTCGGATAGTCCCAGTCAATCGGCGTGCGGTGGCGCGTCCGTGACCACCAAGATGAGCTGTCCGCCCAGCGCGACACCCGCTTCGTCATCCTGAACGTTTTCGATACCATTGACATAGTTCGTAAAAACGGCTGCCATACGCTCGCGAGCCGCCAATCATTTCCTGCAGAACACAAAAAAGGTAAGCGCATGGTCACGAAGAGCCGCCGCGATTTTCTGAAAATTTCTGCCAGCCTGGCGGGTGCCGGCGCGGCAGCGTCACTCTTTCCGGACTCGATCCGCAAGGCGCTGGCGATCGAACCGAATTCCGTTACCGGCACGATCAACGATGTGGAGCATATCGTCGTGTTCATGCAGGAAAACCGCTCGTTCGATCATTACCTTGGACATTTGAGTGGCGTGCGAGGTTACAACGACCGCTTCCCCGTGACGCTTCCGAACGGCCTGCCGGTATGGTTCCAGCCGCGCCAGGAGAATCAAGCGCAGACCATTGCTCCGTTCCGCTACGACACGACCAACCCGGCCGTCAACGCGCAATGTATTGGCGGCTTGCCGCACACATGGGCGACCACGCATGGTGCAATCGACAACGGCCGCGCCGACAAATGGGCGGTTCAGAAGACCGACATGACGATGGGTTATCACGTGCGCGCGGACATTCCGTTTCACTACGCGCTCGCCGATGCGTTTACGGTCTGCGACCACTATTTCTGCTCGATACCCGGGAACACGCATCCGAACCGGATGTACCTGATGACCGGCATGGTCGATCCGACCGGTGCGGGTGGCGGCCCGCTGCTCGACAACACGGACTATGTGGATAATCAGTTCGATACGCTCAAGCTGGCGCCCTTCAACTGGACGACCTATCCCGAGCGGCTGGAGGCGGCCGGCATTTCGTGGCAGGTGTACCAGCAGGGAACGAACTTCGATAACTACACCGGCAACTACGGCACCAACGTGCTGGCGAACTTCCAGAACTACGTGAATGCGCCGGCGGGTTCGTCGCTGAACACGAAGGCGATGACCGCGCGCACGATCACGCAACTCAAGGCGGATGTGGTGGCCAACGCCTTGCCGCAGGTCTCGTGGCTGCTGCCGCCAGCGGCCTACTCGGAGCACCCGAAATTCACGCCGCTTTACGGCGCGGAATACATCTCGACGATCCTCGATGCCCTGACCGCCAACCCGAGCGTGTGGAGCAAGACAGCTCTCTTCATCATGTATGACGAGAATGATGGTTTCTTCGATCATATGGTGCCGCCGCAAGCGCCTACCTTGCCGGGCTCGGGCTTGAGTACGGCGGACATCACGCTTGAACGCCATACCGTGGTGACCGCGGCGCAGGCCGGTACATACACCGCCGACAACCTGCCTTACGGCCTCGGCCCGCGCGTGCCGATGACGGTTGTTTCGCCGTGGAGCAAGGGTGGTTTTGTCTGCTCGCAGGTGTTCGATCACACGTCGGTGATTCAATTCATCGAACAGCGTTTTGGGGTTATCGAGACGAACCTCACGCCGTGGCGCCGTGCGATATGCGGCGACCTGACGTCGGCGTTCGATTTCTCGAAATCCGATGCCACCGTGCCGGCGCTGCCAAGTACGACGGGATACATTGCACAGGCCGATATGCAATGCGCGTTGCCGACTAACCAGACTGCGCCAGCCGCTACCGCGCCGCAGGTTATCGCGGCGCAGGAGCCGGGCACGCGTCCGGCGCGTCCGCTGCCTTATGAGTTGCATGTGAGCGGTGCGCTGCAGGTGCAAAGCCAGACGTACACGCTGACCTTCGCGAATACCGGCAAAGTGGGCGCGAATTTCTATGTGTACGCCGCCGACGCAACGGCGATGCCGAAGCGCTATACCGTCGAGGCAGGCAAGCAGCTTTCCGATACCTGGCCCGTCGACAAGAACGGTCAATACTCGTTGAGCGTGTTCGGTCCGAACGGGTACTTCAGGCGCTTCACGGGTGCGGTCGCAGCTGACGCCGCCACGCCAGCCGAGATAGTGACGTGTTACGACGTGGCTAACGGCAACGTCTATCTGACGATCAGCAACCAGGGCACCGCGCCGGCCGACTTCACCGTCACCGATCTTGCCTACGGCCAGCCGCCGCGATCGTTCAGGGTGCCTGCGCTCAAGACCACGGAGGATCACTGGGACCTGTCGTGCAGCAGTAACTGGTACGAGCTGCGGGTCACGATGTCGGGCAACACGGCATTCCAGCGCCGCATCGCGGGCCACGTCGAGACCGGACGTGCGGGCACAAGCGATCCGGCTGCCGTAGCGCCGGTGACGAAGCCGGTCTGACGCATATCGACGATAGATCGCGCCGGCTTCGGCCGGCGCGCATCGAAGCGATTTACAGCGGCGCTTTGCTGGAATCGATGCCGCCACTGATCAAACGATAAAACGCGCGACTCGCGAGCCGATATAAGCTGCCCAAGGTGAATTCCAAGGGCAGCTTGCATGCGATCATATCGTCTACTATGATAGACGATATGACATCAACAATAGACGATACCGGACCCCGCATAGCTCGCCGCATTCGGCTTGAGCGAAGTGCGCGCGGATGGTCGCTAGCGGATTTGGCTGAATCTTCCGGCGTCGCCAAAGCGACGATCAGCAAGATTGAACGCGAGGAAATGAGTCCCACCGCCGTCACGCTGGTGCGACTGGCCGCCGCTTTCGACCTGACCCTCGCGGGTCTTTTGGTGAGGGCAGAAGGCAACGGGGATCGATTGTCGCGTGCCGTCGATCAGCCGCTCTGGCGCGACCCCAAAACCGGCTATCTCCGCAAGCAGGTATTCAATAGTCCAGATCACCCGGTGGAGATCGTCCAGGTCGATCTGCCGGCCGGACGACACGTGGTGTTGCCGCCATCGTCTTATGCGTTTATCCGCCAGGTTGTGTGGGTGTTGGCAGGCGATCTCGTCATCCTGGAAGGCGGCGAACGACATGTTCTGGGCACCGGTGATTGCCTGGGATTCGGCCCGCCGTCGGAAGTGACCCTGGCTAATGAAACCACTACTGCCTGTACCTATCTTGTCGTTCTCGCCCGGACTTAGCCGCCATGTCAAAGATTGAAATCAGCGAACTAAGCGCTTCGTCGAAGCCCTGCAAGATGCTCAGCGAACTCTTGATGGTGACGGTTACTAACGGCGGCTCGGTCAGCTTCATGCACCCACTGCAGCCTGAAGTGGCAGAAGCGTTCTGGTCCGACGCACTGGCGGCAGCGACTCGCGGCGAGCGAATTGTTCTGGGTGCCTGGGACGGTGAGATGCTGGTCGGAACGGTCACCCTGTTGCTCGACTGTCCGCCCAATCAGCCGCACCGGGCCGAAATTGCCAAGCTGATGACTTGCCTGAGTCATCGGGGACGAGGTGTGGCAGGGTTGCTGATGCAGGCCGCCGAGAACCTGGCCGTGAAGCGCGGGCGCACGCTATTGGTCCTGGACACCGCCACCGACGGCGGGGCATCGACGCTCTATGAACGCCTCGGGTTCACTCTTGCCGGAGAGATTCCGGACTATGCGCTAAAGCCGCATGGAGGGCTGACCGGGACCAAAATCTATTGGAAGCGAATTGGCGAGCGCGTCTTAACCGGCCGTTGAGTCGATTCCTCCGAACGTCTTCACCGCCTGCATCTCGTGGCGTGAAAATCAGCGCATCGTAGCCGCGCTTAGCCACAGTGAAAACTCGTCAGTGATGCTTAGGTGAGAGTATTCGGGAGCGCAGCGCATCGACTCGATATAAGCCAGGAAGACAGTCGGCGGAAAGCGGCGTCAAGGTGAGCAAAGGCCGCCAAGTTCAGCCTTGAGCGCCGCCAATTTCGAAGTGAAATTCTGCAATCCCATCAACACCGCCAGCGACTTTATCGCCGGGCTTCAATGCGCCGACACCCGCCGGCGTGCCGGTAAAAATCAGATCGCCGGGCTTGATGACAACCGCTTGCGAGACGTGGCTGACGATGTCCGCTACCGGCCAGATCATATCGCCGAGATCACCCGTTTGCCGCGTCTCGCCATTGACGGACAACCAGATGGTGCCGCTACCCGAATGACCGATCTCCGTTGCTTGGCGGATGGGGGTTACCGGCGCAGATTCGTCGAAGCCTTTGGCCCAGTCCCACGGACGGCTCATCTTCTTCGCGACCGCTTGCAGGTCGCGCCGCGTAAGATCCACGCCAACGCAGTATCCGAATACGTACGATAGTGCCGCCTGCGGCTCGATCTGCCGACCCTCTTTTCCGATGGCAATGACCATCTCTATCTCGTGGTGCAGATCCTCGGTCAACATCGGGTACACGAGTGTTCCCGCTGCGGGCACGACGGCATCGGCGGGCTTTGTAAAGAAGAACGGCGGTTCGCGGTCGGGGTTGGCTCCCATCTCGCGTGCATGATCGGCGTAATTGCGCCCGACGCAAAAGACCCGGCGTACAGCAAAGGAGGCGCTCGAGCCGGCGACGGGCACAGCGACGGTCTGGGGAGCGGGAAAGACGTATTCGGTCATATCGGCGAACTCGAAGGTAGAGGTTGTTTGGCGCGGATTACCGCGACACCCACAAACAATATGCTTCGCACGCTGTCCCGTGCAGGACAAATCCGCCCCACGCCTTGGATTAAATTGCTCTATCCCCGGGCCGGGCCACCCCGGGTTACCTATAGGCCGCGCAACAGCCGTTAACTCGAATTGCAACGCACGGTATTCCGTAGGCGACGTCCCCACAGCCTGGCGAAAGCGTCTGGTGAAATAAGCCTCGTCGCGAAAGCCGACCACGAACGCGATGTCTTTGACGCGGCGCGTATCGTCCGCAAGCAACGCTTTCGCCCGGCTGATTCTTTGATCCGTGACCCATTGCACAAAGGTTCTGCCGGTCTCTTTTTTCATCAGGCGGGCCACATAGCCGGGTGTCAACGCGGCTGCATCGGCTGCTGACCCTAGCGATAGCGTGTCGTCTTCGAGGTTCTCCAGAACATGGCGGATCACTTTGCTGATGGAGTCGCGGCGGCTGACTGCGCGCTCGCTGAGCGCCGCCAGCCGCAGAAGCGGGTCCACGTATCTCGTGCAAACCAGTCCGATCAATTGCAGGAGGTAGCCGCGAAGCCGGCTGGTCGCGCCAAACCCGCGTGCACTGTCTATCTCCATCATGAGGTGAATGATACGTTCGACCTCGACGAGATCGGAATCGGTCAGCTTGAAATCCATCTCGTCTTGAAAGCGAAAAGGCGCTAGCTCCGGAAAGCGGATGACGGGAATACTGCCGAGGTCGATCTGGCCATCGACTGCATCGACATCCAGGCCGAGGAAGTCCAGCGCAAAGTTGATCACGGTGAACCGCGAGTGTTCAGGGTGAGGAATCATGTGCAGCCGGTGCGGCGCGATGAATGCGACGGAACCGGTTGGGAACGGACGCGTAACATCGTCGATCTGCTGCTTTGTATCGCCACCCAGATTGATCTGGATCTGGAAGTAGTCGTGCTTGTGCGGTTCCGTGATGGCTGAGCGCAAGGTCTGGTCGCGAATATAGAAGTCGAGGCGGTCGCTTCGTTCGGGCATTGCGTAGGTACGGGACGTGCGTTTGGCGAACGCGCTCATTGGCATGAACTCCTTTCCGGGTTCTGCGTGAACAAACGCTAAGGATACCGCTTCGCTTAACGATCTGCCTTTAGCCAGTTGACCCTATTTTCGCTAAGGCCTTCCATCAACACGAGAGCCCAAAAGCCACATGAACAGTAGGGTGGAAAATATGAATGTCCGGCAAGCGGTAACATCATCGTGATGCTTGGCGCTTGGGCGCAGATCCGTCCGGCGTGATCGACGCCATGAAAAATGCGGACATCACGCGGGCACCACCTGTTGGGCATATGAATGGCCCACGTCACTGACCTATAAGCGTTCTATGACCTCTGTTCTTCTACTCGAAAATATCCACGACACCGCGGTTGCGCGTTTCAGCGAAGCGAAACTGGAGGTCGAGCGTCGCGCGGGTGCGCTCGCCGGCGGGGAATTAACGCGTGCACTTCAAGCACATAACCTGATCGGGATTCGATCGGCAACGCATCTCCGGCGCGAGGAAATCGATGCCGCGCGTCACCTGCTCGCAATTGGCTGCTTCTGCATTGGAACCTCGCAGGTCAACCTGACCGCGGCTGCGCACGCGGGGATCCCTGTTTTCAACGCGCCGTTCTCGAATACGCGCTCGGTGGCGGAACTGGTGATTGCCGAAGCCATCTTGCTGCTGCGCCGCGTGCCGGAGAAGAGCGTGCTGGCGCATGCCGGGACATGGGCCAAGGGCGCGAGCGGATCGTTCGAAACGCGGGGCAAGACCATTGCGATCGTGGGGTATGGGAATATTGGATCGCAGGTCGGCGTGCTTGCCGAAGCAATGGGAATGCGGGTCGTGTATTACGATGTGCAAGCGCGGTTGTCGCTGGGTTCTGCTCGCGCGGCACAATCGCTTGCCGACGCGGTATCGCACGCGGATGTCGTGACGCTCCACGTACCGGCGACACCCCAGACGAACCGCATGATCGATGCGGCAACGCTTGCGCGTTTCAAAGCCGGCGCGATTCTGATCAACGCATCGCGCGGTTCTGTCGTCGATATCGACGCGCTCGCGCAAGCGTTGCAGGCCAAGCGGCTGGGCGGGGCTGCCATCGACGTATTCCCGGAGGAGCCGAAGACCAACGCCGACATCTTCAAAAGCGTGCTTCAGCACCTGCCGAATGTGATCCTGACGCCGCATGTGGGCGGTAGCACGGAGGAGGCGCAGGAAAACATCGGGACCGAAGTCGCGACCAAACTCATTTCGTTTTTGACGACAGGCGACACCGTCGGGTCGGTTAATTTTCCGCATGTCAATCCGGGACCATTGGACGCGCCCGCGCGTCTGCTCAACGTCCACGGCAATGCTCCGGGTGCGCTCGCCACGCTTAATACGCGGCTTGCCGGAGAGGGCGCCAACATCGTTGCCCAGCATCTGCAGACCCAGGGCGAGACTGGCTACGTGGTAACGGACCTGGATAAAGCGCCCTCCAGCGAGTTGATACAGGCGCTGGGCAAGGAACCCGGTTTTATCCGGACGCGCCTGCTGGTGAAGTGATCTGGTTTCATGCACGGGACCGGCCCTTATCGCGGGCAAATAAGCGTCGGTCCGATCCGGTGCAATATCACGCAAGGCGCGCTAGATTGTGCCGCATCCATCAACAAGTGTCGGGATGCTTAGCTTATTATGCGCAGTGCGGGACGACCCGAGATCGACACCGCGCAAAGGGTATCTATCCGCGCTAACCGAACCTCTCTTCCGGAACCGGAATGCCAAGCCACTGGAAACATTGGCTTGGCAATGAGCCACATGCAAGCGCGTCGCTCCAGCTAGTCCTCCCTGCATATCCCACTCCATGCACCACTCCCGGGCGTCGGCCAACATTCTTACCAGAATGGCGGATATGGCATGCGGTCGCGTCCTAGGATAGTAGAGCGTCAGCACTCACACGCGGAAAACGCTGTGAGGCGATCTAGTCCCTGCACGGCGGTGCGTGCCCGATGATTCGAGGAGGACTATGCTCGACGATTCTCTCCCGATCCGAAACGAGACGATGACTGCCCGCCAGCGCTGGACGATCTTGCTCGTCAGCATTGGGGGCGCGCTTGAGACTTTCGACTTTGTCATCTACGGATTCTTCGCGCACGAGATAGGCCGTGAGTTTTTTCCGGCTGAGGCCGGCATGTCGGCGGATACGCTGTCGTTCGCGGTCCTTGCAATTGGTAATCTCTCAAGACCGATAGGCGGAATTTTCCTCGGCCGTCTTGGCGATAAATACGGGCGTCGGTCCGTCTTCACCGTCTCGGCGATGGTGGCAGCGCTCGCCACCCTGCTCATTGGAATGCTCCCTTCATACCGTGCGTGGGGCATGATGGCCACCGTGTTTTTGCTTCTGCTGCGTCTTACGCAGGGTTTTTGTGTTGGCGGCGAACTGCCCGGTGCGGTCGTCTACGCCGTGGAAATAACGCGCGAGAACCGCGGCGTCTTATGCGGCATGGTGTTTTTCGCCGTCAACATGGCGTTGCTGCTTGCTGCGGGAATTAACCTGACGGTACAAATGATGTTCACGCCGGCCCAAGCCAGCTCGGTCGGATGGCGCATCGGTTTTCTGCTGGGTGGCGTTATCGGGCTGCTCAGTTTCGTTCTGCGCCGTAGCCTGGTGGAGACGAACGAATATGCGCAAACCGTGGGTGCACGGCATAGGGAGCCGCTCGCCGTGTTGTTTCGCGAGCATCTCAAGCCCCTTGCAACAGGCATTGCGGCGACGGTACTGGTGGGAGCGTCCAATGGCCTGTTCGTCGCGCACATGCCCACTTATCTCCGGCAGCTTCGCTACGATCCCCAGCGGATCGCGATGGCTCAGACCCTGTACGTGATCGTTGTCTCGGCGTGCATCCTGGTTACGGCGCGTATGGGTGACGTGCTGCCACGACGTTATGTCTTTCGACTGGGCGCCGTGTTGTCGGCGCTGTTCGGCCCCGTTTTCTACGTGACAGCCGCCCGTCATCAGGCCAGCCTGCCCGTGTTGTTCGTGATGGCAGGCATTGTTGCTTCGTTCGCCAATGGAACTTTCGCCTGTGCGATTGCCGAGCTGTTCCCGGTCGGCGTGCGTTTCAGCGGCGTAGGCACCGCGATGAATCTGGGCCTGGCTGCATCGATGGGAACGGCTCCCCTGATCGCCAGCGTTCTGGTTGCCCGAACGCACTGGCCTCCGGCGCCCGCACTGTTCATGATGCTGTGCGCGACGCTCGCATTCACGGCGTCTTTCGGGATGAAAGATACAAGAGGAGACGTTGGCGCTTTGTAAAGCGCACACAAGAATCGATCTCGCTGGAGGGCACATGAAGACACACGAACCCATCACGATCGGAAACGTAGAGCTCGACATCGAGCGCTACGAACTGCGCCGTGCGGGCCAGCACATTCGTCTTGAACGCTTGCCGATGGAGTTGCTGATTTTCATGGTGTCCCGTGGCGGTGAACTGGTGACTCGCGCCGACATTGTCAGGACGCTATGGCGCGGCAACGCTTTCCGGGACACAGACAACAGTATTAATACGGCGATCCGGAAGATCCGGATCGCGCTTGGCGAAAATCCCGACGACCCGAAGTATCTGCTGACTATCAAGGGCAAGGGGTATCGTCTCGATGGCGTGCGAACGTCGTCCGCGGCACCGCTGACGGCTGCGCCGGCCGCCGTTCGCGTGTTGGTCCTGCCCTTTGAAAACAAGAGCGGCGATCCGACCCAGGACAGCTTCTGCGATGCGCTCGCGGACGAGACTTCCGCCAACATCGGCATGCTGCATCCCGAGCAGATCTACGTCATCGCGAGGACAACCGCCGCGCGTTACCGGCGCTCCAACAAAAGCATTGCGGAGATGGCGCACGAGCTGGCTGTCGACTATGTGCTGGAAGGTTCGATCACGCGGGAGGGCGGGCGGGTTCGCATCCTGGCGCAGTTGATTCGCTGTACCGACCAGGCGCAAATCTGGGGCCGCGCCTATGAGCCGGTGGCACAGGGCGCGCTGGATAGTCAGAAAGAGGTTGGGACTACGCTGGCCCGTGAAGTGTCGCCGACGCTCGCTGAACAGCAGCAGCATATGCTGGCAAGACGGTTTCCCATCGATCCGGCGGCCCACGACGCGTACCTGCGCGGCCGGTATTACTGGACCCGTCGCGTTCATTTCCATGCGGGATTTGCCGCCCACCATGCGCTGAGCGGCGAGGACTTCACCCGCGCGCTCGGCTACTTCGAGACCGCCATCGAGCGTGATCCGACCTACGCGCTGGGTTATGTCGGGTTGTCGAATATCTATGGATCGACCGCGACGCACGGCCTTTTTGCACCGTCGCAAGGTTATCCGAAAGCGCGGGAAACCGCGCTTCGGGCATTGGAACTGGACCCGGACCTGCCTGAAGCCCATCAGGCACTGGCCGGCGTGCACTATTTCTACGACTGGGACTGGCGTCGGGCAGAGGCTGAATTTCTTGAAGCGCTGCGTCTGAATCCCAACCACGCTGAAACCAGCCGCCTCTACGCGAGACTGTTGCTGGTGCTTGGACGAGAGGCGGAAGGACACGCGCAGTTCGAGCGTGCCGAGCGCTTCGATCCGCTCGGCTTTGAAGGCTCACGAATATTCGGCATGGTCCAATCGGGCCGGTACCAGGAGGTCATCAGGGAGTTCCTCGCCGACGGGAATGGCAATCGGTCGTCGTTGATCTATCAGGTGCTGTCGATCGCGTTCGAAGTGCAGGGCATGCACAAGGAGGCGGTCGAGGCGACCCTCGACGCGCTGACGCGGTGTAACGAATTCGCTCGTGCGGAGATGATCCGGACGGTGTGGGAAGCGGGTGGCTACGACGCGCTCCTGCAGTGGTTCTTGCAGGATTTGCTGGCGCGGCGGCAGAGGGGTTATGTATCGCCGCTGCTGTTTGCGGAGATCTACGCCCGGCTGGGGAGGCAGGACGAGATGTTTCATTGGCTTGACGCAGCGCTTGCCGAACGCTCGTCTCGCCTGTGCGAGCTTCGTACGAATGCGTGGTTTGATCGATACCGGTCAACCGGGCGGTTTCGCAATGTCGAAAAGAGGATTGGCTATTGAGGGGGGCGGAAGCATTGGAGAAAGATGAACCGGTCATGGATTCCCGGCACGCTGAGCGCCTGGCAAAACTCAGCGTGCCGGCTCGCCCCGTTGTGCGGAATACGAGCACCTGACCACGTCACTGACCGTGATAAAGGTCTTGCAACCGGGCTTTCTCTCCGGATTGCTGCGAACGAAGGAGGTCTTGATAGACCTGTTGCCGGGTAATTCCCTTCGGTGCTCCTGCATCGCTTCTGGACATATCCGTCACGCCGCCGACGTCCTGAGCCGGCTGCGCGGTTTCCATGGTTGCAGCCTGTTCTTGCGCCCATGCGTGTCCAACGACGAGGGTGGCTGCGCATGCCACCACGATTCTAAGCGTCTTCATGTCGAGTGCTCCATAAAAGAAGGTCGAACACGGTCAGCAGATCGCTGGCCGAAAAAGGCGATACCGAGCGGTTCAACGCTTGTGCGGTGCGCAGTCCGGATCGCGTCTGCCCATGTTGCGACGCCGTTTCATGGAACTCCATCGACGCAAGATGAAGAAATTGTTAACGTGCTGCGCATTGCCGACGCAATGCGAGTCGGACGTAACGTAAAAGAGTTAGGGACGCTAACAATATGCGCACGGTCTGCGAAGCCATGAGCTTCGCACGATGCCGCCAACGGGGGCTTGAAATCGGCCAGCGGATTGAGCCGTGAGCCAATGAGCAAGGACGGCTCTATGGGCGAACAGGGTCGAGCGCGCACGTCCCCGCCGGTTCTGCGCGATAAAAGGTCGAACCACTCGCGTCTGCAAGCGGTTCGAGCCTCCCTTACAGATAACCGTCAGATCGCCTTGCCCGTTGCCGACCTGTCCTCGGCGTGCGTCGCGCGATCCTCGGTGCCGTGACGCAGCCGCATGCTGCATCACGCTGCAATAAACAGGGCGCCCGCGAGGATCACCAGGCCGTTCAAGCCGCTTTCGCCGGCCTGATTCGATCGGTTATATTCGTTACGACGTTTAACGTAGACGCTTGGGAACCGTGTGAGTACAAGAAGATGAAACCGCTTATCCAGTACTGCGCGTGGTGTTTGATGGCACTGGTTGCAAGCCAGTCAGCGCTTGCCGACGACTCCCTCAGCAACCGCGGAAACGATCCGTTTTTCCAGATTTCCAAAGCGATCCCGCAATGTCCAACGCCTTTAGGACCGTTGGAGACGGAACAAGAGTGGCTACTCGAAGGGCATTACCGCATCGAACGCGGCAATAGCTGTTGGGTGGAGGGGCGGTGTCGTTTGTCCAATGCGTATCGCTACGATGTCGAGATAGCCGAAGCCGTTCAGCGACGGCTCAGCACCATCAATCCCGCCACACATTGGCGCGAACAATCGTCGTTATGGCTGATGCTGCAGCGTAGGTTTATCTATGTGCAGGGCTGTATATCGCCCGGTTTCGACAAAGATAAATTCCTGTCCGAGCTGGCAAAAACGGCGGATGTCGACCAGGTCATCGACAACATGACCACCGATCCCAGGGCAAATCCCCTACCGTATAAAACGCTCGCAGATCCGCTCAAGGCGCCGTAAAGCAAAAGGAGAAAATGGAGATGAAGGTCAAACGAATAGTCGCCAACATTGCGACGCAAGACGTCGCCCGAGCCAAGCGGTTCTGTCAGGACGTGCTGGGTCTCGATCTGCTGATGGATCACGGCTGGATCCAGACTTACGGTTCCCAGACAGCAATGAGCGTGCAGATCAGCGTGGCTTCCGAGGGCGGGTCCGGCACACCGGTGCCGGATCTGTCGATTGAGGTCGATGACGTCGATACCGCGTTCGACCGCATGAAGAGCGCGGGTTTCCCGATTGAATACGGACCGGTAGATGAACCCTGGGGCGTCCGACGTTTCTATGTCCGTGATCCGTTCGGCAAGCTCATCAATGTTCTCGCACACGCATGAGCGCAGAGCTCGGCCAATCGAACCCTAATACCCCTGCGGCACATTCGCTTTGTTCCCCGCCAGCGGTGAACCATAACCGCCGCTTTGTGTGTTATTCGGCAAGCCATTGACCAGCTGCGCCCGCGGATCGGTGGGATTCAGGTTCAACTCGCCCGCTTGCTGATTGCCGTGCGTCGGATATTCGCTGCCGAGCGGCGCATTCGGCATCAATCTCGTACTATTGGCCGCTGCGTGCATATCGTCGTTCGGGCTTAAGCCCATGCTCATGGTTTGCGCGTACGTCGCGTGAGTGGCAAATGACGTGACGAGCACGGCTGCGGACATCGATAAAACGCGTTTCAACGGAACGATGATGGTCATGACTGAACTCCGGAATAGTAAGTTGGGTTTCGTGTCCTTGTCGTCTTGTCGCGTCAGGCCAGCACGCGCTGTTGTCTGTCAAAAGCTTGTCAAAAGAACGCGATTGCGCGCACATGGATGCCTTGCGTCACCACTTCGCTTTCTTAAGCTTAGCCTCGCGCTTAGGCCGTTCATCGATAATTTTTGTCCGGGTTTTGTTCTTCAGCTTTTTCCATTGCTTGCATTCGTCCTTGGTTCGCAAGCAACCGGTGCACAGCCCGGTCTTACCATCGAATTCGCAAATGTTGATGCAGGGTGATTCCACAGCCATTAGAAATCCGTCGCGCGCGAGCGCCTTATTTCGACCCGGGAAATCTCGCACGATGCATGCCCGTGGACCTAAAACATAATCTCGATCAGGACAATAGGCGCTTGGCACGCTAGGCATAAAGAGCGCAACCCCGGACTCCGCCATACCGGATGCTAAGATTTGGAACACTTCGCTCGTTGCACTGTGCCTGACTTACCGGCTTTTGCGTTCGACCATGCAGAAACCCCTGCTGTTTTCCACGCTGAGCCAGCTCGAATTCGAGCGGGCCGTGCTTGGGCGCGTCGTGGCGGGCATGCCGCTGCACGAGGTGCTCGAACACGTGGTTCATCGGGTGGAAAACCGCTCCGAACTGCCGTTGCGCGCTTCCGTGCTGCTCGTGGATGCCACCGGCAAACGCCTGGTTCACGGCGCCGCGCCGAGTTTGCCCGACGACTACAACCGCATCGTGGACGGCCTCGAATTCGGGCCGCTCATGGGTTCGTGCGGAGCGGCGGCGTTCCGGGGCGAGCCGGTGATTGTCGAAGATATCCAGACGGACCCGGTCTGGGCGGCTTTCCGCGATATCGCCCGGCAATACGACCTGCGGGCCTGCTGGTCCATGCCCATACGCGCCGCGGATGGCCGCCTGCTCGGCACCTTTGCCAACTACTACTCCGTGCCGAAAACGCCGTCGCGCGAGGAACTGGACGACATCGCGCAAGTGGCGAGCGTGACGGCGCTTGCGATCGAACGCCACGCGAGCGACCGGGCCTTGCGGGAAAGCGAAGAGCGTCTGCGGATCGCGCAGCAGGCGGGCGGAATTGGCACCTTCGAGCTGTTTCCGCATAGCGGGCGGATGGCGGTGTCGGAGGAACTGTGCTGGCAATGGGGTTTGACGCCGCGCCATGAATACCATCTCGACGATCTGCTGGAACTCGTGCATCCCGAGGACCGTGAACGCGTGCGCGCCGGGCATCTCGACATGCCGGCCGGCGCACTCGATTACCTCGAGTACCGGATTCGCCGCCCCGATAACGGCGAGGAGCGCTGGATGGCGCGGCGTGGCGAAGCGATCCAGGACAATGCCGGCGGCTTGCGCTATCTCGGCGTGACTTACGACATCACGGGGCATAAGCGCTTCGAAGAACGCTTGCGTGTTAGCGAGTCGCAATTGCGGCGCCTGAACGATTCGCTGGCCGCCGAAGTCGATGCCCGTACCCGCGAGCGCAACAGCATCTGGCGCAATTCGCGCGATCTGTTCATTGTCGCGAGTAGCGCGGGCGTGCTGCGCGCCGTCAATCCGGCATGGACGGATATCCTCGGCTTTCGCGAAGACGAGCTGATCGGCAAGTCGTTCGCGGAGATCGTTCATCCCGATGACGTGGAGACCACTGAAGCCGCGTTGCTATCGGCGGCCCGTTCGGGACTCGTACGTTTTGAGAACCGCAATCGCCACAAGGACGGCTCTTACCGATGGGTATCGTGGGTCGCCGCGCCCGAAGGCGACACGCTTTACGGCAACGGCCGCGACGTCACCAGTGAAAAGGAAACTCAGCGCGCGCTTCAACAAACCGAAGAAGCGCTTCGCCAGGCGCAGAAGATGGAAGCGCTTGGGCAACTGACGGGCGGTATCGCGCACGATTTCAACAATCTCCTGCAAGGCATTACAGGGCCGCTCGAACTGATCCGCCGATACACCCAGCTCGGCCGGACGAACGACATCGACCGTTTTATTTCGATGGCGACCGGTGCGGCAAACCGGGCGGCATCGCTCACGCACCGGCTGCTGGCGTTCTCGCGGCGGCAGCCGCTCGACCCCAAGCCCGTGAACGCGGACGAGCTGCTGCATTCCATCGACGACCTGCTCAAACGCACGATGGGCGAGGCGATCGAGACGCGCGTGGTGCGCAATCCGCATCTCTGGCTCACG
>Ga0255336_101424_pt1 | contig 17220 bp, 10 predicted proteins | sample MeOH1_35cm_T3_17_FD_189102 | JGI IMG/M metagenome (GOLD analysis project Ga0255336, IMG submission 189102) | Sandy soil microbial communities from University of British Columbia, Vancouver, Canada - MeOH1_35cm_T3_179 | ecosystem: Engineered > Artificial ecosystem > Sand microcosm > Unclassified ...
GTCTTTGACGAGTTGAACGACGTCGGCCACGGATTTACTCATAACCTATCTCCTGATTAACGAATTCGGCGGATTCAGCCGCCGCCCAATCTAGCTGACCCGTCCCGGCGCGTCCACCCCTCAATGGGCAGGAACGAATATAAAAATCTGCTCGGACAAATCGATCGGCACCACTAAAGCAGCTTCTGTGCCATGCATGCGCCAACCCGGCGCAAAACCCGACTGCGCGCGCATTTGCGGGGAATGGGCGCACCGAACGGCATGCAGCCCCGAATTCTTCGAACCTCTTCTCGCACCAGTTTCGTGCATTCGTCAATTCGGTAACAGCCGCCATCTTTATTTTGGTGCATTCCATAGAATTTGCACCATATTTGCGCATTCCTCCGGCCGAGGCGTCCAACCGGCCAGCGCCGTTCGCGCCACGCGTGCGCGCTTCACTCCGCGCGCTAGAATGATTTTGGTCCGAAGGAGATATGCGCTCATGAGCACGCTCGAACAGTTGTACGCGGTCGCGGACAAGCGCCGCGCCGAGAACCAGTTGCCGTATGCGGGCGCGATATCGCCTGCGGAAGCGTTCGAACTGTTGCAGCTCGATCCGCGCGTGCGCCTCGTCGACGTGCGCACGCGCGCCGAACTCGATTGGGTCGGCCGCCCGGTGATCGGCGACGGACAATATGCGCACGTGGAATGGACGCGCTATCCGGGCGCGGTGCCGAATCAGGAATTCCTCCAGCAATTGAATCAGGTCGCCACGCCTGACACGCCGGTGCTGTTCCTGTGTCGCAGCGCCGCGCGCTCCAAGCTCGCCGCGATTGCGGCCACCCAGGCTGGCTTCAACAAGGCGTACGACCTGCTGGAAGGCTTCGAAGGCGACAAGGACGGCCAAGGGCATCGGAAGACGGTGTCGGGCTGGTGCTTTCGCGGATTGCCGTGGATTGGCGCGTAAATGCAGCATGTGGCGGCTTGATTGCTGCCTGGTTGTTACATTGCCTCTGCCTGCGCTCTTGCCTGATTGCCGCATGCCGCCCCGGCTCGTCGAAACCGGCTCAAGACAGCCCTGTCGAGGCTCGCGCGTGCGGACAAGTGCATCGTCTGCGCTAAATGTGACGCGCCGATGATGCGCCGATGCCACGCCCAGATGGATGACGAGCGCGATAAAAAACGGGCGCCGCAGCGCCCGAACAAATCTGGATGCATGCCGCGCTGATCAGGCGCGCGGTTTCGTCGCCACGGCTGCTGCCGCTGCCTCGGGTTCGACGATATCGCCGCCCAGCAGATGCACACCTTCGCGCAGCTTGACGAATGCCGCTGCCACTGCTTCGGGTTCGCCCTTCACGCCCAGGTCGATATGATGCCGCGCATACACACCGCCGCGTTCCGCATCGCCCACGCTCGGCAGACTGAAGACCCGCACGCCCGGAAAATCGTGTTCGATCTTTTCCATCAGCGGCGTGAGGCGTGACTCCGGCAACTCAAACACCAGTAGCGACTTCTCCGCGTGCGGCATGGCGTGATGCAGATGCGCGTATTGCGTGTCCAGCACCCACTCGATCATCGGCCACGCCATGACGGGGAAGCCCGGCACGAAGTGATGCTGCTGAATCGAAAAACCCGGAATCTTGTTGTACCCGTTCGGAATGATCGACGCACCCTGCGGATAGGTGCCCATATTCAGGCGATGCCGGTTCTCCGGCGACTCCAGATCGAGCGGCGTCGCAGCGTTCGCCGGGTGCATGTCGCGGATCCGCTCCTGAATCAGCTTCGCGGCTTCTGGGTGCAGTTCGAGCGGCACGCCGAGCGCGGCCGCCGCGCATTGGCGCGTGTGGTCGTCCGGCGTGGCGCCGATGCCGCCCGTGGAAAACACGATGTCGCCGGAAGCAAACGTGCGCCGCAGCGTCGCCGTGATGCGCTCGGGGTCGTCGCCGATGTACTCCGCCCAGCCGAGCGACAGCCCACGCGCGCCGAGCAATTCGATAACCTTCGGCAGATGCTTGTCGATACGCCTGCCCGACAGGATCTCATCGCCGATGATGATGACGCCAAATGCCATTGCCGCCTCTTTCGCTTAGTCAGTAATTCATCAGTAAGGAACCGGCGCCGCGTGCCGCACGCCGCCGTGCTCTTCCGCGCGCATGCGTTGCAGCGCGCGCAAACAGTAGTAGCCGAACCACAGCGCCGAAAACACGAGGATGAAGGCATAGATCCAGATCGTCACGGCCGTGACCACCGGAAACAGTACGATCAGCCAGACTGACGACGCCCATAGCAGCGTGGGCAGCGAACCCAGCAAGCCGCTGGCAATGCCGATCAGCAGCAGCGGCAGGCGGAAGCGCCGCACCAGCGCGCGCCGCTCGTCACGCGTGGCATGCAGCGCTAGCGCGTCGTAGCTCATCACGCGATACGTGAGCCACCCCCACAGCAGCGGCGGAATCAGCGCGAAGAACGGCGGCACAAGCCAGAGCGGCAGCGTGACGATCAGCAGCACCAGACACACCAGCGTGGTCCACAACGCCTGCGCGAGGCTACCGTACCACGTTCCGCCGCGGCGCATTTCCAGGCTCGGGAACTGGCGCGCGGACAGGAAGCGGATCACGGCGGGCATCGACAGCGTGGCGATCAGCAGCAGCACCGTGACGACGATCAGCGGAATCGCCATCGCGATCACGATAAACGGCGCGATCGCCGCGTGCAGCGCCGCAAAACCGAGCCAGTCGAACAGATGATAAAGCGTCAGCGTGAAAGACCAGCCTTCGAGCCAGGTGCGGGTCGCGCCGATCAGCGTCTGCCAGGAAAACCACAGGATCACGCCCCACCCGACCGTTGCCGCGAGAAACGGCATGAAGGTCAGCCAGAGCATGCGCGGGTGGAGCGCGCTTGCGAGCGCGCGTCCGAACGAGCGCAACAGATCATTCATGCGAGCCAGTGCCGGTGAACGAAACGATGGAATAGGAAAAACCGCGCGACGATCCGGCCAGGCGGCCCGACGCCCGTCCAACAAGGGGACTTCCTGCGGGGCGTGCGCAAACGTGAACAGGATAAACCACGTGATGCGCCGCCGGGGAAACCGGCGGCGTGGGAGGATGCGCGCTCAAACGGCGGCGGCGTCGTTACTTTCGGTGCGGCGCTTCGGCGAAAGGCGCCCGGCGATGCGCACGAGGGCGAGCCAGTGCTGCGCCCAGAAACCTTCGCCGTAGCGGCGGCCTTCGAGTTGATCGCTGATGCCGGTCGGCTCCATGTCGCGGCTCCAGGACACACTGCGAAACAGCATGTCCCACCACGGAAACAGCACGCCGAAGTTGCAACCGTACTTCAAACCTTCGTGGCCGTAGCCGATCGCATGATGGCGGCGATGAAAGGTCGGACTGACCAGCAGACGCTCACCCAGCCAACCGAAATACAGACGGATATTCGCGTGCTGCACGCTCTGCGCGAGATTCGTAATGGCCACCAGTACGACGAACTGCGACGGCGGCACACCGATCACCAGCGCGATCACCGCGAAAAACGAAGCCTGCAGCAGATCGTCGAGCAGATGGTTGCGGTCGTCGGACCACAGCGACATCTGCTGCTGGCTGTGGTGCACCGCATGCAGTTCCCACCACACGCCGATCCGGTGCTCCCAACGGTGATACCAGTAACCGGCGAAGTCGAGCACGAGCAGATACATCACGAACGTGACGAGCGGCTGCGTGGTGACGCCCGGCCACAGATTGTCGAACTCGATATTCGAAATGTTGTGCAGCCGCAGCCACGCCTGCACATTGTCGAAGAACGGCTGCAGCGCGAAAAAAAAGAACAGGTTGAGAATGCCGAGCTTGGCGATCCACGTGTAGATCACATCGACGCGCACCGCCTTGCGGTTCTCCCACTGCTCCACCGGACGCAACGCTTCGAGCGGGCGCAGGATCGCGTACATGGCCAGCACTTCGAAGACGCCCACGATCACCCAGTACAGGCTGTCGTAGGTGTCTTCGTCGTAGTCCATCAGATTGAAGCGGAACAGCAGCGGCTGCACCACGTCGACGTACAGCAACGTCTGCACGGCTGAGACGAAGCTGTCGAGGGAAGAAAAAATCAGATGGAACATGGTGCTGGCCTGTTACTTCATCCGTGACGGTTCGCCTGGTGCAGCATGAACCCTTGCATCAGGCGCCATTCGGCGCCGTGACCGGCGCGCGATTGAAGAAATAGATGCCGTGCGGCGAACGGCCCACGGCAATCGTCTGGATCAGCTTACGCGTTGTCAGGTCGATGATGCCGACGTGCTTCGCGAAGCGGAACGTAACCCACAGATAGCGTTTGTCGGCGGAAAGTTCCATGTCGTCGGGTCCGGGCATCAAACCCGTGATGTCGCCGACGTTGGTGAGCGCATCTTCGTCGATGATGCTGATGGTGCTCGCCACCCGGTTCGACACCGCGACGTGCTTGCCGTCGGCCAGCGAGCGGAAGTTATGCGCGCCGTTGCCCGTGTGGATCGTCTTGATGACCTTCTGGTTGCGCCAGTCGACCACCGCCACGTAATCCGCGCCCGTCATGCCGACCAGCAGGTATTTGTCGCCCGGCGTCATCCACAGGCCCGCCGGCACCTTGCCGACTTTCATCTTCCACTTGACGGTCTGCGTGGCGAGATCGATCGCCGCCAGTTCGCCCGATACCTGCAGCGTGACGAAAACCGTTTTGCTGTCTGTCGTGAACGCCATGTGGCTCGGCATGACCGCGAGCGGCAGGCGCGACGCCAGCGTCATCTGGTTCTTCTGGCCGTCGTAATGATAGATGTCGAGACGGTCCAGACGCAGGCCGGTGGTGACCAGCCATTTGCGGTCAGGCGAAAACCCGATCTGATACGGATCTTCGATATTTTCGACCCAGCGCTGCACCTGGCCGGTTTTCGGATCGACGAACATCAGATTGTTCGACACCGAATTCGCCACGATCAACGACGAATTGTCCGGCGTGGCCATCAGATGGTGCGGTTCCTTGCCCGTGGGCACGGTGCCGATCACCTGATGGGTGGTCTCGTCGATCAGGCTCAGCGTGGCTTCGCCGGAATTGAGCACGATCACGTTGTTGGCGTGGGCGGCCGGAGAAAAAAAACCTGCGGCGGCAACCAGTGCCGCACCCGCGGCGAACGTGGCAGTCAAGCCGGGAAGAAAAAATTTGCGCATGAAAACTCACTTCGGAGAACAGCCATCATTGTAGAACGTTTGCCAGGGCCAGCGGTTGACGCAGGTCGGTGTTCGGGCACGAGAGAAATCAGGGGCGCGATGGGCTTTGGCGCCGCCTGGCAAGCAGGCCGGCGCCATCCTCGCTCACGTCGTTCCGAAACAACGGGCAATGATTATCAGGCTTGAAGTCTTAAATCTCATTCAAAGCATGTGAATACGAGAACAGACTTAAATTGAAAACATAATTGCCAGAATATCTAGGATCATTCTTTGGTTGATTCATTTTCCCACACCGGTGAATCGACAGTTACGCTCACAAAAAGAATTTTCCTCGCTGACTTCGCGATTTAACTGACCTCTCTGCGTTTCGCAGGATTGGACAATCCCGCAGCCTCATCGCCCACGCGATCAACCCAGTGGACGCAGGCATGACGCGGGCGGTTCCTGCGCGCAAAAAATACCGGGGCACCGGCACAGGAACTCCGAATCCTGCGGGTATTTATTTTTGCGCAATTTATCAGGGCGATGAATCCTTACTGGTCCCCCGCGTTGATGCGCTGTCCGTCTACACAATAGCGCGGAGTTTCTAAAACAATGAATTTCAATAAACCATTGGTCTGGTATAAAACGACGGAAACGTGGCTGGCGGAACCGGCGCCGGCAAGATCGAAGACAAGGCGAGCAGCGGGTCGCGAGAAAGCTATCGCGCGGGCGGTGCTGGGGCTGGCGGTATTGGCAGGGGGCGCGCCGGCGGCACAGGCGGCCACCATCTATTTCGCGGCAGCCCCGTTCAATCCCGCAACGGACGCGAATGCCACGGCCGTCGGCCCCGGCTCGATCGCGGAGGGCATCGCGGCACAGGCGGTGGGCGCCTATTCCATTGCGCACGGCATGCAGGCGAACGCGGCCGGCACTCATGCGGTAGCACTCGGCATGGACGCGCAAGCGCTGAGCGAAAGCTCGATCGCAACAGGTTTTCAGGCCACGGCGGCAGCCACCTTCTCGATTGCGACGGGCGTGCAATCGAACGCACAGGCCTTCGGCTCGATTGCGACTGGCGTGCAAGCAACCGCGCGCGGCGACAGATCGACCGCGACAGGCCTTCAGTCCGATGCCGAGGGCGACAATTCGATCGCGACCGGCGCGCAAGCAAGAGCGATCGGCACGAGTTCTGTCGCGATCGGCTACCTGTCGAGCACGCTCGGCACCGGTGCCTTCGCGGGCGGCAATTGGGCCCTGGCGGCGGCTGACTACAGCACTGCGATCGGCAATCAGGCCTTCGCGAACGGCGTTGGGGCAATGGCGTTGGGCGCATTCGCGCAGGCTGCCGGCGGCAACGCCACGGCTCTCGGCGCCAATTCCAGTGCCTCGGGCACAGGCGCCACCGCATTCGGCGCCGACGCATCCGCGGCGTCGGCGGGCAGCATCGCCGTCGGTTACGCCGCCGTTGCCAGCAACGCCGGCTCGATTGCAATGGGCCGTAACGCGAATGCATCCGCTGACGGTTCGGTTGCCTTGGGCCAGGGTTCGTTGGCTGACCGCGCCAATTCCGTCTCGGTCGGCTCCGCGGGCAACGAACGTCAGGTCACGAACGTCGCAGCCGGCACCCAGGCAACCGACGCCGTCAATCTGAGCCAGTTGCAGGCTGTTAGCGCGAACGCTTCGCGCTATTTCAAGGCAAACGGCCTGAACGACGGAACGGACGATGCATCGGCCACGGGCGCCAACGCAGTCGCCATCGGCGGTTCGGGACTCGCCGCAGGACAAGCGAGCCTTGCCGTCGGCACGGGCACGCAGGCGAATGGCGACTTCAGCACGGCGGTGGGCGGCTTCGCCGTCGCTCAGGCTGACGGGTCCACCGCCGTTGGCTATCAGGCAAGCGCAATGGCCACCAATGCAACCGCACTCGGTTATCAAGCCAACGCCGCCGCCGCGAACTCCACCGCGCTCGGCCGTCAGGCGAGCGCGGTGGCCGTCGGCTCGGTCGCACTCGGCCAGGGCTCGGTAGCCAACCGCGCGGGAACCGTCTCCGTGGGCTCCGCCGGCAACGAACGCCAGATTACGAACGTCGCGGCCGGTGCCGCCGACACCGACGCCGTCAACCTCGCACAGTTGAAAGCCGTGAGCGCGCAAGGCGCGGCCACCGCCGCGAAGCTCGACGGCGCGGTGATGTACGACCGGAACGCCGACGGCAGCGTTGACCGGAGCAGCGTCACGCTTGGCGGCGACAGTTCGAACGGCGGCACCCTGATCCACAACCTCGCGGCCGGCGTTGCCGGAACCGATGCGGTCAACGTGAACCAGCTGAACGCGGCCATCGCCGGCGCCGTCAACAACGCCGTGGTCGATGCGGCCAATCCGTTCTTCAGCGCGCAAGGCAATCGTGATACCGAAGCCGCCGTGTCGTCCGGCACGCACGCCGTCGCCATGGGCGCCAGCGCGCAGGCCACTGGCGCCAACGCAATCGCCGTCGGTGCAAGTTCGCTGGCGGGAGGCAACAACGCCACCGCGCTCGGCGCGGCGGCGAATGCCAGCGCCGACAACTCGGTCGCGCTGGGCCAGGGCTCGATCGCGGATCGGGCGAACACGGTATCAGTCGGCGCGGCGGGCCAGGAACGCCTGATCACCAATGTCGCGGCCGGCGTGCAAGGCACCGACGCCGTCAACGTCAACCAGTTGCAACAAAGCACCAGCGCTGCGCTCAGCCAGGCAAACAGCTATACCGATGACCAGATCCGCTCCGCCCGCCGCGACTCATACGGTGGCACGGCATCCGCAATGGCAATGGCCGGTTTGCCGCAAGCGGTCCTGCCCGGTCACGGGATGGTCGCGATGGCCGGCGGCACCTACGCCGGCCAGTCGGCGTTCGCCATTGGCGTATCGCAGCTCTCGGAAACGGGTAAGTGGGTCTACAAGCTGCAAGGCACCACGGATTCGCGCGGCCAGTTCGGCGCGTCGATCGGCGCCGGTATGCACTGGTAAGCCGGACCAGGCCGAACTGACAGGGCGAACCGGGGCCGAGGCCGCCACTGCCGTGGCCCGGGTATCGATGTAGCGAGTGTCTCGGGCGCGGGTCGGAAAAAGAGGCCCGCGTCTTTCGCGCGCGACGTCATTCTCACGAGGCATGGCGTTGCGCGCCTTTTTTATCCGCGCGGTGAGAGCTTAGCGGCGCGCCACGCGAGCCGCCCCTCCAGACGGGGCAGGCATGGCGCCCCACCCCGCTTGTCGCGGCGCTCAGCGCTGCATCGACTCCCACACCTTGTAGAGGCGCTTCACCGAAACCGGCATCGGCGTGCGCAATTCCTGCGCGAACAGCGAGATCCGCAGTTCCTCCAGCAGCCAGCGGAACTCCGACAGGCGCGGATCCAGCACGCCGCCGCGTTGCGCCACCGCGCGCTGATAGTTCTGCAGCAGCGGATGGAACTCGGCGAACTGTCGGGCGTCGCGCGCGGGGTCCGCCTTCAGCTTGTCGATGCGCAGCGCGATCCCTTTCAGATAGCGCGGGAAATGCGCCAGTTGCGGGTACGGCGTGTCGACCACGAAGCGCTTGCCGATCAGCCCATCGAGCTGATTCTGCAGATCCGCATGCGCGGTCGTGAACGACTTCGTCTGCACCAGCTTTTTCGTCACGCCCGCGTATTCGCCGAGAATCTGCCCGACCAGGCGGGCAATTTCCTGAGCCAGCAACGTCAGACGGCTGCGGCCCTCGTCGCGGCGCGTGTGGAAACTGAGGTCGTCATCGGGTAACGGGTCTTGCAGACAGGCGCGGTCGAGCGCGGTGTCGATCAGTTGATCGCGCAACTCTTCCTGGGTGCCGCGCGGCATGAACTGCATCGCCATTTCGCGCAAGCCCGGCAGATTCTTTTCCAGATACTTGATCGGCTCCTTCAACTGCAACGCGAACAGCCGGCGCAATCCCGCGCGATGAATCCGCGCGGCTTCGTCGGGTGAATCGAACACTTCCACGTCGCAATGCGTGCCGCGATCCACCAATGCGGGATAACCGAACAGCGTCTGCCCGCCACGACGGATTTCGAGCAGTTCGGGCAATTTGCCGAAATTCCAGGTCGTCAGCTTTTCATACAGCGCGGTGCCTTGCGCACCGGCTTGCGGCGCGGTCTGCGGGCCCGATGCGGGCGCGCCCTTGCCGCGCTGTGCCGCTGCGCCCGCGTGGCCGGACGCTTGCGACGGCGTTGCGACACCGCCGCCGCCCGCGTCCGCCAACGCCGCACCCGCCGCGCTCGATGCGATCTTCTGAAAATGCTGCTGCGCCTGGCCGCCGAGTTCGGCGCGCAGTTGCGACAGATTGCGGCCCATCGCGAGCTGACGCCCATGCTCGTCGACGATCTTGAAGTTCATGAACAGATGCGGCGGCAGCGTTTCGAGCTTGAAGTCCGACTGCTTCATCGCGACCTGCGTGTGCTCGCGAATATCGGCGATCAGCGACTCGAGCAAACCGCCCGCGCCGAAGCGCGGCCCGCTATGCCGGTCGACGAAACCCGTCGCGTACTCGGGCAGCGGCACGCAATGACGGCGCAGTTTCTGCGGCAAGGACTTCAGCAGCAGTTGCGTCTTTTCCTTCAGCATGCCGGGCACGAGCCATTCGCAGCGGCGCGCATCGACCTGATTCAGCGCATACAGCGGCACGCCGAGCGTCACGCCGTCGCGCGGCGAACCCGGCTCGAAGTGATACGTGAGCGCCATGTCGACGCCCGCCATCGTCATCCGTTTCGGGAACAGGTCGGTGGTCACGCCGGCGGCTTCGTGCCGCATCAGATCGTCACGCGACAGATACAGCAGGCGCAATTTGTCTTCGGGCTGGCCGCTCTTTTTCACCTCGTCGCGATACCAGCGCTCGAACGACGCGCCGGTGTAAATGCCCTTCGGCAGCGCCTGATCGTAGTAGGCAAAAATCAGTTCGTCGTCGACCAGCACGTCCTGGCGGCGCGACTTGTGTTCGAGCTGTTCGATATCGGCGAGCAGCTTGCGGTTGTGCGTGAAGAAAGCGAGCTTCGTATCGAACTCGCCTTCCACCAGCGCGCCGCGAATGAACAGCTCGCGGGCGCGCGCCGGATCCTGTTTACCGAAGCTCACGCGCCGCCGGTGATAGATCGGCAGGCCATAAAGCACCGCGCGCTCGAAAGCGGAAACCTGTGCCGCGCGCTTCTCCCAATGCGGCTCGGAAAGCGACTTCTTCAACAGGTGCGGGCCGATCTTCTCGATCCACTCCGGCTCGATCTTCGCGATGCAGCGGGCGTATAGCCGGCTCGTCTCGACCAGTTCGGCGGCCATTACCCACTTGCCGGCTTTCTTCACCAACGCCGAGCCGGGCCACAGATAGAACTTGATGCCGCGCGCGCCGAGATAGTACGGTTCGTCGTCGGCCTTCAGGCCGATGTTGCCGAGCAAACCCGTCAGCAGTGCGAGATGGATCTGCTCGAAAGTCGCTTCCGCTTCGTTCAAACGCCAGCCATGTTCACGCACCACCGTGAGCAGTTGCGAGTGCACGTCGCGCCATTCGCGCAGACGCAGTTGCGACAGGAAGTTCTTGCGGCATTCCTCGTGCAGTTGCTTGTTCGATTTCTTGTGCGTGATCGCTTCTTCGAACCAGTTCCAGATTTTCAGCCACTGGAGGAATTCCGAGCGCTCGTCGGCGAACCGGCGATGCGCCTGATCGGCCTGCTCCTGCGCTTCGATCGGCCGGTCGCGCGGATCCTGCACGGACAACGCACTCGCGATGATCAGCACTTCCTTCAGCGCCTGCTGGTCGCGAGCGGCCAGAATCATCCGCCCCACGCGCGGGTCGAGCGGCAGGCGCGCGAGTTCGCGGCCGAGCGGCGTGAGCTGGTTGTCGTCGTCGACGGCGCCGAGTTCGTTGAGCAGTTGATAGCCGTCGGCGATCGCGCGGCCCGGTGGCGGCTCGATGAACGGGAACGTCTCGATCGCCGTCAGATGCAGCGACTTCATGCGCAGAATCACCGAGGCCAGCGACGAGCGCAGAATCTCCGGATCCGTGAAGCGCACGCGTCCCTGGTAGTCGCTTTCCTCGTACAGGCGAATGCAGATGCCGTCGGCGACCCGGCCGCAACGGCCGGCCCGCTGATTCGCGGCGGCCTGCGAGATCGACTCGACCTGCAACTGCTCGACCTTGTTGCGATACGAGTAGCGCTTCACCCGCGCGAGTCCGGTATCGACCACGTAGCGGATGCCCGGCACCGTCAGCGAGGTTTCGGCGACGTTGGTGGCCAGCACGATACGGCGCGCGTTCGACGTGCGGAACACGCGCTCCTGTTCGGCCGCGGAAAGCCGCGCGAACAGCGGCAGAATTTCCGTATGCGGCGGATGGTGCTTGCGCAGCGCCTCGGCGGCGTCGCGGATTTCGCGCTCGCCGGGCAGGAATACGAGCACGTCGCCCGGACCTTCGCGGCAGAGTTCGTCGACGGCATCGACGATGGCTTCCATCAGATCGCGATCGGTTTCGCGCTGGGTTTTCGGCCGCTCGCCACGCGACGCGGAAGACGACGCGCTGCCTTGCGCGGCCCTCACGGCGGGGCTGTCTTCCGCGACGGGCCGGTAGCGCACCTCGACCGGATAAAGCCGCCCGCTCACCTCGATCACCGGCGCGGGCTTGTCTTCGCTCCCGAAGTGACGCGCGAAACGGTCAGCGTCGATCGTCGCCGAGGTCACGATCAGTTTCAGATCGGGCCGCTTGACGAGAATTTCCTTCAGATAACCGAGCAGAAAGTCGATGTTCAGGCTGCGCTCGTGCGCCTCGTCGATGATCAGCGTGTCATACGCCTTGAGCAGCGGATCGGTCTGCGTTTCGGCGAGCAGGATACCGTCGGTCATCAGCTTGACCGATGCGCCCGGCGACAGATTGTCGGTAAAGCGCACCTTGTAGCCGACCACCTCGCCGAACGGTGTGCCGAGTTCCTCGGCGATGCGGCGGCCCGTCGCCGACGCGGCGATCCGGCGCGGCTGCGTGTGGCCGATCAGACCGGAGCCGCCCGCGCCGAGCCCGCGGCCCAGTTCGAGGCAGATTTTCGGCAGCTGGGTGGTTTTACCGGAACCGGTCTCGCCGCAGACGATCACCACCTGATTCCGCGCGATGGCGCTCGCGATTTCCTCGCGGCGGCCCGACACGGGCAGCGCTTCAGGATAGGTGATGGGCGGAATCGGATTGGGCTCGACGAGACGCGGCGCGCGTGCAGCGCGTGGCGGACGCGGCGGCTGCGGTTCGCGGCGGTTCGCGCTACCCTCACCGCCTCGCTGCGACTGCCGGTCTTGCGGCGCACTCTCTGCTCGACTCAGGTGCTGGCCGGAACCACCACCTTCCTTGGCGCGTGGCGACTGCGACTCGCCGCTTCCCCGACGGGACGCGGCGCGGCCCGATTCACTTTTCAGCGCCTGCGCATTTTCCGCGGCGCGCCGCGATTCGCGCGCCGTATCCGGCGCGTTGCGTTCGGCGTCCTGCGCATTGCGGCGCTTCGCGTCGCCGGCCTTCGCCTGATCGGCGGCCGGCGCCGGATTCTCGTTCGCCGCAGCGGGACTTTTGGGTACATTCGACATGGGGGCGCATTATAATCCCCGGCATGAATTCCCAAACCGACCTCGTCCCCGCGCCCGCGAGCGCTCCGGCCCCCGCCGCAGCAACGGAAAACCTCGCACAGCACGCGCAATTCGTCGACTGGATGCGCTCAGTCGCCCCTTACATCCATGCGTTCCGTAACAAGACGTTCGTCGTCGGTTTCGGCGGCGAGGTGGTGCATCAGGGGCTCCTGAATGCGCTCGTGTCCGACATCGCGCTCTTGCAGGCCATGGGCATCCAGATCGTGCTGGTGCATGGCTCGCGGCCGCAGGTCGAAGAACAGATGAGCCTGCACGGCGTGGAATCCGAGTTTTCGCACGGCATGCGCATTACCGACGCGCGCGCGCTCGAGTCCGCGAAAGAGGCGGCAGGCGAAGTGCGTCTGGATATCGAGGCCGCGATCAGCCAGGGGTTGCCGAATACGCCAATGGCGCACGCGCACATCAGCGTGGTGTCGGGCAACTTCGTGACGGCGCGGCCGGTCGGCATTCTCGACGGGGTCGATTTCGCCCACACCGGCGTAGTGCGCAAAATCGACGCCGATTCGATCCGCCACTCGCTGGCAAGCCGCAAGCTGGTGCTGCTCTCGCCGCTCGGCTTCTCGCCCACCGGTGAGGCCTTCAATCTGTCTATGGAAGACGTGGCGTCCGCCGCGGCAATCGCGCTGCGCGCCGACAAGATCGTGTTCCTGACCGAAACGCCCGGCCTGATGCAAGCCGGCGAAGACGGCCCCGAACTGGTGCGCGAACTGTCGCTCGACGACGCCTACAAGCTGCATGAAAGCGGCGAAGTCACCGGCGACGCCGGCTTCTACCTGAAGCACTCGATCCGCGCCTGCCGCGGCGGCGTGGCGCGGGCGCACATCATCCCTTACGCGCTCGACGGCAGTCTGCTGCTCGAGCTGTTCCTGCACGACGGCGTGGGCACGATGATCTCGTACGAGAATCTGGAAAGCCTGCGCGAAGCCACGCCGGACGACGTCGGCGGCATTCTGGCGCTGATCGAGCCGCTCGAATCCGACGGCACGCTGGTGCGGCGAGGGCGTCACCAGATCGAACGCGACATCGACCATTTCTCGGTGATCGAGCACGATGGCGTGCTGTTCGGCTGCGCGGCGCTGTATCCGTACACACAGGAGCGCATCGGCGAAATGGCCTGCCTGACGGTCGCCCCCGAAGCGCAAGGCACCGGCGACGGTGAGCGGCTGTTGAAGCGCATCGAGCAGCGCGCGCGGGCGCGCGGCCTGACGCGTATTTTCGTGCTCACCACGCGCACCGAGCACTGGTTCCTCAAACGCGGCTTCGTCAAGGTCACGGTCGACGACCTGCCGGAAGACCGCCGCCGACTCTATAACTGGCAACGCAAGTCGCTCGTGCTGATGAAACAGCTCTGAGCGGCCCTATCTATAGCGACTGTCGCCCCCACACCGATTCCAGGAGAAGCACAGCATGACTCGTATGGTTCAATGCGCGAAGCTCGGCAAGGAAGCCGAAGGCCTCGATTTCCCGCCGCTGCCCGGCGAACTCGGCAAGCGGATCTACGAAAGCATTTCGAAGGAAGCCTGGCAGGCCTGGTTGAAGCAGCAAACCATGCTGATCAACGAAAACCGCCTGAACATGGCCGATCCGCGCGCACGTCAATACCTGATGAAGCAGACCGAAAAGTTCTTCTTCGGTGAAGGCGCGGACACGGCGCAGGGTTACGTGCCGCCGTCGGCGTAATCTAACGCTTGCGCGCTTCAGGCTGCATCAGCGGAATCCGCGCCCCGTGCGCGGATTTTTTTCGCCTGCGCTGCCGGAAATCATCCCATCGATCAGGCGGCGTTCGGCTGGCCACTCGTCGCCGTGGGGAAATTCTCCAAACGGTACATTTCGAACCATTTTTAAGCCGTGTCTCCAGACGGCCAGGATCGCCCCAATCCTACGCCCCGCAAGGGATTGAACGTCCTTGCCAAGGCCTCCGCCCGGCACCGGGTTTGCACGATCCTCCGTCATCGTGCTATCATGTGCACCGTTCCAACAGCATTTCACCTACATTCACGTTCTCTTCAATCTGGCGCGAAGTGCGTGCGCCGGACCGAATCGAACAGTTTTTATACAAGAAGGCTTGTCGGTCGTTTCCCGTTTCATGCCACCGCATGAGCGGCGAATACAGCACCGGCCTTTTTCGTTTCAAGCCTTCCGGCGGCGCGTGGGCCAGCTTTCAGCCACCCGGCGCCCTCATGCATCTGCCCCCCTTCCACGGCCACGCAGGTGCAACAGTCAGCACAATCTAGACGAGTGTTTTTTCGCGACCTGTCTCGCGAGGCACGGGCGTTCTGTTTTCCATCCCGCCCAGCTCTGTCGCCCTTGAATGGCGAGGGAGACGCTTTCGCCTTGCTCGCGACATTGCACTTCCCAGCAACCGTGGCGGAACGTTCACGTGCATCATGAGTTTCGTCGCAGTCATTGGAGTTTTCACCTTGACCGCTTCCAGCAACGGCTTCTGGCGACACCACAAAGAAGAACAACGCCTCTCTCTGGACGACATCACCGTCGTCGACAAATCTCTCCTCAAGCGGGCCGTCGGCGCGATGGCGCTCGGCAACGCAATGGAATGGTTCGATTTCGGCGTGTACAGCTATATCGCCGTCACGCTCGGCAAAGTGTTCTTTCCGTCGTCGAGTCCGTCCGCCCAGTTGCTCGCCACCTTCGGCACGTTCGCCGCGGCGTTTCTCGTGCGGCCGGTCGGCGGCATGGTGTTCGGGCCGCTCGGCGACCGCATCGGCCGTCAGCGCGTGCTGGCCATGACCATGATCATGATGGCGCTCGGCACGTTCGCGATCGGTCTGATCCCGGGCTACGCGACCATCGGCATTTTCGCGCCGGTGCTGCTGCTGGTTGCGCGTCTGGTGCAAGGCTTCTCGACCGGCGGCGAGTACGGCGGCGCGGCGACCTTCATCGCCGAATTCTCGACCGACAAGCGCCGCGGTTTCATGGGCAGCTTTCTCGAGTTCGGTACGCTGATCGGTTATGTACTCGGCGCGGGCACGGTGGCCGTGCTGACCGCGACGCTGCCGAACGACGCGCTGCTGTCGTGGGGCTGGCGTGTGCCGTTCCTGATCGCGGGTCCGCTGGGCCTGGTGGGTCTGTATATCCGGATGAAGCTCGAAGAAACGCCCGCGTTCAGGAAGCAGGCCGAGCAGCGCGAAGCGGAAGACAAGGCGTTGCCGAGGCAATCGTTCCGCGAATTGCTCATGCAGCAATGGAAGCCGCTGCTGCTATGCGTCGGCCTCGTGCTGATCTTCAACGTCACTGATTACATGGCGCTTTCGTATCTGCCGAGCTATCTGTCGGCCACGCTGCACTTCAACGAAACGCACGGCCTGTTCCTCGTGCTGCTCGTGATGGCATTGATGATGCCCATGACGCTCGCCGCCGGCCGCCTGTCCGACACGATCGGCCGCAAGCCGGTGATGCTGTTCGGTTGCGTGGGTCTGTTCGCGCTGTCGATTCCCGCCCTGCTGCTGATCCGCATGGGCACGGTGCTGCCGGTGTTCGGCGGCCTGATGATTCTCGGCGTGCTGCTGTCGTGCTTTACCGGCGTGATGCCGTCGGCGTTGCCGGCGCTGTTCCCGACCAGAATCCGCTACGGCGCGCTCGCCATCGGCTTCAATATCTCGGTGTCGCTGTTCGGCGGTACGACGCCGCTCGTCACGGCGTGGCTGGTCGAGCGCACCGGCAATCTGATGATGCCCGCGTACTACCTGATGGGCGCGTCGTTGATCGGCATCGTCTCGGTGATGGCGCTGCGCGAAACCGCCCGCAAGCCGCTGCCCGGCTCGGGCCCGTGCGTGGCGACGCGCGCGGAAGCGCATGCCGTGCTGCGCGGCGAGCGTGAAGCCGAAGAGATGGATGAAGGTTATGCGGCAACGGCCACGGCGCGAGCCTGAGCATAGGCTGAGTCACGGTTGGCGCAAGGGTTGTCCGTGAGTTGTACGAGTGCGGGCCGGCAAATCTGTCGGCCCGTTCTTTATGGCATCAGTGAATCGAAGCTTGCGGTTACGCTCGCCCCTTCGACGATCAGGATTGCAGCCGAAACCGGCAGTTTGAAGCGCCGTGGCCCGGCACTGCCCGGATTGACGAACAGCACGTTGTCGCGCTCGCTGATCGACGGCTTGTGCGAGTGGCCGGTCACCACCACGCCGATACCCTCGCTGCGCGGATCGGTGCCCACGTCGGCGATGTCGTGCACGACGAGAATCGTCACCTGCTGCACGGTCAACGTGGCGTGCGTCGGCAACGATGCGGCCCAGTCGCCGGTGTCGTTGTTGCCCCGCACGGCCGTGACCGGCGCAATCTGCCTGAGCGCTTCGAGCACGGCTTCGTTGCAGATATCGCCTGCGTGAATGATCGCGTCGCAACCCGCCAGATATTGCAATGCCTCGGGGCGTACGAGGTTGTGCGTGTCGGAGATCAGGCCGACTCT
>Ga0255336_101425_pt1 | contig 17212 bp, 11 predicted proteins | sample MeOH1_35cm_T3_17_FD_189102 | JGI IMG/M metagenome (GOLD analysis project Ga0255336, IMG submission 189102) | Sandy soil microbial communities from University of British Columbia, Vancouver, Canada - MeOH1_35cm_T3_179 | ecosystem: Engineered > Artificial ecosystem > Sand microcosm > Unclassified ...
ATTTAAAATATCTAAATAACTCTCACCATAATAATTTTTGAGAAGGTCTTTAAACTCTTCTATTTTACCAAAACATATTCCATCTATTTTAAAATTAGTGTTATCAATTTTAATGTTTAATTTAAGTACATTGCTTTCCTTGCCCACAATATATATTTTATCTACAATTACATTCTTTTCAGCAAAAACTGGCGTTTCATTTCCTTTACCAAAGGGTTCTAATTTATCTAAATCGTAAATAAATTTTTCAGATAATCTATTAACAGCTATTTTCTTATCTATTCTAAGCTTCGGTATTATATCTTCATCAGTTAAGGTGCAATTACAATTTAATTTTTTCCTAAGTAATTCAATATTTTCTATTTTAATAGATAGTCCTGCTGCCATAGGATGTCCGCCAAATTTTTCTATTAAATCTTTACATTTTAAAAGTTCTTCGAAAAGGTTGTAGCCTTCTATTGATCTGCCAGAACCCTTAGGCATTTCTTTACCAGAAGTTATTACTATTGTAGGAACATTATATTTTTCTTTTATTTTACCAGCTACAATTCCTGCAATACTTTCATGTACATCTTCTTTGTAAATCACTATAACCTTATCATTTTTAATATTTGTACTTTCGATTTCTTCTATTATTTCTTCCACATTTTTAGTAGTCATGTATTGTCTCTTTTTATTTAAATCACTAAGCTTAATAGCCAGCTCTCTTGCTTCATCTTTATCTTCACAAAGAAGTAATTTCACAGATAGTGCTGCAGTTTCTAGTCTTCCAGTAGCATTAATGCAAGGTCCAATTTGAAATCCTATAGTTCCAGCATTTAATTTTCTGTTCTTGATTCCTAAAACATCCATTAAAGCATCAAGCCCAATATTTTTTGTATCCTTTAGGCTTGTTAAAGCATTTTTTGCTATTATTCTATTTTCATCTATTAAATCTACCACATCGCATATAGTTCCAATGCCAGCAAATTCAATTAAATCAAATAAGCTGCTTAAATCAATATTCATCTTCTTATATAGTGCTACTACGAACTTAAAAGCTATTCCTGCGCCGCAAAGAAGTTTGAATGGATAATTGCAATCATTCTGCTTTGGATTTATTACTGCATCTGCCTCAGGAATAATATATTCTCTATTTCCTTCTTCATCTAGGGTAAATGAAACCTGGTGATGATCAGTTATTACTACCTTAAGTCCTAAACTTTTAGCAAAACTTATTTGTTCTATAGCTGATATACCATTATCACAAGTTATAATTACTTCTGCTCCCTCATCTTTTAGAATTTTAATTCTTTCGCTATTAATTCCGTAACCTTCATTTTCTCTATGAGGGACATAATATTTAACCTTTGCATTACATTTTAATAAAGCTTTATATAAAACCACTGTACTTGTAACACCGTCTACGTCGTAATCTCCATATACAACTATATTTTTATTATTTTTAATTGCTTCAATAATAATATCTGTACCCTTGTCCATATCTTTCATAAGAAAAGGGTCGTATAAATCATCTACTGATGCATTTATAAACTTAATTACATCTTTATCAGTCTTAATTCCTCTGTTTGCTAGCACTGCTGCAATATTCTCATCTACTCCAACTGCTTTTGAAATTTCATTAATTGGTGCCTTAGTTTGTCTTAATAGCCATTTTTCCTTCAAAGTTCCCACCTCACCAATTTATTATAACATAATTATTTTTAAACAATAATCATAAGTTAATATACAAATATTTCCTAGGTAATATTTGTATATTAAAAAGACTGTTTCAAAATATTTAAGCAAATCTTAATTAATATTTTGAAACAGCCACATTATTTACTATTTTTTAAATATTTCAGTTGACCTAGGAAGAATCCCATTTAAATATGCCAAGATTATTCCATAATTTGTTATACTTACCTTTTTCTCTAAGCATAAATCTACCCTAGTCTGCATTATCTTCTTATTAAGCATGCAGGAGCCGCAGTGAATTACTAAATCATAATCTTCTATATTCTCAGGAAAATCCTGACCCATCTTAAATTCATAATTTAACTGTTTTTCAACAAATTTATTTAATAACTTGGGTATTTTAACTCTTCCAATATCTTCATGAGAATGATTATGAGTACAGCTTTCAGAAATTAATATTTTAGAGTTTTCATTTAGCTCTTTAATCTTTTCAGTACCAGCAATGAAGGCATCTAAATCTCCTTTATATCGAGCAAAAAGTATGGAAAAGCTAGTAAGCTTTATATCTCTTGGAATAATTTCATTAACTTTTTTAAAGGCTTGAGAATCTGTTACAACCACATCTATATCTTTTAAATCCATTAAAGCTTCCTGAAGTTCTGTATCTCTCACAACATAGCTTTTAATGCCATGATCTAAACAATCTCTTATTAGCTGAACCTGAGGCAGAATAATTCTTCCTTTTGGAGCTTCAGAATCCACAGGAACCACCATTACTACTTTTCCGTTATAAGGGACTAAATCTCCTATAATAGTTTCTTCTACTTCGCCTTCATTCAGCCTTCTTATCAGTTCTTCTTTTAATGTAAGAATATTTTTGTTATTAGCAGCTGATACAAGCAGCACATCTTTAAACTTTTCTTTTATTTTATTTAAATCTTCTTCACCTATAGTATCTATCTTATTTATAACAAGCATGTAAGGTATATTGTATTTCTTAAATTTATCAATAAAATTAAAATAAGAAATTTCATCAATATCCTTTGCATCCATAACATAAATGGCAAAGTCAGTTTGCTGCAAAACCTTTAAAGTTCTTTTAGTTCTAAGTTCTCCAAGTTCTGTAGTATCATTAAGACCAGCAGTGTCTATAAATACAACAGGGCCAAAGGGTATTAGCTCCATAGCTTTACTTACAGGATCCGTAGTTGTTCCCTTCACAGAAGAAACCAGCGAAATCTCCTGACCAACTATTGAATTTAATAGGGATGATTTACCCGAATTTATTTTTCCGAATATAGCAATATGTTTTCTATTAGCATTTGGTGTTTCATTCATAGCTTCCTCCTTTTAGTCTGAACACGGTGTAGTCTAGCTTACCGATTTCTCATCGGTAGACTACCCGTTAAAGTCCATTTAGGACTTTAACCTCTTTTATAACTTTAAATATAGTTACAGCAGTAAATAAGATTTTATTAATAGTTTTATATCTATTTACGTTTCCAATTAATATTGTCCCCTCTACCCATATCTAATTCAAAACCAGCACTTTTTATTCTTCCTTCAATACATATTCTGCACTCAGCTGCTTCATCACCGGTACATATTTTACCATCATAAAGAGAATATTTTTTTCTAACAGAAGTAGGTGATAAATTTGGCATTACTACATTAGCTCCAGCCTTTATACCTTCCTCTCTGCCTTTAGGATTTATAGTTCCCAGTGCAGTTGTTGCTGGAATTAATGCACCTGGTAATAAAAGTCTTGTTAAAGCTATCATTAATACTGTCTGCTCAAGTGTACCACCTTTCTCCTTCGAAAGAGGTGTATCCTTATGGGGAATAAAAGGTCCTATTCCAATCATTTCTGGATTTAATTTTTTTAGAAAAAGTAGGTCATTAACAAGGTCTTCATTTTTTTGGTTTGGTAAACCTACCATAAAGCCAGAGCCTACTTGATAGCCTATTTCTTTTAAATCCCACAGACACTTAATTCTATTTTCAAAGCTGACATTCGGATGAAGTTTTTCATATAAATCCTTTGAGGCAGTTTCATGTCTCATTAAATATCTGTCTGCGCCTGCGTCATAATATTTTTTGTAGGAATTATAGCTTTTTTCACCTATTGAAAGTGTTACAGCACAATCAGCATATTTTTCCTTTATGTTTGTTATAAGTTTAACGATTATATCATCTGTAAAATAATCATCTTCCCCGCCTTGAAGAACAAAAGTTCTATATCCAAGCCTATAGCCTGATTCACAAGCAGATAGTATATCTTCGGTTGTTAATCTATATCTTTCTGCATTTTTATTTAATCCTCTAATACCGCAATATAGGCAGTTTCTTTTGCAAAAATTAGTGAATTCTATTAATCCTCTCATGTAAACCTTGTTGTTATAATACTTCATACTTGTCTCATGAGATTTTTGTAATAAATATGTTTTATTTTCTTCATCTAAATTATTTAATAGGTATAAAAGTTCATCTCTTTCTAAATTGTTTTTTTCATAGAGTTTGTCTATAATTGCCTTCATTAACTAACCCCCTAATTTGCATGTTAATATTTTATCAATACTATTCTGCATTTGTCAATTGGTTTCTGGTTAGGTGGAGTATTTTGCTATGACATGTGTCTCATCTATTTATTTTTATTTATGGTTTAATTATTTGTATAGATGGTTCCTTTAGAATTTTATTTATAACTTCAATAATGTTCTGAACTGTTATTTCTTCTAAATTTTTGGGTTCCTCATAAAAGATTTCTGAGGAGCCATACATTATTTCATTTACTGCTAGACTTTTACAAAGTTCAATGGATTTTTCTAATTTCAATTCTCTCTTAAGCGTTAGGGTTTTTATGCTTTTCTTAATAAGGTCATTATTAAAATAATCAGAACTATTTTTTACTACTTCTATTAATTCATTGATGAATCCTAAAACTGTATCAATGTTTTTTTCTGATGTAGATAAATCTATATTAAATATTTTTATACCTTTTTCGTTTTTAATGGAGCTCGTAATATCATATACCAAACCATTTTTAGTTCTAATTAAATCAAATAATAAACTGCTGGTTCCATCTCCAAATATTGTGTTAAATACATTTAATGCATTGACTTCTTTTTCATTAAGGTCATTAATAGTGTATATATATTTTATTTTAGCACTATTAATTCCCTTTTTATGTTTTATATACACTCCATTTTTATTTTTTTCATAAAGTTTTAAATCTTTTCTAAAGTAATCTTTTTGCCAATGTCCAAATAATTCCTCAATTATTCCTAATATTTCCTCAAATTCTAAGGATGATACTACTGAAATAACACAGTTATTAGGTCTATAAAATTCATCATAAAAGCTTTTTAATTCTTCTAAAGAAAGACTTTTCAAACTTTCTTCATTACCTATAATTAGTTCTTTTATCCTTCTATGAGAAAATGAATTATAAAAAAGTTCATCCTCACAATATTGTACTAAATCATCTTTCCATTCTTTAAGTTCCTCATCTATTATTGAAATTTCCTCTTTAAAACCTTCCATAGGAAAAGCAGGATTTAAAACTATATCTGAATAAAGTTTAAAACCTCTATAAAAGTCTGAACTTAGGGTAGTTCCATAGTAAATGCAGTAAGGGTAATTAGTCATGGCATTATTAAAGCCGAAAATTTCATGGCAAAGCTTATTTATTTCTAGTTCATTTAAGGTATTCGTCCCCTTAAAAAGCATGTGTTCTACTGCATGAGCAGTACCTAGTTTATAGCCCTCTTCCATATTTGCTCCGGCTTCAAAACCAACACAGAAGGAGCTTATATTTCCGTGCCTATATTTATAAATAATTTTTATTCCATTATTAAGTACTTTTTTATTCATATAAATTTCACCTAACTTGCAAAAAATTCCTAGAAAGCTTCTAGGAATTAAATTTTATTCTTCAATAATATAAGGTACTGTAACAACTACTATATTTCTCTTTTTATAAAGCATGTTCTTAATAAATAAAGATGTTTGATTATGGAGTATGTTATGCCACCATTTTGTAATTACAAATTGTGTAAGTACAACAGTAACTATATCACCAGGTTTAGATTCATGTTCTTCTGAATCAATAAAGTTAACTAATGGTTCATAAATATCTCTATATGGCGAACGTTTTATAACTAAAGGTACACCTACATTGTAGTCCTCCCATTTTTTCTTTAGCTTCTCAGTTAAGTCGGTATCAACGGATACATGGAATGCAACTATATTGCTTGATATACTTTTAGCATAATTAAGTGCTTTTAAAAATGATCTATTTAAAGTATCTACCAATATAACTACATGCTGCTTATCTTCACTCGGGGTAATATCCTTTGGTCTAATATTTAATGGAAGTTTAAGCTGCTCTGCAACCCTTCCATAATGTTTTCTAATTCTTAGCATTACTGTAACTAATGTTGGAATTAAAATGAATACCAGCCAAGCTCCATGAATGAATTTAGTAGTTCCTATAACAATTACTGTAACTAATGTCACAAAAGCACCTAATCCATTAATAAATGCTTTGTGTCTCCATCCTGAGTGTCTTTCCTTTACCCATTTAGTAAACATACCTGTTTGAGATAATGTAAAGGAGATAAATACGCCAACAGCGTAAAGAGGCGTAAGTGAATGAGTATCACCTTTAAACAATATTATCAATAATGCAGCAGCAGTGCAAAGCATTATTATTCCGTTTGAAAAGCTAAGTCTGTTTCCTCTTTTAGTAAATTGTTTTGGTGCAAATCCATCTCTAGAAATAAAGGATAGCAAAAGTGGAAAATCAGCAAAAGCAGTATTGGCAGCCATAATTAATATCATAGCCGTAGTTGCCTGCAGAATGTAAAACATAAAATTATTACCAAATACCTGAGTTCCAATTTGTGCAATTACTGTTACCTTATCACTTGGAACTGCATGATAAATAGTAGATAGGTAGGATAAACCACCAAAAATAAATAACACTGTAACTGCTAAAAGTCCAAGAACTATTTTTGCATGCTTTTGAGCTGGAGCTTTAAAATTTGGAATTCCATCACTTACCGCTTCAACACCTGTTAATGCTGTACAACCTGATGCAAAAGCCCTTAGGAATAATATTAAAGTTATACTATTAAGAGGATTTACTGGTTCAATAGGAAGTATAGGCTTTGGATTATAATTAAAGCCAAAGTGTCTAACAACTCCAGTAATTATAAGTATCGCAATAGTAACCATAAAGAGATATGTTGGTACACCAAAGAGTTTTGCTGAATCCTTTAACCCTCTTAAATTACCTATTGTTAATAATACAATAATAAATAAGGTAATTATTACTTTATAATTTAATAGGACTGGAATAGCAGAGGTTATTGCTGCTGTTCCTGCGCTTGTACTTACTGCTACAGTCAAAATATAGTCTATGCATAAGGCAGCTGCTGCTGTCAAAGAAGGTATTGTACCTAAGTTATCCTTAGAAACAATATATGAGCCTCCTCCTAATGGATAATTGTCTATTGTTTGCCTATAGGAAAAAATCAATAAGAATAGCAAAAATACAATACACAATGCTGCGTAGAACATATATTTATAAGCCATTAACCCAATTACAGGTATAAGTACCCACAATATTTCCTCGATAGCATAAGCTACTGAGGAAATGGCATCACTTGAGAGTATTGGAAGACCCCAAAGTACACTAAATTTTTCATGTTTTAGTTGATCAGTAGTTAATGATTTACCAATTAATAATTTTTTTAATTTTAAAAACATAGTTTCTCCCCTACTTAATTTTTAACATTCTTAAATTATATAGTAGGTCAAGACTATGTACAAGCCCTTATCTAGCCATTTATCCTTTAAATTAGCTTGCTATAAGTAAATTATTCATATAGAATTTACATTTAGTTTGATTTCCGTTAAGATTCTCCAACTAGATATGTTGTTCGATTTATTTTATTACATTAATTTTACTTCCTTAACAAATTCATCAAATATTACCAGCATAAGACTTATTCCTCTGCCAGCTCTATTTTGTTTCCTTAATTCACTTAATTTTATATTCTTCTTGTTTTTTTTATTGCTGATTAATATTATTTCTTTTTCTTTTAAATTTGATAATGCTATTTCATCTGAGTTATTAAATTTAATTTGCCCATTAGTACGTAGTGAGGAAGAGAATATTACCTCATCTTCGTCCTTAAGACTGATGCCTATTACTCCTGAAGCTAATTTTCCCATTGAAGGAATATCCTCACTGCTTATTTTTATAGCAAAGGCCTTCTTAGTTATTATTAATATTTCACTTAAATTATCATCTAAAATAAAATCTATTGCTATAAGCTTATCCTCAGTAGTTTTAAATTTATACCCTTGAGTAATTTGATAATCTCCAATAAATTCATCATATTTAGTCTTCTTAGTTAAACCTTTTTTACTTATAAAGATAACATTTAAATTTTCAATTGATTTTTCAAAATTAATAATATTCAAGACCTTCGTTTGTTTACTAAATAAATCTCCAAATAAAGTATGTAAACTAACTCCTTCTTCTCCTATGTCACCAAATAGTACACTTGAAAGGTTTACCACGTTTCCATTGTCTAAAAAGACCAATAATTTTTCTCGAGAATTTGTAAAAACATGCTTATCCTTTTTACTACTATTATTTTTATTACCGTAATTTCTTATATCACCATCTGAGCTTACAGAAAGGAAAAACTCCTTGTATTCTCCTTCAGATGTCAGCTTAACAGTTTTAATTTCATCGTTAATAGGCAGGCTTATTAATGCTTGTGCTGCAATGTTTCTATCTAGATTTTCTAGTTTTGGCTCCTCTATAGTAAAGCTTAGCCCCTGCAAAGTGGTAATTTTAATAAATTCCTCTTGCCTGTCTTGTGGCACTAAATAAATATTAACTAATAGGTCACCATCCTTTAGCTTTAATGCTTGCAGTTTTGAATAATTAGTGGTGAATTTATTAAGTGAAGTTTTCTTAATATTCCCTTTATTGGTTATAAAAACAAAATCGTATGCATTATCAAAATTATTCAGTGAATAAGCAAATATTAATTTTTCATTTGATAAATCAATTGTTTTAATTAATTCATCCAATCTTATTCCCTTATCCTTCCATTTAAACTCTGGAATAGCATTTCCTTTTAATTGATACATATTACCTTTATCTGTGAAAAATACAACTACATGTGTTGTATTAGATTCAAACACAAGGTTTATAGAATCTCCTTCTCTGTATTCTATATCCGAAGCGTCTAAATTTGAACGATTATAAGACTTTAAAGGTATCCTTTTTATATAACCATCATTAGAAAGAGTAATCATAGTATCTTCAATAATTATTAGTTCTTCTATATCTATTTTAGCTTCTTCATCATCTTCAATTATAGTAGTCTTTCTTTTATTTCCATACTTTTCTTTAATTTCAATGAGTTCTTTGTTTATAACCTTATACAGCTCTATTTCACTGTCAAGAATTTTCTTAAGACCTTTTATAAGCTTTTCTAATTCCTTATATTCCTTTTCAAAGGTTATAATTTCAAGTCCTGTAAGCTTATAAAGCATTAATTCAACAATTGCCTCTGCTTGAAGTTCTGTAAACCCAAACCTAGTCATTAAATTATTTTCAGCATCTTTTTTAGATTTAGATGCTCTTATTAGAGCTATAATTTCATCTAAAATTCCTATAGCTTTAATAAACCCTTCAACAATATGAAATCTTTTTTCTGCTATTTGAAGTTCTTTTTTGGTTCTTCTTGTTATAACTTCCTTTTGATGGTCTACATAATGCATTAATATAGTTTTAAGTCCTAAAGTTTCTGGCTTTCCATTTGCCAGTGCCACCATATTAAAGCTAATATTGCTCTGCAGATCAGTCTTTTTATATAAGTATTTAAGTAACTTTTCAGCAGTCTCTGTATCTACTGCCTTTTTAAGTTCTATTACAGCCCTTATTCCATTTCTGTCTGATTCATCTCTTATATCAATTATTCCTTCTAGAGCTTTAGCATGCCTTTTATCCTCTGTCATTTCAGAAATTGTTTGAAGCAATTTAGCCTTAGACTTTCTGTATGGAAATTCTGTTATTACAATACCTAATCTGCCGTTTTCCAGCTTTTCAATCTGTGTTTTTGCTCTTAAGGTAACCTTGCCCTCTCCTGTTTCATAGGCAGTTTTAATTGAGTTTTTACCTATGATAATGCCTCCTGTAGGAAGATCAGGACCTTTAATAAACTTTAATAGTTCACTTGTTGTAATTTCATTATTTTCTATATATGCTAAGGTTCCATCTATTACTTCATTTAAATTATGAGGTGGTATATTTGTGGCAAGTCCAACAGCTATACCAAAAGCACCATTTACAAGAAGATTAGGATACCTGCTTGGCAATACCTTAGGTTCTAGCTCAGTATTAGAATAATTTTCTTCCATGTCAACTACATCTTTATCAATATCTCTAAGCATTTCCATTGCAAGAGGAGTAAGTCTTGCTTCAGTATAACGCATGGCAGCCGCGCTGTCTCCATCTTGGCTTCCCCAGTTGCCATGGCCATCTATTAAAGGCATTCTAGTTGAAAAATCTTGAGCTAATATAACCATTGACTCGTATACAGAAGTGTCCCCGTGAGGATGATATTTACCAAGAATGTCTCCAACTATTCTTGCTGACTTAAAGTAAGGTTTATCTGGATATGCTCTTAGGCTATAAGCTCCATACAAAATTCTTCTATGTACAGGTTTAAGCCCATCCCTAGCATCTGGAAGAGCTCTGTCCTTGGCTACTTCTACTGCATATGGAAGATAATTATCAGGCATAGCCTCTTCTAATGGAATTTTAATTATATTATTATCCTTTGGAATATCAATCTTTTTAGCCATGTAATTCAACCTTTCCTCTAAAATTCTGCATACTTATACATGTAGTTTTTTCGAGGTTCAACTACATCTCCCATAAGTAATGACACCATTTTTTCTGCCTTTGCTGCATCATCTATAGTAACTTGTTGAAGAGTTCTTGTTGTCGGATTAAGTGTAGTTTCCCAAAGCTGATCTGCATTCATTTCACCAAGCCCTTTGTACCTTTGGAGCAGTGCACCTTTTCCTACCTCTTTCTTTACTTTTTCAAGCTCCTCATCACTATAGGCATAGCGTACATTTTCCCCTTTTTTATCATTCTTGTAAACTTTATAAAGTGGAGGTAACGCCATAAATAAATGTCCATTTGCAATTAGTGGCTTCATGTATCTATATATATAAGTCATCCATAAAGTTCTTATGTGATAACCGTCAACATCTGCATCTGACATAATTATTATTTTACCATATTTTAAATCTTCTTCCTTGTAATTTTCAAGGACACCAGTGCCAATTGCTGCATTAAATATTTTTAACTCTTCACTGGCAAGCACATTTTCAAGCTTTTGTTTTTCTGTATTCATAATTTTGCCTTTAGAAGGCATTATGGTTTGAAATCTTCTATCTCTAGCCTGTTTCGCGCTGCCACCTGCTGAATCTCCTTCTACTACGATAAATTCGCAAAGTAGTGTCTCCTTCAGGGTACACACCGCTATTTTTCCCGCAAGTGGTGCTGTTCCCTTACCTATTTTTTTCTTTTCAGCTTCGTTTATTTTTTTTATTTTTTCTCTTCTTTGAGCTGCATCAATAGCATTATTAATAAAAAGTGATGCTGTCTCTTTATTATCCTCAATCCATTCGCTAAACTTTGTATAGGCTAAATCATTCATCATAGTATAAGCTTCATTATTGCCTAATTTATTTTTAGTTTGACCTTCGAATACAGGATTGCTTATTTTAATTCTGACAATTGCAGTTAATCCTTCTCTTAAATCATCGCCTTCAAACTCTTTATCCTTTTCCTTAAGCAAATTAAGTTTTTTTGCCCATTCCTTAAAGGCTCTTGTCATTCCAGTTTTAAAGCCGCTTTCATGAGTACCTGCATCTCTAGTAGGAATATTATTTACATAGCTAGCTATATATTCGCTAGTGGAATCTGTAAACTGCATACATACTTCACCATACATATTAAGATCGTTAATATCTCTTTCGCCATCAAAAATAATGGGCTCTTGGTGAAGCACTGTTTTACTTTCATTTAAGTAGTCAATAAAATCTAAAAGGCCTCTTTCTGAATGATATTCTTTTATAATAGGCTCCAGGTTTCTTTCATCTTTTAGTACTAAGGTTATTCCTTTGTTTTGAAAAGCCAGCTCCTGAAGTCTTTCATCTATAATTTCAAATTTAAACTCCGTTGTTGAGAAAACTTCTTTATCAGCCATAAAGGTTACCTTTGTTCCTGTTTCCTCAGTTTTACCTAATGATTTTAATGGAGTAACTGGAGTTCCAGGCATTTTCTTTTTTAACTTACTATCATAGGAATACTCAAATCTTTGTTTATAAATTTCACCATTTTGAGAAACCTCTACCTCAAGCCATTCAGATAATGCATTTACTACTGCAGCACCGACACCATGTAGTCCACCAGAGGTTTTATAATTTTTATTGTCAAACTTACCTCCTGTATGAAGTTCAGTAAATACCATTTCTACTCCAGATTTCTTTTTTATAGGATGAATACCTGTAGGTATTCCCCTTCCGTTATCAATTACAGATACACTTTTATCTTTGTTTAAGCTAATAGTTATTTCGTCTCCGAAGCCATTTGAAAGTTCATCTATTGAATTATCTAGTACCTCCCATAGGCAGTGATGAAGTCCTTTTGAGCCAGTAGATCCAATATACATACCAGGCCTCACACGTACAGGTTCTAGTTTTTCTAAGGATGTTAAATCGGTAACATCATAAGTACTTTTCACCATGTTCTCTGTTTCCATCCCGTCCCCTCCTGTTATTCTCTGTAGCACACAAGGGTTATTAATCCTTGCGCCTCCTGTTTTCCTCTGTAGCACACAAGAATAGTTAATACTTGTGCTTCCTGTCTTTAAAACTCATTACCATACTTAATTAATTGTATATCATTTTTGCAAAATGTAAAGTAATGTGTTTAGAACATTTGTTCTATCTTAATATATAATTCCTTATAAATCAATAGGCAACCGGCTTGTTCTATGCTGGTTGCCTATATATTATGAAGCTATAAATTCTTTAACATACATTTCGTAAGTAGCTTTCGCTTCCATTACTGAAATTCTATTTTCCATGAGATTACGATTAAGAAGATAGAAATTAGTATTTAGTTCTGAATTAACTCCCCGCGTTTCACTAATTTTACATTGAATTAACTTAGATAAAACTGTCTTATTTTCCTCAGTTTCAAATTCAATTAATTCAAGAAGCTTATGCAGCCTTTCCTTAACAGCATATTCAGTTGATATAAGCTCAATTTCTTTTAGTTCTAATTGTATTTTCTCAATAATCTTTATAGAGAAATTTTCAACATCAATTTTACCCATTAAATTCACCCACTTCATCCATTAATATCCTATAATAATATATTACGTATATTTATATTAATTTTAAAGGGTAGTAGCAAAATTTACTAACATATATTTTCTGTCTTCAAAGCTCTCATGGAATTTAATACTGCAAGTAAAGCAACTCCCACATCACCAAATACGGCCTCCCACATGGTACCTAGACCTAAGGCTATGAGGGCTAATAAAATAAGTTTAATTCCTAAAGCAAAGACTATATTTTGCATTACAATAGTTTTTGTTTTCTTTGCTATTTTTATAGCTGAAACAATCTTTGAAGGTTCATCTGTCATAATAACTACATCAGCAGCTTCTATTGCTGCATCAGAACCTACTCCGCCCATTGCAATGCCTATATCTGCCCTAGCAAGAACTGGGGCATCATTAATGCCATCACCAACAAATACTAATTTACCTTTAGCTGATTTTTCTTTATCAAGTGATTCAAGTTTTTCAACCTTTTCATCTGGAAGTAATTCAGAATTCACTTCATCCACATTTAATTCTTTAGCAATTTTAGTTCCAACTATTTTATTATCTCCAGTAAGCATTACCGTTTTCTTAATACCTATTGCTTTTAAATCCTTAATGGCTTTTAAGGAATCTTCTTTAACCTCATCAGATATTACAATATAACCTGCATATACTCTGTCCGCAGCTACATGAACCACAGTTCCAGCAGCATCTACATTCTCATATTTTATATTTTCTTTATCCATTAACCTGTAGTTTCCAGCCAGTATTTCTTTACCTAGAGCTGCAGCCTTAATACCGTAGCCTGATATTTCTTCATAGTTATCTATTATATCTTTATCTATGTTATCATCAAAGGCATTTAATATTGAAGCAGCTATTGGATGATTAGAATAACTTTCTGCATAAGCTGCAAGTTTTAAAACTTCCTCATTTGAAATATTCTTCTGAGGTTTTATTTCAGTTACCTTAAACACACCTTTTGTAAGTGTTCCTGTTTTATCAAACACTACAATTTCTGCACTATTTAATGCTTCAAGGTAGTTTCCGCCTTTAACAAGTATTCCATTTTTTGAAGCGCCACCAATTCCTCCAAAGAATCCTAGAGGTATAGATATAACTAAAGCACAAGGACAAGATACTACTAAAAATGATAAAGCTCTATACAGCCACTGTGAGAATGTAGCACCTTCTATTAATAAAGGAGGTACTACAGCTAGTATCACTGCTGCAAATACAACAATCGGTGTATAAACTCTTGCAAATTTAGTTATGAAATTTTCTGTTGGAGCTTTCTTACTGCTGGCATTTTGAACTAAGTCAAGTATCTTAGCAACAGTTGAATCTTTAAATTTCTTTTCTACCTTAACTGTCAAAAGTCCATTTTTATTAATTACTCCACCTAAAATATTGTCTCCTGCTCCTACTTCTTTCGGAATTGATTCTCCAGTTAATGCTGAAGTATCCACCATAGAATTACCTTCAATTACTTTACCATCTAGAGGAACCTTTTCTCCAGGTTTTACAATAATAATGTCGCCTACTGCAACTTCTTCCGGTGATACCTTTTTAATATCATTATCTATTTTTAAATTAGCAAAGTCGGGTCTTATATCCATAAGAGCAGTAATAGATTTTCTAGAATGGTCCACAGCCATGTCTTGAAATAATTCTCCTACCTGATAGAACAGCATAACTGCAACTCCCTCGGGATATTGACCAATAGCAAAAGCACCTATAGTTGCTATTCCCATAAGAAAATTTTCATCAAATACTTGTCCTCTTCTTATATTTTTAACTGCTCTTAGTATTACTTCTCCTCCAACAAGTAAATAACTGAAGAGATATAATATAAGTTCTATAGCATTAGGAAACTTAAATGCGGAGGCTACACCAAAGATTACTGCCCCAGCAGTTAATTTAATAATTTCACCTTTATTACTTTCTACCAGCCCATGTTCATGATTATGAGCTTCTTGTTTTGACACTTTGACTAAATTTTCTATTTCAATTACATTAACATCAGGCTCAATCTTCTTGACTATTTCCTTAACTTTTTCAATAATATTATTTTGTTTAGATGGATTATCGATTTCCATAATAAGTTTTGTTGAGATAAAATCTACTGCTGCAGATTGTACACCCTCAATTTTTCTAGATTCTCTTTCTATTTTCGCAGCACAATTCGCACAGCATAATCCTTGAAGAATCAGTTCTCTTTTAATCTTTGGATTTGACTCCCTTAAGTTAATATTTGCATTAATTTTACTTATTGATTTTATATTAGTTTTGTTTGGACTTTTAATTGCTTTGTCCATTATTTTCCCCTCCCCTTTACGTCTAGTTTACTCTGCTATATGGGCTAAGCCTTGATCAAAAATACCCTTTATATGATCATCATCTAAGGAATAGTAAACTATTTTGCCATCTTTTCTGTTTTTTACAATTCTCGCTTGTTTTAATACTCTTAATTGATGTGAAATGGCCGACTGAGTCATTCCAAGCAGTGCGGCTATGTCACAAACACACATTTCCGCTTGAAATAAGGCACATAATATTTTAACTCTAGTTGAATCCCCAAGAACTTTAAATAAATCAGCTAAATCATAAAGTGTTTCTTCTTTTGGTAAATTTCCTTTTACTTTATTAACTACTTCTTCATGTATAATTAAACAACTGCAATTTTCTATATTTGTCTTTTCTTCCATATTATCATTTCCTTTTTAATTGAATATATGAATAATTGTTCATATATTCATTATACGTGAGGAATACTTATTATGTCAATAAAATATGAAAAAGCAGTCTAACTATTTTATATATTTGTTTATCTTCCTGTATTTAAAAAACAGTATAATATTTTTAAGGGTAAAAGGTAAAAAAGCAGTCAAAAGATTTTCTCTTCTAACTGCTTAGTATTTTACTAATTGATACATTTTACGTGAAGACTTTTTTCTATTTATCTTTCTAATTTTCCTCTATACCTTCCAGTTCCACCAGCTACATTAACTATTTTAAAGCCATTTTCCTTTAATAATCCACTTGTCATTGAGCTCCTTGAGCCTGACTGACATATAATATGATACTCTTTTGTTTTATCAAGATATTTCTCAGGTGCTGATAAAATTGTATCCATTGGAATATTTTTAGCTGTTGGCAAATGACCACCCTTAAATTCATAAGGTTCTCTAATATCTATTAAGTCTATTTTCCCTAATAAATTATCTATTTCGTTAACATCAACGGATTTAGATGAATTACTACTCTTCATAAATGGAAACATATATACTCCTCCTATATTTATAATAACTATATTAGTAATTTCTTATAATCTTATATTATTCTTTTATATATATTTTGTCAATATGCCAGAAATTTAGCATCTAATATTTTTTAGAGCGGTAAGCTCTTTGATTTATAAGACTTGATGAATAATAGATATAAGTACATTATTTTCCGATTTTTGTTGGAAATTATATAGAAAAATTTGCATAATAAAAGCATCCTCCTTATAATGGTTTTGCGAAAACTAAAAAAAAGGATGCTTAAAGATGCCGTTAGGCTAATAAGGAATGGCTTGTAAAGCAAGGAAGTAAAAAATATACCAAAATTAAAGCTTGGGACGAAGATGATTTTGAAATGTCAGATGCATTGATTAAAGTTAGATTTATAAGGTTTGTAGAAGAAGTTCATTTGGGAGACAAAGTAGAGATTAAAGAAGGATGGATTATAACAACTGATAAATTTACTTCAGTAGAAGCTCTATGGCGAATAATGCATAAAAGATGGGACATTGAAAATAATGCTTTTCATCAACTAAAAACAGAATGGCATTTAGGTCATTGCTTTCTTCATAGTCCTACGGGCGTGGAGACAGTGCTAATGTTTATAATAATAGCATTCAATTTGATGCAATTATACTTTTTTCGGTGTATAAGAAACTTTAGGAAAAAACGTATGTTACAGATAGATATAATTGAAGATATGAGAGATGAAAGATTTACTATAGAAAACAATTGGAATAACCCATTATTCATAAAGACTTAATATAAAAATAGAACTGGAAAATTATTAGTATAGATTTATTGGGGTAA
>Ga0255336_101426_pt1 | contig 17178 bp, 13 predicted proteins | sample MeOH1_35cm_T3_17_FD_189102 | JGI IMG/M metagenome (GOLD analysis project Ga0255336, IMG submission 189102) | Sandy soil microbial communities from University of British Columbia, Vancouver, Canada - MeOH1_35cm_T3_179 | ecosystem: Engineered > Artificial ecosystem > Sand microcosm > Unclassified ...
GCGCGGGTACGCCAGCTTCAAAACCATGCGAACCGTGCTGTTCCTCATCGCCGGCAAGCTCGATTTCTCGGCCTTCAACCCACATGCCTCGTAAGCCGCATTACCCACTCCACTTTTGAAATAGCCGTATAAAGGTTAATCACTACAATCATCCAAATAAGACCCAAACATCAAGCCCCTGTGCGTTGGACTATCTCATCTCCGAGCAGCGCCTCAACCCGCGCGTTCTACGCAACCAGCAATGATACGAACCAGAACCGCATTGGGCGGCTCTTTGCTGTATTTAACTAGGCGTCGGCGCTGTTATGATCCTGGTGTCATGGGTTAGAAGTTCATTGCATTAATGACCTGTATGATTGGCGATGACGAAATGCTGCTCAAAAAGGAGCTCGAACTCACGTAATCATTCTTCGGTAAGATCACGGACTTCGTTTATTGACCGTGTCGTCAACGAGGCCCCGTTCGTAGAGCCGATTCAACACATTCCAGTCAAGGCGCTTCCCTGCTAAGTTGTGATCGTGCGGGAGCAGGTAGCGAAGTGCCAGGGAGACTTCGTCGATTGCGTCGGTATTGGTGTTCATCTCGCGCGTCCCCCTGCATCTTCCAGTCGCGCCTTCATTGGAAGGCGCATCTCGCTATACGCCAAACGGCCTTTCGTCTGCTCAACACTGTGTTCGTCGGCGACCTGCGGTGCCGACGCCGCCGCGTTATCTTGTCGAGGTCGCTGCCCAACCGCCCACGTAATTTCGGAGATACTGCGCGAATTCCACTTTTACCTCAGGGTGCCGCAGTGCAAACTCAACTGTGGCCTTTAGGTAACCGAGCTTGCTGCCACAGTCGAAGCGCGTACCGCGATACCGGTGTGCGAATATGCGCTCGTCACTCAGTAGCGACTGGATCGCATCTGTTAGCTGAAGCTCGCCTCCTGCACCTGGCTTTAGTCGTCGGATATGATCGAAGAACCGAGGTGTCAGCAGGTAGCGTCCGACGACGCCAAGGTTCGACGGCGCATCCTGAGGGGCTGGCTTCTCGACGATGGCGGACAATTCGAACGCCGGCCTTACACTCAGTTCCGTCAACCACGCCGTACGAACCACTGTTCTCGCGTGCAATAGGCTCTATTCCGATCACGGATCCGCCGTGGTCGGAATAGACGTCGAGGAGCTGCCGCGTCACGGGTGTCTCCTCGTGCAGCAGGTCGTCGGCGAGGATGACCGCAAATGGGCTTTCCGCGACGAGCGTCTCCGCACAAAGAACAGCGTGCCCAAGCCCAAGCGAGTCTGGCTGGAAGATCATCTCTGTAATGCCCGCCGCCATTGCTTCTTCGACCGCATACTGAATCAGCGGCTTGTCGACCACCGGTAGCATCTTCTTCGGACTAGCCTTCGTCGCCGGCAGGAACCGAGTGCCAAAACCCGCGACTGGAAATACGGCCTTCGTCACTCGTTGCATGAAACCTTTCCTCTTGATGTTCCCTTATCGGGGATTTATGGGCAGCTAAATTGTGGTGAGCGGATGGGTTTTCGACCGCGTGAGGCACCGGTTCAACCGCGCCAGCATCGGCTTTTCGATGTATAAGTGGACTCCGTGTCCGAACACGCACACGACGGCAACGATGGCGACCACGATGCCGACGCCGGACCATGAATGAAGGTCGGGCTCCGCGCGAAGTACCTTTTTTGAGATTCCAATGACATACGGATGAAGGAGATAGATCGAGTAGCTTGCCGCGCCTAGCTTCCGAAGCAGCGCACTATTGCTGGACCAGCCCTTCTCTTCCAAGGCAATAATAGATGCAATCAAGAGGAACGACGGAAGGCCATATGCCCACACACGCCCGAACTCATCGGGAACTCCCTGAGCATAGAAATAGAAGGGCATAGCGGCAGCTGCGGTCACCGCCAGGCAGGCCAAAATAGACCTTTCAAGGCCGACCAGCGCACCCGCGTCGACGATCCAATAGCACACTACACCGAAGCCGAATTCAAGGAGTAACGGACGACCGAGATAGCTGATAGTCGGAACTGAGGAGCCGACGTTCCCGGCCAAGACACAGAAAGTGGCAAGCACAGAAGCAGCGACTATGGTGGCGTACCGCGCCTTGACCAGGACTAGCGCCGACGCGACGACAAGGTAGAACAACATCTCGTACTCAAGCGTCCACCCGTTTAGGTTCAATGGCCCCCAATGACCGTTATCCTTAATATACGGAATAAACAGCAACGATTTGGCCAGATAGCTGACGTGCGCCGTTGTCGTGTTAAGCCACCACGGACGGACTATTGCGATTGCATAGACACCGACCGTCGATAGCCAGTACAACGGGATGATTCGGATAAGACGTTTGCGCAAGAAATCATTGCCCTCACGCGGCGCGACGTGCGACATAATGAAGCCGCTAATAACAAAGAACACGTCCACGCCGCATTCGCCGAATGGAAGTACGCCGATGTGATAGCCGACGACCACAAGTGCCGCCAACGCACGCGCGGTCTGCAGGTTTTCTAGAGTGCCGCTTCGGAGGTCCGGTGTCCTCATGTCGAACTCCGAAAGCGGTCATTGTCCGGGGTGGGCTGCACCGAGCCGATGGCGGTCTCGAGATGCGTGAGCAACCTCTTTGCCTCAGTGGCTGGATTGAAATGCCGCTCGACTGTTCGTCGAGCGTTTTGCTTGATTGTGGCCAAGTCGACCATACCGGATGCGATTCGTCGAATCACGTCCGCGAGAGCAATGTGGTCGCGCTCTTCGACAAGGAATCCAGACTGCATGTCCTTGATCAACTCCGGTATGCCGCTATGCTTCGTCGATATCGTCACTACGCCCGATGCCATCGCTTCCATCAGGGCTACCGGGATTCCCTCCATATCGCCGTTTCGCGCTGTTATGGAAGGCAACAAGAAGACGTCCGATGATCGAAGTAATGCATTGACCTCGGCGTGAGATTGAGCGCCGCGGAACACTACACGGGACGCGACATCCAACTCGTCGGCGAGAATTCGGAGCGCCCCATCAAGGATGCCAGATCCCACGATCGTGAGCTGCACGGACTTGGGAGCGAGTGCCATTGCACGGATTGCGTATTCGATCCCCTTCTTTTCGGTCAGCCTGCCTACCGTCAACACCTTTAGAACGTCAGTTGCAGGCGCGCGCTCCGAGTATCGGAATTCACGTGGATCGACGCCCATGCGGCACACGTGAATCTTCTGCGGATCGCATCCCCACGACTCCAGTTTTCGGGCGAAAAACTGACTCACCGGCATGAAGACATCGCCAGACGAGAAGAGTCGGATATAGTGCGGCAGGTAGCCGATCACGATGGAATCGACCGACATATCGAACCCGTGAAAGACCGTGCCGAGTCTCCCGCTCATCAAGCCGGCCGATCTCAAGTATTCTGCTGCAACGCCAACCTGACCAAAGTGCGCCAAGATGAGATCGCTTTCGCGCCGGTATTGCTGGTTAAATAAGAGGGCGATGTCGAGAACTGTGCCAGGAAGACGACGATATGCGGCCATGGCAGCCGTAGCTAGGGCGCGGCGACCATGCGAGCTGCAAAGTCCATGACAAAGAAAGCGCAAGAGGGCTCCCGTCTTGCCGGCGGGACTTACCGTCGTCGGACGCACCGCGTGCACGGTGAACTCCGGCGCTATCTTGCGGAGCATATCTGGGTCACCCGCGAAAAGACCGAGCACTTCTACCATCGCTCCGGCTTCGCGCAGTGACCGTGCCTGCTCGAGGACAAACGTCTCAGACAGAACGGGAAAGCGAGATGTAACGATGAGAATACGTATCGGCGGTCTGCTCATAGCAAAGTTTATCGCGTAGGTAGGAATGTTGACCGTGACATTCAGGCCGCAGCACGGCGACGCACCGTTAGTGCCTTTCGGAGAAAAGCGGCATCACCGGTCACACACGCGAGAGTCGCGTAGCAAATGCAGACCGCCACCGCTTTCGTGACAAGCCGAAACAACGGCATGCTTTGACCGTCGGCACCGACGTGCCGCAGCATGATGCCTAGATAGCTCAGCAGCGCAATGCCGACGAGCATGGGCATCACAGGCCGGAACAGCTCAATTGCCGATCGTCCGAAGCCCTGACGAGACAAGATATGGAAGCCTTGAACGGCGTTGATGAAGAAGCCGCCCACGAGCAGCCACGATAGTAGGACAACATCCCGCTCCCAAATGCCAATGATCACGGCGACTACGGTCGTCAAAGTCGAGATCAGGCCGGTCTTGAACAACAAGTCCGTTCGACCCAGTGCTTGGAAAACGGAGCCGGTTGAAGAGAGAACAACCTGTACAGCAATGGACAGGCTCAAAACGGAAAAGATCGCAGCAGCGCCCTGCCACTTATGCCCATATGCAATTGAGATGATCTCGTCAGAACAGACCAGACAAAGCAGGCCCAACAGGCCCCCGGCGATGACGAGAAACCGTACCAACTTTTGATATGCACTGAAGACGGTATCGAGTTCACCGCCATGCGCTGCGTAGACGGGCTGCAGTGCCGGGGTAATCACGTGCGTAAGATTTGTGACAGGCATCAGCATCAGTCTGTACGACATGTCGTATAAGCCCAGCGGCGCCGCTCCCAAGAAACGACCGATCAGCAGTTTGTCCAAGTTACGCGTGAAATAATTCAGCACGTTGAAAAGGAACTGATAAGTCGAATACGACAGGACGTGCCTCATCCCTTTGGGGGTCGGGCGGATCGAAAGGACGGGGCATCCAAGACACATGCAAAATACGAAAAAAAATAACGCGTTTGACGCGCTTTTTATCACCAATGCGTGCACGCCCCAGCCATGAAGCGCAGCGACGACCGCACACGCACCGGACAAGACTGCCGACCCGACTTCGATAGCAGCGATAGCCTTAAACCGTTGGCTGCGTCGCATCAGAGCAAGCGGAACAATTGCCCAGCACGATAACGCGATGGTTAATCCCATGCCCTCGGAGATTCGAACGTAGACGGGTGTTCGGTATGCCGCCGCGATCCACGGGCCGCTTATCGCGAACGCGTAACCCGCGACAATGCCCACGCAGATAGTTATCCAAAAAAGGCCAGCCAATTGCGCAACCGTCAGATCACGAAACTGAATGATTGCCGGCCCGAGTCCCATTTCGCTCAGGAAAGACAGAAACACGGCCAGAATCGACACAATTGCCATGAGACCGAAGTCCCGTGGGTCCAGTGTGCGGGCCAAAACGCCTGTGACTAGGAGCTGAATCAGGATATTCGAGTAACGGCCGACAACGTTCGCGGTGACGCTACGTCGAAGGCTGTCGTTGATGTTCGGCATACGATTCCTCAGTCTCGCACAGCCAAACCGGCCTTCAGTTCAAGGTCTGCCGGAAGCGCCGATCCAACCTCGATCGCTGCTTCCTCCGGGCCGGCCGAGAACATCGTCGGACGACCTATGCCGTAATACTCGATACCGGCGCCCGATAGCGCCTCTGGATCGTATAGGTTTCGGCCATCAAAAATGATAGGCGCCGAAAGCAAGAGCCGCAAGTCCGCGAAGTTAGGACTTTTAAACTCCTTCCATTCCGTCACGATAACCAGCGCATCGGCGCCTACTGCTGCCTCCTCTTGACGCTCGAAGAAGTCGAGACGCGCCAAATGATCGGGCTGGTCCTTCAGATCGTTGGCAAATACGCGCCGCGCTTCGTCCATGGCGACCGGGTCGTAAGCGCGTACCCTCGCGCCACGTGCGAGCAATTCGGCAATTAGCTGGCGGCTGGGAGCCTCGCGCATATCATCGGTGTTGGGCTTGAATGCCAGACCCCATACCGCAAAGCTTCGGCCGCGCAGATCGTCCCCTAGTCGGGCCGTGATTTTGCGGATGAGCACTTCTTTCTGGTCGCGATTCACAGCTTCAACGGCCTCCAGGATGCGCAGTGTGGTGCCGTGCTCGTTTGCGGCGCGAACCAGTGCCTGAACGTCTTTCGGGAAACAAGATCCGCCGTATCCACATCCGGCGTAGAGAAAGTCGTAGCCGATGCGTGGATCCGAACCAATTCCACGGCGTACGGCTTCGATGTCGGCGTCGACGCGATCTGCCAGATTCGCAAGCTCGTTCATGAACGAAATTCGCGTTGCGAGCATCGCGTTCGCCGCGTATTTTGTCAATTCGGCCGAACGCACGTCCATGTAGCGCGTGCGCTCGTGGTTGCGGTTGAACGGTTTGTAGAGCAACTGCATCTGCTCGCGCGCGCGAAGACCGGCGGCGTCGTCGTGGCTCCCGATCACAATCCGATCTGGCCGCATGAAATCATCGACCGCAGCACCTTCCTTGAGGAACTCCGGATTCGACACCACCGAGAAGTCGTGCGTCATCCCGCGATGCGCGAGTTCCCCTTGTATCACCGCAGCGACGCGGTCAGCGGTGCCGACCGGCACCGTCGACTTGTCCACGATGACCTTAAACCCGTCCATGTGAGCCGCGATGTTGCGCGCGGCAGCCAGCACGTATTGCAAGTCCGCTGAGCCATCTTCGTCTGGTGGTGTCCCTACGGCGATGAACTGAATGTCCCCATGTGCGACGCTCGCCTGGATATTGGTGGAGAATCGAAGACGTCCTGCCGCGCGGTTTCGGTCGATTACATCCTTGAGACCCGGCTCATGGATCGGCACCCCGCCGCTGTTCAACACGTCGATCTTCCGCTGGTCTACGTCAAGGCAGAAAACGTCGTTGCCGATTTCCGCGAGGCACGCGCCCGTAACAAGCCCGACGTAGCCAGTGCCAATGATGGTTATTTTCATATGCGTTGCGTTGCCTTCTGCTTAAAGTACATACGTAAACGATGCGAATAGCTCTCGCCGAGCACCTTCCTAGCAACGTATTTCACTGCATATCGCCAATGGGCCGACAACGCGAGCGTGACGATCTCAGCCGCCGCAAGCCGTACTTGCGGGTATAGAGACAGCGTTCCTAAAGGGCCCGCACGATCCCAGTGCGAACGAAGCTTTAGCTTGTGCGCGAATAGCATGAAGCCGTGACGAATCTGAAATTCGGGCTTGTTGGACGTGTGCGAACTGACGGTGCTCATGTCCCATACATAGCTGTCGTTCCCACCGCCGATAAAGGTACCGAATCGCGCCGCCATCCGTGTCCACAGATCCCAATCTTGCCAACACGGCATAGCAGGATCGAACAATCCAGCGCCGATGAAATGTTCCTTCGGAGCGAACACCTGCGTGCCAACATGGTTCCGCGACCGCAGTTCTTCTGACGAAGTCTGCATCTTAGTGAAGATCCTTTCTTCTCCGCTCACCAGCAGAAGCCGCGTAGCTTGGTAAAGTCCGGCGACGGCTCCATAGCTGCCATCGAGTCGGCGCCAACGGTCAACAAAATCAGCTATGCGATGCGGAAGAAAGTAATCGTCGTCGTCAAGTCCCGTAACGAATTCCCCCGTACTTGCGGTAATTGCGAAGTTGCGTGCCACACAAGCGCCCATACTCGACGGCATAAGCACGAGCTTTATCGTTCCGGATTCCGCCAGCGCGGAAAGATACTCGCGGGATCCGTCGGTGGACCCGTCATCAGCGACGACCAACTCAATGTTCGGGTAGGTTTGATTCAGGACCGATTGGACTGCCCGCTGCAGCAGTGGCAACCGGTTCTTCGTTGGGATGTACACGCTGACAAGAGGTATCAACTCGAGAGCCGCGTAGGCGCTGCCCTGCTTCTGCATTTCGCCGTCAATTGCCATTGCACTCATTGCTTTAATGGAGTCCCGCGGCCGAGTCGCCGTTGATCCAGATGAAGTTCGTGTAACGTCGAAGTAGATATGCGCGGTTTCCCGTAACATCCGTGAGCTCGTAAAGCGCTCACGGTGCATCAGATATCCGTTGTGCCCCATCGTGGCCCAATCCTCGATAGATCTGCTCCTTATGCACTCGACGAGCATTGCGCTGTCCTCGACGGGGAACAACAGGCCGTTGACGCCATGCGTAATCATTTCCGGAAACGACGAGCTATCGCTTGCGATTACAGGCAGACCATGACTCATCGCCTCAAGGGGAACCATCGCGAATCCTTCCCAGCGGCTCGGGACAATCAATACGTCCGCCGCGCGAAACGCGCACTCGGTGCCGATGGCGTCAAGCCATCCAACGTACGTGATGTTCGAACGCGCAGGGGCGTTCGTACGGTCGTGAACGCTTCCACCGACGACTGTGAGATGAAACGCCTCACGCTCAAGCGCTTCCATTGATTCCAGCAAAACATCGAATCCCTTCTGGCGGTCAAGACGGCCAACAAACAGGAGGTGCACACAGTTTGCGTTGCGCCGTATCGCGTGCGTCTTTGGCAACTTCTCCATCACACCGTTATGAATCAGCACCAGGCGATCGGACGGCAGCCCGCTTTCTATAGCGTGCCGCATCTCGTGCTCGCTTACACAAATGATACGATCAGTCCGAAATGCCAGTACCTTCTCGATGAAGACGTATGCGGATCGCGTAGCGCTCGATGTATGCATTAGAAATGAGAACGCGTGCGGGCAATAGACGATCCGTGGCCGGATCAGTCCGCGCAGGAAAAGCAGGCTCAACCTACCTAGGATGCCAGCGAAGGTGCTATGCAGATGCACCACGTCCGGACGGTCACGGACAACAAGCCACGTAAATGCGCAAAAGAACCGTAGAAGCGAAATTGCGTTGCGGCCGGTGCGCGCATAGACGCGCAGAATCTTCGAGTCAACGGGGACTAACTCGCCCGCATGAGCAGCTGGTACCAGACAGCCGACCACGTTAAGTTCGGTCGACGCTGATTGTGCGGATACGAGTTGTCGCATAACGGTCGCGATGCCTCCCTTGACCGTTTCAGCGGCGTGCAGGATTCTGATCTGCTTAGTTGGGAGGCTCATCTGGCTACTGCCCCCTGCATCGCGCTGCTGCGCGCATTTATATGTGGGAGTCCTGGTGACGGCCATATCACCTCTGCGACGCGCGCCGGCTCCCGGAGCCATACGCAAAACATGACAGGATAAAAGGGCGACAGGTGCCGCATGTAGCTTCCGTAGTCAGGCTCGAACATGCTCTGAATAGCCAGAAATGACGCTACGAGACACCCGCATTCAATGGCGAACACGTCAGTGCCATTTCGCACCGCATTGCGGAACGAAAGCCAAAAGCCGACCTGAAGGCCAACGACGAACAGAAAGATCGCGAAGTAGTACGGCGAAACGATGACGAGCAGCGGAGCAGGAACGATCAACGCCGCCAACGTCAGGCAGACGTTCGCATAGCCCGTCACGAAGCCACCGCCGGGAATGAACGGCGTGATCATTGTTCTGGCGTTTGTTTCGCCGCTGTCCAATCTAGCATCATTCACCACAGTCCGAAATGAATCAGCGTTAAGACCGAATTTCATATGCAACGCCGCGGCTACAATGAACAGAACGAAGAGGATCGCCGGCGCAATGAGGATCGGCCGCCGCACACGCAGGAAAAATGTACGAAGCGAAACAAACATGGGCACTATGAGGAACCAGTATGAACGGAAGTAGTAGCCGTATAGGAACGCGAGGCCTATCCAGAGAATCATATGCGGCCACCGACAACGATTCGGGCGTAGCATGAAGAAGAGTACAAGGAGCAGAACGATAAGATCCTTGCTCAGTGTCGTCATGTACACGACCGCCATAGAAGAAAAAAAGCCGAAGACGGCGAGCTCGCGCAGCCGGATCGCCTTACGCCCAGTGCTCAAGATGCCCCACAGCAGCGACGGGATAACAACTAGGCTTGACAGAACCGGCAGCATCGGGGAATACCGGCGGAAGCCCATCGCCCCGAAAACCGCGGCCGTACTCGAATAGCTGTCCGCAGGCACAAAACCCGAGTGCGCTGCGATGAAGGTGTCAATCGTGCTCGCGTCAAAGAAGAAGTATCGCGGCACCACCATCTCTTTTAGCAGCGAGACGCCCTCTAGTATGCCGATGATTGCAATCCAGACGAGCCAAGCGATGTCAGCGTCCGTCAGCCTTGCACCAGCGTTTGGAACCGGAATTAAAATGCGGGGCGGCTTTGTCATTTCGCGCGTGCCTCAAGGAGGGAGTCATAGATGCGAAGCCAATTGCGCGCGACGTTGTCCATCGCAAACCTTTTGCGTGCGTGTTCTCGGGCCGCTATTACCCGCTGATCCGATTCGCGTTTTTCGACCGGGAGTGTGTCCAGCATTGACGCCGCCAAGGCGCCGCAATTGCTCACCGGTACGATCTGGCCGTAACCGTCGAGGCTTTCGGCGACACCGCCGCTGTTGGTTGCGACGACAGTCAGATGGCATGCGATCGCCTCGGTAATCACGAGTGGGCACCCTTCCCAGGCAGAGCTCAGTACGAAAACGTCAGCGGCGCACATCAGCTCCGGCACGTCACTGCGCACGCCGAGCATCGTCACCTTGCTAGCGATGCCAAGCGAGGCTGCCAGTTCGTCTATGGCTTGCCGCTCCGGACCCTCACCCGCGATGAGCAAGTGCGTATCGTGCGCACTCCGTGTGACGATCGCGAAAGCCCGCAAGAGGTTGGGATAGTCCTTCGCCGCGGCTAAGCGCCCCACCGCCAGATACACCCTTGTCGAATCCGCAACGCCCAACTGAACACGGAGACGAGCACGTACTTCTACTGAAAACCGATACCGCTCAAAATCGACCCCGTTGTAAACAACCTTGATTCTCGAGAGTTTCGCGGCACCGAGGGCAACGTACCGATGAACCGCCTCCTGGCTGACGTTGGTAGTCAAGTCAGCCAGGGAGTCCGTGGCTCTGTACGCTATGATCCGAAATCGGCCGCCGCCTTCATAAGTGTTGTGCGCCGTGCTGATCACAACCGGCCAGCGACAGAATGGCTTCGCGATGCGGGTAAGCAGGTTAGCCACAACCATATGGCTGTGCGCCACGTCCGGACCAACCACGCGAAGGGAATAGATCAGTCGAAGTAAAAGGGCGGCAAATCCTGCAGCGGTCTTCTGGGCCCGAAGCTCGATGAGGCGAACGCCGTCTGGGATATCCTGCTTTGTCGGACCCTTGCAGGAAATAATGGTCACCTCATGGCCGTTGCGATGGAGCGATGCGGCAAGTTCTGTGACTTGCTTTTCTGCACCGCCGATACCCATGGTTGTGCTGATCAGTGCGATTTTCATCGATGCTCTCCCGTAGCACTGCGGGACGCTGTCGCCCTATTCCCATTGAGCATGGCCATCCATTTCACGAGAACGTGCTCACGACTAAACCGTAGCGCCGCTGTCTTCGCCCCGGCCGAGAAACTCACGCGGGCCTGTTCATCGCTCATCACCGCGACCAGCGCAGCGGCAAGCGCAGCGATATCACCGTCGGGCACCAGCAGCCCCGACACGCCGTCGTCCACAATTTCCCGTGGTCCTGTCTGGCAATCAAAGGCGACGATGGGTATGCCGCTCTGACTCGCTTCAATGAGCACCATCGGCAGGCCTTCACGTCTCGAAGAACAGCAAACGACCGCCGCGGTCCGGTAGTAATCGTGGATCGATTCAGTGGCAGCATGCAGAGACACCGATTGCGACAAGCCGAGAGCAACAATCTGGTCGAGGAGGGAAGCTCGCTCCTCGCCGTCGCCGACGATGGTCAGATGCCACATCTCGGAGGTGGAGACGCGCTTCACCTCGGCCCACGCATGCAGCAAAAGATCAAATCCTTTCTGCTTAACAAGCCGTCCAACGGCCAATACTGTCTGCGACCCCACGTCGTAGTGGAAATCGATTGGGCGCGAATTCACCGGGTTGGAAATTGCATGTAGCCGCGCGAGTGCGGCAGTCTTTTTCCTCCAGGCGTCCATGTCACGTTCCGTCAGCGTGACGACGTCATCGGCCAGCAGCGCGGCGAGATGCCTGGCGACGGTTCTTTTCCGTCTTCCGGCGTTCATGCCGAAGTTGAAGTGTTCCCAGCAAACTACACGTACTCCTAGCTGCAACATGGCCGGGATCGCGAACAGACACAGGGTCGATTCCACAACGATGATGGTATGGATGCGATGCTGCCGGACGTATCGACGCAGGCGCGCGATGGCAATCAGATATTTCGCTGTCATAGGCGAGCGCTTCGGAAAAAGCGCGGCCCGATTGATGTACGGATCTAGGTGAAAGCGGGACGTCGTGTCGCCCATCAACGCAAGCATGTGCACGCCATCGACGCCGCACATGTCCACAATGCCATTGGCGACCGAACAGGCCGCTCGTTCGGTACCGCCGAAGCCTGTCATCTCGGCAATAAAGAAGCACACGTTCTGGGCATTAAACAGAGTCATCGACATCTCACTTGTGTGTTTCATATCTGTAATACCCGTAGCTCATGTAACCGGCAACGCGATGCTCAATGGCGTTGAAAATCACCCCCGCCACATGCACACCACTGCTTTCCAAGCGCTGTCGTGCGAGTTGCACCTCTCGGCCGCCGTTGCGCCCGAAGCGAACCACCATCAGATTGGTACCTGCGTGGTTTCCGATGATCGAGGCATCGGTGACGGCAAGAATCGGTGGAGTGTCGATGATGACCATTTCATATCGGCTCGAGACGTCCGCTAATATTTTTGCAAAGTGAGGGTGCATTAACAATTCGGATGGGTTAGGCGCCAGGTGCCCCCGCGAAATGAAATCGAGGCCTGGAAGTCCGCAGTCCTTATTGACTGCAGCCTCCAGGTCAATTCGACCGGAGATCAGATCAGAAAGACCGTTCTCCGACGGCAAAGCCATTACCTCGTGGGCCGTCCCCTTACGCATGTCTGCGTCGATGATCAAGACCCGTTTGCCGCTCTGGGCAATGACTGCGGCGAGGTTGCATGAAACGAACGTCTTGCCGACGCCGGGACTCGAACCAGTGATCATCACCACCTTGTTACTTCCTTCGATGCTCGCGAAGTGCAGACTGGTTCGCAGGCTCCTAAACGCTTCCGAAGCGCTATGGGTGGGGTTGTCTATCGGGACCAACGCGGGACGCCGGGGACTTGCAGTGCTCCGCCCTCGCGATGCAGAGCTTTCGTACCTTTCGCTTAACGGTATCGACGCATACACGGATATGCCAAGTTGCTCAATTTCGGTCGGGTCCTCAATACCTTGAGAGAACAGATGACGGAGAAAGACCGCAAGGCAGGAGAAGACCAGGCCAGTCGCGATGCCACCGCCAATGATCAACCAACGCTTGGGTTTGACCGGGTTGTTCGTATTTACCGCAGGAACGTCGACAATACGGACATTGCCCACGCTCCCCGCGCGGGCGACGTCTAGCTGCTGCGCTTGGGCGAGCAATGCGGTGTAAGTCTGAGTGCTGACTTCGACATCGCGCGTGAATTGCAGGATTTGTTGTTGTGTATCGGGCAGCAACTCAATTTGTTTTTGAAGCTCCTCCTCCTTTCCCCTGAGTCCGGCGATCTGTTTGTCGATGGTCCGAAGTACGGGATGGCCTGGCTCAAATTTGCTCGTGGCCTCGGCCTGCTGAAGCTTAATCTGCTGGATGTTCGTCTCAATGACAACGACCTGATCTAACAGCGTTTTCGTCTCGATGCCAAGATCGACGGAATGTGCGCTCGCCTGGTATTTCGTCAGCGCCGTCTGGGCGCGATCAAGATCCGCCTTGACTTTCGGCAACTGATCGCGGACAAACTGTAGGCTTTTCGCGGCCTCCGCAGCACTACGGTCGATGTTCTGCTTGACGTACGCATCGCCGATGTCCTGCAGGATAGCGTTAGCCAACCGAGGATCTTCGCTCTGGTAAAGCAGCGAGATGATCCCAGAGTCCTTCCCTTGCTCCGTGGCCAAGAGGGAAGTCTGGAGATTTTGCACAGCCGACAGCGTGAGAGTCCGAGTCAAGGAGAAAGTGGTTCCCATATCAGCATGAAGCCTCTCGATCCGGATCGTGATACCTGCGCCGCGCACTAATTCACCCACTCGACTCTGGAGCACCTCATTGCCGTCCGGATCATAGAGTGTGTAGTTGCCGCCCGCGAAAGCGATCAGTCTGAATGTCGACCCGAGCAGCGCGTCGGGTACGTCGAACTGTGACACCTCAATAGACTCACCGCCCCATGCGTAGCTCCGCATCCCCAGCAGTGGCGATGCGATCGGCTTTTCGGGCGTCGGCTTGAAATGCCTAGCGATCGTGTCCCCGATTAGCGGGAAGCGTCGCGGCTCGGCATTGATGTCCAACCTCAGATCGTCGACAGCCTTCCCGATCACCATGCGCGACGTGAGCAACGCGATTTCGGTCACATCTTGGGAAGGCTGACTGAGCATTTGCCCAAGCGACTGAGTACCGAGGGCGGTCATCTGTGCGCGTTGTTCCACCTGAATCATCACATCCGATTGATAGATGGGTGGAGAAAGAATCGCATATGCGATAGACAATGCCACGCAGATGCCCGTGACGGTGGCGATAAGCCAGCGGCTGTTCGCCAAGGCTCCGTATAGCTGATGCAGATCGATCTCGTCGCCCTGCTTACTCACTGCATTTGACATGTTTTATTCGTTTGCGTCGTCGATCAGACGTGGTTGATCCAGCTGCGCACCGATGTTTCGATGAGCTGAAAGACGTGTTCGTACACTGCGGCCGACTGGTGATATGGATCCGGTATATCGGTATCACCATCCCATTTACTTAGCAATACGACCTTCCCACGAGCTTCTGGGGAGGCGCCGACGATTGCGCGTATTTGAGCGCCTTCCATCGCCAAAATAAGATCAGCCTGGCGTACCATCGAGGCTTCCAACTGCCTAGCAACATGAGCGGGGTTCTCGTGTCCATGCCGCTTGAGGACCGCCAAGGCGTTCCGACACATTCCATGGCCAGCAACAGCCGAGAGACCGGCGCTCGCGACCGCGATCTGGCCATGTTCCAGTGCTTTTCGTAGGACGATCACCGCGGTCGGGCTTCGGCAGATGTTTCCTGTGCAAACCACCAGCACATTCCTGAACATCAGGGGACGCCCGGTAAATGCGCGGCCACATATTGAACGTTCAACTTGCGTTGGTCCCATCAGCTCTACCTCGCCAGAACCGCGGCGGACATGCCGGTATTGAACGAAGGCAGAAGAAGGCTCAGCACGCGGCTGAATCTGACGAGGCCATTCCCGTCGACGTACACGACGTCGTTAGGAAGAAGCTGGAAATCGTTGGCGAGCGTCATGGCGACCGGGGAATGCGCGTTCATGTGATAGACCTGCGGACTACCGGACGCCGCGCCTCGAATAACATACAGTTCTTTCGCGTCTGCCGTGTTCGAGTTGATGCTTCCGGCTTGTGCCAACGCCTGGCTAAGCGTGAGGCGCCCCGTCTTCATTGGCATCACAAGGGACGGCTTGGTAACCTCGCCCATCACAAAAATGCCGTTATCTTCTCGCCCAGAAACATGCAGTAGATCACCTGGCTGGAGGAGGATGCCCGCTGGGTTGATGTCGTGGTCCAAGAGAGTGGTCAAATCAATAGGGTAGGAAGCGCCGTCGCGCAGTAAAGTCATGTGACCTTGGTCTGCATCGGGAGTAAAGCCGCCCGCGCGATTGACGGCCTCAAGCAGGGTCATCGGAATATCGTTGAGGGCCTGAAGCCCCGGCGTCCTTACTTCACCATCTATGTACACGGACTTTGCGCGAAAAGAGGCGACCCGTAACGTGACCTGCGGATCGACGTATGACTTTGATAGCCGCTTAACCAGTTGTATCTGCGCTTCTTCCGGACTTAGGTCCGATACATGCAAGGCCCCAACGAATGGGAATTGAATGTTGCCGTGCTGATCTACGACAAAGCCCGGAGCGGCGTCGGCAGGCCGAGAAGCGGTCGCCTGCACACCCGCTGCCGCCGCGAGTTCGGGGTGATCCCACACCGTTATCTGCAGTACATCGCCGGAGCCGATGGCATAGCCGCGCGATGAAGTGATTAGCTTGCGAACATTCGAGTGATCACCACCCGCACGCGTCACCTGCTGTTCTCGGATGAGATTAATATCGATCTCGTGAATCGGGACATTCAAATTTTTCGTCCCTTCCGTCCCACTGATCGACACCGGCACCGTCGCCGGGGCGATCATATTCATGCCGGGTGCAACGATACATGCTGTTAAAGCCAGCGACAACGTGAGAACAGCCGCCGCACGAATCAACGATGAGATACCGCCTGCGACTTTCGCAACAACTAAATCTCCCCTCTTACGCATTACTTCATCCTTTCCGCTGCGAATCTTTAAATGTTGGACCACGTTTTCTAAGCCTTTCACGACTCGAGCTCAATAAGCCTGCTTGCTGACAAAACCACCTAACAACGTAGCGAGCACAATGCGCATATCCAGGGCGAACGACCAATGCCGCAGGTAATAGAGATCGTGTTGAACACGAGCCGCCATCTTCTCGAGTTGGTCTGTCTCGCCTCTGAGGCCGTTGACTTGAGCCCAACCTGTAATGCCTGGCTTGATCCGATATCTATCGATGTATCCGGCGATTAGTGGCATGTAAAACTCGTCGTGTTCCAATGCATGGGGCCGCGGTCCCACGACCGACATCTCACCTCGCAGGACGTTATAAAACTGCGGCAGTTCGTCAAGACTCGTCCGGCGAAGGAAGCGCCCGACTGCCGTGACACGTGGGTCATTGCGCGTCGCTTGCTGCACAACGCCGTGCGTCTGACCGTGAAAACGCATCGTGCGAAACTTGTAGATGGTGAACACTTGTCCATCAAGTCCCTTTCGCTTCTGTCTAAACAGCACCGGCCCTCGCGACGAAAGCCTTATGGCAATTGCAATAGCAATCAGAACGGGCGATATCGCAAGCAGGACAAACGCAGCGAAGAGTCGATCGAACGTCTCCTTCTCCGTCATCGCATCTCGACTCATCGACGATGCAGAGAGGCTGATTGCCGGCGCACCGAACAAGTTCAAGACTCCACCGCGATTGACCGAAAGACCGTGAACATCAGGGAGGAAGCGAATGTTCACGAGCGTGTCGCGGAACAGCTCGACGCACCGGCGCATCAGCCGTTCTTCCGACAAAGGCAACGCAAGCCACAACTCCCCTATAGCGGTCTCACGCACGTGTGCCGCCAGCGCATCCAACTGGTGGAATACGGGCGCGGAGGATCGTGGCGCCTCGGCAGTCTCACCTGCTTTCCAGTCCAGTCTCGCCGCGATTCGGAACCCTGACGCGGCATTCGCTTCAATGT
>Ga0255336_101427_pt1 | contig 17175 bp, 13 predicted proteins | sample MeOH1_35cm_T3_17_FD_189102 | JGI IMG/M metagenome (GOLD analysis project Ga0255336, IMG submission 189102) | Sandy soil microbial communities from University of British Columbia, Vancouver, Canada - MeOH1_35cm_T3_179 | ecosystem: Engineered > Artificial ecosystem > Sand microcosm > Unclassified ...
CAGCGCCTTGCGCGTGACGAAGCGGGTCTGCGGCATCGGGCCTTCGACGGCGTCGACCAGCAGCAGCACGCCGTCGACCATCGACAGCACGCGCTCCACTTCACCGCCGAAGTCGGCGTGGCCCGGGGTATCGACGATGTTGATGTGGGTACCGTTGTATTCGACAGCGCAATTCTTCGCCAGGATGGTGATCCCGCGTTCCTTTTCGATGTCGTTCGAATCCATCACGCGCTCTACCACTTGCTGGTTGTCGCGGAAGGTCCCTGCCTGGCGCAGGAGTTGGTCGACCAGAGTGGTCTTGCCATGATCGACGTGGGCGATGATGGCGATATTGCGGATGGCGCGGGTCATTGCAGCGTCTCGCTTGTGGGGCTGAGCATCAAAAGATAACCCGACATTATAGCATGTTGCGGCGCAAAACCCGAAGCGCGACCGGAAGCGTGGCGACGGGCCGGGAACGGGTGGCCGGCGCGATCGCCTTGTCGATCACAATTACTCAATTATTGCGTATATCGCAATAGCAAGTTGCCGTCCTTGCGGATCTTCATTCGTGAACATATAGTTGCCACGGCAAACATTGCAGCGACAAGCACCTGACAAGCACCTGACAGACATGCCCGAGCAGCCCTCGCCCCAGCCGCACGACCCGTCCGCCTTCGACGACACCCATCCTTTCGACCCGGCCCAGTACCGCATGGGCGAAAGCGTGGGCTACCTGATGGCGCGCGCCAAGAACCTGCTGTCGCACGAGGTGGAGCTGGAGGTCAACGACCTGGACATCACCCATGCCCAGGCCACCTGCCTGATGATGCTGGCCGCGGGGCGCGGCAACACCGTGACCGACCTGGGCCGCGAGCTCAATACCGACATGGGCTCGGTCACGCGCCTGCTCGGCCGCATGGAAAAGCGCGGCCTGATCGAGCGCCAGCGCAGCGACGCGGACCGCCGCGTGGTGGACGTGTCGATCACCGCCGCCGGCCGCACGCTGCTCGAGGCGCTGCCGCGCATCTACTGCCGCGTGCTGAACCGGCATTTCCGCGGCTTCTCCGAGGCCGAGCTGCAGACGTTCCGCTCGATGCTGCACCGGATCATCGGCAACAACAGCGGATAGGCGCGACACCGGCCGGCAAGCCGGATCGATTGACGTTCTTCACCGATGACAAAAGCAACATTGACGCTCTCGCGCAGGGCACCGAGATGAACCAAGCTCCCAATTCCCAATCCGCACTGTCGCCGCGCGCCGGCGCGGCCGGCCGCCGTGCCGCCACGCTGGCGCTGAGCGCGCTGGCGGCCGCGGTGCTGGCCGGCTGCGCCGCCTTCGGCAACTCGCACAGCACGCAGACGGTGACCGACCCGGCCGCCCTGGCCAGCGCCAGGACCCTGCCCGGCGAGCATGGCCAGTGGCCCTCGCTCGACTGGGTCGACCAGTTCAACGACCCGCAGCTGCGCCGCCTCGTCGACGAGGCGGTCAAGGACAGCCCCGACCTGCAGGCCGCGTTCGCGCGCGTGGAAGCCTCGCGCGCGATGGCCGACATCACGCGCAGCGCGCTCTACCCGAGCGTGGACTTCGAGGGCAGCCTGGTGCGCCAGCGCTTTTCCTCGACCGACCTGTTCGCGGGCACGCCGCTGGCCGGCTCCTGGCAGAACCAGTCGCGCCTGCAGGCCGGCCTGTCGTACGACTTCGACTTCTGGGGCAAGAACCGCGCCGCGCTCGAGGCCGCGCTGTCCGACGACCGCGCGATGGAGGCCGAGAGCCAGGCCTCGCGCCTGATCCTGACCACCGCCGTGGCGCGCACCTACGCCCGCCTGGCCGCGCTGTACGCGCAGCGCGACGTGGCCGAGCGCGCCATCGCCCAGCGCCGCGACCTGACCCAGTTGTCCAGCGACCGCCTGCGCGCGGGGCTCGACACGCAGGTGGAAACCACCCAGGCACGCGGCACCGTGGCTTCGGCGCAGACCGACCTGCTGCGCGTGGACGAAGACATCCTGCTGGCGCGCAACCAGATCGCCGCGCTGCTGGGCAAGGGGCCGGACCGCGGCCAGGAAATCCAGCGCCCGACCGTGCTCGCGCACGACACGCCGCAGTTGCCCGACAACCTCACCATCGAGCTGCTCGGCCGCCGCCCCGACCTGGTGGCCGCGCGCTGGCGCGTGGAGGCTTCCGGCAAGGACATCGCGGTGGCCAAGGCCGAGTTCCTGCCCGCGATCAGCCTGACGGCCTTCGCCGGCGTGGCCTCGCTGGACACCTCCAACCTGCTGATGGGCATCAGCCGCACGTTCGGCGTCGGCCCGGCCGTGACCCTGCCGATCTTCGAGGGCGGCAAGCTGCGCGCCAACCTGCGCGGCAAGTACGCACAGTACGACCTCGCCGTGGCCAACTACAACCAGGCACTGGTCGACGCCTTGCGCGAGACCGCCGACACCGTGACCAGCATCCGCAGCGTGGACACGCAGATCACCGCGCAGCGCGAGGCGCTGGCGCTGGCCGAGCGCGCCTACTCGCTCGCCACCATCCGCTACAAGGCCGGCCTCGGCACGCAGCTCACGGTGCTCAATGCCGAGAGCAACGTGCTGCAGCAGCGCCGCCTCGCCACCGACCTGCAGGCCCGCCGGCTGGACCTGCAGATGGGCCTGATGAAGGCGCTCGGCGGCGGCTACCAGGAACCGGCCGGCGGCGTGGCGGGGGAAAAGCCCGGCGGCGCGCAGGGCTGAGAGCGCCACGCACCAACGAGGCGGACGGCCGCGGCCGCCGCACAGCACCGAGACAGCATTCTTAAGACACCATCATGAGCGACAACAAGCAAGCGTCCCAGACCGCCGCCGCGCCCGCGCCCGCGGCCTCCGCCAACAACAACGGCAAGCGCAAGCGCCTGCTGCTTTCCCTGACCGCCGCGGTGGTGGTGGCGGGCGTGGCCTACGGCATCTACTGGGGCCTGTACGCGCGCCACTTCGAGAACACCGACGACGCCTACGTCGCCGGCAACGTGGTGCAGGTCACGCCGCTGGTCAGCGGCACCGTGATCTCGATCGCGGCCGACGACACCCAGCTGGTCACGGCCGGCCAGCCGCTGATCCAGCTCGACCGCGCCGACTCGCAGGTCAACCTGGAACAGGCCGAGGCGCAGCTCGCGCAGGCCGTGCGCGAAGTGCGCACGCTCTACGTCAACAACGGCTCGCTGGCCGCCAACGTGGCGATGCGCGAGGCCGACGTGGCCCGGGCGCGCGAAGACCTCCGGCGCCGCCAGGCCATCGCCGGCTCCGGCGCGGTCTCGGGCGAGGAAATCTCGCACGCGCAGACCGCGCTGCAGGCGGCGCTGTCGGCGCTCTCCTCCACGCGCGAGCAGCTCGCCTCCAACAAGGTGCTGACCGACCAGACCACGGTGGAGAAGCATCCCAACGTGCAGCGCGCCGCCGCTAACCTGCGCTCGGCCTATCTCGCCTTCGCGCGCTCCACGCTGCCGGCGCCGGTGACCGGCTACGTGGCCAAGCGCTCGGTGCAGGTCGGCCAGCGCGTGGCGCCGGGCACGCCGCTGATGGCGGTGGTGCCGCTGGAGCAGGTGTGGGTCGACGCCAACTTCAAGGAAGTGCAGATCACGCATATGCGCGTGGGCCAGCCGGTCAGGCTCGAAGCCGACGTGTACGGCTCCAAGGTGGCCTACGACGGCAAGGTGGAAGGGTTCTCGGCCGGCACCGGCTCGGCCTTCTCGCTGCTGCCGGCGCAGAACGCCACCGGCAACTGGATCAAGGTGGTGCAGCGCCTGCCGGTGCGCATCGCGCTGGACCCGCGGCAGCTCAAGGACCATCCGCTGCGCGTGGGGCTGTCGATGAACGTGACGGTCGACGTGCGCAAGGAGGAAGGCGCCTCGATGACCCAGACCACGGCATCGCGCCCGATGCAGACCGACGTCTATGACAAGGTCGCGCAGGACGCCGACGCGCTGATCGCCCGCATCATCTCGCTGAACAACGGCGGGCGCCAGGCTGCCGAGCCGATGGCGGCTCCGATGGCGGCGCCGGTCGCGGCACCGGCGGCGAAACCGGCCAACACCTGAACATGGCGACCTCCCTTCCCGCGCGCGACGGCGCCGCGCCCGCCCCGCGCGCGCCGGCACCCCGCTCCGCCCTGCCGGTGCCACTGAGCGGCGGCAAGCTGGTGGTCGGCACCATCGCGCTGTCGCTGGCCACGTTCATGAACGTGCTGGACTCGTCCATCGCCAACGTGTCGATCCCGGCCATCTCGGGCGACCTGGGCGTGGCGCCCAACCAGGGCACCTGGGTGATCACCTCGTTCGCGGTGGCCAACGCCATCTCGGTGCCGCTCACCGGCTGGATGACCACACGCTTCGGCGCGGTGCGGCTGTTCGTCACCTCGATCCTGCTGTTCGTGCTGTCGTCGTGGCTGTGCGGCGTGGCGCCCAACCTGGAGGTACTGCTGGCCGCGCGCGTGCTGCAGGGCGCGGTGGCCGGGCCGATGATCCCGCTGTCGCAGGCGCTGCTGCTGTCGAGCTACCCGCCGCAGAAAAGCACGATGGCGCTGGCGCTGTGGGGCATGACCACGCTGGTGGCGCCCATCATGGGCCCGCTGCTGGGCGGCTGGATCTCGGACAACATGACGTGGCCGTGGATCTTCTACATCAACATCCCGGTCGGGCTCGGCGCGGCCTATGCCACCTGGGCGATCTACCGCGAGCGCGAGACGCCCACCCGGATCCTGCCGATCGACCGCATCGGGCTGGCGCTGCTGGTGATCTGGGTCGGCTCGATGCAGCTGATGCTCGACAAGGGCAAGGAGCTGGACTGGTTCCACTCCACCGCGATCGTGGTGCTGGCCGTGGTGGCGGTGGTCGGGTTCCTGTTCTTCGTGGTGTGGGAGAACTACGAAAAGCACCCCGTGGTGGACATCCACCTGTTCAGGGGGCGCAACTTCAGCGCCGGCGTGGTGGCCATCTCGGTGGCCTACGGGCTGTTCTTCGGCAACCTGGTGATCCTGCCGCTGTGGCTGCAGACCATCGTCGGCTACACCGCGACCGATGCCGGCATCGTGATGGCGCCGGTGGGCATCTTCGCCATCCTGCTGTCGCCGCTGATCGGCAAGAACCTGCCGCGGATGGACGCGCGCTGGGTCGCCACGCTGGCCTTCGTCACCTTCGGCGTGGTCAGCCTGATGCGCTCGGGCTTCACGCTGCAGGTGGACAGCCGCACGCTGATGATCCCCACGCTGATCCAGGGCGCGGCGATGGCGATGTTCTTCATCCCGCTGACCTCGATCATCCTGTCGGGCCAGCCGCCGGAGAAGATGCCGTCGGCCTCGGGCGTGTCGAACTTCGTGCGGATCACCTTCGGCGCGATCGGCGCCTCGATCTCGACCACCGTGTGGGACAACCGCTCGGCGCTGCATCACGCGCAGCTGGTGGAACAGGTCAACCCGTTCAACCCGGTCTATGTCGACCAGATCAACCACCTGATGCAGATGGGCATGACGCGCGCGCAGGCCGACGGCTTCATCGAGCGCGGCATCTCGCAGCAGGCGGCCATGCTCGGCGCCAACGACATCTTCTGGATCTCGGGGGTGCTGTTCTTCGTGCTGATCGTCTTCGTCTGGCTGACCAAGCCGAAGAAAGGCGGCGACATGGACGCGTCGGCGGCCGGGGCGCATTAGCGTCGTTCCAAGAAGATCCTGGCGCCGTTGCGCGGCACGGCAAGTACCAGTTTCCTCTCGCGCGAACCGCGAGGCCGAAACATCACGGTCAATGCCGTGGCGCCCGGCCCCACCGCGGCCGAGTTGTTCTCAGTGGCCGCGCCGGCGGCAAGGCCAGTCACAACCATTCGTCGAGACATGGATACGTCTTCATTCATGGTGTTTCCCGGTAGTTTGCCGGCCGTGGTCGGCCGTGATTGATCATCTGGTGCCGGCATCCTGCGACGCCTTCCGTCCTTCTTCGTCTAGCGCGAGGAAATCTTCATCCGAAAGCGCTATCGCCGCGGCGGCAACGTTTTGCGCTAGATGCGTGACCTTCGACGTACCCGGGATCGGCAGCATGTTCTGGCTTCGCTTCAAGAGCCAAGCAAGCGCAAGTTGCCCGGGTGTAGCGTGGTACCGTTGAGCCAGGTCATCGAGCAAGGAGCCTGGCTTGGCGAGATCACCTGCGGCCAGCGGGAACCAAGGAATAAAGCCGATACCGAGGGAGGAGCAGTAATCAAGCACTTGCTCGCTGAAATGTGCCGGACTGTTCGGCACCCAAGGACGAACCAGCCATCCTCTTACTCCTTATCTAAAATGTCTCCGCGGCGCTGATTGCGCGCTGCGGAGTATTCATTGGGGTCAAGGCAGCAGCTGTATCTAGCTATGGAATCAGGATTTCCATCTCGGCGCGCCGAATGCCGAGGCAACTTCTTAGCAACGGTCTGAGTCCAGAACTCACCAGTCGAAGCTGATCGCAATTTTTCCGAAGTGGCCGCCTTGCGCCATCAGCTCGTAAGCCTTCTTCAAGTCATCAAGGCCGAAAGTGCGGTCGATGACCGGCTCGATGCGATGCGCGGCCATCGCCGCCACCGCTCCCGCCAGGTCCGCCACCGAGCCGCCGTTGCTGCCTTGTACGCGCACCTCCCTGAAGATCACCGACAGCAGATCCAGCGGCGTGGCACCGCCGCCGAGGAAGCCGATGGCGGCCACGGTGCCGCCGTGCCGTGCAGCGGTCACGGAGCGGTTGAAGCCTTCGCCGCCGACCGGGTCGATGACCAGATCGGCACCGACGCCACCCGTGCGTTCCAGAACGGAAGCATCCCAGTTGGCATCCTGGCGATAGTTGATGACCTCATCGGCGCCCAAGGCACGAGCGCGGGCCAGCTTCTCGTCGGACGAGGAGGTGATGATGACCCGCGCCCCGCGCGCCTTGGCCAGTTGCAGCGCAAAGATCGACACCCCGCCCGTGCCCAGCAGCGCGACGGTGGATGCCGGGCCGATCTGCGCCGATTCCAGCGCACGCCATGCCGTCATCGCCGCGATGGGGAGCGTGCCTGCGGCTTCCCAGCTCAAATAGTCCGGCAGCTTGACGACGCTGGCCGCATCGAGTTCGGCGATTTCGACCAGCGAGCCGGGCAGCGTCGCACCACGCATCGGATTGGCCAGTTCCGCGCTAGGCCGGCCAGCGATCCAGTGCGCCTTGACGTGGATGGCGACGCGATCGCCAACGGCAACTTGCCAGACATCTTCACCGACAGCGATGACCTCCCCCGCACCGTCGGACAGGGGAATGTTGGGATACAAGGCACCGGGGTAATGGCCGGAAGCCACGGCGAGATCGGCGAAGTTGACGCTGCCAGCCTTCATGCGAACAAGGATGCGTCCCTTGCCAGGTTGAGTGGGTTCGGGCAGCTCTACCCGCCGGAATGCATCGAACGAAGGTGCGGTGATTTGAATGGATTGCACGAGTCTTTCTCCTAAAGGTATGTCACTTTAAATCGCGGCGTTTTTATGTAGAATACGGAGACGACGCATTTCATACCTGCGAAAAATGCAGCAATCTCTATTCTCCGATCTGAACGAGCTAGCGGCTTTCGTAGCTCTGGCCGATACAGGATCGTTCGCTGCGGCTGGCAGGCAGCTCGGACGGGATCCCACTGCGGTTTCTCGCCGCTTGAGTGCGATGGAAGCGCGCCTGGGTGTCCGGCTGGCCGAACGAAGCACGCGCAAGGTGGCTCTCACCGAGGCCGGTCGAACCTATCTCGACCGGATTCGGCCATTGCTGCACGACCTGCAGGCGGCCGGACACGAAGCAGTCGCGTTCGCTGATGGCGAGGCGCGCGGCCATCTGCGCATCACCTTGCCGGGCAACTTCGGTCGCATGTGGTTGACACCGCTGATCGTGGAGTTCCTGCGTAAGCATCCGCGCGCCACCATCGAGGCGGACACCAGCAATCGCTTCGTTGACCTGATCGGGGAACGCTTCGACCTCGCCATCCGCTTGGGTGAGCTTCCCGACTCGCGCTTGGTCGCCCGCAAGGTTGCAGAGCGTCGTCGGATGATCTGCGCATCCCCGGATTTCATCGCCCGGCATCCGGCTATTCAGACGCCGCAAGACCTAGCCAACTATCCATGCCTTTGTTTCACCGGCCGACACGATCCCTACCGATGGAATTTCACCAAGCCCAGCGGAGGGACACTCGGCGTCACCGTGTCTGGCCCCCTGGCGTCGGATGACGCCGAACTGTTGATCGAAGCGGCTGTCAGCGGGCTAGGTATCCTGTACACGTCGGACTGGTATGCCTGCCGCGATCTGGCCGCGGGCAAGCTGGTCGAAGTCCTTCCTGACTGGGCACTGCTCGATCGCGGCGCCGTCTATGTGGTCACACCGGCAGCGGCCGGCACTCCATCCAAGACTCGCGCCTTTTCCAACTGGATCACCGAAAAGCTGGCGGCCCCCCCCTGGGTTGTGCAACGAACGGCCACTTCCACGCAGACAGTAAAGCGGGCTAGCCGTTGAGGCGCAACTCCACGCTGCCGTCCCATATCCCACGACACACCGCCGCCGCGCACTGTCCAGGCCAGCGCAGCGAGGCCGATGGCGGCAAAGCCCGCCAGCACGATGCGAGCGCGCACGCTTTCGCACAACCTGCCACGGCAAACTGGGGCGTAGCGCCACAAGCCCCGCCCATTGCGGCGGGGTGCCATCAAGATCTTGCCCGCGCTCGCGGGCGCCGATCCGAGTCAGCGATGCACACGCATGTATGCCTCGATTGATGCCACCGCAGCACGAACATGCGGTTGCTTTCGCAAATCGCGGTGATAAACGAGGTAGAAAGACTGGGACGGCCCATCCGTATCCGTTTCGACACGGATCAGGCCCGCGCTTCGTGGATCTCTTTCAAGGAATGCCGCAAGACCTACGCCGTAGCGAACGGCTTCTTCGATGGCATCCATTGAACTGGAGCGGAATGCAAATCGCGTCGCGCCCAGCGTCCGCATCCATTGCTCGTGCGGCAGCTCCTTCCATCGTTCATCAAGTCCGACGAATGAATGCGCCGCTGCCTCGCCCTTACTGAGCCGCCGCGTTGGAAGATGGCGTCGAACATAGTCCGCAGATGCGAACAGCGCGAACCGAAACGTCGCCAGGTGCTTTTCGACGAGCACATTGGAAGTGGAGCGCGCCAGACGAACGGCAATGTCCGCCTCACGCGCGGCCACATCCACCATCCGATTCTCTCCTACCAGCTCAAGATCAACGTCGGGGTACTCTTGGCAGAACGCGAGCAGCGATCGGGTCAGTGTTTGAGCCATTCCATCCGGCACACTGACCCGCAATGTCCCAGCAAGAACGGTTTGATCGCGGCGCAACGCATCCAGACCATGCTCAAGCCCTTCGGCTAGCTGCACCATGCGCAACGCCTCTGGTTTCAACTCAGTGCCCGACTGGCTGCGGTACACCAATTGCCGTCCTACGGCGGCCTCCAGGGCATCCAGACGCCGCGCGGTCGTGGAGGTTGAAAGGCCAAGTGCTTTGCCTGCACCCAGCAAGCTCCTGGCCCGATGCACAGCCAGAAGAATGCGCAGATCATCCCAAGAAAGTTTTTCCATATATGGGAACCAGATTACCGTAATTTTCCGTATCCGGGAATTTCCGTCGCGCCTAAACTGATTCCATGAAAATCATTCTGATTGGAACTGGTCGAATCGGCAGCGCCGTCGCCTTCTGTCTCGCCAAGGCTGGTCACGACATCACCGTCATGGCACGCGGCGCACGCTTCGACACGTTGAGCCGCGAGGGAGCCATTATTACCGTTGACGGGCAACGCATGCCGGTCAAGGTAGTGCAGACGCTTGATCCAGCCGCCCCCTACGATCTGGCTATCGTCACTGTTCCCGAACACCAAGTCGCGCCCCTATTGCCAGCGTTGTCGGCAAGCAGCGCGAGCACCATCCTTCTAATGTTCAATACGTTTCAAGGAACCGAACCCTATCGAGCAGCCATAGGCATCGAACGCTTCGCATTCGGGTTCCCGAAAATGTCGGCTTTTCTGGTAGACCAACGGCTGCGCTTTCGCGTGGATGGCCCCGGCATGGTGACAACGCTGACGAATCCGGCTCTCGCCACGTTGTTCAGGGAGGCGGGTATGCCAAGCGAAGTTGAAGACGATATGGATGCCTTCCTCCGAAGCCATGTCGCGTTCGTGGTGCCGTCATTCCTCGCCGCTCTGCTCACTTGGAAACGAGCTACTTCCCTCACATGGGCAGAGGCGAGACAGCTTGATGTTGCATGGGCGGAAGGGTTCGAACTGGTTCGAGGCCTGGGCCACGCACTGAAGCCTCGTCTGCTCGGGACGCTTGCAGGCCTGCCTTCGATCGTGCGTACGGGCCTGCTATGGATTCTGAGCCGTACGCGCCCCATCAAGGATCTCGGTGAGTTTGGCCCGACGGAAACGCGCGCGCTGATTGATGCGATGGCGGTAGCAGCCTCCGGAAATATCCCTCACTTATTGGCGCTTCGGCCTTAGCTTCCAAAGGGATATTTTTGGTTCGCAAGAGTCCATTGCGCGCGCTGCCGCCGCCTAGTCAAAGGTGGCGACGGGGCGATTTTTGGGCATTGAAACCGGGCGCGGCAGACTTGCTGCGCCCGGTTTCATGTTTGCGTGGTGCGTTTGATAGCGAAATCCGCGATTGTCAGCTCAATGTTGTCAGCTCAATGCATCCCGATGCCGTCAAGGAACATATCCACCAAGTGCGCGACTCGCGCTTTCCCGGCACGGCCTTGCTCGACGGCAAGGGAGATCGCCGTGACCATGCACAAGAGATCGTCAAGGGAAACATCCTTGCGAACGACTCCCGCTTTCTGCGCGCGCTGGAGCAGACGCAGTCCTTCTTCGCTCCCTGCGTGACAACCGGGAGTGCCACTCTGGAGTACCGCCCCCAGCGACGCCGCCAACCCGCGATAGTGGCTGGCGTGCATCACCAGTTCCCGGACGAAGGCGCGTATGGAGGCCTTCGGTTCGAGCGTGTCGTCCGCGGCCCGGCTCGCCGTAGCGAGCGACAACAAGCGCTCATCGCTTAATGCAGCAAGCAGGGCCTCGCGCGTCGGAAAGCGGCGATAGAGCGTCCCGATGCCGACCTTGGCGCGCTTGGCGACATCGTCGAGCGAGGCATCGGCGCCACGTTCAAGAAACACCTCTTCCGCCGCTGCAAGGATGCGTTCCCTGTTGCGCGCAGCGTCGGCGCGCAGCGGCGCTTCGTCAGTTGCAGAATGCGCTTTCATCTTCGACCTCATTTACAAAGTGGATGATGCCTCCATATAATAAGTGGAGCAACACTCCACTTATAGATGAGGCATATATGAACAAGCGATTCGAGAACAAGATTGTGGCGATCACCGGCGGCAGCGAGGGCATCGGCCTGGCGACTGCCAAGCTCTTTGCGGCCGAAGGCGCGCAGGTCTACGTCACCGGACGCAGACAGGATCGACTCGACGAAGCCGTGCGGGAAATCGGCAATGGCGCTATTGGCGTGCAGGGAGACGCCGCGAACCTCGCGGATCTTGATCGACTCTACGAGCGCATCCAACGCGAGCACGGCAAGCTGGATGTCGTTTTCGCCAACGCCGGCATCGCCGAGGGCAAGCCGCGACCGCTGGGCACGATCGACGCAGAGGACTTCGACCGCCTCTTCGGCCTGAATGTGCGTGGCCTGCTTTTCACTGTGCAAAAGGCCTTGCCACTGCTGACTGCGGGCGGCGCAGTAATCCTCAACGGCTCGGTCGCCGGCAGCAAAGGCTTTCCCGACCAGTCGCTCTACAACGCGAGCAAGGCGGCGGTGCGTTCGTTCGCGCGAAGCTGGACGACCGACCTGAAGGAGCGTGGCATCCGCGTGAACGTGGTCTCGCCGGGCGGCACCGAAACACGCCTGATGCGCAGCTACCTCGACACGCGTCCGGGAGTCGAAGACATGCTGAAGCAGATCGTGCCGCTCGGCCGCCTGGGGCAACCGGACGAAGTCGCGCGCGCCGTGCTCTTCCTGGCATCCGGCGAGAGCAGCTACATCGCGGGCGTCGAACTCTTCGTGGACGGTGGCTCACTCGCTGTTTGAGCCTCGCTTCGCCCGAGATTTCCAGCAAGGAGCGCAACGCCACGACCATGGCAGCAGGCGATTCCGGCACGTGACCAGGCAGCGCAACTTGCGATGGAAGAACAGCAGATCGCCCACTTTGTGGGAGAGGAGAGCAAACCGTTGATGACGGAATGAACTTGGTCAGCCAGCTCCCCGCGCTGCGGACCCGGCTCAGAGCCTGACCAGCCGCTCCGGCCGCAGCGCCCCTTCGCGCATGCGCGCCACGCCCAGCAGGCGTTGCGGCTCGCCGCCATAGACGCGCGCGAGTTCGCCCTCGGCCAGCGCGGTGCCCGCCGGCAGGTCGCGCTGCGCGATGCGCTGGCCCTGCAGGAAGCGGCCCGCCGCGGCTTCGTCCAGCGTCACCGGCGCGCAGCGCTGCAGCAGCGCGTCGACCGGCGCCAGCATCGCGGGGCGCGCGGCGTCGTCATGGGCGTCGATCTGTTCCAGCGTGACCGCGCCGTCCAGGCTCAGGTCGCCCACGGCCGTGCGGCGCAGGCCGGTGAGGTGCGCGCCGCAGCCCAGCGCTTCGCCGATGTCCTCGGCCAGCGTGCGGATATAGGTGCCCTTGCTGCAGGTCACGCGCATGGTGAAGGTGGGCGCCTGCGGCAGGCCGCAGTCGAGCAGCGCGATCTCGTGGATGGTCACGCGGCGCGCGGCGCGCTCCACGGTCTGGCCCGCGCGGGCGTATTCATAGAGCGGCTTGCCGTCTTTCTTGAGCGCCGAGTGCATCGGCGGCACCTGCTCGATCTCGCCGGTGAAGCGCGCGATGGCCACGCGCAGCGCGTCGGCGCCGCACGTCACCGCGCGCTCGGCGATCACCTCGCCTTCGGCATCGCCGGTGGCGGTACGGATGCCCAGGCGCACCGCGGCCTCGTAGGTCTTGTCGGCTTCGAGCAGATCCTGCGAGAACTTGGTGGCCTCGCCGAAGCACAGCGGCAGCAGGCCGGTGGCGAGCGGGTCGAGCGTGCCGGTGTGGCCGGCCTTGAGCGCGCGCAGCATGCGCTTGGCGCGCACCAGCGCGTCGTTGGACGACAGGCCGAGCGGCTTGTCGAGCAGCAGCACGCCGTGCACCTCGCGGCGCGGCTGCCGGGGCGGGCGGTTGGTTTTCGGATCGGTCATGACGGGAGAGCGGGCGGAACGAACGAAGCGGATGAAGCGGATGAAGCGGATGAAGCGGACGACGCCGGCGCGGACGGAAAAACGGCCCGTTTCAACGGGCCGCCGGTTCAGTCTTCCTTCGCCCGCGTCGAATTGGCTTCGCTGATCAGCTTGGACATCTCGATGGCCTGCTCGACCGAGGTGTCGTGGTGGAAGTGCAGCGTCGGCACGGTGTGGATATGCAGTTGCTTGAACAGCAGCGAATGCAGGTAGCCAGCCTTCTCGTTGAGGATGCCTTCGGCCACCGCGGCATCGGCGCCCAGCACGGTGAAGTACACCTTGGCGTGCGCGTAGTCGGGCGTCATCGTGACCGACTGCAGCGTGACGAGCCCCAGGCGGGGGTCGCGCAGCTCGCGCTGGATCATCGCGGCCAGGTCACGCTGGATCTGGTCGGAAATCCGGAGATTGCGGGAGGAGATATTGCCTTTCTTGGCCATTCAATAGGGTCTTGTCGAGACGGCCGCGGCGGACCCGCCCGTGAAGGGGGCCCGCCGCGCGCGCGGCGCCTTACAGCGTGCGCGCCACCTCGGTGATTTCATACACTTCGAGCTGGTCGCCTTCCTGAACGTCGTTGAAGTTCTTGATCGACAGGCCGCACTCGAAGCCTTGCTTGACTTCCTTGACGTCGTCCTTGAAGCGCTTGAGCGAATCGAGCTCGCCGGTATGGATGACCACGTTGTTGCGCAGCACCCGCACCAGGGAGGTCCGCTTGACCACGCCGTCGGTGACCATACAGCCGGCCACCGCGCCGATCTTCGGCACGCGGAACACCTGGCGCACCTCGACCGTGCCGAGCGTGACCTCGCGCTTTTCCGGCGCCAGCATGCCCGACATCGCCGCCTTGATCTCGTCCACCGCATCGTAAATGATGTTGTAGTAGCGGATGTCGATGCCGTTGTTCTCGGCCAGCTTGCGCGCGCCGGCGTCGGCACGCACGTTGAAGCCGATGATGACCGCCTTCGAGGCCGTGGCCAGGTTGACGTCCGACTCCGAGATGCCGCCCACGCCGCCGTGCACGATCTGCACGCGCACTTCGTCGGTGGAGAGCTTCTGCAGCGACTGCACCAGCGCTTCCTGCGAACCCTGCACGTCGGCCTTGACGATCAGCGGCAGCGTCTGCACTTCGCCTTCGCTCATCTGCTCCAGCATGGTCTCCAGCTTGGCCGCCTGCTGCTTGGCCAGCTTGACGTCGCGGAACTTGCCCTGGCGGAACAGCGCGATTTCGCGCGCCTTGCGCTCGTCGGGCAGCACCAGCACTTCCTCGCCGGCGGCCGGCACTTCGGACAGGCCCTGGATCTCGACCGGAATCGAAGGGCCGGCTTCCTTGGTCGGCTTGCCGGTTTCGTCCAGCATGGCGCGCACGCGGCCGTAGGCGCTGCCGGCCAGCACCACGTCGCCACGCTTGAGCGTGCCGCTGGTGACGAGGATGGTCGCGATCGGGCCCTTGCCCTTGTCGAGCTGGGCTTCCACCACCAGGCCCTTGGCCGGGGCGTCCACCGGCGCCTTCAGTTCCAGCACTTCGGCCTGCAGCAGCACCTGCTCGAGCAGCTCGTCGATGCCGGCGCCGGTCTTGGCGGACACCGGCACGAACGGCGAGTCGCCGCCGTATTCTTCCGGCAGCACCTGCTCGGCCACCAGTTCCTGCTTGACGCGGTCCGGGTTGGCTTCGGGCTTGTCGATCTTGTTGATCGCCACCACGATGGGCACGCCCGCCGCCTTGGCGTGGGCGATGGCTTCCTTGGTCTGCGGCATCACGCCGTCGTCGGCGGCCACCACCAGGATGACGATGTCGGTTGCCTTGGCACCGCGCGCACGCATGGCCGTGAAGGCCTCGTGACCCGGGGTGTCGAGGAAGGTGATCACGCCACGCTCGGTTTCCACGTGGTAGGCGCCGATGTGCTGCGTGATGCCGCCGGCTTCGCCCGCGGCGACCTTGGCGCGGCGGATGTAGTCCAGCAGCGAGGTCTTGCCGTGGTCGACGTGGCCCATCACGGTCACGACCGGCGGACGCGGCAGCTGCTCGGCGTCGGTGTGCTCTTCGCCGTCCACCACCAGCAGCGCTTCCGGATCGTCCAGCTTGGCGGCGAACGCCTTGTGGCCCATTTCTTCCACCACGATCATGGCGGTTTCCTGGTCCAGCACCTGGTTGATGGTCACCATCTGGCCGAGCTTCATCATCTGCTTGATGACCTCGGATGCCTTGACGGCCATCTTGTGGGCGAGATCGGCCACCGAAATGGTTTCGGGGACGTGCACTTCGCGCACCACGGGTTCGGTCGGCGCCTGGAAGTTGGTGCCGCGGTCGTCCTGCTGGTGGCGGTTGCCACGGCCGCGCGGACCACCGCGCCAGCCGCCCACGCCGCCCGACGAATCGCCGCGCGTCTTCAGGCCGCTGCCCTTCTTCTTCGAGCCTTCGTCCTGCCAGGTCGACGACGTGCCGGCCTTCACCACCTTGCCGGTCTTCTTGTCGACCGTGGTGGTGGCGGTGGCAGCCGTGGTGGCCGGCTTCTTCTCTTCCTTCTTGGTCTCGGTGCCAGGCGCCTTGACCGGCTTGTGCAGCGTGCCGGTCTGCTCGGCCTTCTTTTCCTCGGCCTTGCGTTCGGACGGCGCCTTGAGCACGCGCGCCGGCGCATTCAGCATCTGCTGGATGGCGCGGGCCTCGGCCTCGGCGGCTTCGCGGCGCTTGCGCGCGGCGTCCTGCTCGGCACGGGCCTTGTCGGCGGCTTCCTTGGCCTGGTCGGCGGCCTTCTGCGCGGCGGCGCGCTCGGCGGCAAGGCGAGCCTTGTCGTCCTCGGCCTTCTTGCGCGAATCGTCGTCCTCGGGCGCGGCCGTGGCGGCCGCGGCGCGCAGCGCGGCGGCTTCCTCTTCCGCCTTGCGGGCGGCGAGCTCGGCCTGGCGGCGTTCCTCGGCTTCGAGCGCTTCCTGCTTGGCGCGGCGTTCGGCTTCCTCGCGTTCGGCCGCTTCCTGGCGGGCCTTCAGCTCGGCTTCCTGGCGCGCCAGCTGCTCTGCCTGCAGACGGGCTTCCTCTTCCTGACGCGCCTGTTCGGCGGCGTCGGCCTGCTGATCGGCACCATCCTGGCCGTCGGCGGCGCCCTCGGGCGAGGCCTCGTCACGCTTGATCAGGACGCGCTTCTTGCGCACCTCGACCTGTACCGTGCGCGTCTTGCCGGTCGAATCGGCCTGGCGGATCTCGGAAGTCTCGCGCTTGGTCAGCGTGATCTTCTTGCGCGCGCTGTCGTCGGCCTGCCCGTGCGAACGCTTGAGGTAGTCCAGCAACCTGGTCTTGTCGGATTCGGTGATGATGTCTTCAGGCGTCACCTTGCCCACCCCAGCTGCCTGCAATTGTTCCAGCAGGGCAGCTGCGCTGCGGCTCAGTTCTGCGGCCAGTTGGGCAACTGTTGTGCTTGCCATTCAAACCCTTTCAATGCTCGGTTTATACGTCGGGACAGTCGTGTGCGGAATACGCGCCCAGGCCGGTCGGTCCGGGCGTGTCCCTCAGTTAAACCAATGTTCCCGTGCTTTCATGATCAACGCGCGGGCCTCTTCTTCGCCCAGGCCGACCATCTCGACCAGTTCGTCGACTGCCAGTTCGGCGAGTTCGTCACGCGTGTGGATATTGCCTTCGGCCAGCTTGCCGATCAGTTCCGGGGTCAGGCCATCGAGCGAGCGCAGATCCTGCGACACCGCTTCCACCTTTTCTTCCCGGGCCAGTTCCATCGTCAGGAGCGCATCGCGTGCGCGGTTGCGCAGCTCGTTGACGGTGTCTTCGTCGAAGGCATCGATCTCCAGCATCTCGCTGATGGGCACGTAGGCCACTTCTTCCAGCGTGGAGAATCCTTCGTCGATCAGGATGTCGGCCACTTCTTCGTCCACGTCCAGCTTGGCCATGAACAACTTGCGCACCACGTCGCTTTCCTCGGCCT
>Ga0255336_101428_pt1 | contig 17158 bp, 16 predicted proteins | sample MeOH1_35cm_T3_17_FD_189102 | JGI IMG/M metagenome (GOLD analysis project Ga0255336, IMG submission 189102) | Sandy soil microbial communities from University of British Columbia, Vancouver, Canada - MeOH1_35cm_T3_179 | ecosystem: Engineered > Artificial ecosystem > Sand microcosm > Unclassified ...
TAAAACGTCATCTGCCAATTTAAATGATTCAATAAGAGGCGTTTTTTTATCTACTATACTTAATAATCTTTCATTTGGTATTGTAACTAATGTATCAACTCTATCTTTTAAATTTTTAATTCCCATTTCAGCATGGAGCATTCTCTTTCTACCTTCAAATGGAAATGGCTTTGTTACTACTCCAACAGTTAATATTCCCATGGATTTTGCTATTTCTGCAATTACTGGGGCAGCACCTGTTCCAGTTCCACCGCCCATTCCTGCAGTAATAAATACCATATCCGAACCCTTAATAGCTTGAGATATTTCTTCCTTACTTTCTTCAGCAGCCTTTTGTCCAATCTCAGGATTAGCCCCAGCTCCTAAACCTTTAGTAAGTTTATCTCCTATCTGAATTTTTTGAGTTGCTTGTGAAAGCATTAAAGCCTGTTTATCTGTATTCACAGCTATAAATTCTACATTTTTTAATCCACCTAGAATCATCCTGTTTACGGCATTATTACCGCCACCACCACACCCAATAACTTTAATTTGGGCAAATTGTTGAATATCAACATCAAAATCTAGCATAATATTACCTCCTCATTAGAAAAAATCTGCTAAAAAGACTTTTATTTTTGTAATTACACTTTCATTTTTATTAACTTTATAATTCATATTTGATTTATTATTTTTATTTACATTATTAGTGTTTTCATAATCAATTTGATTATTTTTTTCAAAGTTTTTAAAATTAGAAGTATTATAGACGTCTTTAATAATTCCTATTGCTGTATTAAAAATCGGATTAGATGCACCTACAAAATCTGGTGCCCCAATTCTAACTGGCTTATTTAACTTTGCACGGCAAGCTTCAGAAATATTATTGAACTCAGAAATTCCTCCACCAGCTAAAATAATAACGTCAATTTCATCCATATAACCTGAGCTAATTAATTTATTATTTATTAGTGTAAAAATTTCTTCTATTCTTGCTTCCATAATCTCCATTAAAGTATTTATTTCTAACATAATAGATTCATTATAAGACACATTAACTTTAATATTTCCATTAGAATTAGAACTAGACTTATACATGGTTCCATACTTTATTTTTAATTTCTCAGCTTCTGAATAAGGTATTTTCAAACAAATTGCAATATCATTTGTTATTGCATTGCCACCTAAAGAGATACATTCTGTGTGTTTTAAATTTCCGTTTTTATATATAGCTATATCTGTTTTTTCATATCCAACGTCAATAATAGCTATATTAATTAAATTTTCGTCCTTTTTTGTTACAGCTTGAGCTACTGCTAAAGGTTCTAAAACAATTCCTTCAACTTCAAGCCCAGCTTTTTGTACACTTTTTAGTAAATTGTTAACTATTGTTGTTTGCGATACAATTACTTCAGATTCAACTTCAAGCTTCATTCCTGACATTCCTACGGGATCTTTTATGTTGTCATAGCCATCAATTATAAATTGCTTTGGAATAACTCCAATTATTTCTTTATTGCTTTGAATAGAAACAATCCTTGAAGCATTTAAAACCCTTTTAACATCACTATTATTTATTTCTCTATCTTCTGATGAAACTGCAACAACACCTCTGCTTGGAATTAGTTCGCACATACCTCCTGAAAGAGATATAAATATCTTTGTAATTTCTCTGTCAATTATTTTATTTAATTGCTCTATGCAATTATTTATAGAGGATGCCGTGCTATCTATATCAACTACAATACCTTTTTTAAGTCCTATACAAGGTACAGTTGTAACGCCAACAATTTGAACTCTGCCAGTTTTTTCTTTTTTACCAGCAGCTCCACAAATTTTAGAAGATCCAATATCTAAAGCATAAACATATTCGTCCATTACGTCCTATCCCCCTTTATAAAAGAACCCTAAATAATATATTCAACATGAATTTAAATTTTCCTCTAAAATTTCAAATTTTTTATTATATATATTATCGAAAAAAAAGAGAATAGCTGAAGCTATTCTCTTAATTAATTTACTTTTTCTAAGTCTGTAATATTAACACTTCTGGTATGAGCTGTATGACTCCAATCCTTCTTATTTCTATCTATTATTCCAAGTATAGAAATAGGAACCCAAGTAATAGTGTATATTGGGAAAATAATGTAATATAAGAATATTTTAAAACTAAATTTTTTTTCTAATATTAATACTACAGGAGTGTAAATAAATTGTAAAACGGTCACTACAAATAATACTACAGTAGCAGCTTCAATATGTCCTACATTTAATGAATTAACAATGGATTGAGAATCTGTAAATTTAGAAAAGAAACTCATAATTGAGGTCAAATTAATTATTGTAAATTTACTAATATAGTCTAATATCATAGCAATACCAAGTATAATGATTACCATAGGCTGAATGCTGTATAAAGCACAATCAATTGCTGTCATATTAAATTCAACTATGCCCTTTTTCATAAGCTTAAAGAAATATCTACTAGCAACATCAGTAAAACCCTGCATCCATCTTTTCCTTTGCCACCAAGATTGTGATAAAGTTAGCGGCTTTTCATCATAAATTACAGCTTCGTGGGCCCAGCCTACTTTGCATCCATTTAGTACTAGCTTACAGGTAAACTCTAAATCCTCTGTTAGGCAGGTAGCTCCCCACCCTAACTCCTTTAAAGTTTCTGTATCTACACAAAAACCTGTTCCTCCTAATTGATTGGAAAGGCCTAGATTTGTTCTAGACAATTGAAACATTCTGTTTGAAGACCAAAACGCAATTGAATAGCTTCCTGTTATCCAGGTATCAGTTGGGTTTTTGCTATCCAAATAACCCTGAACTACTTTAAAGCCTTCACAAAGCTTTTTGTTCATCTCTCTTAAGAAGTTCCTAGAAGCAAGGTTATCAGCATCAAAAATAGCAACTGCGTCATACTTTTTATCCATTTTGAATATTTTATCAAACATCCATTCTAGAGCATAACCTTTTCCTTTTTTAGTTTTACTAAATCGCTCATAAACAAGTGCACCAGCATTCCTGCTTATAGCTGCAGTCTTATCAGTGCAATTATCTGCAATAACAAATACATCATATAATTCCTTTGGGTAATCTAATCTTTTCAAGCTATAAATAATATCTTGAATTACCTTTTCTTCATTATGAGCTGCAACCAGTAAAGCGAAGCTTTTTTTAGGTTCTACATTATTAGTTTCCTTCTTTTTATATAACCCAAAAAAAGATATACATAAATAATACATAGATATAATGAATACAAAAGCACTCAATATTTGAGAACTGATTTTCATTAGTATTCTTATTATTTCCAACATCAATCCCCCCCTAGTTCACAGATATTTTAGCACAATTTATAATTAAATACTATAGGAAAATAATTAATTATCTAAAATAATTTGCAATCATGAGCATAAGTGTTTATATTAGAGAAATTTAGAGGTAAAGGAGAATAAATATTATAATCTCAATATAATAATGAAATATTACTATTACTTGCGCTTCATTGTAGTTGGTGAATTTGTATATTTTTCCACCACGTGTTATAATATAAGTATAAGAATATTATATGTTATATAATAGCAAGATAAGGGAGGTAGCCCTCATGGGTTCCTACAAACTAATTTATTATTTAGATTTAAAGCTGCTGCACAAAAAGGACGAATCCTTCTGGTAAAGCCTCAATTTTTATGTGTTATATAAATTGAGGAGGGTTAATATGATAGAAAGTAATAGTGTAGTAGTAAATGAAAATTTAATTTTTAAGTTTTGTAATGAAATAATTAAGGAAAACAGTAAAATAGGAAAAGAAACAATAAAGACTCAAAAGGAAGAAACTAATAACGATACTTGTATAAAGATGATAGATTATTTAATGTTTTAAAAAAGGACCTAAGGTCCTTTTTTAATTCACTCAAACAATAACAATTTAGTAAAAATCAATTAAATAATAATACAAAAGTTAATTAATATAATCCAATTTAGAATCTACTGCAGCATTATCATCTTTTCTAAAATTTCTCTATCTACAGCATAAGTTAAGGAAACCTCATCTGTTATTAGTCCCTTTTTAACAAGTTCCGATAAAGCCATATCCATAGTTTTCATACCAAATTTCCCTCCCGTTTGAACAGAAGATTCTATTTGATGAGATTTACCTTCGCGGATTAAATTTTGAATTGCCGGGGTAGCTATCATTATTTCTAAAGCTGCAACTCTTCCTTTATCAAAAGCTTTCGGCAATAACTGCTGTGATACTATGCCCTGCAAAACAGCAGCAAGCTGTACTTTAATTTGCTGCTGAGCATGTGGAGGAAATACATCAATAATTCTATCTATAGTTTTAGCTGCTCCAATTGTATGCAAAGTTGAAAAAACAAGATGGCCAGTTTCTGCAGCTGTTATAGCAATAGAAATTGTCTCTAAATCCCTCATTTCTCCTACCAGTATAACATCAGGATCTTCCCTTAATACTGCTTTTAATGCATTTTGATAGTTAAGACTATCTTTCCCAATTTCCCTTTGATTTATTATACTTTTATCATGTTTATGTAAGTATTCCACAGGATCTTCAAGGGTTATTATGTGAGCAGCCCGGGTACTATTTATTTCATTAATCATAGCTGCCAGGGTAGTACTCTTTCCGCTTCCAGTGGGACCAGTTACAAGTATTAGTCCCCTTTGCTTTTCAGTTAGCTCTTTAATGACAGGTGAAAAGCCTAAATCAGCTAAAGAAGGTATTATAAGGGCTACAGACCTTATTGCTAGAGAATCACTGCCTCTTTGTTTAAATATATTTACCCTAAATCTTCCAATACCAGAAATAGAATAAGAAGTATCTATTTCCCCTTTTTTTATATAATTTTCAAAGTCTGTATTGCATAATATTTCTCTTGTATACTGCTCTGTATCCTTTATACAAAGCTTATTGGTATCTATTTTTATAAGTTCACCGTTTAATCTTATTACGGGTGGGATACCTACAGTTAAGTGTAAGTCTGATGCTCCTTCTCTTGTAGTAATATCTAATAATTCAATTAGCTTCATGATAGTACCCACTATATAAATAATCTGCCCAAATATCTGCTGCCTCATAAGCCTGAAATTTAAGCATATCTTCCCCATTTATTACTATGGCCCCTCGATCTTTTGCCTCACGCATAAATCTTGTTTCAGTTGGATTATAAACCAAATCATAGGCTACGCATCCCTTTTTAATTGTAGCAACTTCAATAGGAATTGAATTAATATAATTTTTCCCTCCTAGTGGAGTACAGTTAATTATTATATTATATTTACTTAGGTCCTTTAAGGAATCAATAGGTATTATTTTGCAGTTATCTCCAAAATAGGCGGTTGCTTTATCAATATTTCTGTTTGTAATATCAATACTTTTACATTTTAAATCTAAAAGGCCATAATATACAGCTTTTGCGGCACCGCCAGCGCCTATTATTAAAGCATCTCCATTTTTAACTTCTAAATTATTTATTTTAAGGCTCCTTACAAAACCGCTGTAGTCTTTATTATATCCAAGCAGACTATTTTCTGCTACAAGTACCGTATTAACTGCCTTAATTTTATTTGCTGGATAAGTAATTGTATCTAGATATTTTATTATTTTTTCTTTATAGGGAATTGTCACATTAAACCCTATTATATTATTCTTCCTTAAATTATTTATAAAAGTTATTATCTCACTTTCCTCAAGGTCAAATATTTTATATTCTAAGTCATAACTTTTAAGCTTATAATATTCATTATGTATTATTGGAGATTTAGAATAATTAATATTATGACCTAGTAAACCACAAATTTTCAAGTTAACACCTCTAATTTTATTAGTATAAATTAATTCGCAATAATCTTTTGTTTTTAGATTCCTATAATTTATTCAATAAATTTTATAAAAATCCTTTAATATAATCTAAAAAGATATATATTTTAACTCAAATAAGGATTTGAAATTAAAGAAATTGAATTTCTCATTTCAAATCCTTATTCACTTGATACTTCATCCATTACTTTTAAGTGTATTTAATTCTTTGAAAAGCTTTTTTAATGCTCTTTTTTCTATTCTAGAAACATAAGACCTTGAAATTCCTAAAAGCTTTGCAATTTCTCTTTGTGTCTTTGGTTTTCCATCTGTAAGACCATATCTCATTTCAATAACCAGCTGTTCTCGTTTAGCCAAGGCACTTTCAATTTTATTATATAACTTTTTAACCTGTATTTTAGTTTCAACTACTTCGATTATTGAATCATCATCACTGCTTAAAACATCCATTAGCGAAATTTCATTACCTTCCTTATCCACTCCAATTGGCTCTTGAAGATAAACCTCTCCTTTTGTCTTTTTGTTGTTTCTTATAAGCATTAATATTTCATTTTCAATGCATCTTGCAGCATAAGTTGCAAGCCTGGTGCCTTTTGAGGTATCAAATGAGTCTATTGCTTTAATAAGTCCTACAGTGCCTATTGATATAAGGTCATCAACTTCTTTACCCGGATAGGAATATTTCTTCACAATATGTGCAACTAATCTAAGATTTCTTTCTACTAATATACTTTTTGCATGTAAATCTCCGTTTTTAAATTTTTCAAGATATAATTCTTCTTCTTTTTCATCAAGTGGCTGAGGAAATGAATTTCCATTGGTAACATAGCCAACAAGAAATGCCATACTTGAAGCCATATCTAACAAACAATTTACGAAGAACAAAGCTGATCCTCCTAATAGTGCTTATTAATATAGTATGAAAATTTCATAAAAAATGTTCCTATTTAGTTTATTTTAAAAAATTATTTTTCTAAATAGCTGCTTAAAGATAAAACAATGTCTTTAAATATGGGAACAGCAGTATTTGCAGCCTCCTCATTTTTTATATCAATATCTTTTACAAATACAACCATAGAATAATACTTATCTTTAATTTTAAAGAACCCTGCAAACCATCCGTCAGACGCCTTTGTCTTTTTATCATATCTGGTTGTAGTACCAGTTTTTCCTCCCACCTCTATATTATCTAGATAAGCTGCAGTACCAGTTCCATACCTTACTACCTTAATCATTTCGTTTTTCATAATATTTGCAGTTGCTTTATCAAAGATCTTAGAACTTTGGGTATTTACCTGTTCCTTTGCATTGTTACTGTTATCCACGTAGGCATCGATTATATAAGGTTTAATATAATTTCCTCCATTAATAATGGTATTTGGTATTGAAATAGCTTGCACCGGTGTTATTCTCATACTTTGACCTATTGCCAACTGTCCTGATAGTTCATAATCTTTAAGTTGAGCAAAATCTCCAGTAACCTCACTATCAAAACCTAAAATTTTGCTAAATAAGCCTTCTGCTTTAGCAGTATCTAAAAAGTTCTTTCTTCCCACTTTATCCCCAATTTGTGCATAAATATTATTACATGAAACTATAAATGCATCTTCAGCATTTAAAATGCCATGATTTTTATCAGGGCATTTATCATATAGTCCGCTGTAAGTCTTTTGCTTGCAGGAGTAATTATCTGCTAAGGACAATGTTTTTTGCATAAACCCTGTTTCTTCCACAATTGATTTAAAAATTGAGCCTGGTTCAAAGCCATTTTCAGTTTTTGAACCTAAATTAAGGTTTGCCTGGGTGTCATCTTTTTGATTCATAGCTAATATTTTTCCAGTATTACTTTCCATTAAAATGGCACTAACTTGATTAAATTTAGAATATTTGCTTGAACTTAAAACATCATTGATTTTATCTTCAATATTGCTATCAATTGTAAGCCGCACATTATTATTCTTCTCTGAATTTGAAAAGGTTTCAGAAGTAATATTACCATCTATATCTTTATTAAATTTCATATAAGCTGGATCATTGTTTTTAGTTTTATTATATACCTGCATTTCCAAAGAATCTTCACTTTTTTTATGGCCTCCTGATGGGTCTATAATGTTAGTAAGCAAATTTTCAATTTTCCATGCTTTTGACCTGTCTACTTCAGAAAAAGAATATATATAAAAGCCTTTAACATCCTTTATACTCTTTAGTTTATTATAAGTGGCTTCATCAATTTCAAATGTTACCTTTTTTTCTTTATTACTTAAACCTAAAGTAGATAAATCATAACTAGGATTGTAGCTCTGCAGTATATAAATTAGGGCATATAAATCATCAGACTTTGCATCTAAATTATTTTTTTTAAATGCACCTTCATCTATTACTGCAAAATATTTATTTTTAAAGGATAAAAGAGATTTCCCATTGATATCAAATAATGAATAATTCAATTCAGATAGATTGACTTTTTCACTATACTGCATATCTGCCCATACGCCTAATTTTCCTGCATCATCCACGGTATCTACCTTAAGCCTCCACCATAACGCACTAAATAATACTATATACAGCGCTAATATATACATGTTCCTTTTAAATACAATTCTTTTACGCATAAAAATACCTCACCTTAGCTAAATTCTAGCCTAAAGTGAGGTGTTTTATTCTATAAATCATCTTTTTGTAAAAATTGTTTTATATTTGCAACAATAATATCTATAGCAACTTTGTTGTGTCCGCCTTCTGGAATTATAATATCTGCATATCTTTTTGTAGGCTCAGTAAATTGCAAGTGCATAGGTCTTACAACATTTAAATATTGATTAATAACTGAATCTACAGTTCTGCCTCTTTCATTTATATCTCTAATTAATCTTCTAATTATTCTTACATCAGCATCTGTATCTACATATATTTTTATATCCAAAAGATTTCTTATGTCTGGCTCCTGCAGTATTAATATTCCTTCCAGTATGATAATATCTCTAGGTTCAACTCTAATTGTGGTCTTTTGTCTATTATGAATTTCAAAATCGTATATAGGCTTATCAATTGCTTGTCTTTGAAGTAAACTATTTATGTGCTTAACTAAAAGAGGGGTATCAAATGCGTCTGGATGATCATAATTTGTTTTGACCCTTTCTTCAAAAGAAAGTTCACTTTGATCCTTGTAGTAGGAGTCTTGTTCAATCATGGCAATACATTGTTCACCAAATTTCTTGTATATCTCTCTTGCAATTGTACTCTTCCCAGAACCAGTTCCTCCTGCAATTCCTATTAGAATTGGACGTTCCATTACCTTTCCTCCTTAGCTTTAATAAGCATATCATCTTCCTTAAGTAATTCATTAGTCTTAATGGTAAATAACATCTGTGCTCTTGGAGCGGATTCAATTTTGTTTCCATCTATATCCCGCATATCAATGAGAATAATTTCTATATTATCACCTTTAGGTCTTATTATTTCGATTTTATCTCCATCGAAGGTTTTATTTCTTTGTTCTATTATTGCTACATTTGTATCTTTGTTATATTCCTTTACAACACCAACTATATCATAAGTTCTTATATATGATGAAGAACCATAAACCTGTTTATTTTTTTCACCAAAGTAAAACCCTGTATGATATTCTCTATGACTAGCCATGGCTAGGTTAGTCATCCATTTATCCTTAAATACATATTCTTTTGGATTTTCTAAATAAGAGTCAATAGCTTCTCTATAGGCTTTTACAACCGAAGCTACATAAAAAGAGCTTTTCATTCTGCCTTCAATTTTAAAGGAAGTAATGCCAGATTCCATTAGTTCTTCAATATGTTCAACCATACATAGGTCCTTAGAGTTCATTATATAAGTACCCTTATCGTCCTCAATAACCTCATAGTACTCTCCAGGTCTCTTTTCTTCCATTAGATAATACTTGTATCTGCAGGGCTGAGCACATTCTCCTCTGTTTGCATCTCTGCCAGTCATATAATTAGATAAAAGACAGCGGCCAGAATAGGACATACACATAGAACCATGAACAAAAGCTTCTAGTTCACAGCTTTCTGGTAACTTACTGCGAATCTCTTTTATTTGGGATAGAGATAATTCTCTTGCAAGTACTATTCTTTTAATTCCTTGTTTATGCCAGAACATAGCTGATTTCCAATTTACATTATTAGCTTGAGTGCTTAAATGAATTTCTAGGTCAGGTACTACTTCTCTTGCTGTCATTATGATACCAGGGTCTGATACTATAACTGCGTCCACATTTAACCTATGAAGCTCAGTTAAATATTCATCAACACCTTCTAAATCTTCGTTATGAGGAAATACATTTAAGGTCACATAGATTTTTTTATTTCTCTTATGTGCATAGTTAATTCCTTTTATTAACTCCTCATTATCAAAATTATCTGCAAAAGCTCTTAAGTTTAACTTACTGCCTCCAATATATACAGCATCTGCGCCAAAATTTATGGCAGTTTTTAATTTTTCCAAATTGCCTGCAGGTGCCAAAAGTTCTGGTTTTATCATTTCACTACCTCCTTGTTGTTACTGCGATACCGTCTCCCATTGGTATAACTGAAGTTACAAGTTCAGGATTACTTGATACGAGCTCTAAATAAGTTTTCATTCTCTTAACTATAGTTATCTTTCTTCTTATTAAAAGCTCTTTTGATGCTACCATGCCTTTAAAAAGCACGTTATCCGCTATTATCATACCATTGTTCTCTAAAACCCTTAGACAATGAGGTAAAAAATGATTATAGTGACCTTTTCCTGCATCCATAAATATTAAATCAAATTTGTCATCTAAATCTGCCAGTATATTAAGACAGTCTCCTTCAATAACTTCGATTTGATTTTGAAATCCGTATTTGTTAATGTTTTCCTTTGCAATAGCTACCATTTTGGGATCTCTTTCAATAGTTGTAACCTTTGCAACATTTTTTGAGCTAACCTCCATTAAAATAGCTGAATATCCTATGGCAGTGCCTAGCTCTAAAATTTTAACAGGAGCCTTTAGAGTAATCATAAGTTCTAGGAACTTACCAACTTCTTTTTGAATTATAGGAACAGAATTTTCCTTTGCATAAAGCTCCATTTCTTTAAGGATACCAGTATTATCAGGTATTAAGCCCTTAATATAATGTTCCATATAATCATAAGTTATTCCACTCATAGCATCCTCCAATTGCAAAGTTAAGCTTTACTTTTTTATATTTGAATCTATATATTGCTTCTTTATTTTCAAAAACTCATTATAATTATCGCTGAAAAAATGTGGTCCATCCTTAATAATTATAAAATAAATATTATTTGATTTCTCAGGCTTTAAGGCTGCCTCAATGGAAGACTTTCCTGGAGAACATATTGGTCCTATAGGTAACCCTTGAACAAGGTAAGTGTTATAAGGTGAATTTACCTTTAAGTCGTTAGTATACACTACCTCTTTGTGAACATTTAAAGCATAGAGTACAGTTGCATCAGATTGAAGCTTCATATTTTTTTTAATTCTGTTGTAAAATACAGAGGCAACTTTTGATCTATCACTTTCTAGAACAGCTTCTTTTTCAATAACGGAAGCCATTGTAATAATGCTTCCTATATTATCGTCCTTAATTGCAGCATTATTATTCTTATTAATTTCAGAAACTACTTCCTCAAATCTACTAAGCATCGTTTTTATAACTTCGCTTGCTGTTGTATCTTTACTAAATACATATGTGTCTGGGAAAAGATAGCCTTCTAAAGCATATCTTTTTTTATCATCCTTCTTTATATAAGAAGGTAATTTATAATTCTTAATTGCATTTAAAAAATCTTCTTTTTTAAATGCACCACTTTTTTCTAAAAGCAGGGCAATTTGCTCTATATCATAGCCTTCAGGTATTGTAACTTTAATAGCATTTATATTATCCCGGCCCTCTTCTAAGCCTTTCACAAAATCTTCTATAGAAGTGCTGTCTGAAAAACTGTAAGTACCAGGCTTAATATTTGAACTTAACTTTTGACTTTTTATATACCATTTTATTAAAAAGGAATTGCCAATCTTTTTTTCAGAAGATAAGTTTTCAATAACACTATTTAAGCTGTCACCACTATTAACCTTTACTTCTATATTGCTAGTACTATTTTTAAAAGGATGCTTTATAGTTTTAAGTGCATCTCTATAAATACTAAAGCAAACAATAGCTAAAACACCTAAAGTGACTATAATAACTGAAAATGCCTTTTTCATTGCCCCACCCCATATATTATTACTTTCTATTCATTGTTTTCTTTCTAATGTCGTTGCTTAATATTTTCTTTCTTAGTCTAATAGTTTTTGGTGTTACCTCAACTAATTCATCAGAAGCAACAAATTCAAGACACTGCTCTAGGGACATTTGTCTTACTGGTGTTAATTTAAGAGCATCATCTGAGCCAGAGGATCTTGTATTTGAAAGATGCTTTTTCTTACAAATATTCACTTCTATATCACCATATCTAGAATTTTCTCCTGCAATCATTCCTTCATATACTGGAGTACCTGGCTCTATAAATAGTGTTCCTCTCTCTTGAGCATTATATAAACCATAGGTTATAGCCTCACCAGTTTCAAATACTACAATGGAGCCTCTGCTTCTTTCAGGTATATCCCCCTTATACTTGTCGTAACCTTCTAATACGTGGTTCATTATTCCATTACCTTTTGTATCAGTCATGAAATCACTTCTAAAACCAATTAAACCTCTTGATGGAACTAGGAATTCTAAACGAGTATAACCGTTAATGGCGGAAGTCATATTTACCATTTCAGCTTTACGAGGTCCTAGTTTTTCCATAACAACCCCCATAAATTCCTCTGGTACATCTATTGTAAGCATTTCTATTGGTTCAAGTACCTTTCCATTTTCTTCTTTAAATATAACAGATGGCTTAGATACTTGGAATTCATAGCCTTCTCTTCTCATGGTTTCAATCAATATAGATAAATGAAGCTCTCCTCTGCCGCTTACATTAAAGCAGTCTGCAGAATCAGTTTCTTCAACTTTAAGACTTACATTAGTTTCTATTTCTTTATATAGCCTATCTCTTAAGTGACGTGATGTAACATAATCACCGTCCATGCCTGCAAAAGGTGAATCATTAACCATAAAGTTCATGCTTAAAGTAGGTTCATCAATATCTACAAATGGCAGTGCCTCAGGTTTACTTACATCCGCAATAGTTTCTCCAATGTTGATATCTGGGATTCCTGCAACTGCAACAATATCACCAAGCATAGCTTCTTCTACTTCTTCTTTCTTTAATCCGCTAAAGACATAAAGACTAGAAATTTTAACATTACTTATGCTGTTATCACGACTAATTAAAGCAACCTGTTGATTTCTTTTTAGAGTTCCTCTTTCGATTTTTCCAATGGCAATTTTTCCAACATATTCATTGGAATCTAAAGTAGTAACTAATAATTGAACTGGTTCATCAATATATCCTTCAGGCGCCTTTACATTTTTAATAATAGCATCAAACAATGGATCCATATTGGTACTTTCATCATCCATTTCTTTCTTAGCTATTCCCTCTTTAGCAGAGCAATAGATAATAGGGAAATCCAACTGACTGTCGTCTGCTCCAAGCTCAACAAAAAGGTCAAATACTTCATCTATAACTTCAAGAGGTCTTGAATCTGGTCTGTCTATTTTATTTATTACTACTATTGGTCTAAGCTTCAATTCAAGAGCTTTTTTAAGAACAAATTTAGTCTGAGGCATAGCCCCTTCAAATGCGTCTACAACAAGGAGAACGCTGTCCACCATTTTAAGTACTCTTTCAACTTCTCCGCCGAAATCAGCATGTCCAGGAGTATCCACAATATTTATTTTAATGCCGTTATGCAAAACTGCAGTATTTTTAGATAGAATTGTAATTCCTCTTTCTCTTTCAAGGTCATTTGAGTCCATAACTCTTTCCTGAACCTTTTCATTTTCTCTAAATATATGACTTTGTCTTAGAAGTGCATCCACAAGAGTAGTCTTACCGTGGTCAACGTGAGCAATAATTGCAACATTTCTAATATCATTTCTTGTAAATAAGTTCATATTTATCCTCCAATTTAGTGCAAATTTTATTGATTATATTAAAACATTAAACAAATAATGCTAAAACACAACAAAAATTGGATACTTGAGTAGCATCCAATTTATTTTTATCATACTTATTCTAATATTAAGGACATAAAAAGTCAACTTAGCAATAATGGAAGTTCTATATTTCCATTATAATAGGTAATATCATAGGCTTTCTTTTTGTCTTCTCATATAAAAATAATCGTAATACTTCTTTTATGTTTGATTTTATTGTTGCCCACTCGGTTATATGTTTTTCCTCACATTCCCTTAGTGCATCCTTAACTAAAAGTCTTGCCTCTTCCATAAGATCTTCTGATTCTCTAACATAAACAAAGCCTCGAGAAATTATATCTGGTCCTGCAATTACACTTCCAGATTCTTTTTCTATAGTAACAACAACGGTTAAAATACCATCTTGAGATAAATGCTTCCTGTCTCTTAGTACAATATTACCAACATCACCTACTCCAAGACCATCTACAAAAACTTGACCTGAAGCAACAGTTCCATTTTTCTTAATTGAATCCCTTGTTATTTCGATAACTTCACCATTATCAGCGAGTAGGGTATTAGCTTCAGACATTCCAAGCCTAATTGCAAGTTCAGCATGCTGTTTTAAATGTCTATACTCACCATGTACAGGTAAAAAGAACTTTGGTCTAACTAATGTATGCATTAGTTTAAGCTCTTCTTGACAAGCATGACCTGAAACGTGAACATTTTCATAAATTACTTCTGCACCTTTTCTAAACAATTGATCAATAACTCTAGATACTAGTTTTTCATTGCCAGGTATTGGATTGGCTGAAATAATTACCAAGTCCCCTGGTACAATAGTAACTTTTTTATGTTCAGAAGCAGCCATTCTAGATAGAGCAGACATTGGCTCACCTTGACTTCCAGTAGTAATAATAACAATTTGATTATCATTATATTTATTGATGTTATCAATGCTTATTAAATTGCTGGTATCAGCAGTAATATACCCAAGTTCCACTGCAACTGTAACAATATTTTCCATACTTCTACCGGAAATTGCTACTTTTCTCCCATATCTATCAGCAATAGTCATAATTTGCTGTAATCTATGAATATTTGAAGCGAAAGTTGCAACAAGTATTCTTCCCTTTGCTTTTGAGAAAATACTTTCAAAGGTTTCTCCAACTGTGCTTTCTGAATCAGTAAAGCCTGGTCTTTCAACATTTGTACTATCTGCTAGCATTGCTATAACACCTTTTCTGCCAAGTTCGGCAAATCTAGGAAGATCTGCAACCACCCCATCTATAGGTGTATAGTCTATTTTAAAATCTCCTGTATGCAGCACGATACCTAAAGGAGTGTGTATTGCAATAGCAACAGAATCTGCAATACTATGATTTGTTTTAATAAATTCTACTGAAACATTTTCAAGTTTTATAACATCCCTTGGATTTACTCTTATAAGTTCCACTGTGCTGAGTAGCCCGTGCTCCTTTAATTTGGTCTCTACAATGCCTAAGGTTAGTTTTGTCCCATAAACAGGCACATTAATTTGTTTTAGAACATAAGGCAGAGCCCCTATATGGTCCTCATGTCCATGCGTAAGAAAGATTCCTCGTACTCTTTCTATATTTTTTGCAAGATAACTTACATCGGGAATTACAATGTCTATTCCAAACATCTCTTCGTCTGGAAACTTTAAACCACAATCAATAACAACAATATCATTCTTGTATTCTATTGCAGTTAAATTTTTCCCAATTTCGTTTAAACCGCCTAGAGGAATTATTCGTATTTTGTCTTTTTCCTTCTTCATGTGTACCTCCTTTTAAGAATTTTGTTTTATAAAGTTTATTTCTTATATCAGCTTATTAAGCTGTTATTTACGTAAATTAAATTTTATTCTTACATTCATTACAAATTCCATAAAACTTAACGCTGTGATTTTTAATTTTAAAATCATATTTGCTTTCTATTTCATGTTCAAGAACTTCTAGTAAATCCCCTTGAACCTCTATTACTTTTCCACAATTACTGCATATTAAATGATGATGATGATGATTTTCATCCTCATGAACTAATTCATATCTATAACATCCATCATTTAAGTCAAGTTTGCTTACAACTCCCAAATCCTCTAAAAGCTGTACGGTTCTATAAACAGTTGCAAGCCCAATTTCTGGGCACTCCTGTTTTACTAAATCATATAACTCTTCAGTTGTAAGATGGCTTCCCTCATTTTTAATTATATTGTCAACAATAGCTCTTCTTTGAGGCGTTAGCTTATAACCTTTTTCCTTAAGATTACTTTTTAATTTTTCGATTTCTGTAGATGACAACTTAGGCATAATAACCCTTCCCCTTTATTAATTTAAATCTTCATCTGAAAATATTAATTCATAGGCCTCAGATACCATAGCAAACTCATCTTCGTCATCAATTGTAACTAGTACATCTTCTCCATTTTCATCTTTATCTATTCTAAGTGCTAATGCATCTTCCTCTTCTTCATCAGATGGAATTACTATAACATATTCCTTGTCTTCAATATCAAGCTTAGTTAAAACATCAAATTCTTTTTCTTCACCATTTTCATCTGTAAGAACAATTGAGCTTATATCATTTTCCATAGTTATTTTCTCCTTTATAATTAGTGTTATTTTACATTATATGGTATATTGTGTCAATATCATTTACTTAAACTGTCCAAATATCCTTGTAAAATGTAGGTTGAAGCTATTTTATCTACTATCTTTTTCCGTTTAGCTCTAGATAAATCTGCCTCCAGCATTGCCCTTGTTGCTGCAACAGTAGTAAGTCTCTCATCCCACATTACTACTTTAAGATTTGTACTTTCTTTTATAAGTTCGCTAAAATTTAAGACCTTTTCTCCTTGGGGTCCAATAGTGCCATTCATGTTTTTAGGAAGACCAACTACAATAGTATCTACGTTATATTCTGTGCATATACTTTTTATTTCTTCTAAATCCATTTTTTTGTTTTTTCTTAAAATTGTTTTAATGCCTTGAGCAGTAAAGCCTAAAGGGTCGCTCACAGCTACTCCAATGGTCTTATCTCCTACATCCAAGCCAAGAATTCTCATTATTTTCTCCTTTATTATGTTTTAAGCTAAACATAAACTTTTTAACACTAAGATTAATTTTGTACCATCAATAACTTTAGTCATATGCACTAAATATATGTTACGAGTAATATTAAAATAAAAATGCCCGTTTAGGGCATTTTTATTTTATACCAC
>Ga0255336_101429_pt1 | contig 17139 bp, 10 predicted proteins | sample MeOH1_35cm_T3_17_FD_189102 | JGI IMG/M metagenome (GOLD analysis project Ga0255336, IMG submission 189102) | Sandy soil microbial communities from University of British Columbia, Vancouver, Canada - MeOH1_35cm_T3_179 | ecosystem: Engineered > Artificial ecosystem > Sand microcosm > Unclassified ...
CCGGACGGCAAGCCAACCAATCAGGGCGATAATTTGCGTCAGAGCGATCTCGCGGCGGTTCTCGGCGAAATTCGCGCACGCGGTGCCGGCGCGTTCTATGCGGGTCCACTCGCGCAGCGGATCGCCGATGGCGCCCAAGCGGTGGGAGCGCCGTTGACACTGGACGACCTGCGCAATTTCAAGGCAGCGATGACGGCACCGTTGGAGGTGCCATTCGGAAACCAGACGGTCTATCTGCCCCAGCCGCCGGCCGCGTCCGGTATCAGTATCGCGCAGCTGCTGAACATTCTGCAGTCGAGCGGTGATGCCGGCATCACGCCGACCTTCCTGGCTGACGCGACCCTGCGGGTGATGGCGGATCGGAGTAACTGGATGCGGCAGGGGGGTGACAGCATGAGCCCGGTCGCCGATCTTGTGTCCAGCAACCACACCGACCAGCTGATGGCGAACTATCAGAACGGGCAGGCCAGTCATGCCGGCAACCTGACGCCACCGGCCCAGGAAAAGCCGGAGAACCCTTGGGCGGTGAGCGCCTTGGTCGTCGACCAGGAGGGGGGGGCGGTGGCTTGCAGCTTCACCATGAACGCGCTGTTCGGCGCAGGCCGCATCGCCGGCGATACCGGCATTCTTCTGGCGCCAGCGCCGAATGCCCAGGGTGCGGGCTTCAGTGCCTTGGCACCGGTTATCGTCGCCAATCAGCACAATGGTGATCTCTATTTTGCCGCCACGGCCAATGGCGGCATGGCGGGCGCGCTCTCCGAAGCGGTCATTCTTTACAACACCATGTCCGGCAAGGTGACGCTCGACCAGGCCCTGCAGGCACCACGCGTTTTCCATAACGGGATGCCCGACAAGGTCTTCTACGAGGCCTCCGGCGATGGTGTCGTGCTGAAATCGGCCGGCTATGACGTGGAACAGCGGCAGCCGCTGAGCATCGTCAATGCGATGATCTGTCCGAAAGGCGCGCCCTCGAATATCGCCCAGTGTTTCATGCGCAACGATTATCGCGGCAACGGCCTGGCCAGCCTGTTCTCAAGCCATTGATGTCGCGGAACCGAAGAGATGACCGGTAGGGGGCGGCGATGGTGCTGAAATCCGCGCGGCGTGGCAGCGTCGATCCCTTCATCGTCATGGAGGTCTTACGCGAGGCCAACCGGCTCAGCGCGGCCGGCGAGGGCGTGCTGCATCTGGAAATCGGCCAGCCCTCGACCCCGGCGCCGCGCCTGGTGCGGGAAGCGGCCAAGCAGGCGCTGGAAAACGATCTCATCGGCTATACCGATGCGCTTGGCCTGCCGGCTTTGCGTAGCGCCATCTCGCAACATTACCGCGACTTTTACGGGGCGGATGTTCCGGTCGAGCGGATCGTCGTCACCACCGGTTCGTCGGCCGGTTTCCTGCTCGCCTTCCTGGCTTCTTTCGATCCCGGCGACCGGGTGGCACTCGCCAGCCCGGGTTACCCTTGCTACCGCAATATCCTGCAGGTACTCGGGATTGAGCCGGTCTTGTTGCCGATGGAATCCGAGACGAAATTCCAGCCGACCGCGGCGCTGCTGGAACAGGATCCCGGCGACATCGCCGGCCTGATCATCGCCAGCCCGTCAAATCCGGTCGGTGCGGTCATTGCCGAAGCGGCGCAGCGCGACCTTGCCGCGCTGTGCGCCCGTCGCGGATGGCGCCTGGTGGCCGATGAAATCTATCACGGCATCACCTATGAGCATCCGGCGGCGACCATGGCGGCCATCGAGCGCAAAGCCATCATCGTCAACAGCTTCTCGAAGTACTTTTCGATGACCGGCTGGCGTCTTGGCTGGCTGGTCGTGCCGCCGGAACTGGTGCAGGTGATCGAAAGGCTTCAGCAGAATCTCTTCATCTCGCCGCCGACCCTGTCACAGCACGCCGCCATCGCCGCTTTCGCCGCCCATGACGAACTGCAGCAGAACCTGCGGCGCTATGCCGCCAATCGCGAGATCCTGTTGAACGACCTGCCACAGGCCGGCTTCGACAAGCTGACGGCCACCGATGGCGCCTTCTACGTCTATGCTGATATCGGCGCTTTGACCGATGACAGCGTGGCCTTTGCCCGGCGCATGCTGGTGGAAACCGGTGTCGCGGCAACCCCAGGCGTCGATTTCGATCCGCTGCGCGGTCATCGCTTCATGCGTTTTTCCTTCGCCGGAGCGACCGAGGACATGATCGAAGCGATGAAACGGCTGACGGCGTGGCGGCATTCGCGTCGTTAAGTCAAGAAAGCCTGGTGACGCCACGGCAGGGGAGCGACGCGGCTGGGTACTCGACTTCTGATCTGCGTCTTCATTGCCATTGCCCTGATGCTGCTTCTTACCGCAGATCCGGACTCCTATGGGGGCGCTTGGCTTTCCGGTCGCTGCTGGCACAGCTGGGCACCGCCGATTTGCAAGAGTGCGCGTGGCGTAGGGGCTCCCAATCGGGTGCATTTGTAATCGCGCTTTCGCTTCAACGGCCGCGCCGGGCTCGATTTCTGATCGTTGGAGCGAGCATCAAATGAAACAAGCCCGGCTTGAAGGCCGGGCTTGCGCATGCTCACAGAATGATTGCCGCGTCGCTATTCGATCAGGCGGCGCCACCAGCCGCGACGCTTCGGGGCGTCGTCGCCGGTACCGCTTTCGCCGATGATTGTCACATCGAGCTGCGGGTCGGCCGGTTTGGCGGCGATCGTCTCGGCGGGCGTTTCCGCCGCCATCGCTGCGACCGGCACACTGGTCATTGGGCGCTGGATTTCCGCCATCGGTTGGGCGGCTACCGGCTGCGACACGATCGGCTGCGGAACGAGCGGTTCGGGGCGATCGGCGTTAACCGTTTCTTCCGCTTCGGCTGCTACCGGCTCCTCGTCGACGGCCTCTTCACGGCTGCGGCGTGGCCTTCTGCTGCGGGGGGCTTTCTCGCCATCTTCCCGCCGCGCGCGGCGGCGGCCATTGCCCTGGTCGCCCTGGCTCTGATCGCTCTGGCCTTGATCGACGGTGCCGATATCGGTCCCGCCGGTTGCCGGCATGACGTCACCGCCTGCGGCGATATCGGCCTTCGCCGTGGCCGGTTCTGCTGCATGGCTGCTTGCCGGGGTTTGCTGTTGCCAGTGGGCGGGCAGGGTTTCCGGCAAGCTCGGCTGTTCGCCGCTGCCGGCGACCCAGGCCGATTCGGACGGGCGCTGGTGTCCTTCAGGGTCGTTTGCCGGAGCCGCAGCAACGGCATCGTCCTCACCCTGGCCTTCACCATCGAGCGGGGCGCCATCCTGCGGCCGACGCGAGCGGCGGCGACCGCCACGGCGACCACGCCGGCGGCGGCGGCGCGGCTGGTCGCCATCGGCGTTCTCGCCGGCGGCCTCGACCTCATCCTCTTCGCCACCATCCTCCTGGCCGTCGTCGTCTTCATCGCCAGCGGCATCGTCGAGCACGGCGGGAGCTGCGGCAACGGCCGGCTGCTCGCCACTCTCGCCACCGCTGGCTTCGGTGAATTCATCGGCGCGGAAGCGCTCGCCCCGGCCACCACGGCGGCGGCGGCGGCGGCCCCGGCCTCGGCCACGACCCTCGCCAGATTGTCCGGCGCTGTCGGCGGCGGCTTCTTCGCCGTCCCCGGCATCGGTCTCGCCTTCCGCGGTTTCCTCTTCCTCGACGTCGATCTCGTCCTCGATATCGACTTCCTCTTCCACCACCGTCACCGGCGGCAGCTGCCGCTGCTGCACTTCCTCGCCCGGCGCCAGTTGCTTCAGGCGTTCGAGGCGGTAATCCGGCGGGATCAGGCTGTCATCGGCTTCGAGATAGATGCGGATGCCGCGACGCTGCTCGAGCTCCGCCAGAGCGGCGCGCTTCTGGTTGAGGATGTAAAGCGCCACGGCGCCCGGCACCGTGACGGTGATGCCCGGCGAATAGGAGCGGGTGATCTCTTCCTCGACCATGCGCAGGACGTGCAGTGCCGTCGAATCGACCGAGCGGATGCGGCCGGTCCCGGCGCAATGCGGGCAGATCTCCGTGCTGGCTTCAGCCAGGCTGGGATGCAGGCGCTGGCGCGACATTTCCAGGAGACCGAAGGTGCTGATGCGGCCGATCTGGATGCGGGCACGATCGTTCTTCAGGCTCTCCTTCATCCGGCGTTCGACCGCAGCATTGTTGCGGTTTTCTTCCATGTCGATGAAGTCGATGACGATCAGGCCGGCGAGATCGCGCAGGCGCAACTGGCGGGCGACTTCGTCGGCCGCCTCGAGATTGGTGCGCAAAGCCGTCTCTTCGATGTTCCGCTCCTTGGTGGAGCGGCCGGAATTGACGTCGATCGCAACCAGGGCTTCGGTCTGGTTGATGACGATATAACCGCCTGACTTCAGCTGCACCACCGGCTGGTGGATGGCGGCCAGCTGGCTTTCGATCTGATAGCGCTGGAACAGCGGGATCGAGGCGTCGCGATAGAGCTGCACCCGCTTGGCATGGCTCGGCGTCAGCGTGCGCATGAAGCTCTTGGCCGCCAGATAGGCATCGCCGCCGGCGACGACGATGTCGCCGATATCGCGGGTATAGAGATCGCGGATCGAGCGCTTGATCAGGCTCGCTTCCTCATAGATCAAGGCCGGCGCCGTCGAGCGCAGGGTGACGTCGCGGATCTCGTCCCACAGGCGCAGCAGATATTCGAAGTCACGTTTTACTTCCGCCCTGCTGCGTTCGCTGCCGGCGGTACGGACGATGACGGCCATGCCTTCCGGCGCGTCGAGGTCGTCGATGATCGATTTCAGGCGCTTACGGTCGGTGGCGCTGGTGATGCGCCGCGAGATGCCACCGCCGCGATCGGTGTTGGGCATCAGCACGCAATAGCGGCCGGCCAGCGACAAATAGGTGGTGAGGGCGGCACCCTTGTTGCCGCGTTCTTCCTTGGTCACCTGCACCAGCAGGATCTGCCGGCGCTTGATGACTTCCTGGATCTTGTAGCGGCGCAGGTTGCGCTGGCGGCGGCGGCGGGCGCGTTCCTCATCGGCTTCCGGATCGTCCTGGATGGCGGCTTCCTCGGCACCCGGCGCTTCCGCCATGGGTTCCGGCGCCGCCACTTCGACGATTTCCGCCTGCGGCTGGGCCGGCAGGTCGTCGCGATCCGTGGCCTCGCCTTCCGACTGGGCCGGCAGGTCGGCGCCATCCGTCACCCTGATCTCGCTGCGCAGCACATCCTGCCGGGCTTCGAGGGCAATGCTGGCCGTGGCCGGTTCGGCATCGGCCGCCGCGGCATTGCCGGCCTGAGAATCGGCCGGCGCCGGGACGAATTCGCCGCTTTCGCTGGCGATGAGATCGATGGTTTCGCCTACCGCCCCGGTGTCGTGTTCGACATCGTGGCCATGAAAGTCATGATCATGGTCGTCGTGATCATGGTCATGATCGTCGTCGTGATCATGCTCATGATGGTCATCACGGGCGTGCGCCTGATCGTGATGATCGGCATCCTCCGCATCATCCTCTTCCAGATCCTCGACCGCGGCACGCAGCAGCGCCTCGCGGTCGGCAATCGGAATCCGGTAGTAATCGGGATGGATTTCACTGAAAGCCAGGAAACCGTGGCGATTGCCGCCATATTCGACGAACGCCGCCTGCAGCGACGGTTCGACGCGGGTGACCTTGGCGAGATAGATATTTCCTTTTAACGGGCGCCGGCTGGCGACTTCGACGTCAAATTCTTCCAGCTTCCGGCCGTCCACCACCGCGACCCGCGTTTCTTCCGGGTGGGTGGCGTCGATCAACATTGTTTTTGCCATGCGCAAAAAGCTCCTCAGCGCGCCAAGCATCATCCGCGAAGTGAGCGGACGGCGGCGCGGAACGGGTTAATGAATTCCAAACGTAGGTCATTCTTACCTGTGACGGTTGGCGGTCGATCATCGAACCCTTAACGAACCGCCGGGGGCGAACCCCGCAGGCGGCAGGTGGGTCGGTGCAATCTCCTGCCGTTCGGTTTCCCATGGTTCGGTGCGCCGTGATTAGGTTCAGCGGCGCACGACGTAGGCCCGGGAAAACTCTGTGGCCACGCCTCTGTCCGGATCTGCGCCGGACCCAATCCGGCGGAGATGGAAAGACAAGCTTGTGACCACAGCCGGAGAATAGTGAGCCGGGTGGATAAAGACAATGGCAAATCCAGAATGGTTAACGGGCGGTCACCATTGTGCCGCTCAACAGGCTGCCAGCTTCTTGCTATTTCTGTTGATTCACATGGGCTTAGAGGATAGATTTGAGATCTCGTTTTGGAGTCGACACTAAATGTCGGTGCTGCGGCGCCTGTTCCTGTTGCTGCTATTTTTAGTGCCGGTCTCCGCAATGGCGAAACCTGCGGTTACCGACGCACGTGTTGGCACCGACGGCGATACCACCCGGATCGAATTGCAGCTGAGCGGGACGCCGCATTTCCGCAGTTTCTACCTGCCGGATCCCGACCGCATCGTGGTCGATCTCGATGAGGTCGACTGGCAGGTGGCGGCCGGCCATAAGCTGCAGGGGAGCGGGCTGGTGACCGCATTGCGCTACGGCCTGTTCAAGGTCGGCACCTCGCGCGTCGTCATCGATCTGCAGCAGCCGGCCGCGATCGCCGAAATCGGCCTGCAGCAATCCACCTTGGTGATCGATTTGCGGCCGGTTTCCGCAGCCGATTTCACCGCCGCCGTGCGGACCGGCGCGGCCCCCACGACCGTCGCGACTGCGTCCGGCCAGGGGGGGGCTGCCGATGCGGTCGCAGCCGGCGCCGACAGCAAGCCGACCACCGATATCGCGGCGGCGGCGTCGGGTGCCAAGGTGTTAGGTAAAAATACCGAAAATCCGGCGGCGGCCCGGACCCCATCCACGCCCGACAAAACGGCGACCGCTGGCAGGAAGGATGCGGATAAGAATAAGAAGGAGGGGACAGCGGTCCAGGTGGCAGCTGTGGCGGCGCCGGCTGCTACCCCGGTCGCCAGCAAGCAAGCAGCCACCGCCAAGGCGGCGAAGATACCGCCGGAAAAGCCGATGATCGTCATCGATGCCGGCCATGGTGGCGTCGATCCCGGGGCGCTCGGCGACGGCGTCATGGAAAAGAACATCACGCTGGCGGTGGCCCTGGCACTGAAGAAGGAGCTGCTCTCGACCGGCCGCTACCGGGTCAAGCTGACCCGCGAAACCGATGTCTATATTCCGTTGCGCGACCGCTTCAAGGTTGCCCGGGATAATGGTGCCGATCTCTTCATCTCGCTGCACGCCGATTCCCATAACGACCCCTTCATGCGGGGGGCATCGGTCTATACCCTGTCGGAAACCGCCTCAGATGCCGAGGCGGCCGATCTCGCCAACCAGGAGAACAAGTCCGACATCATCGCCGGGGTGGATCTTTCCAAGCAGAGCGGCATGGTGACCGACATTCTGATCGACCTCGCCCAGCGTGACACCATCAACCAGTCCAACACCTTTGCCGTCGATCTCGTCTCGGAGCTCAAAGGTGACACGCTGATGCTGGAGCACAGCCACCGTTCGGCTGGTTTCGCTGTGCTGAAGGCGCCGGATGTGCCCTCGGTGCTGATCGAGATGGGCTATATTTCCAGCACCAAGGATCAACTCCTGCTGACCGACAAACCGCACCAGGCCCGGTTGGCCAAGGCTGTCCGGCGGGCGATTGACGACTATTTCGCCAATCGCGAACCTGTCCGCCGTTCCTGACCGCCCATTTTACCGGCCGGCGACGGCCGAAATGTCTTAAAGGGCCGCTATCATAAAATTGCCTTGATCTTGCGACATGGCTTGGATAAGGCCAAAATCAATATCTTAAACGTCGGCAGCACTTAACCCGGGCGGCACCTTACCCATCATGCGTTTTTCGCGTCTTCTGTCCTTCTTCCTCGGGCTCGTCATGGTGCTTGTCGTCAGCATGGCGATCGCCGGCTGGTTCGTCTATCAGCACTTCTCCGAAGGCTTGCCCGATTACTACCAACTGGCCAGCTATGATCCGCCGGTCGTCACCCGCATCCATGCCGGCGACGGTCGTCTGATGCAGGAATATGCGGTGGAGAACCGCGTCTTCGTGCCGATCAAGGTCATTCCGAAGCGCGTCATCAACGCCTTCCTGGCGGCGGAGGACAAGTCCTTCTACACGCATCCCGGCATCGACGTGCCGAGCATGATCAAGGCTGCATTTATCAATCTCCGGAATTACGGCCGCGACCGGCGGCCGATCGGCGCCTCGACCATCACCCAGCAGGTGACCAAGAACTTCCTGCTGTCGAACGAGCTTTCCTACGGCCGCAAGGTCAAGGAAGCGATCCTGGCCTTGCGCATCGAGAAGGCCTTCACCAAGGACCGCATCCTTGAGCTCTATCTCAACCAGATCTATCTCGGCTCCGGCAATTACGGCGTGGCCGCCGCCGCGCTGAACTATTTCAACAAATCGCTCGACGAGTTGACCGTCGCCGAATGCGCCTATCTCGCCTCGCTGCCGAAGGCGCCCAATACCTACAACATCAAGCGCAATTACGACGCTGCCAAGGAACGCCGAGATTGGGTGATCGACCGCATGGTCGAGGACGGCTATGTCGCGCAGGCCGATGGCGAAGCGGCGAAGAAGGAAAAGCTGGAACAGCATGACCGTGGCGCCACCGAGGTGGTGTCCGCCGATTACTTCTCCGAGGAAGTGCGCCGCGAGCTGATCGCCAAATATGGCGATGACGGCCTCTACAAGCGCGGCCTCAGCGTGCGTACATCGCTCGACCCGCATCTGCAGGACATCGCCGACCGGGTGCTGCATGAGCACCTCGTCTCCTACGACATGACCCAAGGCTATCGCGGTCCGCTGCGCCATATCGAGACCACCGATAACTGGCAGCAGACCATGAACCATCTGGAGGCGATGCCCTGGCTCTATGATTGGAAGCCGGCCATGGTGCTGGCGGTCGATAAGGATGGCGCCGATCTGGGGTTGCAGGATGGCTCGCAGGGGCATATCCCGACCAGCACGATGACTTGGGCGCGGCGCCGTACCGTCGACAAGGACGGCACCAGCCATGTCGGCCCGGCGGTCAAATCGGCGGCGGATGTGCTGCAGGTGGGCGACATCGTCGCCGTCGAGCCGGTCGAAAAGGCCGTGGCGGAGGATCAGGCCGGTGCGGCCGATGGCCAGGCGACGGCCAAGCTGCCAACCGATGCCAAGCCGGCGCAAGGTGCGCCGGCGATCTATGCCCTGCGCCAGGTGCCGGAGATCAGCGGCGCTTTCATCGCCATGGACCCGCATACCGGCCGCGTCCTCGCGCTGACCGGCGGCTGGTCCTACAAGCTCAGCGAGTTCAACCGTGCGACCCAGGGCTATCGTCAGCCGGGTTCGTCCTTCAAACCGATCGTCTATCTCTCCGCCCTGGAAGCAGGCTTTACCCCGGCGACGATGATCCTCGACGCGCCCATCGTCATCGATCAGGGGCCGGGGCTGCCGCTGTGGAAGCCGGAAAATTTCGAGAAGGATTTCCTTGGTCCGGCCACCATGCGCCAGGGCCTTGAGCATTCGCGCAACCTGATGACCATCCGCATGGCGCAGACCATCGGCATGCAGCGGATCGCCGAAATGGCCGGTCGCCTCGGCGTGATCGACAACATGCAGCAGACCTTGGCGATGTCGATCGGTGCCGGCGAGACCACCTTGCTGCGCCTGGTGACGGCCTATTCGATGATCGTCAATGGCGGCAAGAAGGTGACGCCATCCTTCATCGACCGGGTGCAGGACAACCAGGGCTGGACGGCCTATCGGCATGACGACCGGGCCTGCAATGGCTGTGTCGCCGGCAGCTTCAACGGCCAGCAGCCGCCGGAGATTCCCGATACGCGGCCGCAGGTGCTCGATCCGATCAACGCCTATCAGATGGTCTCCATGATGGAAGGCGTCGTGCAGCGCGGTACCGGTACCGCCGTCAGGGCGGTGGGCAAGCCGCTGGCGGGCAAGACCGGTACCACCAATGACGGCCGCGACGTCTGGTTCATCGGCTTCTCGCCCGATTTGGCGGCCGGCGTCTATCTCGGCTTCGATACGCCGCGCTCGCTCGGTAAGCAGGCAACCGGCGGTCTCTTGTCGGCGCCGGTCTTCCGTGACTTCATGACGGAAGCCTTGAAGGACAAGCCGGCAACGCCGTTCCGCGTGCCGGCTGGCGTGCGCCTGGTGCGGGTCGATTACAAGACCGGCCAGCGTGCCACCGGCAATGACGAAGGCCCGGTCATCCTGGAAGCCTTCAAGCCCGGCACCGAGCCCAATGGCGAAGCGCAGGTCATCGAAGGCAGCACCGATTACGGCCAGGATGCCGGCTATGGCAGCATCATCCCGGTCGGCAACGGCAATAGCGGCCCGACCGACAGCCCGACCACCATTATCGATTCAAATGGCGCGACGACGGACGGCTCGGCCGGTGGCACACAGCAAGCGGCACAGGGCGGTACAGGGCAGGGCGGCGCGGCGCCACAACCGGGCGCAAAGCCGTTCGATAATGGCCAGCCTGCGGTGCCGGCGACCGGCCTGACCCAGCAGCCGGCCAGCCAGACCCTCACGCCCAAGCCGCAGCAGCCGGCAGCGCCCGGCAATGACAGCAGCGGTGGGCTTTACTGAGGACAACAGGGCGGCACCTTCTGGTGCCGTTCTTGTTGTGAGTGAACGGAGGCAGCGATGAAGAAGGGCTATAAGCAGTTGCTGGCCGAGGCCAATGCCGAGATCACTGCGGTGCCGGCGGCCGAGGCGCTCAAGCTCGCCGGCGATCAGGGTGTCCTCTTCGTCGATCTCCGCGATCCGCGCGAGCTGGAGCGGGATGGCCAGATTCCCGGCGCCTTCCATTGCCCGCGTGGCATGCTGGAATTCTGGATCGACCCCGAGAGCCCGTATTTCAAGCCGGTCTTCGGCGAGGCGAAGCGCTTCGTCTTCTACTGCGGCAGCGGCTGGCGCTCGGCGCTTTCGACCAAGACCGCGCAGGACATGGGGCTGGTGAATGTCTCCCATCTCGCCGGTGGCTTCACCGCCTGGCGCGAGGCTGGTGGCGAGGTCGCGCGCAAGGTTCAGAAGTGACGCGATCGCATCCACCGGTAGCGGCATAAGGTTCCATCGTCATGGGCCTTGCCGGGCGCTCAGCGGCGCCAGCTCGGTTTGCTGCCTTCAAACTCGGCGTCTGCCCGGTTCACGCCGATATCCTTGAGAGCCTGATCGCTTAAACCGAGCAATTGTCGGCGTTCTCGAGATCTGGCCTGCCAATCCAGCACCGTTTCAAAACTCTTAATCAGCATTTTGCCCGCGAGCTTGAGAAGGGGGCGGCCGGCTGCCTGCCGCTTCGATGCGCCGTGGCTGTCCACCAACTGCTGTGCGATCATGGCCATAATTGTTCTCCTCTTTTCAGAACCACGCCATGCAGTCCGTTGCTTCTGTTTTAGCCGACCCGCGGGATTGGCTCGGGAAACCAGGGCCTCATGGTGGCTCCGATCGGGATTTGATCGTTGTCTGGATCGGGAAAACTTCGTTAAATCGAACGAGGTCCTGCGTTTTGAGAAGAGCGGCGTCTTTCCGCTCCCTGAAAGCCAAAGATGACAGTCGCCGGCTTGACTCTTCTGGGCACCTTTGGTCTGACGCTCGACGGTCGGGCGGTTGACATTGGCGGCCAGAAGGAGCGCGCGTTGCTGGCCGTTCTGGCACTCAGCGCCGGCACCACGCAGCCCCGAGACAAGCTGGCGACATTGCTGTGGGGCGATCACGGCGACGTCCAGGCGCGCGACAGCCTGAAACACGCCCTCAATCGACTGCGTCAGGGGCTTGCGGAAATAAGCCCCGCCCTCATCACGGGGGATCGCCAGGCCGTGACCTTGGATCCGGCCGGTATCACGATCGATGTCAGGCAATTCGAACAGGCGGTTGCCGAGGGGACGCCGACGGCGTTGCACCAGGCGGCGGCACTTTATGCCGGCGATCTCTTAGACGGGATCGGTGTGCGAGATCGGAGCTTCGAGGATTGGCTGCTGATCGAACGCCGGCGGCTGCGGCAATTGGCGGAAGCGGCATTGGTCAAGTTGCTGCAATCCGATTTGCCGGAACAGATGCGAGAATATGCGGCGATGAAACTGCTTGCGCTTGATCCTCTGCGCGAAGCGGCCTATCGATCGCTCATGCAATTGCATGTCTTGCGCGGTGAAACCGCGCAGGCCGTGAAGCTGTATGAAACGCTGCGCGACAGGCTGCATGCGGAACTCGGCGTCAAGCCGGAAGCGGACACCATCCAGCTATTTGAAGCCACCCGCCGCCAGGAAACGCGGCCACGTGCCGTGACGCAACCCATGGCGCCATTGGAGCGGGCCTCACTGTCACTTTTACCCGCCCTGCCATCGAAGCCGTCCATAGCGGTTCTGCCGTTTCAGAATCTCAGCGATGATCCCGGCCAGGCCTATTTTGCCGATGGCATGGCGGAAGAGATCATCACCGCCCTGTCACGTATGCGCTGGCTGTTTGTCATCGCCCGCAATTCGAGCTTCGCCTTCCGGGGGAAGGCGGTTGACATCAAGCATATCGGGGAACAGCTGGGGGTGCGCTATATCCTCGAGGGCAGTGTCCGCAAGGCGGCCAACAAGGTGCGCATCATGGGTCAGCTCGTCGATGCGGCGACGGGTGCAAATCTCTGGGCTGACCGCTTCGAAGGCGAACTTGCGGATGTGTTCGATCTACAGGATCAGGTTGCCAGCAGCGTCGTGGGGGCGATCTCCCCGAAGCTCGAACAGGCCGAGATCGAGCGGGCCAAACGAAAACCGACCGACAGCCTCGATGCCTACGACCTCTATCTGCGTGGCATTGCAAACGTCTATAGCTGGACTAAAGGCGGTCTTGAGGAGGGACTTCGGCTGTTTTACCAGGCAATCGATCGGGATACCGATTTTGCCGCCGCCTATGGCGTTGCCGCCTGGTGTTATTACTGGCGCATGGTGAACGGCTGGATGACGGACCGGAATGCGGAAACGGCGGAAGTTATCCGGCTGGTCGAAAAGGTCTCCGAGATTGGCAAGGACGATGCCGTTTCCCTGGCCTTCAGCGGCCAGGGCCTCAGCTATGTCGTGGGTGATGCGCCGACCAGCCTCGCGCTCATCGACCGGGCCCTCATTCTCAATCCCAATCTCGCCGCGGCCTGGAGCACCAGCGGATGCATACAGGCCTGCCACGGCGATCCCGATCTCGCGGTAGACCATCTTGCACGGGCGATGCGCCTCAGCCCGCTCGATCCGCTGAAGTTTTTCACGCAGACCTTTACCAGCCTTGCCCATTTTGTCGCCGGTCGCTACGACTTGGCCTGGCCGATAGCGGAAGCGGCCTGTCACGACCAGGCGCACTTTTTGGGCGCGCTCAGGATCGCTGCCGCCAGCAATGTCATGGCCGGCCGCCAGGCGGAAGCGGAACATTTCATTGCGCGGGCGCTGCGGCTCGATCCCGATCTCAGGATTGCCAATCTGGCCACCCGCTTCAGCCATATCAAGCCGGCATATTTTGCCAAATATGTGGACGCACTTCGGCGAGCGGGATTGCCGGAGTGATCGATCCTATCTTTGGGCGTTTTGCAATCGCCCAATGCGGATCATGAATCCAGCAACATCCCCAGCTTCTTCGGCGTGACCAGGCGATAGCTACGGCGCAACAGGCTGTCGACCTCGTCCCAATCCGGCTTTTTGTCGAGCCACATGCCGACCCAGCCCTTGGGGCCGACATAAGGCGGGGCGAAGAAGCGGTCGGGATCGGCGCCAACCAGCACCATCTGGCTGCCCGGTGGCGCCTTGAACCAGACGGCGACGCGGCCGTCATCCTGGCGCTGCATGGCGAAGATCTTCTCGCGCACCCGCCAGGTAAGGTCGCCCCAGGTTTCCCGTTCGGTGGCTTCGGGGAGGACCAGACAAATGTCACGCAGACGTTGTGTCGGGCGTTGTGTCGGGGATTTCGCCATGCCGACAGTCTAAGCAGCCTCCCCACCTGCGGCAATACGAGCGAAACGGCTGGAATCGCCGGATATTTTCGCCATCGGCCGATGACTTGACGGATCGCGCCACATCGCGCATGTATCCGGCCAATCGGACCATTTTGCATTGAGGTTGATCATGCGCGCTGAAATCGAGGCGGCGGCGGGGGATATTCGATCTTCCCTGGCCCTGCTGAGGAGGCATCTTTGACTGGGATAACGCGCTGCGTCGTCTCGACGAACTGAATTCGCTGGTTGAAGACCCCCAGCTCTGGGACAAGCCTGAGAAGGCCCAGAAGATCATGCAGGAGCGCACCCGGCTGAGCGATTCAATCGCCGCCCACCGCGCCATGGAACGCCAGCTCGATGATTCGCTGACGCTCGCTGAACTCGGTGAGATGGAAGGCGACGAGGCCAGTATCGACGAGGCGCAGTCCACCCTGCTGGCGCTCAAGGCCGAGGTCGCCAAGCGTGAGCTGGAATCACTGCTCTCCGGCGAAGCCGATCAGAACGACTGCTATCTCGAAGTCCATGCCGGCGCCGGCGGTACCGAGGCCCAGGACTGGGCCCTGATGCTGATGCGTATGTATACGCGCTGGGCCGAGCAGCATGGCTACAAGGTCGAGTGGCTGGAAGAGAGCCCCGGCGAAGAGGCCGGCTTGAAATCGGCCACGATCGAGATCAAGGGCCACAATGCCTATGGCTGGCTGAAATCGGAATCCGGCGTGCATCGCCTGGTGCGCATCTCGCCTTACGATTCCAACGCCCGGCGCCATACCAGCTTCTCCTCGGTCTGGGTCTATCCGGTGATCGACGACAACATCAATATCGAGATCCTCGACAAAGACCTGAAGGTCGATACCTTCCGCGCCTCGGGTGCCGGTGGTCAGCACATCAACAAGACCGACAGCGCCATCCGCATCACCCATATGCCGACCGGCGTGGTGGTGAGCTGCCAGGTCGACCGCTCGCAGCACCGTAACCGGGCCATGGCCATGGATATGCTGAAGGCGCGTCTCTACGAGCTGGAACTGCGCAAGCGGGAAGAGGCGGCCCAGGCGATCGAAGCCGGCAAATCGGATATCGGCTGGGGCCATCAGCTGCGGTCCTATGTGCTGCAGCCTTATCAGATGGTGAAGGATCTCCGCACCGATGTGGAAACCAGCGATACCCAGGGTGTCCTGGATGGCGATATCGACCGTTTCCTGTCGGCCTCCCTCGCGGCCAAGATCCACGGCGGCGATAACCCCGCCTGACGGCTGCCAGCGGCCTGAAGCAGGATCGACATTGACGATCGGGCGGCACCTTCGGGTGTCGCCCTTTTGTTTGCCACGATACAAAATGTGCATATAAATTAATCGGTTGCCCTCTTCAGGCTACATACTGATCAAAAATTAGGCAGATAGCGCTATCTCGACCATAAAAAGCCCGTAAAATCGCCGGTTTTGACTTGGCACATCGCTTGCTGTGGATGCTGCAGTGCGAAGTAAGAAAACCTAACGGAGGCTTTTATGGGGTTTGCAAAGATGACGCGGCTGGGAGCGCTCGCTGCTGGGCAGAGCGCATCGCGTCGGGGATTTGGGTATGCCCGGGGATACGCATTGGCGGCGCTGGCGGCCGCCTTGATGTTGCCGGCCGCGCCGGCGCTGGCACAGTCCGCGCCCAAGCTGGATAGCGGCGATACCGCCTGGATGCTGACATCCACGGCACTGGTGCTGATGATGACCGTTCCGGGCCTGGCGCTGTTCTATGGCGGCATGGTCCGCAAGATGAACGTGCTGACCATCGTCATGCAGTCCTTCGCCATCACCTGTCTGGTGACGGTGCTGTGGATGATCTGCGGCTACAGCCTTGCCTTCGTCGGCGGCAATGCCTTCATCGGCGATTTCTCGCGCTTCTTCCTGAAGGGCATGGATGTCGGCGCCCTGAGCGGCACGATCCCGGAATCGGTCTTCATGTGCTTCCAGATGACCTTCGCGATCATCACCCCGGCCCTGATCACCGGTGCCTTCGCCGATCGCATGAAATTCAGCGCCATGATGCTGTTCATGACCCTGTGGTCGATCCTGATCTATTCGCCGATCGCCCATATGGTCTGGGGCTCGACCGGCTGGATGTTCAACAAGGGCATCCTCGATTTTGCCGGTGGCACCGTCGTGCATATCAATGCCGGTATCGCCGGCTTCGTCTCCTGCCTCGTGCTCGGCAAGCGCATGGGCTATGGCAAGGTTGCCTTCACGCCGCATAACCTGATCCTCAGCGTGATTGGTGCGAGCCTGCTCTGGGTGGGCTGGTTCGGCTTCAATGCCGGCTCGGCCCTGACCTCGGGCGGCACCGCCGGCATGGCCATGACGGTGACCCAGATCGCCACGGCGGCCGCCGGCCTCGCCTGGATGTTCGTCGAATGGACGCTGAAGAAGCATCCTTCGGTGCTCGGCATCATCTCCGGCGCGGTTGCCGGCCTGGTGGCGATCACGCCGGCTTCCGGCTTCGTCGACCCGACCGGTGCCCTCATCATCGGCATCGCCGCGGGCGTGATCTGCTTCTTCGCCTCGACCACCGTCAAGAACATCTTCGGCTATGACGACGCGCTCGATGTCTTCGGCGTCCACTGCGTCGGCGGCATCGCCGGTGCCATCCTGACGGGTGTCTTCGCGACTAAGGCGGTGAAGGGCGGCGATGCCGCGGTCGGCCTGATCGACGGCAATGCCGGCCAGGTTCTGATCCAGGTCGAAGGTGTCCTGCTGACGCTGATCTATTCCGGCGTCGGTACCTGGATCATTCTCAAGATTGTTGACTTGATTGTCGGTCTGCGGGTTTCCGAGGAAATCGAGAGGGATGGGCTCGATCTCGGCCTGCATGGTGAATCCGTGCAGTAACGCAGGACCGGAGCACGTGGGGTGAAATTTCCTGGTGGGTGAAGTCTCTCCTAGCGATTTCACCCCCCTCGAATTTCACCTCACGTGTCGATGTGACGGCCGTCTTCTCTCTCGATGGTCGCCCCTGGGTGATCGCCGGTTGAGGCCCACGCCCTCAACCGGCGATTGGCTCGTAGAAATCCGTCGGCAAGCCAGCCTGGTCGCGCGCCGCGTGATTGAACGGCTTCTTCAAATTGCCGCGGAAATGTTCCCGAACCAGTTTCTGCCAGGTCGCGGTGGGTTCCAGGCCACGGGCGCCGGCAATCG
>Ga0255336_101430_pt1 | contig 17130 bp, 17 predicted proteins | sample MeOH1_35cm_T3_17_FD_189102 | JGI IMG/M metagenome (GOLD analysis project Ga0255336, IMG submission 189102) | Sandy soil microbial communities from University of British Columbia, Vancouver, Canada - MeOH1_35cm_T3_179 | ecosystem: Engineered > Artificial ecosystem > Sand microcosm > Unclassified ...
CCGATATGGATTTTCTGGCGAATGATGAGCTGCACGGCCGGGGATCGGCCACCCGCGACGAACACATCGCAGCTCTATTTGCCGCCTCGCAGTTCCAGTCCCTCGGTCTCGAGCCCGGTGATGCTGGAAGCTATATTCAAAAAGCCCCCCTCCCCCATCCACTTCCGGAGCGCCTGCAGCAGCGTCTCTCGAAGTTCGAAGATGTCCCACGCACAGAGACATGGAACGCCATCGGCATTCTTCGCGGAACCTCTAGCCCCGATGAGGTCATCCTCCTCACTGCGCATCTCGATCATCTGGGGGTCGCTGCCGACACAAAGGGCGACGCCATATTCAACGGAGCCGACGATGATGCCTCCGGAACCACAGCCGTCCTCGCCCTCGCCCATCTGCTTGCGACGGGACCTCGTCCCAAACGCACCATCGTCTTCGCGCTCTTCGGCTCCGAGGAGATCGGCGGCTTCGGCAATCGCGCCTTCCTCGCGCATCCCCCGGTTCCGCTCTCGCACATCGTTACCAATCTCGAGTTCGAGATGATCGGACGCCCGGACTCCTCCGTTCCCGCAGGCACGTTATGGCTCACCGGCTTCACCCGCTCGAATCTCGGCCCCGCGTTGGCTCGCCACGGAGCTCACCTCGTCAACGACCCACATCCGAAAGAACTCTTCTTTCAACGTTCCGACAACTACGCTCTCGCCCGCCAGGGCATCATCGCCCATACGGTTTCAAGCTTTGGGCTGCATCGCGACTACCATCAGCCCTCCGACGAGATTCGCACCATCGACTTTAAACACATGACCAACGCCATCGCGTCGATGATCTCCCCCATCCGCTGGCTCGCCAACTCCGACTTCAAGCCGCAGTGGAACCCCGGAGGAAATCCCCAACTCTCTCCCCCCGGCGCAAAGCCCTGATTCTCATCACAAAAAGACAAAGGCGCGGATCGCTCCGCGCCTTTTTTTCGCCAGAAAACAAATCAGGCAATAGCCGCAACAGGAGTTGGCGCAGCCTTCTCAGAGTCAAGAACAACTCCTATCGCGTGAATCACGGATGTCACACGAATGGCCGCGTTGATCAGCTCTTCGGTCGCGCCCTTCTCACGCAGCACACGCTCGTGCGAATCGACACACTTATCGCAGGCGTTGACGGCGCTTACCACCAGGCACCACAGCTCGAAGTCCACAGCCTCAACGCCGTGTCCACGAAGAGCATTCATCCGCAGCCGCGTCGGCAGCGTGGCATACTTCTCGTTCGTGGTCAGGTGTTGAAACCTGTAATAGATATTGTTCATTCCCATGATCGCCGAAGCAGTCTTCACAGCCTCAAGCGCCTGCGGAGTCAGTCCTGCGGCCTCGGCCTCAGCAATCGCCGCAGCCGTAAGCTCGGCGCTTCGAGTCGCAATGGCAGCAGCCACGACAGTGCCCCAAAGCTGCTGCGGAGTCAGCTCGGTGTTTTGCTTGACCAGCGAAGAGTAGTTCAGCTTCATATCCTTCGCATAAGTCGGCAAACCGCCAATCAGATCTTCCATCGTCATCTCGTTATTCCTCTCTTCCCATCAGCAAAACGGGCGCGTGCTGCAGCAGCAGACGCGCCCGCAGATTTCAAAACACCTTAGTTCAGCGTTGCTTCGCCCTTCTGCCAGTTGCAGGGGCACAGCTCATCGGTCTGAAGAGCATCCAGCACACGCAGAACCTCCTGAGGATTGCGTCCCACCGACAGATCCGTCACGTAGATGAAACGGATGACGTTGTCAGGGTCCACCAGGAAGGTTGCACGCTGAGCCACACCGGCCTTCTCGTCCAGAATTCCAAGCTGGCCGGACAGCTCACGCTTGATATCCGACAGCATGGGGAAGGGCAGGTCCTTCAGGTCAGCGTGATGCGTACGCCATGCGGCGTGCACGAACTCGTTATCCGTGCTGCCACCCAGAATCTGGCAGTCACGATCGGCGAACTCGCCATTCAACTTGCCGAACGCAGCAATCTCGGTCGGGCAGACAAAGGTGAAATCCTTCGGCCAGAAGAAGTACAACTTCCATTTGCCAGGGTACGAGTCACCCGTAATCGTCTTGAACGCCTTTGCCTCATCCTTCTCGGTTGAAACGGTGGCAGTCAGCTCAAAGTCAGGGAACTTCTCTCCAATCTGCAGCATGTACAGTAACTCCTATCAGGGTTGTAGTTATAAATTTTTCCCGCTTCACGACATCAAAAATCGCGATTAAGCCGTATGCCTTATTTTAGCAGGAAATACCTACGGACGTAAAGTGGTAAATCATTTTAAATCAATTACTTATCCAAGACAAAAGCGATGGAAGCGACTCTTCTGCAAGTCGCTTCCATCGCCTTGGATAAAAAGCTGAAAACTAAGTTGTACTTATCCCCTGACTTAGGCTCCTACTAACTCATCGGCTTTGACGATATCTTCGATCTTGCGACCGATCGCCTTAGCCACACCCTCTCCGTACTTGGGATCACACTTGTAGAAGTGATTGATCTGCAGGTCCTGGATGCGCGTCTCAACCTGTCCCAGACCCGCCGCGATATTTCCACACAGACGCTCTTGAGCGTCGGGTGTCATAAGGCGGAAGAGATTGCCCGGCTGCGTGTAGTAATCCCCATCGTGCTCGCGATGGCTGAACCGTCCGACCGTTGAGGTGTTGTAAGTCACCTTACGCTCCACATACTTCGGATCCTGCGTCGGTCCACCGAAGCTGTTCGGCTCATAGTTCACGCTGCTTCCACCATTGCCGTCGAAACGCATGGTTCCATCGCGATGGTAAGTCGCAAACGGACACTTCGGCGCATTCACCGGAAGCGAATCGTAGTTCACTCCCAGCCGGTAACGATGTGCATCGGGATAGCTGATCAGGCGTCCCTGCAGCATCTTGTCCGGAGAGAAGCCCATGCCGGGAACAACGTTGCGCGGCTCGAAGGCAGCCTGCTCCACCTCTGCGAAGTAGTTCACCGGATTCCGATTCAGCTCCAGTTCACCGACCTCGATCAGAGGATAGTCGCCATGCGGCCAGACCTTGGTCAGATCGAACGGGTTGATGTGGTACGTCTCCGCCTCGGCCTCGGGCATGATCTGCACCTTGACTGCCCACTTCGGAAACTCTCCACGCTTGATCGAATGGAACAGGTCATTCTGCGCGTGGTCCATATCGACCGACTTCATGTGATCGGCCTCTTCGCGCGTAAAGTTCTTGATCCCCTGCTTCGTCTTGAAGTGCCACTTGCAATAAAACAGCTCGCCCTTCGCGTTGATCAGAGAGAAGGTGTGGCTCGAGAATCCATCCATGTGGCGATAGCCATCCGGAGTTCCACGGTCGCTGAACAGGATCGTCACCTGGTGCAGGCTCTCCGGAGAAAGGCTCCAGAAGTCCCACATCATCGTTGGCGACTTCAGATTCGTCTCAGGATCGCGCTTCTGCGTGTGAATGAAGTCACCGAACTTCAGAGGATCGCGGATAAAGAACACAGGCGTGTTGTTCCCCACCATGTCCCAGTTCCCTTCCTCGGTGTAGAACTTCAGCGCAAAGCCACGCGGATCGCGCTCCGTATCGGCCGATCCCTTCTCTCCGCCCACCGTCGAGAAACGAATGAACGTAGGAGTCTGCTTCCCAACCTTTTCGAAGAGCTTTGCGGTCGTGTACTTCGTTATCTCAGAGTTTGTAACCGTGAAAGTACCGTAAGCACCGGAGCCCTTGGCATGAACCACACGCTCGGGAATGCGCTCACGGTTGAAGTGAGCCATCTTCTCAAACAGGAGGAAGTCCTCGAAGACCACCGGGCCACGCGGCCCCAGAGTCAGGGAGTTTTGGTTATCGCCGACCGGCCGACCAGCGTCGGTCGTCATCACTTTGCTCTTGAGATCTTCACTCATACATCACCTCGAAGACGAAGCAGGTTGACACTACATGAAGCTAAGCCTGCTGACACTTTGCGCACAGGCCAATAACATCGACGGCATACCGCTCCACCAGAAAGCCGTCCTGCAGCTTGCGCCGCCTTGGCGTAAGCCCCAGCTCTTCTTCTCCGATGTCGGTAATGGCTTTGCATCTGGAACACACCATGTGATGGTGTTCTTCGTTGTTCATCTCCACGCGCACGGAGCCATGATGCATGCTCATCTTGCGGAAGATCCCACTTTCAACGAACAGATGAATGTTTTTGTAGACAGTAGCCAGCGAGATAGCCGGCACCTTCTTCTTGACTTTGGCGTACACTTCTTCCGGACTGGGATGCCCCTCCATGCCCTGCATCACCTCGTACAAGACCTGGCGCTGATGGGTCACCGCGATTCCGTGTTCAGCGCAAAGGTGACGAAAATTAGAGGAAGTCCGCTGCACGAAAATCAGTCTACCCCAAAAAGAACGATAAAAGTTATCATCCAATAAATTTAGTTATCCACAGATCGTTCTCATTCCGGCCGCGATCCAATTCCATAAAACGGCATTCTTCGCACTGACTCCAAACTCTTATTTTTCAATAGTTTTCGCATCAGCGCCAACCTACTGCTTTTCACGCTGCTATTCTTAGCAACGGAAATCAACAGGAGATAAACCCAGAAACATGATTGATCTCAAGGGCAAAGTCGCCGTCGTCTTCGGACTCGCCAACAAGCGCAGCATCGCCTGGGCCATCGCCCAGAAGCTCTCCGAAGCTGGCGCCAGCCTAGCCATCTGCTACCAGAACGAGCGGCTCCAGCGCGATGCCGAAGAGCTTGCCGCTGAGCTTCCCTCCGCCAAGACCTTCAAGTGCGATGTCTCCATCGACGCCGACATCGACGCCGTCTTCGCCCAGCTCGCCTCTACTTACGGCAAGCTCGATATTCTCGTTCACTCCATCGGCTTCGCGCCCAACATCAAGAATGCCGTCCTCGACACTGCGCGCGATGATTTCCGCATCGCGCACGATATCAGCGCCTACTCCCTGATCGCGCTCGCCCGCGGGGCGGCTCCGCTGATGACTGAGGGGGGCTCCATCCTCACGCTCACCTACTACGGCTCCGAGAAGGTCTTCCCCAACTACAACATCATGGGCGTCGCCAAAGCCGCGCTCGAAGCAGCCGTGCGTTATCTCTCCGCTGAGCTGGGCAGCAAGAAGATCCGCGTCAATGCCATCTCCGCCGGTCCCATCAAGACTCTCGCCGCACGCGGCATCAGCGACTTCACCAAGATCCTCAATGCAGTCGAAGAGCGCGCGCCGCTCCACCGCAACGTCGAGACGGCCGAGGTCGGCAATACGGCTCTCTTCCTCGCAAGCGACCTCTCCAGCGGAATCACCGGCGAGATCACCTTTGTAGACTGCGGTTACAACATCACAGGACTTTAACAGTTCCACCGCCTATGCTGACACAGCATGTCAGCATAGGCGGTGTATGCTTCGGCTGCGCTTCAAATGCTCGCTCTTTGCGAGCTGGAAGGGGACAGCCCATGACTATCTCTGAACTACTTCTTCAGGACTTCGACTTCGAGATCTCCAATACGCGCCGTACGCTCGAGCGCGTGCCGGAAGGCAAGAATGGCTGGAAGTGCCACGACAAGTCGATGGAGCTCGGCAAGCTGACGATGCACTGCGCTACGCTGCCGCTCTTCGGTTCTTACATCATCCTCGATGACGGTATGGACATGGCGAACCCGAAACGCCCTCACATTCCTCTTGAATTCACCACCCGCGAAGCCGCCCTCCAGCAGATGGATGCTTCCGCAAAGGCGTGTCGGGACGCGCTTGCAGCTATCTCAGACGAAGCCCTGGAGGCTCCCTGGAGATTTACTTATGGCGAACACCTCATCTCGGAGATGCCCCGCTCCACGACCTTCCGCATGATGTTTTTTAATCACATGATCCATCACACGGCGCAGCTCGGCGTCTATCTACGGCTCAATGACATTCCTGTGCCGGCGCTCTATGGGCCCTCCGCCGACGAGCAGTGGGCGCCGAGATAACGCTCAGGGACGGCGATAGACCTTGCCATCCTTCATCACAAACTGGACCTTGCGCAACGCGGTAATGTCTTCGAGCGGATCTCCCGACACTGCGATCACATCGGCGAAAGCGCCTTGTTTAAGCTCGCCGATCTTTCCTGACCAGCCGAGCAGTTTTGCGCCATTCATCAAGTCCGCACGCAGCACATCTACAGGCCTCATGCCGAACTGAACCATCAGCTCCATCTCCCGCGCCTGTGTTCCATGCGGAAAAGGTCCAACGTCGCTGCCTACAGCAAAAGGAACCCCGGCAGCCATCTGCTTCTTGAACTCGCTCGCGTGCAGAGCCTGCTCGGCCTGCAGCCTCTCTCCGCGCTCCGGAGTCGCAGCATGATCCGCAAAATACTCGGCAATCGCAAACGTAGGAACCGCATAAATCCCCTTCTCGCGCATGGCCTTCATCGTGGCTTCGCTCAGCACATACGCATGATCGACGGAGCTCACCCCAGCCGCCACCGCAAATCCGGTTCCCGGCTCTCCCGTTGCATGAACAGCAATTCCGCGTCCTGAGCCTTGATCTCCACCTGTCCGCTCCGCCTCATGCACCGCAGCCGCGAGCTGCTCCGTCGTGTACTGATAAGGAGTCGTAAACCGACTGCCTTCGATTGAGTCGCGACCAGTCTCGTAGATCTTGGTGAAGTCCGCTCCGCCCTTATGCTGCTCGCGAATCACCTTCACCAGATCTTCAGCCGAGTTCGCATAATCGGCATTCGAAAGCACATGCTGAGCCGGGTTGTAGCCGATGGCATCCTCGTGCCCTCCAAGAATATCGACGGCATTGCAGCTCACGCGCATTCGCGGCCCAGGAATCAGCCCCTTATTGATGGCGTTCCGTACAGCAACGTCCGCGCAGCCCGCCCCCTCGGTCCCCATATCGCGCTCCGCGGTAAAACCCGCCATCAGGTCGAGCCTTGCGGCCTCCGCAGCCATCAAAGTCCTCTGCGGAACGCTCTCCTCCACAGTCTGGAGATCTTCGGCTCCCGGATGAAGAAACAGATGCACGTGCACATCGATAAGCCCGGGCATCAACGTCGTATCACCCAGATCGATAAGCTCCGCATCCGCAGGATGCGCCACAGAACTGCCCGCGGCGGCAATCCTGTCTCCCTCAATCAAAATCTCCCCAGGGCTCACGACCTTCCCGGCGGAGACATCGAGCATCCGCGCGGCACGAAGAACAACAGGATGCTTCGCTGTAGACGTCGACTGAGCATGTCCATCGACCATCGCCAGCGCGAAGAGAAGACCACACATGAGTTTCTTCATAGTGCCTGCAGCATACAGCAGCCAGACGCCTCGGCTGAATCCAATCAGCCTGCCTTCTCCGTCAGCTCCGCCCAGCGGGCATAAAGCGTATCCAACTCTTCCTGCGCCGCATCCAGAGCCGCAAGAGCCTCCGTCAGCTTCGCTGCATCGACAGCAACCTCAGGATCGCTCACGCGGACCCTCGCCGCATCCAGACGCGCATCCGCAGCCTCAACCCGCTCCTCGATCCCTGCAAACTCGCGAGCCTCCAGATATGAAAGCTTCTTCTTCGTCGGCGTGCTTGATGAAGAAGCTGGCGAACTCCCCTTTTCAGGCTGTTCTTCCGTCTTCTGCTCCGTCTGCTGGTTGAGGAACCACTGCTCCCATTGCGGATAATCGGCAAAGACAGCGGCATGCCCCTTGCCATCCAATCCCAGCACGGTCGTCGAGACACGGTCGAGCATATAGCGATCGTGCGTCACCAGCACCAGAGCGCCCGTATACTCCAGCAGGCTTTCTTCCAGTACTTCCAGCGTTGTGATATCGAGATCGTTCGTAGGCTCGTCAAGAAGCAGCAGATCCGCAGGCTCCAGCATCAACCTCGCAATCAACACACGCGCCCGCTCGCCTCCGCTGAGCCTCTCCACCGGCTGATTGAGCTGGTCGCCGGTAAATAAAAACTTCTGTGCATAGCTGGCAACGTGAACAACGCGCCCCTGATAGACAACCGAATCGGAGTCCGGCGCAAGAGCGCGACGCAACGTAACTCCCACAGGCAGCTCGCGCATCTGGCTGAAATAAACGATACGCAACGAGCCGGCTTTATTGACGGCACCCGACGTCGGCGCAAGCTCGCCCGTAAGCAGCCGAAGGATCGTCGTCTTGCCACTTCCGTTCGGTCCAACCAACCCCACGCGCACCCCATTGGCGATGAGAAAGCTAAGATGCTCGACGATCTTTCTTCCGCCAAGTTCGATACCGACATCGTTCAGCTCAACAAGCCGTTTCGTCTGTCGATCCGTCGTCTCGAAGCCGATCGTCGCAGTCGAGCTCTGCGAACGCGACGAGACCTCCTTGAGCTGCCCGATCAACTGGTTCGCATTGTCGATGCGAGCCTTCGCCTTGGTGGCACGCGCCTTCGGTCCACGGCGAAGCCACTCAATCTCCGTTCGAACGCGGTTGCGCAATGAATCTTCCAGCCGCGACTGCGACTCAAGATAAGCCTGCCTCGCCTCAATAAACTTCGAGTAGCCTCCCTGCACCTTCAGCAGGCCATCTGCATAGACGCGGTTCAACTCCACAATCTCTGTCGATACATTTTCAAGAAAGTAGCGATCGTGCGTGATGATGACCGAAGCAAATTCGCCCTCGTTCAAGAGCGCTTCAAGCCACGCAATTCCCGCAAGATCGAGATGATTCGTCGGCTCATCGAGCAGTAAAACATCAGGCGCCGACACCACCGCTTCCGCAATGGCGAGCCTCTTACGCCAGCCTCCACTTAGTGTGGCGGCCTCCACGGTCAAATCGAGCAATCCAATTCGTCCGCTGGTCTCGCGAAGCTTCCCCTCCCGCTCCGCCTCTGCGACATGCCCAGCCGCAAGAGCCGCTTCCAGAATCTCCCGGACTGTCTTTCCTGATGCGAACGTCGACTCCTGCCGGACATAGCCGATACGGGCGCGTCTGCGCACAGCCACATCGCCGGAATCGGCGTCTTCCTCACCTGCCAGAATCTTGAGCAAGGTACTCTTCCCGGCTCCATTCGGGCCGATAAGGCCAATCCGATCTCCGTCGGAGACAGTAAACGCGATATCACGGAATAAGGGAGTCGCGCCGAAGCTCTTCGAAAGCCCCTGCGCATTCAGAATCGGTGGCATAAGACTAGTTTAGCGGCAGCAGAGCCCAGAACAATGGCACGGGCTGCTAGCGTGTCACCAAATCCATTGAAGTGACGTCATATGCAGCAAGCCGGAATCGTCCGCCAAGCGATGTCCAGGTCAGATGCTCTGTCGCTTTTGCATCTTCAGAGAAAGTCGTTTCGAAGGTCGCGGTTATGCTAGTTCCAGAAAAGTCTGAGTTTACGAACACATTCTGCTGTTTGGTCGACACGGGATGGCCAAGCTTGCGGTCAATGGCTGCAAACAGGTTCCTGTTCTCTTCCTCACTCCTGTCGCTGCGATATTGCGATGAAGCATCCCGGTAAATGCCATCCCAATCCTGCTTGGACATTTCACTGTGCAGCACTTCAGCAAGGGACGAAGCCTGCCGATATCCCGAGAGGACCATGTGGGCGAACCATGTAATCGTCGCGACGCTTAGAACGACGCCGAAGATAATCCAGCCCCAGTGAACCTTTCGCCTCTCACGGATACCGAACGAGGAATAGCTCGCGTCCACGGAGGCCGGTCTTGGAGGCGGCGGCACGCCATAAGCGGCAGGACTGTTGTTTAACTCCATTCACTCTCGCTTCACAGCCGACACTAGCTCAATCAAGATCGAAATCGCGTAAAGGGCGATCTCCAAGCGGAGTCTCCTTCGCCTTCTTCACCGCTTCGGCAAACTTCTTTGCCAGCACATCTTCCTTGTTCTTTTGAGCTTCGACCGACTGCTGAAAGAGAGAATCGCGCCTGGCATCAGCCTCGCGCAACGCCTTCGCCGCCTCGCCGAAGTCCTCGAACATCTTTTTCTTCGGCGCAGATTTATGCGAGATGATCGCGCGGCTCACCGGGTCGATCTTCAGCATTCCCCCGCAATCCGGACACATCACTTCAAATGGCTGATCACTCAGACCCATAACAACTCCTCGTGGGCCATTCTAATGCTCCCACAGGAGGAATCGAAAGCGATCTCCGCAACCTCTACAGGCGAACCACCACATGCCCCGGACACTGATTGTTCGCAACCTGAACCAGCCGGTCGATTAGACCGTCGCCATAGCGGGCAAGAAACCACACCCCAGCCAGCAGACGTTCCTGCGGATGACCGTCAGGAAAGAGATTCAGCGTAATCGCCGCCGCATGCTTGCTCAGCGAAGCCTCTTTCTGCAGCTCATAGGTCGCCGCCATGCGCCGCAGGCGATCCATCTGGTAGCGCATCTTGGAACCTGACGTCTCGGCAGCAGCACCCAGCGAGGCATCCATACCGCGCAGATACTCCGTCAGAGCCTCCAGCTCCGTCTCCAGAGCATTGCCTACAGCAGCCAGCTTCCTCTTGAGGGGAATCGGCATAGCCCGCGCTCCCAGTCGCTGCGCAAGCTCCGCTGCGGTCGTCATCGCATCCGGCAGCTGAACTTCATCCTTCTCCATCACCGCCGCAATCGCAGGCTCAATCAGAGTCGCGCTCAGCCTGGGCAACACAGGCGTAATCCGCCCAAGAATCTCGCGATACAGCACAGCGCTCTGCGCAAAGTACGCAATCTCGGCAGGCCCGCCGATATAAGCCGCCGTCGGCAGAACCGTATCCTGAAAGACCGGCCGCAGAATCGCATTGGGACTCAGCCTCTCCGGGCTATTATCGAGAATCTCCAGCAGCTCACCCGTCGAGTAAACATGCGAACCCGCACGCCACTGCGTCTCCGAGCTGGCCGGATCGCTCACACGACGCAGAGCAACCCGCTCCCCCGTCTCCTCATTGAGCAGGAACAGCAGCGACGAAGACTCCGCCACCAGCACCTGGGCGTGATAGCCGTGCTCCGTCAGCTCAGCCGTCCGGCCCAACAGACGCTTGTGCAAATCATCGGCGTTCTCGATCGCATAACGGAGAGTCGATGCCCCCATCGCATGAAACTCACTGCTCGCGGCATCGACAACGATAAGACCCTGCGCCGCGAAGATGCGGGCAATAAGCCGTCCAAAAGCTGTAGCCAGCGTCGCGCCCTCGGCAAGGTAAGCTTCACGAATCCAGTCGGCAACCGACGCATACTCCAGCAGCTCAGTGGCCCGTTCAATGGACTGCTCCAGCAGATGCGCAGTCTCCGGGTTCAACTCGACGCCGCCGACAGGAACGGGATAGGGAACGCGCAAACCAGCCTTCAGCGTCTCGACCGCGGTCTTCGTGAGCAATACCGCCTGATCGACCTCGGCCAGATCATGATCCTCAGTCGCCATCCAGAAGATCGGAACATGCTCGACCCCTGTAATGCGGGTCGCCTCGCGAGCCCGCGAGACAGCCGTCGCCGCCTTGAGAAGCGTAAGCAGGGGACCACCGAAGAGCACGACCTGCTGGCCGGTCACAACGGCGCGAGCGCCCGCACGAAGCCTTTCAATATTCGCAACGGTCTCCGGGCTGGAGCCGAATATTCGATTTTGACGAAGAAGCTCCTCCGCCAGACGGTCAGAACCCGGCCCACCTTCCGGGAGCGGTGTCCGCATCCACCCACCAGCAAACGGACCACCCGAATCGCCAGAGCCGTACCATGAGCGAACCGGCGAATCGGCGTTGTCGCCCATAACAAGATAGTCGCGGTATAGCTGCGATATATGGGGCAACACCGTAATCGGGTAACACTCAACGCTCATTGCCGGCCTTCATCCTCGAGTCTTTGATTCCTAACCGCAGACTCGATTCGAATCCGCGTGCAGAGTTTTCGCTGGAACTACTTTGCTTGATGTCTTTTATCTGATGCAACCCGGAAACCCAACGGTCTCTTTTTTGTTGCACTCCCTTAGATGCAGCCCAACGTCCCCCGATGCAGGATGATACCGTAGCGATATGCCTGCTACGACTAAGAATACAAAGAAAGTGAGAACGGCAATCGCCGCTCCGGTCACCTCCGCAAAGAAAACCGCCTCCGCGAAGAAGAAATCGCCACCTGCAAAGCCTGCCTCTCTCCGCAGCAGAGCCAAAACAAAGGTCCTTTCCTCCAAAGTCGTCTTCAAAGGCAGAGTCTTCTCCGTCTATCGTGACGAGGTCATCGAACCCAGCGGCGTCGAAAACACCCGCGAGGTCATCCGGCACAACGGTTCGGTCGTCATTCTCGCCGTCGACGAATCTAAAAATCCTTCCAACCCCGACATCATTCTCGAGCGTCAATATCGTCACGCAGCAGGCCAGTTTCTGATTGAGCTCCCCGCAGGGCGTGTCGAACCCGGTGAGGCGACCCTCGCAGCGGCAAAGCGCGAGATGATCGAAGAGACCGGCTACCGCGCCAAACGCTGGACGTTACTCACAAAATATTTCGCCAGCCCCGGATTTCTCGGCGAATGGATGCAGATCTATCTCGCACGAGACATACGCGACGGCGAAGCGCAACCTGAAGCCGATGAGCAGATCGAGGTCATCAGGATGCCTCTCTCCGAGGCTCTCGCGCTCGCTTCGGCGAACAAGATTCACGACGGCAAGACCCTGATCGGCCTGATGCTCTACGACCAGCTCCGTCGCGAAAAGCGTCTGTAGCTGTAATCGCAGACTTTAGCTGTGAGATCCGACGTGCAGCCGGACGATCTGGCCGGGTTGAGCGATGACCCGGAAGGTCGCGACACTTCCTTTGACCTCGTCAGGCTGCGGGTCGGAGTCGACCTGCCATCCCTTGCGTAAGAGATAGTCGACGACAAAAGTGACAGACTGATCGGCCGTGTTCTGCAAAAGGTACTCGCGCTCATTGACCGTGACATAGACCGTCTTCTGAACGCCCTTGATGGTGGCCTTCTTCCGGTGAACCGACTGATTGCTGTAGTCGATATGGCAGACCACGCTGTTGCGGCGATAACGCGGCGGGGGCGCAGGATTGGCTTTGGAGGGGTGGGTCGCAGTCAGCACGCGGCAGTTGTAATCGACATAAACCGTATTCGGTTCGACCGTCGAAACAGTGGACTGCTGACCGGTCACTGGCAGAGAAACAAGAAAAAGCGCGAGTCCAACGGCTGAAGCAAATAGGGTGCGCATAGAAGGGCGTGCCTCTCCTGACGGATCAAAAACATTCTAAAGCCAATGCCTTCCAAAACTCCTAACCACCTTACTTTTGAAGGATCAGCAGTTACAAATCGACCCCGTCATTTTGCAGAAAACCCGGCTCTCGCCTTTTGCGTCACAGTTTGTTGAGTCCCCGTGCCTGCGTTACACGGCGCGGGGACTCGAAATGATCGCAAAGCAAGGAGCAGGGTCTTGGCACAGTACAAAGGCATCGTGAAGTGGTTCAACAATGCAAAGGGGTACGGCTTCCTTGGCCGAGACGGCGGGGCCGATGTTTTCGTTCACTACACTTCGATCCAGCGCGAGGGCTACAAGAGCCTCAAAGAGGGAGATGAAGTGGAATTCGACATCATTCAGGGTGCAAAAGGTCCGCAGGCCGATCAGGTCTTCCGCCTTAAAGAGATCGCAAGCTAAACGACGATCCTTAAGGCCAAACCGATAGAAGCCCAGGTCTGTAAATTGCCACGCATCGTAGGCAGATAATCTCGATGCGACTGCTGAACCTCCCTGCCGAAGCACAGAATGCTGCATACTGACTCAGGAGTCCGGCGCAGGAGTCGGCTCCGGGTCAATAGTTCATGGACAATATCTCGATTGCACGTGTGCTGGATGAGACTGCCGCTCTCCTGGAGATCGACGCAGCCGATCCATTCCGCATTCGGTCGTATCGCCGCGCCGCCGAGGCCGTCGAACAGCAGACCACGCAGCTCGCCACCCTGATCGACGAGCCTAAGCAGCTTCTCGCCATCGCGGGAATCGGCAAGGGCATGGCGGCAAACATCGTCGACATCGTCAAAACAGGCACAACGTCTCTCCGCGAAGAGCTGTTGCAGAAGTACCGCCCCACCATGCTCGAGCTGCTGCGTCTGCCCGGCATGGGACCGAAGACAGTCGCCCTCATCTGGTCCGCGCTCCAGGTCTGCGATATCGACGCCCTCGAAGAGGCCGCCAAAGCCGGTCATCTGAACAAGCTCCCCCGCATGGGAGAAAAGTTCACCACCAAGCTCCTCAAAGGGATCGAGGACTATCGCAAGAACACCAGCCGCTTCCGCATCGACCAGGCCCGCGAGCATGCCGAGCGAATCTCCGCCCTCATCCGCGAGTTTCCCGGCATCGAGGAGATCACCCCCGCTGGCTCTCTCCGCCGCGGACGCGAGAGCGTAGGCGACCTCGACCTTCTCGTCACCGGCCCAGCCTGCGAGCCCGACATCGTCGCGGCAGCGGTCGAACACGTCGCCTCCCTTCCTCTCATCGACAAGCTCCTCGCCCGAGGCCAGAACAAGGTCAGCTTCACCCTCCGCAACAACCTCCAGGTCGACGTCCGCCTCCTCCCCCGCGCCAGCTATGGAGCCGCGCTGCAATACTTCACCGGCTCCAAGATGCACAACGTCGCCCTGCGTCAGCGCGCCATCAAGCGCGGCATGACCCTCAACGAGTACGCCCTCGTCCGCGTCGAAGACAACTCCATCGTCGCCGCCGCCACCGAAGAGCTCATCTACCGCGCCCTCGACCTCGACTACATCCCGCCCGAGCTCCGTGAAAACTCCGGTGAGCTCGAAGCCGCCGCCAACCACACTCTGCCCAATCTCATCACCCTCACCGACATCCACGGCGACCTGCACATGCACACCGTCGAGACCGACGGAGCCAACACCATCCGCGAGATGGCCGAGGCGGCCCTCGCCCGCGGCCTCAAGTACATCGCCATCACCGACCACTCCAAGAACCTCGCCATGACCAACGGCATGGACGACCTCCGCGCCCTCGCCCACATCAAGCGCATCCGCGAGGTCGACGCCGAGATGCATGGAAGCTTCCGCATCCTCGCAGGCATCGAGGTCGACATCCTCTCCGAAGGCGAGCTCGATCTCTCCGACGACACCCTCGCCCAGATGGACATCGTCGTCGCCAGCGTTCACAGCCGCTTCGACCAGCCCGTCGAACAGATGACCGACCGCGTCCTCCGCGCCATCGAAAATCCCCACGTCCGCATCCTCGGCCACCCCACCGGCCGCAAAGTCCTCAAGCGCGACCCCTTCGCCGTGCAGATCGAAACCATCCTCAAGCGAGCCGCCGAACTCGGTGTCGCCGTCGAGCACAACGCCAGCCCCGCCCGCGCCGATCTCAACGACCTCCACCTTCGCCTGGCCAAGCAACACGGCTGCAAGATCGTCGTAAACACCGACGCCCACTCCACCGCCGAGCTCGACCAGATCCGCTACGGAATCACCCAGCTTCGCCGCGCTTGGCTCACCGCAGCCGACGTGCTCAACACCCGGCCCTCCGCCGAAGCCCTATTGGCGGAGATGCGGCCTAAGCCATGAAGGCATCACTGCGCAGAGGAATCGCGCCATATCGTCTGCGACACCGCAACTGAGACCAGCACTCCCAGACCCACCTCAATAAATCGCCCCTCGGCGACCTTCCAGTGCGGAAGATTGTTGGGAACCAGCAAAATAATGGACGCAGCCACTCCGGCAAACCCTCCCCCGCTCTTCAATTGCAAAACCGGCGGCAGAATCATGCAGGCCAGAATAGCCAGGCCGTAAACCCACCAATGTCCGTTCCAGATACCCGCGGCTGCCAACCCAACCAAAGCGCCTATCGCCGTACCCGCAATGCGATCCCGCGCGACCGCCCACGTCTCCGCGGCCTTCGACTGCACCATCACAATGGCGCTGATACAGGCCCAATAGCCTTGCGATAATCGAAACCATCGCACCAGGGCAAGACAGATACACGCGGCAATCGCCGTCCTGATCCCGTATTTCCAGTTCACTTTATCTGACAGTGCAATCAAGCAGCGCCCCAGGCAAACCTAGAGTGGTTTCCCAGATTGTAGAGTCGCCCATTGTAGAGTCGCCCCCAAAGATCGTCATTCTGAGCAAAGCGAAGAATCTCTGTATTTCGCCTTTTGCCGTTGCCGTTGCCGTTGCTGTTGCCTTTGCCTTTTACCATCTTCCGTTTCCCAACAACCATCCCCAAAATCGCGCTCACCAGCATCTCATTCCCAAACAGGCCCGCCACCAGAAAAAGCGTTATCCTTAGGACGTGGCGCAATCCGCAACAACCCCGGCAGCAATCTCTACCCCGAAAGCAGTGGTAGAGCCCGGCCTCCTTGCCGACTACGCGGCCCTCTTCAAGCTCCGCGTTACGGTAATGGTCGTCATTACCGCCGGAGCAGGATTCTACCTGGGCTCGCTCGCCAGCGGCATCAGCCCCTTTCACGCCGGACTCATCCAGGCGCTCGCTGGAATCGCCATCGTCACCTGCGGCTCCAGCGCCCTCAATCAGGCCCTTGAGCGCCGCACCGACGCCCTCATGCGACGCACCGCGAACCGCCCCATGGCTGCCGGAAGAATCTCCCTCTGGCATGGACTCGCGCTCGGATTCTCCGCCATCTTCTTCGGCTCGCTCTACCTCGCACACGTCACCAACCTCCTCACTGGAACCCTCACGCTGATCACCGCCGTCGGGTACGTCGGAATCTACACTCCGCTCAAGCGCATTACCGTCATCAACACCTTCATCGGTGCATTCCCCGGCGCGCTCCCCCCGCTCATCGGCTGGACCGCCGCCCGCGGCATCATCGAGTGGCCCGCCATCGCCCTCTTCGCCATCCTCTTCGTCTGGCAGTTCCCTCACTTCATGGCCATCGGCTGGATGCACCGCGACGATTACGCCGCCGCCGGAATCCGCCTGACCCCGACGCAGCCCGACAAGTCCTTCGCCGCCCGCTCGACCGTCATCCAATCGCTCTTCTATGCGGTCCTGATGGTCCCCGTCAGCATGTGGCCCACCTGGCTCGGTGTCACCGGCCCCATCTACGAAGTCGTAGCCGCCATTCTGTCTCTGGCCTATCTCTGGTACACCATCCGCTTCTCCCGCATCACGCGCGACCCGCATGCACCGGAGTCCCGTGCCTATGCTCGCGATCTTCTGAAGGCCTCTGTCATCTACCTTCCCTTGCTTATGGCCGCCATGATGCTCGA
>Ga0255336_101431_pt1 | contig 17096 bp, 14 predicted proteins | sample MeOH1_35cm_T3_17_FD_189102 | JGI IMG/M metagenome (GOLD analysis project Ga0255336, IMG submission 189102) | Sandy soil microbial communities from University of British Columbia, Vancouver, Canada - MeOH1_35cm_T3_179 | ecosystem: Engineered > Artificial ecosystem > Sand microcosm > Unclassified ...
CCCGTTTTTCCCCCCCCCCCCCCCCCAAAGGACAGATCGATCAGATCTTGTATTTCTTTCGAGAAGTAGCTAGCTGTCTAGTTAGCCTCTCTCCCTTGCTCTCTATCTCTTCTCTTTCTGGGGAGTGCGGGGCCTTTGCTTTGCGGTCATGGCACCAGGTGTGCTCGAGCCGGCTGCAGCGGCCGACAAAATCGTGTCGCTGGCTTCACTCACGGAAAGCTACGACGACACAGTAAGGTTTTACCTGAATGGCACCAAAGTGGAGTTGGACGCGGTCGATCCTGAGATCACCCTTCTAGAATACCTGAGGGGGGTCGGCTTGACCGGGACGAAGCTGGGCTGTGCAGAAGGTGGATGCGGTGCGTGTACCGTGGTGGTTTCACAACGGAATCCGACAACGGGCAAGATATATCACGCTTCGGTTAACGCATGCCTGGCTCCGCTCGTCAGCGTGGACGGTAAGCATGTCATTACCATTGAGGGTATTGGCAGTTCGAAAAACCCACACCCGGCGCAGCAGCGGGTGGCCCTGGCCAGTGGCAGTCAATGCGGCTTCTGCACGCCCGGCATCATCATGAGCCTGTACGCATTGTTGCGCAACCACGGCCCTGAGGCGAGCGAGGCCGAAGTCGAAGAGGCCTTTGACGGTAATCTCTGCCGGTGCACCGGTTACCGACCCATCCTGGACGCCGCCCAAAGCTTTAACAAAAAATGTGGCCGGTCGATTGCGAACGGCGGATCTGGCTGCTGCATGGAGAATGGCGGTTCTTGCCAGGGAAGCGTCGACGGGGAAGATACACACGGGGGTCAGCTCAACCCGACCGAAAAGAAATTCACTCCGCCGTCTTTCATCCATTACGACAAGAACACGGAGCTGATATTTCCCCCTTCGCTCCACAAGCATCAATTTCAACCGCTGGCAATTGGCAACAAGCGAAAGAAGTGGTACAGGCCCGTCACTCTCGAGCAGCTTCTTGAAATCAAAAATGCCCATCCGGGTGCAAAATTGATCGGAGGGAGCACAGAGACACAGATTGAGATCAAGTTCAAGAGCATGCAATACCCGGTGTCGGTGTACGTGGGAGACATCGCGGAGCTGCGCCAATATTCTTTCCACGACGACTATCTGGAAATTGGCGGCAATGTGGCCCTGACTGACCTCGAGAATATTTGCGATGAAGCCGTCCAGCACTACGGTCCGCTCCGGTCTCAGCCGTTCAAAGCCATCCGGAAAGCAATCAGGTACTTTGCTGGTCGTCAGATCCGGAACGTCGGCACTCCTGCAGGAAACCTGGCCACCGCCTCACCCATCTCCGATCTGAATCCGGTCTTCGTGGCATCGAACTCGACCATGATCGCCAAGTCGTTGCACAAGACCACCGAAATCCCCATGTCGACCTTCTTCAAGAGGTATCGGGTCACCGCGCTCCCGGAAGATGCGGTCATCGCTGCCATGAGGATTCCCGTCGCGCGCGAGAAAGGTGAATACATGCGCACGTATAAGCAATCGAAGAGGAAGGATGATGACATCGCCATCGTCAACGCCTGTCTGAGAGTGGTCCTAGGCGACTCCTCCCTCGTCGAAGCCGCTAATCTGGTGTACGGTGGAATGGCGCCGATAACAATACAGGCCAAAACTGCCACTGAATATCTCATCGGAAAAGATTTCACCGATCCAAAGACCCTAGAAGGCGTCATGAACTCTTTGGAGGCCGATTTCAATCTTCCTTTCGGAGTGCCCGGTGGCATGGCAACCTACCGGAAGTCCTTGGCTCTCGGCTTCTTCTACCGATTCTACCAGGACGTTCTGAGCAACATCGAAGAGGTCAGTGCCCAAGCGGACAGGGAAGCTATTGAAGAGATTGAGCGAGCCATTTCCTCTGGCAAGAAAGACCATGATGCGTCCGTGGCCTACTCACAGACGATTCTGGGAAAGGGTAATCCTCATGTCGCGGCGCTGAAACAGTGCACCGGCGAAGCGCAGTACCTGGACGATATCCCTGCGCAGAAAAACGAGTTAATCGGCTGCCTGGTCATTTCGACCAAAGCACATGCGAAACTTCTCAACGTCGACGCCCGGCCCGCCCTGGACCTTCCCGGCGTCGTGGCGTGGGTCGATCGGCACGACGTCGTGAACCCACAAGCGAACTGGTGGGGAGCCCCCGTGTGCGACGAGGTTTTCTTCGCTGAAGACGAAGTATACACCGCTGGTCAACCGATCGGCATGATCTTGGCCAATACGGCGCAGCAAGCCGCGGCCGGCGCCCGAGCGGTGCTCGTGCAGTATGAAGAGCTCCCGGCGATTTTCACCATCGAAGAGGCGATAGAGAAAGGAAGCTTTTTTGACCACTATCGATATATTCGCCGAGGAGACGTGGAGAAAGCATTCCAGGAGTCTGACTATGTTTTCAGCGGGACCGCGCGGATGGGCGGCCAAGAACACTTTTACCTCGAAACCCAGGCTTCTCTGGCTGTTCCCAAACCCGAGGACGGCGAAATGGAGATCTGGGCCAGTACACAGAATCCCTCCGAGACCCAGGTTTATGCCGCCCACGCTTTAGGCGTGCAGTCCAACAAGATCGTGGCCAAGGTCAAACGTCTCGGAGGCGGCTTCGGTGGCAAAGAGACTCGCTCTATCCAGCTCTCAACGATTTGTGCCGTCGCTGCCAACAAGGTCAAACGCCCGGTGAGATGTATGCTCAACAGAGACGAGGATATCATGACCTCCGGTCAACGGCATCCCTTTTTGGGTCGGTGGAAGGTCGGTGTCAACAAGGATGGTAAATTGCAAGCGCTCGAGGCCAGCATCTTCAACAACGGTGGTTGGTCGCAAGATCTGTCGGGTTCCGTGGTGGACCGCGCTCTTTCGCACGTTGATGGCTGCTACAATATACCACATGTCAGTGTCGAAGGGCGTATTTGCAAGACCAACACCGTCTCCAACAGTGCTTTCCGCGGATTTGGCGGCCCTCAAGGCATGTTCATTTGCGAGACGTTCATGGAAGAGATCGCCGATCATCTGAAAATCCCAGTGGACAGGCTCCGTGAGATCAACTTCTACGACGCTGGCGAAGAGACCCACTTCAATCAAGCGCTCGAAGACTGGTATGTGCCGCTCATGTATAAGCAGATCCAAGAGGAGTCCGACTACGCCGCACGTCGAAAGGCGGTCGATGAGTTCAACGCGACGCACAAGTGGCAGAAGAAAGGCCTTGCCATCATTCCGACCAAGTTTGGCATTTCTTTCACCGCGCTTTTCCTCAATCAGGCGGGCGCTCTGGTGCATATCTACCACGACGGTTCCATTCTTGTCGCCCACGGCGGTACGGAAATGGGGCAGGGTTTACACACCAAGGTGTGCATGATTGTTGCCGAAGCGCTCCAGGTACCGCTCTCAGATGTGCACATTTCAGAAACGGCCACGAACACGGTGGCCAACTCATCGTCCACTGCTGCCTCAGCATCATCCGATCTCAACGGATATGCCGCGTACAACGCGTGTATGCAGATCAATGAGCGCCTCAAACCCTACCGCGAGAAGTTGGGCCCCAAAGCGACGATGAAGCAGCTCGCTGGTGCCGCCTACTTTGACCGAGTCAACCTTTCCGCCAACGGCTTCTACCGCACTCCCGAGATCGGCTACGTCTGGGGCCCTAACCCGTCCGACCCATCGCTGGAGAATACGGGCAAAATGTTTTTCTACTTCACTCAGGGCGTCACTGCATCGGAAGTGCTCATCGACACCCTCACGGGCGACTGGACACCGATCCGGTCTGATATCAAGATGGATGTGGGTCGCAGCATCAATCCGACCATCGATTACGGCCAGATCGAAGGCGCCTATGTCCAAGGCCAAGGACTCTTCACCACCGAGGAGTCCTTGTGGCATCGGGCCAGTGGCCAAATCTTCACTCGCGGGCCCGGCGCGTACAAGATTCCAGGCTTCCGCGACATCCCGCAGACACTCAACGTGTCCTTGCTCAAGGATGTCGAGTGGAAGAACCTGCGCACGATCCAGCGGTCGCGCGGGGTCGGAGAGCCGCCACTATTCATGGGCAGCGCCGTCTTCTTCGCCATCCGCGACGCGCTCAAGGCGGCGAGGAAACAGTGGGGTGAGGAGGACGTGTTGAGCTTGAGGAGCCCCGCGACCCCGGAGAGGATCAGGATCAGCTGTGCGGATCCCATCCTGAAGCGCAGCGAGGTCGTGCCGAGAGAAGGGGAGAAGAGCTTCTTCATTTCCATTTGAGACCGCCTTGTCGACCGGAAGGACGGTATGTTGCTGGTTCGTCATTTCCGTGGCGCTGGGAGAGATGGGGAAGCTGGTCTCAATCGACTATAGGTAAGGATGAGAACCGACAGCCTGGAAGATGATTGTAGTAATTATGAGATGATGATATCTAAGCCATTCACTCTCAAGATAGTTTCTAAATCACGGCCCTGGGACTCCTCCAAAGACTCCTCTGTTATGCACACAGGTTGCGTTGAGGATCTGCATCGGCTCCCTGCTCGAGCTCCAAATCAGGGTCAATCTCGGTACCAAGGTCTCTTTCTTCCATGAACTTTCTACCAAGCAGCTTCTCCGGCAAGTAGTCCTGTTTCACTCGTCCATCCACATAGTCCGGGTTGTACTTGTATTCCTTCCCATATCCCAATTCTTTCATTAGTCGCGTGGGAGCGTTTCTCAAATGCATGGGTATTGGTAGGCCTGCAATACCTGGCTCCTCCAAAGCTTGAAGGGCGTTGCCCAAACTGCGGTAGACACGGGTAGATTTAGGAGCCTGGCACAAAGCCACGGTGACATGGGCCAGATTGATTCTTGCTTCGGGCATCCCGATTTTTTCGGCCGCTGTGTATGCTGCCGTGGCGAGCGGTAGCAAAGAATTGTCGGCGATGCCAACGTCCTCGGAAGCAATGACAATCATTCGTCGCGCAATGTACAAAGCATCCTCGCCCGACTGTATCATGCGAGCAAGGTAATAGAGAGCTGCATCCGCATCGGACCCACGAACGGCTTTATGAAAGGCAGAGATGGTGTCAAAGTGCTGGTCGCCCGCTCTGTCGTAAACGAGGGTCTTGGTCAGAGACCGCTTCAGCGTCTCCACGGTCATGCCTTGCCGCTGAGAAAGCTCCATTGCAAGCTCGAGAAGGTTGAGCGCGGTCCTGGCATCTCCATCCGCGAATGCGGCTAAATACGCCATGAGATTGTCGTTGACGAGCGCTGAAGGGTTGTAGTTGGCTCGTTCCGCTTCCAGAGCACGGTGCAAAATGTCGCAGATATTCTGATCGGTCAGCTTTTGGAGTGTGAAGGTCCGGCATCTGGACAGCAGTGCATTTTGCACTTTGAAAGAAGGATTCTCCGTTGTCGCCCCAATGAGTGTGACATGGCCTGCTTCGACCGGACCCAGAAACACGTCTTGCTGGCTCTTGGAGAAGCGATGAATTTCGTCACAGAAGATAATCGTCTTCCGACCGGTGAGACCCAGTTCGCTCTTGGCTTCGGCAAATAGCTTTTTACACTCGGCGACGCCAGAACTGGTGCTGTTGATCTCCACGAACCGGCTCCCCACCATGTGCGCAATCACTCGTGCGATGGTGGTTTTGCCGGTTCCTGGCCCGCCCCACAAGATCATGCTGGGGACGCGATCTTGCTCGATCAGTCCTCGAAGGACACCATTGGGGCCGACCAGGTCTTGTCCACACACTTCATCCAAGCTCTTGGGGCGCATGCGCTCCGCCAGTGGTGCTGCTTTGTAGTATGCATCCGACTTTGATCTCTTGCCGGGTGGCAGAGTCCCACTCCGCGCCGTCTCACTCTCGCTCTGGGAATGACCGGTGCCATTTGTCTGCCCGGTGACGGCGTCAAAGGATCGTTTCGTCGCCGCACTGCGCGGCTCACTCGATGATGGTGTCGGTTGAGACGAGGCTAATCCAGACTCTCGTCGGACGGTGGGAGATTTGAAGAAGTTGGCCACCGCGCCGGCCGGACCCTCCTCCTCGACATTCTCAGCGCAGTTGGAATCGAGATGATTGTTGATATTGGCCTGTTTGACTGACTTGCCGCAGATCGGACAGCTGACCATTCTCTTGGCTTCATATCGACATCTGGAGGATGCCAAATGGATTCCAAGTGCCCGTGGCGTCGTCAAACAGCCATATTCGGAATCCCGGAGATAAGATATCTCCGGACGTGTCGCGTCGTTCTGGGTGCAGGACAAGGCTGCATATACTGTTCTCCCCTGCCCCTGGGCCGGATCAATATTCTATGCGAGGGAAGAATAAGCCAGGAAATGGGAGTTGCCAGATCCAATTTTATGCTATGCTAGTAGGAATGCGGCACATGCATAATAGGTCCTCTGGCGATGCCCTCCAAGTCTCAATCTCAGAGAGGCATCACAACTTTCAAGAACGAATGTCAATATATGATCCGCAAGGCTCTTTACTTCATTGCCCAAAGACTTCGTTGCGCTAGAGGACATGATAAAATGGACAAACGCGCTGGGCGGAGAAATTTCGGCAAATAGCGATGTCATCATTTCTGTTCCGATCTCGCTCGCCAATCGTATGACTTGGCTGGCTATTGATTTCATGATTCTGCGTCCGCCCTTTGATATCCTTGGGCCTCCCATGCCATGACTCTCAGCTTCACGACGGCTCCCTCTAGAACGACCTGTTTAGTGATTGGACAAGCCATTCGAGCAGAAAACACACTCTGGCCGCCTCTGAATCGTGCACGCGTGCACTGTCGAGCCCTATCTGTGACACCGAAGATGAGTGCCAAATTTGCGCCTGCGAAGCGAGTCGCAGGGCAGAAGCAGGATGTGTGGTCAATCGTCAACGAGGCGGCCGCAGCTTCTCCGAAGCAGCCTATAGGTAAGGGCGAGAACTGGCCACCACAGGACTAGGGCTGATACAGAGACAGTCAACATGGGACAAGGATTTTTGTGAGTATGCAGCGAGGACAGAGTATTGCGGAGATGGACGGTCTAACTCGTGCCACAGTGGCTATAATCCTCCCCAGTTCATCATAGACGCGGCCAAAGGCGCGCTCGATCGAGTGGATTGCAACCAATACGCTCCGACAAAGGGCAGACCGAGGTTAAAGAAGGCGATTGCCGATGCATACACTCCTTTTTTCGGCAGGACGCTGGATCCAGAGACCGAAGTCACAATCACAACGGGTGCCAATGAAGGTGAGCTTTGCTCGCTCCCACGGCCTGATCTGTGTTAAACCGCTGGCGCAGGCATGCTCAGTGCCTTCATGGCTTTTATTGAGCCTGGGGACGAGGTCATCATCTTCGAGCCCTTTTTCGACCAATATCTCAGCAATATTGAGATGCCTGGCGGCACCATTCGCTACGTGCCCATGCATCCTCCCAAGGACGGGGCCGAGCGCACTTCCTCTGCGGCAAATTGGACCATCGACTGGGATGTGCTGGAGAAGACGTTCAACGACCGGACGAAGATGATCGTCCTCAATTCGCCTCACAACCCGGTGGGGAAAGTGCTCAACAAAGACGAGCTCAGCAGAATCGGGGAGCTGTGTCTGAAACACAAAGTCATCATCTTGTCCGACGAAGTCTACGACCGCCTGTATTATGTTCCCTTCACGAGGATCGCGACGCTCTCTCCTGAGCTGGCCAATATCACCCTCACGGTCGGCTCGGCGGGCAAGAACTTTTACGCGACCGGGTGGCGTGTTGGGTATCTGATCGGACCGCCAGAGTTAATCAAGTATGTGGCCGGGGCCCACACACGGATTTGCTACTCCAGCGTGTCGCCATTGCAGGAAGCCGCTGCTATTGGATTTGAACAAGCAGAGAAGTACGGGTTCTGGGACAGCGCCGTCAAGGAAATGAAGGGAAAGATGGACCGATTTTGCCAGATCTTTGACGAACTCGATATTCCTTACAGTATACCCGAGGGTGGATATTTTGTGTTGGCAAATTTAGCCAAAGTCCAGTTGCCTGAGGGATATGAGTTTCCGGATCATCTCAAGGACCGACCGCGGGACTTCAGGATGAGCTGGTTCTTGATCATGGAGCTGGGGGTTGCTGCGATTCCGCCGACCGAGTTTTACACCGACGAGCGCGCTCATTTAGCTGAAGACTGGATGCGGTTTGCCGTCTGCAAAAACGATGATATCCTCGAAGACGCCAAGGATCGCTTGAGGGGTTTGAAGAAGTATATGAAGTGATAGACCAACTTGTGATGGGTGCATCTGTGTATGCATGTACCAAGACAGAGGACTACGGTCGATTGCGAGAGTCCATAGAAGTGTCGCCGCCAGGATCGTGCAGCTTATAGATGTTCTTATCTCCATCTGCGAATCAAGGTTCCTCTACTAGCAAGGTCCAGCCTGACCAGTACTCTACCACTCACAGAGAATTTCTGTTTGGTTCTGGCTACAGTCGACTGGGAAGGAGGCATGTGAGGAAGTAATTTCAACATAGACTTCGGTTGCTTGCATTCTGAAGGAATAGAAAGCGACTTCATCTTGACCCGAGCATTTTGAGATCATTTAAAGCTATGTCAAGCCGTGCTAGTTTGACTGGAGACCGATGGCCGGCGTAGCAGCGTCCACTGTCAGAACCCCTGATCTGTTCAGCTTTTGTATTATGCCTATGATGCCACCGGTTTAAGTCCAAGTGCAGTATCATTCCAATCCCGTCCCAGTCATAAGGTCATTTCACTCGGAGCGCATCAAAGTGCGCATCCGTTCACCGATGCGGATCCCGCGACGCCTGGCCGTACATTCATGCAAAAAGCGAGTGCCGTTCAAACACCCATGAGGAGCCAACTCACAGGGCCATCTGCGTCCTCGCTATACCAGATCCTCTTCGCCGTCCGAAGAGATCAGGCATATCTCACGCTTTGTCCGGAAGGTCCATATTGACCGCCGTTACCATACTTGCTGTACGCAGGTGGGGGCTGACCGGGGTACCAACCGGCAGCTGAAGGCGGCTGCATCTGTATCGGGTTCGGCTGCCAGCCGCCACCGTAACCTCTATCTCTCATCTGCGGTGGGATAGGCGGGCCATCCCATGCGGGCCTGGGCCCATTGCCACGCGCATGTCTTCTTGGTCGGCCGAAACCTGGCACGAGGCCGGTCGTCTTCCTTCCCCGGGGCCTCCGGCATGCCCTCACACAACAGCCGAGGATGGCTAATAGGATCAGTCCGCCAATGGCACTGGCCAGGGCAATGACCAGCGTCTTGTTGTCGTCGATCCAGGACTTGACTTCACCTCCCACCGTGGTGCCACGACACACTCCATTTTCACAGTGTCCGCCACCGCCACAGGGAGTCCCGTCGAGGAAATTCTGCTGCATGCTGTAGCACACATTTGCTCCAAAGTCCGGACTGGCACAACTCAAGGTACACGTTTGACTGTTGCAAGCGTATGTGTCGTTGTCCGAGGTATAACTTCCCATCAAGGTCTTGCACTGAAGGTCCCGGCTCGTGCACTGGCCGCTCGCGCACTCAAGTCCACTCCCACAATTGGTACCATCTGGAGCGTTGGCGTCGGCAGGGCATGTGCCATTGGTGCCCGAGCACGTCTCGGCGGGATCGCATTGACCGGTGCTTGCGCGACACACGGTGCCCGCCGTGGAGAATTGGCAGGAAGTCGTGCAGCAGCCTTCATTACTCGGATCACAGACGGCGCCACTGTTGAATTTGCAAGTCGTCGGGTTGCAGCATGAATTGCCGGCACAGCCCTCCTCACCGCCGCAGTCGCAATCCTCGCCTTCCTCCACGATGCCGTTGCCGCATTGGTTCCCCGTGATGGTCACGACGCCCTTATTGTCGGAGAGGCAGCCGGACTGCACCGAGTTGCGGCCCAGGGCGCTGCAAATGTTGCCTACAGTGCAAGGAGAGAACGTGGTGATGCCGGCAGACGAGTAGGGGTTCATGATGTACTGGGCATTGGCGTCGCAGGTGGTCGAGGACAGTGGGCAGCACTGGCCGGAGTTGACCGTGTTGGCATCGGCGCAAGTGCTGGAGTCGCAATCGTGCACGGCCCCAAAGGTATGGCCGGATTCGTGGGCAAAGACCTGCCACTCCGTCGACGTCCTCACCACGACATTGGCACCGGTGACAGTTTGAGCGGTGCCACTGGTGTCTTGCTGCGTGGTTCCGCCACTGTTGCAGAGCTGTCCAAGCCAGGCCAAGCCGACCTCGGCTCCGGTATTGCAAGTCGAAAACAAAGACCAGTAGGCGTTGGTGTCACCGCGTTGACTTCTCCACTGGGAGAAAAGGTTCAACCGCTGGGTGATGTCCGTGCTGCTCGTACAACCCACATTCCACGGTGTCTGGGTGGAAGAAGCATTGCCCGGACACTCGGCATCCGACACGGTCAGGTTTCTTAACCCGAGCGTGATGTTGAACGTGGACTGGTACAAATCCGAAGCAGTATTCACTTGGGTGATGACGTTCTGTCGAAGGGTGTCGGTGGAGTTGAAGCCCGCCGTATAGGAACAGTCAGTCGCGACACCAACGAGAGCAACTTTGCGCGTCGTCGGGCAGCCAGCAGTGCTGCCAATCGTCGACTTCAGGCTGACACCGGCCGAATTGCCGTTGCCGGCTCCCCCTCCGTCGATATTACTCTGACGCTTGCTGAGCAAAGACGAAAACGACATGGCGCCCCAATAACCGACGTCTCGCTTCAGCATGCCGCGAAATACCGGATGATTGGGGTTGGAATTGAACTCGAGTCGGTCCGAGACACAGGTCAGATCGGCGCTGCGCTTCAGGTCGCCATGCACTTGTCGACTAATGTCCGTGTCGCGCCAAACGACCATGTACTCGTCATCGTCTTCTTCCAGCTCGGGATCGAGAGTGTGCTTCGTTTGCATGTAGTTGGACTTGAACTGAACATGGTGGTGATCGCCCATAATGGTGAAAGCACCTTCAAACAACGGACGCACCCCGTCTCTCCGGACCACGATACGTGCCCAACCGACACGGGAAGATGTTCCATCGTCATCAACAATAAAAGAGGCACCTTGGAAGACTTTGTAATCGTCGCGATTGACCTTCTCGGCGTGCCTGACATGGCCGTCCTTGTCGAGGAATTCGACAAACGAGTCCTCAGCCAGAATGTCATGGTTGGGTTCGAGGCTTAAGCGAATGTGCTGCGTGCTTCGGTGCAGGTCAAAGGTCAGGTCGAAATGGGAATATGCATGCACCCGCTGCGAAGGCGTATGTAAGCGTGCGTTCTCAATGAGTGAGAGGTAGTTCAACGGGTTGCGTGCTCTCGAGTGGGCATCAGCAACAGTCGCGAGGAGCCATAATCCGGCGACGAGGGAGAAAAGGTGCTTCAAGAGGCGCATTACGCCGCCGGCAGCTATGAACGACCGTTATTAACAGGGCATGGAGTGGGCGATTTAGGATGGCGCAGCCCCGTTTTGGAGGCAGGTGAGTGAGCAAGGAGCAAGCGATTGGCAATGATGAGGACCGATTGGAGGCGATTGGAGGCGATTGGGAGGGAATCGTGGTTCCGATGATCGAGTATGGGAATAGACGTGAAGAGCGAAAGACAGTACGAGGACAAGAGTAGTGGTGGTGAACGAGGGAGAATGGGAAAAGGCAGCCGCTGGTTGCTATGCCCGGTAGACGGCTCAGCTGGGGGCCGGGAGAAGCAATGCTACATAGAGGGTGGCTGAGCCCGACCAGTCCGACTGCCAAGCACATGGATGACACACCAGGGATTAGAATCAATCTGTAAATGCACAGCTGACTAGTTCCGGACTGACAATACCATGATTGGCGTGGGAGGCCAGCCTGCTTTACTCCTTGCGGGACAAGTACAGAACTACAACTCGCTCCAGCGCGGGGCCCGACATGGTCGGCCCTTTGTATCATCTCTCGACCTTGATATACGTCCGAGGCGGGATAAAGGCACCAGACGAAAAGCCCCTGGCCCATTTCAATTCCACCATTGTCCCTGGCATCCTCGCCGACTCTGCACAACTTTTAGGGCCTTGGGCCAGTGTGGCTGGGACAGGCCGACACAATTCCCCGCCCGCTGTGCATCCAACTTGGCATCGGGGTTGGGACGTAGATCGTAGCAGAAATGCTGCCTGTTCTGCGCTAGATCTTTTGTTGTCTCCTTGGCTTAATCTGGCAGTACAGTTTCACGGAGCCCTGCGGCATCTCACGCCTCCGCCTCCGTCTCAACTCCTGCTCTCTGCTTGTTGATCCGAAGTTTCCCTTGTCTCTAGCGAACTTGGCATCTGGGTCCACTGTGACCGACGCGGTGCTTCTTTTCCCAGTAAGAGTCCTCTTTGCACCAGCTGCACCGAGCCTCCAGTCATCGTTGTATACCCAGTGTCTGCAGTTGTCGTGGTGGCCACATGGGACGCACATCTCTATCCTCACTGGGCCGCCCTTTGGCACGGGCACGACCGTTGACTTGGACCTCTGAACCCGGCTTTGTCAAGCTTGGTCGCGTCGATGATGTCAAGGTCAGATGATGATGATGAATGATAATCATATAATCATCATAGTGTTGTCCATCTCGTCAGCACTCCGGTCTGGTAGTGCCATGGCGTTATGGCGTTGTGCGGTGGTCCATCAACACCAGGCTCCGCAATCTTGCCACCGCCTTGCTGGTGTACGTCCTCGGATCATGCCCAAACGCGCCGGGCCAGTCTTGGTCAGTCTTGCTCACCATTTTCTTTTCTCGGCAGGGAGGCGTTTGTGCCGTTCCTGGATGGTATTGGGCACGTCGGCCTCGACCACGCGTCCACGTACTCCTTCAGTCAGGCAAGCGTCCCAAGTTTCAATGTCTCTCGGGTGTCGTTGTCAAGGACGAAATGTTGGTCAGTATCGTCCATGCCCGCCTTGAAATGTGCTCGGAATTTCAGCCGACCGACCCCTGGACATCATCCAGGCCATAATCATGCACGGACTTGATGTTCTGCTCGGTTATGTAAATGTGGACATTCTGTTACCGTACTTGGTCTTCCAACTCGAAATCTCGACGGTGTGCCCTCGTTGTCGACAAGATGTTGCAGCCAGATGCTGGCAAATGCGACGGACCTGCTTTCCTGTCACATGGAACTCGAATCACCGGTGACCAGTATCGATTGACGGTCAAGCGGACCTGGTCCGACAACTCAATGCTCAACCATGGCATCATTTCGATCTAGAGACGTAAGGTTCAGGTGGTGTTATGATGACGTTCTGCACCAGGCCTTCCTCCCCGCCAGCCACGTCTCCTGAACCATACCCTCTGCATTCAGGACGGCAAAGTCCGCTCTGCGCCCAGGTTCTAAGATGCCTCTTTTATTCTCGCCCATCATGTTGGCCACATTTTCCGTCACACATCGCACCGCCTCGGCAAGGCTGCAGCCTGTCATGCTGGCAGCATTCCTCACGCACTCGTCCAGTGTGCAGCAGCTGCCAATCAGTGTGTCCGTACCGTCAATGGTCACCTTGTTTCCTTGTTTGTGCTGTCGATGAACGATTTGTCCATTGCCGGCGTAGACTCCGTCTGGTAGACCGGCTAATTCGATGCTGTCCGTGATGAGCATGCATCTCGTCGGCTCTGCTCGGAAACACAACGCCAGTGTCGCGGGGTGAAGATGAATCCCGTCCGGGATGACAGAGTAAAAGCACCTGCCCGTGGTCATCAAGCCGGCCAGTCCCGGACTCCTGTGTTGCAATGGTGCCATGGCGTTGAATACGTGAGTCAGCCCGCGAGCACCGAGCTCGAGAGCCGCAATGCCTTCTTCATATGTAGCTGATGAGTGGCCGAGGGAGATGGCGATCTGGGGATACTCCTCTTGCAGTTGTCCGATCAGAGCGGTAGACCCTGGCAATTCGGGGGCTAGAGTGATCATCTTCACGATGTTTTGCAGGTTGCTCTGGCCATAGAGCTGTATTAGAGATATTTGCCCCGGCTGATAGAAATAAGCGTCGTTGTGGGCGCCCTTTTTGGAGGCATGAAGAAAAGGTCCTTCGCAGTGTGCCCCGAGCAGATCCGCCCCTCCGTGAAGGCTCCGGGGCTTCAATACGGGCAAGATCTAGTCCTCACTTAGCTACGGAGAAGCCGGAATGTAGACACACATATCGTCAACTTACCTCCTTCCATCTCTGCCCTTGGACAGTGGGAACGGTGGCCCACCAACCGGTGACGCCATGTTCGATCTGCATTTTGCTGACCTCTCCCAGCTTCGTCTCATCTTCCTCCGGACTGCCCTTGGCCAACTGCGTGAAGTGGACACCTTTCATGCCATTCGTCTGCAGATCCAAATAGCCCGGCGCGACGATCGCCCCATTGAGGTCGATTCTCTCCACGCCCTCTGTACGATAGTAGTAGTTGGGCGTAATCAAGCCAGTCTCTGAGCTGAAATAAAGATCCTGCGGGATCAGCTCGCCGGCGATGCACAGGTGGCAGTTGGTGAAGCATTTGAGGGATGGGTCGACACGCTGCATGTTTTGCTTGTTTTCCTGCTCGTCGCGCCCGCAGTGCTAACGAAACAACAACCAACACCACCAGATCAGTCTGACACAGCACCTTGATTCCGGGTTAGGCGTCGTTGAGAAACGCAAAACTCTAATGTAATTGCGAAGATATAGAACGGTAGATAGAGGAAAGCCAAGGGTGTGTTGTACTTGGGGAAGTGGAGGAGCAGGGCCCAAGGCTTAGGGTCCAAGGCTCGTCTAACAGTCCTAAAGCAGCTTTGTCATCCCAGGAGCCAGGAGACAGCCCATCAATTTGGAAAGGCTTGAACTCTTGCGAGTTGCAGAATTAATTTTGCATATTGCGGTGTCAACCGACAGCTCAACTAATTATACATCAAGAGGGCGATTGGCACATCTTTCATGTCACATCGCCTTGTACATCGCCTTGTACATCGCCTTGTACGTCGTTTTGTACATCGTCTTGTACATCGTCCACCACAGCGGTGTCCGTCGCTATGTTACCACCATATTCACCCCGGTTGGTGGTCTCTGCCTGCACTTCCGAAGCCGAGGACATCTCGGGGCGGCCGCACGCCATTTCCTCAGCAGTCTCCGCCGGTCCACCGTCTGATGGGTAAACTATGTCGGCGTTCTTGTCAAGAGGATCTAAGGTCCATTCCCATCGTCTTCTCTTCCGTTTCTTGCGATGCGCCGACGTGAGCCGACATCGATCGTTTCGGCCTCGATCGAAGTCCCGCACTTCCGTCGCGGATGTGATTAGACCTTTTCCTTCCATTTTGCTGATCATATCACCGTCGCATTGGCTTTCATGGACCGCCTTCTCATCTCTTGGAGTATCTGTCTCTTGTTCGTCCAGCCTCTGTTGTGCATCCCCCGCCTGGTCTATGGATGTTTCCTCGTCTGAAGAGCTGAGGTCGGAGTGCCGGAATACGTATATTTTGGTGACGATCTCCTCCTCCAAGACGGAGCGAAAGGAGACTTTCTTCAGGGTTGGGAAGAAGACTCTTCGGCTGCCGTGGCGAGGACTTGCCCCGGTCGAACACACAGAACTTTGGTGGCCTTCACGCACAGGACCATTCTTTAGTATGGGTTTGACCCCCCAGGGCAGATTGAGACAATAAGGCTGATCCTCAGGCTTGGCCGCGAACGGAGAACACGAGCAAGACGCCCGTCTCCTCCGAAGCTGAGGAGATGGAGAAGCCGGCGTTGAGTTTGGCGACGGTCTGAGGGTGACATCCCATGAGTTGTTCAAGGTGTTGATAGCCGTGGGAGTTAAGGTCGCCTCGACGTTTACCACATGGTTTAACATTGAGGATGAGCGGACATATGCAGTGGATAGCATGGAGGTCTGCAAGGAGAGCTTCGGCCTCTTGCTTGCTGGCTTCGCCTTATCATGATGCACTTGGTCATGATGACATGGTTCAGTATGATCGAGTGTGTTCAGCAGCAGCGGTGGACCCATCGAAATGGCGATCATCGTCTCCGCTGCCGTGTCTGAGGTGGTAGCATTCGTGTGCATATAACGCAGGTTCTGCCGAGTGGGAGAGCTTTGGCACCTCCTTAGTATTAACGTTCCGGTGCGGGGCCGTGCCGCGACTGTCCACGAGAGAGATGGATTCAGAAAATGGCGTGCCGCGCATAAGCACAAAAAGCGAGAAGGATCGTAAATGACAGGGGCCTTGGAGCAGGCAACCAGCGCCGCTTGGGGGCGAACAGCAGGTGAGATGACGCAGTCGTCAAAGTAGACGTCTCTCCCGCCACGTATGAGTGCGACAAAACCTCACCTCAGCATCGCGAGTATAGATATACACGCGGCTGCGTGTCTTTTTGAGAAGAGTGGATCTGGGATGAATGGAGGCACAGGACATGCCCTCCCACGTCATCTGTGTCAAAAGCCGCGATTCGGCCGTTTGCCGCCACTTGCAGCTAGAAATGGCATCCTCTGAATGCCGGAGACTCCGGGTCTCCCAGTTCAGGCGCGCGTTGAGAGCGGGAGTAAAGGGGAACAGGGTCAGGCCTTGCGGCCAGCAACAGGACAGCGTGGTCGAGAGCGCCCCCCGTGCTATAGTTAGCATTGCGCTTCCCGGCGTTGTTGGACTATGTTGGGGCGACTGGCTGAAGTGGGCTGAGGCTAGTGAGAGGGCGGCGAAAATAGAGTCGCACTACTGGAAAAAAGTCGGACCGTGGCTGTCAACATGGTCGGCTACACGCGGCCAGTTGCAAGCCCGCGCTGTGCTCCGCCGCCCGCCAATACCTGTGTGCTCGCTGCCGCCGAAGTGTGTGCTGGGCCATTTGCAACCTTCATTCGTCCTCCATTTGGCGCTTGCTGGCCCGGCAGTGGATCGACGTGACCAGAGAGCAAGACCTCAGCTGAAGAGTCGAAGCTATCATCCGGCCAAACCGGCCTCGGTGGCTGGTACATCCTTATTGGCCAGTTCGTGATATCGTTGGTGGGCGGCCAGTGCAAAGGCAGGTATACTGGCATGGCAGAAGTCACAACGATCGACTTCCTGGTCTTCGCTGTCTGCCGAATCCCACGCATCCAGAGGCGCGCCGTCTAGTTCGGCCGACGGCAGGTCGACCGTGCCGGACGAGGGCGATGAAGAGGGGACGTCTTCGACGAGCAGCGGCATGTCTGATTCATCCACCACCTTGAATTCTCTCAGCA
>Ga0255336_101433_pt1 | contig 17078 bp, 17 predicted proteins | sample MeOH1_35cm_T3_17_FD_189102 | JGI IMG/M metagenome (GOLD analysis project Ga0255336, IMG submission 189102) | Sandy soil microbial communities from University of British Columbia, Vancouver, Canada - MeOH1_35cm_T3_179 | ecosystem: Engineered > Artificial ecosystem > Sand microcosm > Unclassified ...
AGAACCATTCCAAGAATTGGCTCCACGTTTTCGGGTAGTCCTGCCCAGAGGCTGGGAAATTTTTGTTGTTGTCCACGGCGAAATCTTGCCATACGGTGGAGCTAACAGGATACCCCGTATATTTGTACAGTGTTTTCCCTCTTTCGATTGTTGGCCATGGCTTCTCACGACCGCGAATATCCCGTTGCTCCGCCCGCGCCGCTCAAAGGCCGAGGGGCGGTCACGAACCTTCAGGGACGCTACGAGAAGGATGAACGCGAGCGTATTGACGACGGCTGGACGCAGCTTAGCGAGGACGGGGAAACGGACGACGCGCCGGCCCTGCGCACGCAAGTATTTGAAGAACGCGCGAAGAGCATTCTTACGCGCAATTCGTCGCCGGATATCCCGTTCGGAGTCTCGCTCAATCCGTACCGCGGCTGCGAGCACGGCTGTATCTATTGCTTCGCGCGGCCTACGCATAGTTACTTGGGGTTATCGCCGGGACTGGATTTCGAAAGCCGGATCTACGCGAAGATCAACGCCGGCGAATTGCTCGAGCGGGAGCTGGACAAACCGTCATATCAGCCGGAGCCGATCGCGCTGGGCGTGATTACGGACGCGTACCAGCCGGTCGAGCGGAATCTGCGCATCACGCGGCGCGTGGTCGAGATTCTGAGCGAACGCGGGCATCCGTTCGCGGCAATCACGAAGTCGTCGCTGATCGAGCGGGATATCGACCTGCTTGCGCCAATGGCGCAGAAAGGGCAGGTAATGGTTGCCGTCACCATCACCACGCTCGACGCGCAGATTGCCCGCACGCTCGAACCGCGTGCCGCCACGCCGTCAAGGAGGCTGCGCACCATCCGGGCGTTGAGCGAGGCGGGGATTCCGGTCGGCGTGAGCGTCGCGCCCATGATTCCGTTCGTCACGGAACCGGATATGGAACGGGTGCTGGAAGCGTGCGCCGAAGCCGGTGCGACGAGCGCGAGTTATATCGTTTTGCGCTTGCCGTGGGAGGTGGCGCCGTTGTTCAAGGACTGGCTGGCGGCGCATTTTCCTGATCGCGCGGAACGGGTGATGGGGCGCGTGCGTGACATGCGCGGTGGCAAGGACTACGACGCGGATTTCTCGACGCGGATGAAAGGCGAAGGTTTATGGGCCGACATGCTCAGGCAGCGCTTTCATAACGCGTCGAAGCGGCTGGGTTTGAATCAACGGCAGCGCGGAATTCTGGATATGTCGGAATTTCAGCGCATTGAGCAGGTGGTGGGTAAGCGGGCGGTGGCTAAGCGGGCGGTGGGCAAGCGTCCGGTCGAGGACAGTGCGCAGATGAAGCTGTTTTGAAGCGGGGCGAGCGGCAGCGACTCCGGGCAGAGCCGCTACGGGCCGCGGCAGCCTTACTGGGACAACTCCTTAGCCGCTTGAACCTGGCCTTCGAAGTAAGTCTGGAACGTGAGCGCAAGACCTGCCATTAACAGGAAAGCGCCGAACAGCAGCGAAAAGATCACGACGAAGATGACAGCCCAGCCCGATTCGCTATGCTGGCCGGTTTGCGCGTTGAACTGGGCGTCCCATTTTTCGTCGGGGCGCAAGCCGTAGACAATCGCCGACAAAAACGCCGCCAGCAGCGAAATTGCGCCGGGTACGACCAGGATCCAGCCGGGCATCGACGCGCGATCGGTCGCCGCGAGCAGCCTGTAACCGACTACGCCGAGCAGGATGCCGACAAGGTGCGCCCAGCCGAATTTGTCGCGCAAACCGTACAGATAGAAGCGATGCGCACCGATACTGCCAAAAAAGAAGGCGAGCGCGGCGGTCAGCGTTTTCGAGCGGAAATGCCCGTGCGGCGTCGGGTTCGATGGATGCGTGGCAGTGGGCGGCGGGTTGTTCATCGGGAAACGAAAAAAGAAGCTCATGGAGGCGGATTGGCGCAAGAGGCAACCCTTTCGCGCCGACGCGGCATTCTACGCCCGCGGCCGTGTGGCATTCACGCGCCGAATCGGCTCAGTGCGCGGTGGCTGAGTCACGGTTGCGCATACGTGATCCGGTAGATTGCACCGGCGTAGTCGTCGCTGACGAGAAGCGAGCCGTCGGGCATCGGCAGGACATCGGCGGGACGACCCCACACGTCGCCGTTCGGGCGAAGCCAGCCTTGCGCGAACGGTTCCATGCGTGGTTTCGCGCCATTCGCGCCCGCGACGACCCGCACCACGCGATAACCCACTTTCGTGCTGCGATTCCAGGAGCCGTGTTCCGCGATGAACACGTTGTTCTGATAGTCGGCGGGAAACATCGTGCCTGTATAGAAGCGCATGCCGAGCGAGGCCACGTGCGCGCCGAGCTTGGCCACGGGCGGCGTGAACCCGGCGCACGGATGGCCCGCGCCGTATTGCGGGTCGGAAACATCGCCGCCGTGGCAGTAGGGGTAGCCGAAGTCCATGTCGGCTTTCGGCGCGCGATTGAGTTTGTCGTCGGGGACGTCGTCGCCGAGCATGTCGCGGCCGTTATCGGTGAACCAGAGCTCTTTTGTTTGCGGATTCCAGTCGAAGCCCACCGTGTTGCGCACACCGTGCGCAAACACTTCGTAGTCGCTGCCGTCCGGGTTCATCCGGGCTATCAGCGCATAGCGTTTGCGATCCGGCTCGCAGATGTTGCACGGCGCGCCGGTCGGCACATACAGTTTGCCATCCGGGCCGAACGCGATGAATTTCCAGCCGTGGTGCCGATCGGAGGGCAGTTTGTCGGTGACCACGACGGGTTTTGGCGGCGCATCGAGGTGAGCGTCGATGTCATCGAAGCGCAGAATGCGGGAGATGGCCGAGACGTACAGCGCGCCGTCGCGAAACGTCACGCCCGCTGGCTCGTCCAGACCGGACGCGATCACATGTTTCGCTCTCACGTGCCCATTTTGCAACTCGAGCGCGTAGACGTGCCCGTCAAGGCTGCCGGCGTAAAGCACCCCTTTCGGCGACAGGACCATGGCGCGGGCGCTCGGGACGTCATCGGAGAGAACGGTGATCCTGAAGCCCGGCGGCAGCCTGATCTGGTCGATGGGCAGCGCCGCGCGGGCGCCAGCCGCGATGAACGCGCCGGCCAGTACGATCAGCAGGCGCGCCGCTAAAAATGCCAAATGCACCGAACGCGCCCGCAATCGGCCGAAACCGCAAGGTTGCTGCGAGCCACTATAAGAAAAACGGTTTCCGCTCAAAGCCATATCTGTCTCCCCAAAATGACACCTCATGCCGCTCGGCGAAAATCCTGAAAAACCCGCCGCACCGCGCATCAGGGCGGGCGATGATCGGCAGAACGGCCCGCCGAGGGTCACGTTTCATCTTGATTAATCGACGCAAGTGTTTGTTAAGGCTTCGTTTTGCCGCTATAATCGCGTGTTTTGGTAGTTCCGAACCCCGGTTTTCAAGGATTTCAGCATGGTTATCATCCGCTTGGCTCGTGGCGGCTCCAAGAAGCGCCCGTTTTACAATATCGTCGCAACCGATTCGCGTAGCCGCCGTGATGGCCGCTTCATCGAACGCGTGGGTTTCTACAACCCCGTCGCGACCAAAGGCGAAGCACTGCGCATCGCTCAAGACCGCCTGACGTACTGGCAAGACAACGGCGCGCAGTTGTCGCCGACCGTTGCACGTCTGGTCAAGCAATCGCAACAAGCTCAGCCGGCTGCTTAAGTGCAGCTGCTGCAGTCAATCGTTCGGGTACGTGTGATCCGATCGATTTTTGCTGCCGAGGTTTGCGGGAGAGTGGCTCATGTCGACGCGTGATTCTGCTTCAAACTCAGGTTTGACAGCCGAACGTGGCGAAAAGCCTGAGCAGGACGAAGCCACGTTTGGCGCGTTTGTCCGCAAGCCGGCAGCGCGTCGCGTGGCTATCGACGCTTCAGATGGCGCAGGATCGATCGAGACCGTCGAAAGTTTGCCCGATGACGCCATTGAAGTGGGTGCGATCGTCGACGCTTACGGGCTGAAGGGCTGGGTCAAGATTGCGCCGCACGCGCATGCCGGGCATGGCGGCGACGCAATGCTCGCGGCAAAGCGCTGGTGGCTGGTCAAGGGAAACGAGCGCAAGGCGGTTCGGTGCCTGCAGTCGAAAGTGCATAGCGACACGGTTGTCGCGCACTTCGCTGGTTGCGATGACCGCGACACGGCGTATGCACTGCGCGGCCACAGCATCCACGTGTTGCGCAGTGACTTTCCGACGCTGACTGGCGACGACGAATTCTACTGGGTCGATCTGATCGGCCTCGACGTCGTGAATGACGCGGACGTGGCTTTAGGCCAGGTCGCGGGCATGATCGACAACGGCGCGCATTCCATCATGCGCGTGGAATTTCCGACTACGGGCAAGGACGGCTCGCCCGCAACTGGCGAGCGGCTGATTCCGTTTGTCGGCGTGTATGTCAAGACAGTGGATCAGGCGGCGCGCAGGATTGTCGTCGACTGGGACGCTGACTATTGATCTATTGATCCATCGATCACTGCAAGGAGAGAGCGATGCAGTTTGACGTCGTGACGCTCTTTCCCGAGATGTTTCGCGCGCTGACCGATTGGGGTATCACCAGCCGGGCAGTCAAGCAGGAACGGTTCAATCTGCGCACGTGGAATCCTCGCGATTTCACCACCGACAACTATCGAACCATTGACGATCGCCCGTATGGCGGTGGTCCCGGCATGGTGATGCTGGCGCGGCCACTGGAAGATGCGATTTCGGCCGCGAAAGCGGCGCAGGCGGAGCAGGGCATCAGCGGCTCGCGTGTGGTGATGATGTCGCCGCAAGGCAAAACGCTCAATCATGAGCGCGTGATGCAATTCGCTCAGCAGCCAGGTCTGGTGGTGTTGTGCGGTCGTTATGAAGCCATCGATCAACGTCTGATCGATCGTGTGGTGGATGAAGAAGTGAGTCTCGGCGACTTCGTGTTGTCGGGCGGCGAATTGCCGGCCATGGCGCTCATGGACGCCGTGGTGCGCCAGTTGCCCGGCGTGCTGAACGACTCGCAGTCGGCGGTACAGGATAGTTTTGTCGATGTCTTGCTCGATTGTCCGCATTACACGCGCCCGGAAGAATACGGCGGTGTGCGGGTTCCCGATGTGCTGCTTGGCGGCCATCACAAGGAAATCGAAGCGTGGCGCCGGCACGAAGCACTCAAGAATACGCAGGAAAAGCGACCCGATCTGATAGAAAAGGCGCGCAGGAATAAAATGTTGAGCCGTGCCGATGAGGCATGGCTTGCAAGTCTCGCCAAGGAACGCTCGAAAGCGCAGTAGGCTCTGGAAGGCAGGTACAACGCGAGACGAAAGGGTGGTGCCAGGCTTGTGAATTCAAGCGGGCGCCAGATGTGAACCCATCCTCTACCGGGGCCACTCATATGGCAAACAACTCCGGCAAGATGGCTCCAGGAGTCAGTAATGAATCTGATTGAACAACTTGAGAAAGAAGAAATCGCGCGCGCACTCGGCGAGAAGTCGATTCCCGAATTCGCCCCCGGCGATACGGTGATCGTCAGCGTCAACGTGGTCGAAGGTACGCGCAAGCGTGTCCAGGCTTACGAAGGCGTCGTGATCTCGAAGCGCAACCGTGGTTTGAACTCGAATTTCATCGTCCGCAAGATTTCGTCGGGCGAAGGCGTCGAGCGTACGTTCCAGACCTACTCGCCGCTGCTGGCGAGCATCGTCGTGAAGCGTCGTGGTGACGTGCGTCGTGCAAAGCTGTACTACCTGCGCGATCGTTCGGGCAAGTCGGCTCGGATCAAGGAAAAGCTCGTGTCGAAAGACCGCGCTGCTTCCAAGGCGCAATAAGCTGTACTGAGGCTGCACCGCGCTGCACCGGAAAAAGCACCCTCACGGGTGCTTTTTTCTTTGGTGTGGTCAAATCATGTCTGGCGACTTATTTGCGTTTCAACCACCAGCGTTTTTCCAGAACCATCCAAGAGCTAAAGCTAAAGCCCCTCGTGTCTGCGACCAAGCTGTCGACTCCCCGTATCCTCGAGCCTCAGATCCTGCCAATCGAATCGACTGGCGCAGATCTGCCGCGACTTCGCGACGAACTCCTGAGCCCGGCCGCACTGCGCGCAAGGTTCAAGCAGACGCTCGACTGGACGCCGGACGCGCGCGACGACAGGATCAAGGCGCTGGGCGGCGATCCACGCGTGGCATCGGTGCTGATCGCGCTCGTGTTGCGCGAGACCGGCTTGAGCGTGCTGCTCACGCAACGCGCGGACCATCTTTCGGATCACGCGGGGCAAATCAGCTTTCCGGGCGGACGCCGCGAGCCGGAGGACCTCGACGCCGCCGCGACCGCGCTTCGCGAAGCGCAAGAGGAAGTGGGCCTCGCGGCGAAGCACGTGGAAGTGCTTGGCGAGTTGCCCGAGTACCTGACGGGCACCGGTTTTCGCGTGACGCCGGTCGTCGCGCTGGTGCATCCCCCGTTCGAACTCCACGCCGATACCCTCGAAGTCGCCGATATCTTCGAAGTCCCGCTCGCGTTTCTCATGAACCCGGCCAATCACCAGGTCCGCGTGTTTCGCTGGGAAGGCGGCGAGCGTCGTTTTTTTGCGATGCCTTTTTCACCTGCCGAGAATGTGGCTCCGTATTTCATCTGGGGCGCAACGGCGGGTATGTTACGCAATTTCTATCGCTTCCTCGCGGCTTGACGCTTAACGTGCCGAGGCCCGGCTAGCAGTGCGGGCGATGTGTCCCTCTGGCGCGCACGGTGCTGTGCTATCTTTACAAGAAATTCGTAAAACTCGAATGTCTCGGCGCATCGCATGACTTTTTTCTCCGTATTGCTGGCTCTCATCATCGAGCAGTTGCGCGCGCTCTCGCCGCAGAACCCCATTTCGGCGTTGCTTCAATACCATGCGCAATCCGCAGCTCATGGCTTCGATGCCGGCAAGCAGCGCCATGGCGTGCTCGCCTGGCTAGTGGTCGTGGTGCCGTGGACGTTAGCCGTCGGGCTTATCTATTACGTGCTCTATCGCATCAACTTCGCGCTGGCGTTCTTGTGGAACGTCGTGATCGTGTATTTCACGTTGGGCTTTAGGCAGTTCAGCCACTATTTCACCGATATCCACCTCGCCCTGAACAACGACGACGTGCCTCGGGCTCGCGAGATCCTCAACGAGTGGACCGGCATCGATACGCTCGATATGCCCGTCAGCGAGATCGTTCGACATACGTTGGTTCATGCGGTTGTGGCCTCGCATCGGCACGTATTTGGCGTGTTTTTCTGGTTCTTGATTCCGATCGGACCGGCGGGGGCCGTGTTTTATCGGATCGCGGAGTATCTGGCGAGGTCGTGGGTCCAGCCTACCGATGAACGCACGCCGGCGTTTTCCACGTTCGCTCAGCGGGCGTTCTTTTTCATCGATTGGGTGCCGGCGCGCTTGACTGCGTTGGGCTTCGCGATCGTTGGGAATTTCGAGGACGCTATCTACGCGTGGCGCAATCACGCCCGGCAATGGCCCGATGCCAACGAAGGGGTCTTGCTCGCTGCTGGCAGCGGGGCGCTGGGTGCCCGGTTGGCGGGACCGTTAGCGGAGCCGCTTAGCGTCGAGGCGTTGGCCGTTGGGGATGCGAGTCCGTTGCCAGTCGGCGATGACTGCACACCCAGGACGCTGCAGTCCGCCGTCGGGCTCGTCTGGCGTGCTGTGATTCTCTGGATGCTGTTGTTGCTCATGCTGAGCATCGCGGTTTGGCTAGCCTAGAGCTTTGCTCCTCGCCGTGCGCTCGGCTGGGCACCTCCCCGAACTCGATTTCATAGCGCTCTGAGAGTCAATACGGGCTGGCCAATCCGCGCTCCGCTCTGTGTGTCGTGCGTGCCTACTCGTCGTTCAACGGATCCCTCGCCGTTCCGCATTGCCAGCAAACCGTGAATTGCGCTTCCAGCGACTCACCGCATTGTTGGCATCGCCATGCTCGTGCATTTGTCGTCGGGCCGGTTCTTGCGCGGTCCAATATTCCCGTCGCCAAGACCTCGTCGCGGTCGTCCAATATCCAGATCTCAGGCGCGCACTGGTCCGCTGGAATCTCGCCCATCGCGCCGCTCAAATAGCGGTTGTGCAACTCGCACCCTATCCCCGCCGTCACCAGCACATTCACCCAGTGATGCGCCGTAATCAGATTCGGAGCCCGCGTCAGTTTCTTCATCCGGTCGCAATCTTTTTTAGATGACCTCGCCCATGCTTATCGAATCATGGAAATTATCGAACAATCTGGCTGGCTTCATGCACCAGTTGCGCATACAACTGATGTCGTGCCGATCTGATCTTGCCTTCCGCCATTGCTTCAAGAATCGCACAACCCGGTTCATGCAGATGCCGGCAGTTGTAGAAGCGGCACTTACCGAGCAACGGCCGGAAGTCCGCGAACGAACGCTCCAGTTGCCCCTCCGATAAATGATGCAACCCAAACTCCTGGAAGCCCGGCGAATCGATCAGCGATCCCCCGCCCGGTAACGGATACAAGCGCGTGAACGTGGTCGTGTGCCGGCCGCTGTTCAACGCCTTCGAGATCTCTCGCGTCGCCACTTCGGCATTCGGCACGAGGATGTTCACCAGCGTCGATTTCCCCATCCCCGATTGCCCGAGCAGCAAGGTGGCGCGCTTGGCCAGACGGGCATCGAGTTCTTCATGGACGTGCTCAGGCGCCGCTTTCGCCGATAACTCCACCACCGTGTACCCAAGCTCCCGATACAGCGCCAAGCGCTTGCGCGCGACCGCCAGCGGTCCTTCCATATCGATCTTGTTCAACACGATCAACGGCTCGAGGCCATGCGCTTCTGCTGCGATCAACGCGCGCCCGAGCAAGTCCTCGCTGAAGTGCGGCTCCGTGCCCAGCACGATCATCAATTGATCGAGATTGGCCGCGAAGAGCTTCGATTTGAACTGGTCGGATCGGTACAACAGGTTGCGCCGCTCGCCGATCTCGACAATCACCCCCTGATCGGCCGATGACTGCTCGTAATGCACCTGGTCGCCCACAGCAATCTCGCTGCGCTTGCCGCGTGGAAAGCATTGGAGCATGGCGCTGCCATCGGCTGGCGCGACCAGATAATGCCGTCCGTGCGCGGCAATGACTTTTCCTTCGATGCGCGCGTTCGCAGCTTTCTTCGCGGCGCGCGCCCTCATGCGGCGTATTGCATCAAGCGCTCGATGCGCTGCGACGCAGGCGGATGCGACGCGTAGAACGCGGTGTAAAGCGGATCGGGCGTGAGCGTTGACGCGTTGTCCTCATACAGCTTCACCAGCGCGTTGACGAGGTCGCGCGGATCGGTCTGGCTCGCGGCGAAGGCATCGGCTTCGAATTCATGCTTGCGCGAACTGAGGCTGCCCAGCGGCGTCACGAAGAACATGAAAACGGGTAACACCAGCATGAACAACACGAGCGCGAGGCCATTGTTGTTTCCCAACAGCGACGGCCGCACGCCGAGCCCTTCGTAGAACCACACGCATTGCGCCAGCCAGCCAAGCAGTGCAAGCATCGCGAGGCTGAGCACGAACGTCACGATCAAGCGCTTGATTACATGACGCCGCTTGAAGTGGCCAAGCTCATGCGCGAGCACCGCTTCGATCTCGTTGCCCGAGAGCCGGGCGAGGAGGGTATCGAAGAAAACGATTCGCTTCGCCGCGCCGAAACCGGTGAAATAGGCGTTGCCGTGCGCCGACCGGCGGCTGCCGTCCATGACGAACAAGCCCTTCGCGGCGAAGCCGGTTCGCGACATCAGGTTCTCGATGCGCGCCCGCAACGCTTCGTCCTTCAGCGGCTCGAACTTGTTGAACAGCGGGGCGATAAAAGTGGGGTACAGGATCAGCACCAGCATCTGGAAGGCGACCAGCAGCACCCACGCCCACAGCCACCACAATGCGCCCGCCTGGTTCATCAGCCACAGCGTCACGAACAGTACCGGCAAGCCGATCGCCGCGCCCAGCACGATGCCTTTCACCAGATCGAGGAAAAAGAGCTTTTTCGTCATCCGGTTGAAGCCGAATTTCTCTTCGATCACAAAGTGCCGGATGTAGTCGAACGGCAGATCGACCACGCCGGTGATCGCCACCACGATGGCCACCAGCGCCATCTGTCCCACGTAAGCTCGGCCTAGCCAGTCAGTCACAGCAAGATCGATCTGCTGGATGCCGCCCAGCAACGTCAGCGCGATCAGCAGCGCTGCGCTGACGACGACCTCGACCATGGTCAGGCGTGTGCGCTCGACGGTGTAATCGGCGGCGCGCTGGTGAGCGGCGAGCGGAATGGTTTGCAGGAACTGCACCGGCACATCCTTGCGATGCGCGGCGACGTGCCGGATCTGACGCGAAGCCAGCCACAGCTTGGTGCCGACCATGCCGAGCAGCGCTACGACAAACACGACCGAGAAGGCGAGATTGATATTGGACATCAGCGGGAATCCGATTGAATTATGCGAGAATTATAGGTTCTTGGCCGTCGCCGCGCGCGGTCTGTGTTGGTTATCCAAAACCGCGCCTGGCAAGGCGTCAAACCCCCCTCAGGTTGCCCTAATATGGCCGATTCCGTGCTCGATCCCGCTTCTTCCGCCAGCTCGTCGGACCTCGTTCGCAGCGACATGAACCTCGTGTGGCTCGACATGGAAATGACGGGTCTCGAACCCGATACCGATCGCATTATCGAAATTGCGGTGGTCGTCACGAATTCGACGCTCGACAAGCTTGTGGAAGGCCCGGTACTCGCCATTCACCAGGACGAAACGGCGCTCGGCAAAATGGATGAGTGGAACCGCAACACGCACGGCCGCTCGGGGCTGACGGAACGTGTACGGGCGTCGACGGTGGATGAGGCCGAAGCCACGCGGCAAATCCGCGAATTCCTCGGTGAGTACGTCCCGCCGGGCAAGTCGCCCATGTGCGGCAATTCCATCTGTCAGGACCGGCGTTTCATGGCCCGGTGGATGCCGGAACTGGAAACGTTCTTCCACTATCGCAATCTCGACGTGAGCACGCTGAAGGAATTGTGCCGCCGTTGGCAGCCGGCCATCTACAAGGGTTTTCAGAAGCGCGCCATGCATACGGCGCTCGCCGATATCCACGAATCCATCGACGAACTCAAGTATTACCGCGAGCATTTCCTGATCCCGTCGGCAACCGGCAACGTCGCGCCAGTTTAACGGGCCGGGTTGCGAAAAGCCGCTCAGGCTTGAGGCGGCCGGATCGCGTTTTTCGGCCTGAACGCGGCAACTACTTCAGGCCGCGTTTCGATGTACGGTCCACCGATCAAATCGATGCAATAAGGGACGGCGGCAAAAATGCCCGGCACTTTGGGCTTGCCGTCGGCATCGCGCAAACCTTCGAGCGTTTCCCGGATCGATTTCGGCTGACCGGGCAAATTCACGATCAACGCCGCGTGATCCGCTGTCTCGCGAATCACCGCCACTTGCCGCGACAGGATCGCCGTCGCCACGAAGTTCAGGCTGATCTGGCGCATCTGTTCGCCGAAACCGGGCATCGGCTTCGTGGCGACGGCAAGCGTGGCTTCAGGCGTCACGTCGCGACGCGACGGGCCCGTGCCGCCCGTGGTCAGGATCAGGTCACAGCCGGTTTCATCGACCAGTTCGATCAGCGTGGCCGAGATGGTCGCGGCGTCGTCCTGAATCAACCGGGTTTGCGCGCGCCACGGCGAACTCAGCGCGCTCGTGAGCCATTCCTGCAGCGACGGAATACCCTTGTCCTCATACACGCCCTGTGAGGCCCGGTCGCTGATCGATACTAGCCCGATCAGCAATTCGTCTGGATGATTACGCTTTGTAGCCATCGTCGTCGTCTCGTTCCGGGAATTCGACGCCCTCATCTTCGGCTTGCCCTTCGTTCAGACTCTCGTCTTCCTCATCTTCCACGCCCGCCGCGGTCTTGATCCACTGGAACAACTCGCGGAAATAGCGCGGCGGTTTGGCCTGCTCGCGTTCCTTGCGGGCGTTGCGGATCAGCGTGCGGCCTTCCTGAGGGTCGACGCCGGGGTGCTGGCGGATGAAATCGGTAAGGGCGGCGTCGTCGGCGAGCAGCTTTTCGCGCGTGCGTTCGATCCAGTGCAGCTTGGCCGTTTCAGCCCGGTTCACGCCGCGATACGAATCCAGCGCGCTACGCAGCGCCGCCGTTTCTTCGTCAGTCAGTGAGCGCATGACGCGGCCGACATACTGCAATTGGCGGCGCTTGCCTTCGTGGTCGGTGATCCGGCGGGCGTCGCGTACGGCGTCGTCGAGCTTTTCGGGCATCGGCATGCGCTTGAGCGCGTCTTTCGGCAGTTCGATCAGCGCCACGCCCAGCACTTGCAGCGCGAGCATGTCGCGTTTGAGCTGGGATTTGCTGGGGCGGTCGTAGCCGTGCTCGCTGCCGTCCTGTTCGGAGGCCTCGGCCGGGTTTATTGGTTGCGTGCGGGTTTTACGGTTCATCCCGGTATTGTAGCGGATGGGTTTTCGTTCGCACTCGCGGACCCAAACCCAACCCCGAGTGCGAACGAACGCCCCCGCGCGAACGAAACCAAACCGCTCTGGACTTGCTATGATCGTGCGATGTACGAAACGGTCATACAGCCGCATGCCTGCGCACGGCGGGCGCTAACCCGCTCCGGCAGCACGGCCGACAACGTGAACACGCTCGACACGTCGAGCACCCACAGGCAGACATAAAATGGCAGCAGATATGGACGTGAGGCAACGCTTTTTCCCGCACACCCAGGACGAGCTGAAGGAAATCGCGTCCGACATCCTGCGGCACGCGAAGGCACTCGGTGCGACCGACGCGGCCACCGAGATCTCCGAAGGCGACGGTCTTTCGGTGAGCGTGCGGCGCGGCGAAGTCGAGACCATCGAGCACAATCGCGACAAGATGGTAGGCGTGACGGTGTTTATCGGCAATAAGCGCGGCAATGCAAGCACCTCGGACTTCACGCGCGCGGCGCTGAAAGATACGGTCGCCGCCGCCTACAACATCGCGCGTTTCACAGCCGAAGACAGCGCTGCCGGTCTGGCCGAAGCGGAACTGCTGGAAATGGCGCCGCAGGATCTTGATCTCTATCACCCGTGGGACATCGACGCCGAAGAAGCGGCCGATCTCGCCCGCCGCGCGGAAGACGCCGCATTCGCCGTCGATAAACGCATTCAGAACTCGGAAGGCGCGAGCGTGTCGGCGCAGCACTCGCAGTTCGTGCTCGCCACGTCGCGCGGGTTCATGGGCGGTTATCCGTTCTCGCGCCATTACGTGGCGTGTGCGCCCATCGCGGGTTCCGGGCGCGACATGCAGCGCGACGACTGGTACACATCGAAGCGCAACGCCGCCGATCTCGCCGAACCGGAAGCGATCGGCCGGTACGCAGCGCATCGCGCGCTGGCGCGCATGGGTGCACGCGGGCTCGATACCCGCAAATGCCGCGTGATGTTCGAAGCGCCGCTGGCAGCCGGCATCCTGGGTGCGTTCGTGCAGGCGGTGAGCGGCGGCGCACTCTATAGAAAGACGACGTTCCTCGTCGATAGCCTCGGCAAGCCGGTGTTCGCGCCGCACATCCAGGTGTTGGAGGACCCGCATGTGAAGGGCGGCATGGGCAGCGCGCCCTTCGACGAGGAGGGCGTGCGCACGCAGCGCCGCAACGTGGTGGAAGACGGTGTGGTGCAGGGCTATTTCCTGTCGACGTATTCGGCTCGCAAGCTCGGTATGAAAACGACGGGCAACGCAGGCGGTTCGCACAACCTGTCGCTGCGCAGTTCGCTGACGTTGCCGGGCGATGACTTCGAGGAAATGCTCAAAAAGCTGGGCACGGGTTTGCTGCTGACGGAACTGATGGGGCAGGGCGTGAACTACGTCACCGGCGACTATTCGCGGGGCGCATCGGGATTCTGGGTGGAGAACGGCAAGATCCAGTATCCGGTTGAAGAAATCACGGTCGCCAGCACGTTGCAGGAGATGTTCCGGCACATCGAGGCCATCGGCGCAGATACGGTCGTGCGCGGCAACAAGGAAATTGGTTCTGTGCTGATCGAGAAGATGACGATCGCAGGCCAGTAAAAGAATCTGCGGAAGAGAAAAAGAAAGCCCGGGTCGGTTAGCGCCGTCCCGGGCTTTCTTACTGGAGGAGCGCGAAGTGCGCTCGACTACACTGCACGCCGCTCATAGACCACGAATGAGTAGTCGAAATCATTGGGCGCCCCCGCGCGATGCGTTTCCCGCGAGACCTCCTTCCAGACAGTTGCATCGGGTGCATCGATCGAGATATCGCCTTCGAAATCGGCATCGATCTCGGTCAAGATCAGTTTCTGCGCCAGCGGCCAACCTTCGCGGAACAACTCGGCGCCGCCGATCAGGAATACTTCGCTCGCGTCGTCGCGCGCGGCGAGCGCCAACGCACCGGCAAGCCCGGTCACCGTATCGCAGCCGTCGAAGCGGCGCTGGGTATCGCGCGTGACCACGATGTTGCGCCGTCCCGGCAACACCCGTCCGATGGACTCATGCGTCTTGCGTCCCATCACGATAGGCGCGCCCATCGTCGTGCGTTTGAAGAACGCGAGGTCCTCGGGCAGGCGCCAGGGCAATTGGTTGTTGCGCCCGATCACGCCGTTGCGCGCGCGGGCGACGATCAGGGTCAGCGTCGTCATGGTGTGGATATCCGGATCCGGCAGTGAGATAAATCAAGCCGCAGATTCTACCCGACGCCCGACGCCACCCGCTTTCTTACGCCACGTCTGCTCCGCTTGCGACCGTCGCGCCCCGCAACCCGTGCGCGACCATCAGCCGATACAGCGTGACTCGCGAAATTCCCAGCTCCGCAGCCGCTTCGCTAAGCCTGTGCCGATGCCGCAGCAAGGTCAGCTCGATCGCGCGCTTCTCGGCGGCGTCGCGCGCGGCGGCCAATGTGGTCGATTCGATGCCGGTGCAGTGGCCGAGCCCGAGGTCATCGGCGGTGATCAGCTTGTTCTCCGCCATCACGATCGCGCGCCGCACGCGGTTGATCATCTCGCGCACGTTGCCGGTCCAGGCATAGCTGTACATCGCTTCGATCGCCGACGGCGCGAAGCCGCGGATCTTGCGCCGGCCGTCGCTCTTGAACTTGTGCAGCACGTGCAGCGCGAGAATCTCGATGTCCTTGCCGCGTGCCCGCAGCGGCGGTTCGTCCACGCGCAGCACGCATAGCCGATGAAACAAATCGGTGCGAAAACGACCGCTGGCCATGGCTGCATCGAGATCGATGTGGGTCGCGGAAATGATGCGCACGTCGACGGCGATCGGGTCATGCCCGCCCAGCCGGTCAATCTTGCGCTCCTGCAGGAAACGCAGCAGATGCACCTGGCTGTCGAGCGGCAGATCACCGATTTCATCGAGGAACAGGGTGCCGCCATCGGCCTGTTCCACCCGGCCGATCTTGCGCTGGTGCGCGCCCGTGAACGCACCGCGCTCGTAGCCGAACAGTTCCGACTGAATCAGGTCATTGCCGATCGCGCCGCAATTGATCGCGACGAACGGCCCCTTGCAACGCGGCGAGCGTTCGTGGATGGCCACGGCGGTCAACTCCTTGCCCGTGCCGGATTCGCCGGTGATGAACACGTTCGCGTCGGTGTTCGCGACTTTGCGGATGGTACGAAAGAGTTGCTGCATGGCTTCGCAGGTGCCGACCATCTGCTCGTCGCCGAATACGGTGGGCGTGTCGGCCAGGTCGATGTCGCCGAGGCTCACCATGCCGTACGCGTGGTCAACGAGATAACCGATGGTCGCATGCGCGACCGGGCCGTTCACGAAGTCGAAGCAGTAATGCCGGATCATGTGGCAGACGACGGGGTCGGCGAGACGCGTGTCGTCGGTGAGGGCGATCCAGCCGGCTTGCTGATGGCGCAGCGCGGGTTCCAGCGCGGCCAGTTCGCGCGCTGAGAATCCCACCATATCGACAATACCCGCGATCGGCGTATCGGTTTTCAGCACGCTGGCCTGCGTGGCGAGCGTGCCCGCCGATACCTTCCAGCCGCGGTCCTTCAGATACGAGACCAGTGTCTGGTTCGGCGCCTGAGCGATATACAGCAGGTGACGGACGGCAGGCGCGGCGTGCCGTGCCGGAGCAAGCGGAAGACCGGGAACGCCCGAAAGACCGGAAGCGCCGATGCTTAAGTCGGCCATCGAGGGCATCGAGGCCATCGAGGGGAGTGCGGGCATTGAAGCAAGCGTGTTTTTGCCGGACACGGTTGCGGAGACGGGGGCAGATTCGTGCACGAGCGACCTCCTTTTGCAACGGGCGCGAAACGATGTCGTGGCGGGCACGGCGGCGCGATGCGCTGTCGATCATCTGGCCGTCGAGCGGGACAAGATTTGTCCGAAGTGGACCCCAGGTTTTACGCAGTGGCGCACGTTGGCAGCGTGCGCATGGGAAAACGCGTAAAGCCCGCGGGTTCGTTCCTCGCGGTATTGCGCGGCTTGCCGGCGGTGACCGGCCTAGCGCAATACGATTAGTGTCCTACCGTCCGGCGTGTTGTTCAAATCCTCTTGCGTGCGTGTTGCGTGACTGCATCGAGTCTCCGACCGTCGTTCCTCAGGTGACCTGCCTTGCACTATTGTGCAAATTTCCAGCTACTGCGTTCTCTGCGTGCCCACGTTCGCAACATTGCCTGGTGTGGCGCGCGTGGCTGCGTCGGTAGGGACCGGCGCGGGTACGGGCGGTGCGATCTCGTCCCAAAGCGTGACGCTGTTCGTGTGCGTGGCGGGCGGTGACGCTTCCTTGGTCGCTGTGACCTTTTCAAGGGTGGTGTCGGCGTGGATCGCCAGTGGCGCCGACGCAATGGGCTGAATCGACGCAGGCTCACCCTGTTCCATTACAGGATTAACAATAATGCACCCGTTCGATGCGGCTTCGCCAGCATCGGAGCTCCCAATAGTATTTTCCATAAAGATGGCTGGCGGTTTTGGCCGGGTCGCGAATGTTTCATATTCGGACACTCGTGGCTGGACGGTGGGCTGGATCACACGATCCTCGTCCGCGATATTCTGTGCGCAAACGTTAGCGGCTGAGCTGCTCAGTACAAACCACATGGTACTAATGACGGCTAACTTATGTCTTGTCGCATTATTTTCCCATTCGACGACGCAGCCG
>Ga0255336_101434_pt1 | contig 17075 bp, 19 predicted proteins | sample MeOH1_35cm_T3_17_FD_189102 | JGI IMG/M metagenome (GOLD analysis project Ga0255336, IMG submission 189102) | Sandy soil microbial communities from University of British Columbia, Vancouver, Canada - MeOH1_35cm_T3_179 | ecosystem: Engineered > Artificial ecosystem > Sand microcosm > Unclassified ...
GTAGAATCGGGAGTTTTGAGCGAGAGCCGTAGAGGAAAGCGATGGTTGTCATTCAAGGCTTCACGCAATAGATCTCCACGTTCCCAAAACCGCATCAGCTTCGCCTTCAGATCCTTTGTGCTGCTCCAATTCACAGTGCCACTTCCTGTGTGAATTGCGACCCAATCACCTTCTTCTGCTCACGGTATTCTTCGATAGACAGATTCCGGAGCTTTGAATCTTTCCCGCCCTCATTGTGAACAAACCCGACACTGGAGACAAAGGGTTCAATGATATGGATCTTCTGCAGTGGCGTGACAATCATCAGTTGCAGATTGAGTTGTCGAAACAGTTTCAAGCCGTACTGTGCGGATTCATCCGTCCCTCGCCCAAAGGCCTCGTCGATCACGACAAAACGGAAGGAGCGCGAGCGCTCCGCTCCCCATTCAAGTCCGAATTGGTAGGCGAGGCTGGCAGCAAGAATCGTGTAAGCCAGCTTTTCCTTCTGCCCACCTGACTTGCCTCCAGAATCGGAGTAGTGTTCGTGTTCGGTGTCGTCTGTCCGCCAGCGTTCGCTCGCCGCAAAAAGAAACCAATTGCGGACATCGCTGACCTTCTCAGTCCAACGCCGGTCGGGTTCTGTCAAACCTTCCCGCCCCCGGAAGCGATCGATTATGGCCTTAACTTGAAGGAACCTAGCATCGGAGTATTGGGCGTCGTCCGCCCCCATGACCGCCCCTTCGGTACATGTGCGCAGGTCCTGCTGAAAGTCCCGAACCTCGGCGTCTAAGCTGGGTTGCGATTCCAGCACTATATAGCGGCCCGCGTTGTAATCAATGGCGGATAGCGATTGGTTAATCTGCGCGATACGGTCTTTGATGGTCTCGCGCTGCCGGGCCAGCTGGCCATTGAAGTTGGCGATTTCGTTGATGGTGTTGACGTTCAGCAACTCCTTGAATCGCGCCTCAAAACGCGGTAGGTCGTCCCGGTTCAAGCGGGTAAGCAGACTGACATACTCAAAAGCGGCCTCTAGGCTGGCATCCATCTCGGACGTATCCAGCTTAAATTCCTCCTTGAATGACGCCATGGCCTTGATGATTCGTTCCGCGAGGAGCTTAATCTTCTTGTCCTCGGAATCGATTCGAGTCTGCAGCCAATTACGCACATCCTGCTGGCGATTGTCACACGATTCCACAGTAAGCGGATGGTCGCCAAGCACTTCGGTGCACATCTGCTCCAACCTTAACGAAACAGCATCGTCAAGAACAACTCCCTCGCAGAGCGACTGGGTTTGCTTTCGCAACTCTTGCGCATCCATGCGGCGTTGCTCTGCCTTGGCCCGCCTTTCCCGCGCGCCCTGCAATGCTGAGTCTGTCTGCCTGCGTAATGCTATAAGCTCTCGCAATTGTTCATTCAGTTGCCTGAGAGCATCGGACGCTGCTTCCAGCTTCTTTCGTTCCTCCGTAAGCCGGGCTATTTCGGATGCAACGCTAGCCCAGTTCATCTCCTCGAAGTCTTTGAACTCATCAAGACGTGTCAGGGCATCTAGGCGGATTGCAAGTTTCTTTTTCGCATTTTGCGTTTCATTTATAGCGTCCATTACAGCGCCCATACTCGTTTCCAGACGGCGTCGGTTGATCTCTAGTGCTGCGATCTTCTCGCTATTGTTCCAGCCAAGCACATAACGGCTGCGATCATCGATGCTGTGGCGGTCGTCCTTTACGTGACGACCGCTCGGGTCTTTGCTCTGGCCCGCACGAGTGATGGCGCGCGGTTCCCGTCGGAACTGTTCATGCGTTAGGCAACAAGCAACATTGAAGCGGTGGGCAAGTTCGCGTTCGATCCAGTCGTAATATGGAGAGTCTGGCTTGATGAGAAGCTTGCGAACCAAAGAATCGTGATGCAACTCCGGCAAGCTTCCATACTTGCGCAATTGAACGGGATAGTACACGAGCATACCCCTCAGATTTCGACTATCCACCCATTCTTCAACGACCTTGTAGTGAGCATCTGGCACCAGTAACGTGAGAGCGAAGCCGCGCAACAGCCGCTCGGCAGCGCCCTCCCAAGTTTTCTGATCGTCGCGAATCTGGATCAATTCCCCCGCGAAGGGCATGTCGTCGGCATTGATTCCCAACTCGGCACAGAGCGCTTCGCGTATCTGAATCTGCCGGGCATCGATATTGCTGCGGCGTTTTCTGAGGCTATCAATCTCCGCGGTTAAGCTATCGTGGTCTTGCTGCCCTTGTCGGAGACTTACGCCATGCTCGGTAAGGAGGTTTTGCAATTCGCCATCGCGGGTGCGATCTTCTTCGCGCCAAGAATCAAAGCGGCCGTGTTGATTGTCAAATGCTGCAGCGTCCGTGGCTATGGGCTCATTCAGGACTGCGGCTAATCTTCCATAGCGCTCCGCTTTATTTTGGCGCGCCTCACGCAACTGTTCTTTCTTGCGAATCTCTGTAGCAAGCTGTTCCAGCCGATCACCGCCATTATTGTTGATTGCCTGTCTGAGTTCATCAACCTGATTGTCTTTCTCGGATAGTTCTGCATCCAGCCGTCGCACTTGCCCGTCTGCCCGATTCCATTCTTCGGCAATCTGTTCAAGGCGTTTATCGAGGAGTCCAAGTTTCAGGTCTGCAAAGTGTGCACGAAGCCTATCGCGGCATTGGCGTAAGAATTCGACTTCGACAGTGAGTGTTGTGTGGCGCTCGTAATCGGCTACCAGGGGCGTAAGAAGCTCGACTTGCCGCTTAGCCTTTAACACAGCCTCGTGAGCACGATTGAGATCGTCGAAATGGCTAATAAGAGCCTGAATGCGCGGCACTACGTCGAATGGTTCCAGCATATGGCTGCGCACAAAGTCAGTGAGATTCCCCACTGACTTCATCGAGACAGTTTGATGAAAAAGCTCCAGCGCCTGGTCATTCTCGATTCCAAAACGGCGCCTGAACCAAGCTCCATAAGGCGGAAAGCTGTCAAAGATTTCGCAGCCCAGCCCACGCAGCTTTTTGCGAAGCTGCACAATATCCGAACCGAAATTGGCAAAGTCAGATGCAATCGAAAGCTCCTGATCTGCACCGATGAAAAAGCGCGCAGGTTGCCCCTGCGGTTCCTTCATCCAGAAGACTTGGGCCAAGCACACCGTCTGGTCATAGCCAGCGTTATGAAGGACCCCGAGAATGACGGAATAACTATTGCTGTCGCGCAGGGGAACCGGCTTCGCCGCGCCCGTGATCTCGTTGCGCTCCGATTTGTAGTAGCCGAGCACATAGGAACGCGGCGACCTCTCCTTGCTGTCGGCACCCGCTGCTTTGTTGTAGGCAACGCGCTGTGCAGGAACAAGCAAAGTCGTGATGGCATCGACCAACGTGGACTTTCCTGAGCCAATATCTCCGGTCAGCAGGCCGTTCTGGCCGTTCAGTTGGAGCGTCCACACTTGGCCGTTAAATGTACCCCAATTGAACACTTCAAGCCGTTGGAGACGGAATCCTGATAACGCGCATCCCGTTGCGAACTCCAGGTCAAACGCCTGCGTATCACCCATGCTCTCTCTCATCCTCGCTTGGGGAACTGTTCGCGAACTGTGTGCGATAGCCCTCCAGACGCGCATCCATTTCGCCCAGCCACTGCGCGTCTACAAAAGCCCTTAGAATTCGACGAACCTCGTAGCTAGCGCTGCCTGCCGAAGTGCCCTCCTCAGAGGGCTTGAGCTTGCGTAGAAAGCCCAGATCGACCACTTTATTAATGTGGGTTTCGAACTGATCCGTGAACTTGGCCTCATTAGTGGCGCGCGGCATGAACACGCGAATTAAATCAATGATCTCATCACGACTCATTACCAGACGAGTATCGCCGCCCCGGGTGTCAAATTCAGCGAGTTTCTTCCGCAGTAGTGCTAACAGCAAACTCACCGGGAATGAAAGTTGCCGTCGTGCCACCAAGCGCGGAAGTGAGGTTGCCTGTTCTTCGCCTTTCGGTTCCGAGCGGCCTTTCAGAAAGGCATAGCCTTCCGCCTCATCCAGGACCAAGTCCAAATGAAGCACGGTCACATAGTCGCGGACGCGTGCTTTCAAAAAAAGCAACGACCCCCACAGGCGTTCATCGGCGTCGCGGTACAGTACACCTTTCAGCAAGCTGATCAGCAGAGCAGATAGATCTGCTTCTGGAGTCGCTATCGGAGTCGTGTTGGATACAGCGTCTGCCATTCCGCATTATCCATATATTCAGTTATCGTACGAAAATCACTTGAGGTAGCCGCGCGTGGCGAAGAAGCTTTTCGCCGCAGGGTGCGATAGCTTCCCAGTGTATGAACTCCTGGCGGCTTTCGTCGACAACAGTTTTAAACACATCGCATCCCAGTTGCAGATAAGTTATTAACTCAGCCAATCCCTGTTGCAAGGGATACCCTTCCAGCAGTTCGCTCAAAGATATTTGGGAGCTGTCCTGCAGGGCATGGCGGATATGGCGCGTTAGTTGCACTTTGTCCACCACCACTTGATCAAACAGCGCATGGGCATCGATCTCTTCGCTGCCGTATCGCAAGCAAAGGCTGTCAATGACTGGTTTCAAGGGTGGGGAAAATAATGGACGCTCCATAGGCAGCGTAATCTCCGGATGCGGCTCTGCTAGTTCCATCACAACGCCTGCTGGCTGATTGTCTCGCAGAACCAGAGCATTACGCTCAATACTATGCAGGATGTCCATAATGCGCCTATTTTCCAGCCAGGCTTGGTCATCCAGAAAACGTCGCAACTGCTCGGATAGCTGGGCCACGGTGCGCTGGGTGTGCTCTCCTGCTTCCAGCCAGTCATAGTGGACTCGGCGAAGATGGGCATCAGGTTCCAATGCTTCAACAGCAGGCAACGCCATCACACAATCCAAGAGTTCAGAAAGCTCCTCCTGGCGGCGGCTAGAAAGCAAGAGCTCCCAAAACGCCCGAAAGCTCCGCCCCTGATCGGAATCGGTGATGATATCGCGCTCGCCCAGCACTTCCTCCAACAATTTGCCTTTGCCGCCCTCCCACATGGCTATGTGTTCACGCGTCCGGCGATCAAGTTGACGGAAGTTGGCCTCGACCTCGCGAAAGTCAGATAGCAATTCGCGAGCGCCCTGCATGAATTGCTGAAAGCGGTCCTTCACCGCACTGTCGTCCAGAATGGGCAACTGGCCTGAGAATACTTGGGCAATCTCCGCGTCGATTTTGTTGCGGCGCACCTGCAACTCGGCAATCCTCTTTGCGGGATTGGTCTCGGTGCCGTCACGCATCTGTTTGAGTAGATCAAACAACGTAAGCAGCCGAGATTCCGTGCCAACAAACTGCCGTTCAGATAATTGTTCCAACCAGGCAAGCGCTCTTTCCGAAGAGGGCGTCAGATCAAACTGCGCCTCGTCGGTCCCGGCACGATAGAACTTGCGCAGCCACCCTTTATCTGGTGCAGCCCAATCGTTCAGGTAATCCAACGCAGGTTTTGGGAAGGTGTCCTCGCCCAGCAATTGTCGAATTCCGTAAAGCTCATCATTCAGAGCTTCCACTATATCGGAGGCGGCCATCACCCGCACATTCGGTACGATAAATACCCGGTGCAGGAAGCTTGCAACCAGCGGCGCATGTTCAGAGCGCAGCAATCGCCAAGCCGGATGGTGAGTACGAAGCGCATCGAGTGTCGCGAAATCGAGGATCACCTTGCATCGCCCTCAACTTAGTGAGCAGTTCCAACTCACAGGCTGGTCCTAGCAGACGACGACAGGCCATCGGTGAGGTGAATGTTTCCGGCAGATTGCCGATCGAAGACAATAATATCTCCTCCAAATGACATTAGGCCAGCAATAGGCCGAGACAAGTGAGAGCGAGCCTCATCCCGCACCCGCACAGCAGCAACCGGATAGCTCAGAGAGCACAACGTCGACAGGCAAAGATGCCCCGTGCCTTCAACGGAAGAACCTTGCGGTCTGAGGAGTGGACAAGGTTCAGTTTGGGAGCGGTTTGGGGGAATTGAAAATGAAGTTTGTACAGCGGATTCTTGTTTCGATTGCATTGTTCATATTTCTTAGCTTTACAAGCGGTTGGGCCGAGACTGGGCCTATTGGGCGAGTTGACGGCATAAACCCGGATCATGCATACGTAGTGCGCTTGGTGAGCGGCGTCCTGCAAGATGCGCATTTGTATCTGTGGAGCGTGGATACCAACACGAATGACCCACTGTCCAGCCAAACAGACTTCCGCTCTCACCTCCTGCCCTATCGCGCACGGTTCAGGTTCCACGTAGAGGGAACCTCACTGATTGTGACAATGGAGGATCTCCAATCTCCGGGAAAGAATGGAACCTTGGGGTCGATCACTGATATCAGCAAATGCGGCCGAAGAGAAGCTCGTTGCGCAAATGGCCGAGCGACTGACCAGAGCGAATCAGAAGCTGGCCTTAGAATTTATCCGTAAATAGTTTACTGTGATGATTCCTTCGGGAAATAGTTTTGCGCCGATGGGATTGGTTTGAGCGATGCTCAGATCAATGGCGCAAATCAAATCGTGGACCATATCTGACGCATTCTGGAGTCGTATTGAACCCCTGGTCCCTGTTCGTCAGCGGGCAGCGGATCGAAGCTATCAGCGCAAACCCGGCGCGGGGCGAAAGCCGATGCCGGCGCGGCAGATCTTCTCCGCCATCGTTTATGTGCTGCGCACCGGTTGCCAGTGGAAAGCGCTGCCGCGCGATTTCGGCTCCGCCAGCGCCATCCACGCGCATTTTTTGCATTGGCAAAAGGATGGCTTCTTTGTAAAGCTCTGGCAGGCGGGTCTGGCCGAGTACGACGAGATGGAAGGCATTGCCTGGCGCTGGCAGTCGATTGATGGCGCGATGGGCAAGGCGCCGTTGGCACAGCAATGCGTTGGAGCCAATCCAACAGAGTGGAATCCCGCTGTCGATCATCGTCAGCGGAGCCAACGTGCATGATGTGAAACTGCTCGCCAAGACACTGGAGGCGGTGGTGTGCGAACGCCCCAAACCGCGCAAATAGAAGCCTCAACACCTTTGCGCCGATGCTGGTTACAAAGGCAAAGCCGCCAAGATGTCTGTTGAAGCTTTGAACTATCGTCCCCACATCAAACAGCGCAAAGAAGAGAGCGCAGACAAGAAGCGAAAGCCGGGATACAAAGCCAGAAGATGGGTCGTAGAGCAAACCCACTCATGGCTGAATCCATTTCGGAAACTGCTGGTCAGCTTCGAAAAGAAAGAAGAGAGCTATGTGGCCCTGCTGTCGTTGGCCGCTGCGATGATCTGCTGGAGGAAGACCATCGCTATTCACGGATAAGTACTAAGGATGTCAACTAATCCGTTGCCCTGTGCGCAGTCTCCTGCAGCAATCATTTCTATTTCTGATCCCGATAGAGAACTGCGACCAGACCAGAAGATACTGCGTGACCTTTTCGGGCTAACCTCCGCTGAGTGTCGTTTAACAGAGCTGCTTTCTCAGGGAACAAACTTGCGGCAAGCAGCAGAGAAACTCGGAATCACGATTAACACCGCTCATTCCCATCTTCAACACATCTTTGACAAGACTCGCACAAACCGCCAGTCGGGACTAATGTGCGTACTCAACGCCACTCTGACCGGCACAGGACCCTCAATAGCGAAACGGAAGGCGGCTTAACAATTCTGCGCCGCATGGTGTTCGAAGGCTCGGACGGAAGTACCATAAGCCAAGTCTGCGGTCCTTAAAAGCCTTACCAGTTCTGGGCGCCCAGCTTGGGTATCGACATGCGATCAACGAATTCGTTGATTGGTATTATTCAGATCCGCGTCTTGCATTCGACCGGGTCGTGGTTCTCAGATACCGAACCTATCTCGAAGCCCGGCACCTTGCCTCGGGTACCATCAATCTGCGACTGGGTGCAGGTGCGCCGACTGCATATGAGCGGCAGACAGTTCTCAGCTTGGATCTTGCGGCCGGCATCCGCCGAGTCAAAGGCGTCAAAAAGCTGGGCGTACGCCTAGGAAATTGGTTGACCGCCGAACAAGGAGCCGCGCTCTGGCAGGCACCAGATAACCAGCGTATGAAAGGAAGACGGGATCGCGCGCTTCTCGCTTTGCTCTTGGCCTGTGGACTGAGGCGGCATGAAGCAGTCAATCTAACACTCGACCACCTTCAGAAGCGTGAGGAGCACTGGGCCATTGTCGATCTACTGGGTAAGGGAGGACACATTCGAGCCGCTCCCATTCCCGTTTTCTTATGCAGTTCTTGCCGATCTCGTCAAAGAGAACGAAACGCAAACCGAAGTGAACCTCATAGGACAACTTGTCGCAGAGGCGACTTTCAATCGCTCTGCATGAAGCTGCGTCTAAATACTTGTCTATCAATCGCCCAGGGTCTCATAATCCCGTTGTGGACTGGTGGAGGAACGCCCCGTTTGCGACAGCAGTCGTCGTGTACCCTGTCAGAACAATGAAGCTCGCTCGTTTGGACAAAGCATCTAGTGTTCTCATTTTGGTATTGCTGTTCGCGGCACTGGCCCTTTCTGGTCAGACCGGATCGAAGCCGCAGGCTCGAATAACACATGTCCAACTCAGTAATCGCGTCACCTTACAGGTGGCTGTGTCCGCATCGGATGTGGACCTCTTTGTACCCACTTACGGCATTAGTGAGGGTGGGATTCAACGCCTGTGCGGGCGGGGTTCTCCAACGCATCTCGAAGTCAATACGGGTCACGAATGGCATTCCGTAACCTATAGGAGACATGTAGGCGCCGTGCTCGGTGCGGTGCTAGCCGCTGAATGGAAAGTTCAGGTCGTCACGGCGGGGCGGTCTCAAAACTTCCCCTACAGCTTTCCGATTGATCACTCTGCTTTGGAGCATGGGCAGCAATTGCGCCTCAAAATAGACGCGTGGTTCGATCGGGGAGCAGTGAAGAACTCCGTGCCGACTGTTCAACTTGTGGCACCGGAGTTTAAGTGCCCATAAGGATTCCTATTGGCAGAATTGAGCCGCGTATCGCCTATGCAATTTCGCTCGGTTCTTCGCGCGTTCTACTTTGCCCACGCGGTCCCTGTAAATGCTAGGGAAAAAATAGTTACGTGCGATTGGGTCCCATGTTGTCGTCGACGCGTTTCGCAGCTAAAAAGATGCCGCAATGATGCGCTACAAGCCGAAGACGGCCAACTTGCCTTGTACTGCCACGTAAACCTTCCCGTTGATGATGGTTGGCACAACCCATTTAGCAAGTCCACCAAGCGTACTGCTCCTGTAAATCTCGCGCGCAACATTGGAAGCGTCATAAGCATGCAATGCGGCTGAGTTGTTATTGTTATTGTCGACTGCCCACACAATTGCGTTCGAGCTTCCATTCGAGGAAACAACAGCCTGCGCGCCTGGGAAGTCGAAGACAAAGCTTCCGTGAGATGTAGGTGTAGTTGTCATCTTCCCGGTTGCCGGATCCAGATGGAAAGCCTTTATCACATCGTTGTTCCCGATGAAATAGAGGTTTTGCTGTGAGTATGCGGGAGTCATGAAACAGTGGTCAGACACATATCCCGTATTCCCCACCGGGGCATTCGTAATCGCTTGAATGATCTGGCTGTCCGAGGATCCCGAGTTTTTGTGTCCCATGTTGTCGCGGTTTACCACGTAAATCGTAGGGAACTTCCCACAGCCAATCATCTCGTGCGGGAAAGTGCCGGACTGATTCGGCACCAACAATACGCCACCTGACCCGAGATCAATATCGGCGGGGCTCGATAGAAACGCTTCATTGAACGGGGTAAACCAATCCATCACTTTCAGAGCAGGACTAAGCTTCACCCAGCTGTTTGAAAACTGCGTTGTTCCATTCCAGTCTCCATTTCCAGACGAGAAGTAGATGTCGCCGCCGTTATCGGCGGCCAGTCCTTGACCACTCATCCAGATGCCCCCTGCTGAGCCGCCAGCAGTGTCGTTCAACGCAGCCACCTGCTGCAGTCCGCCAGTTGAATAGCCAAATATCCATCCGTTATATGGAGGATGGTCGCCTTGGCCTGCAAAAGCAAAATACACGTTGCCGTTTGCGAGCAGCAGGGCTGTCCTTTGCAACTGCTCTTTTGACGCGAAGCCCGAAGCCGCAATTTTCACGGGGCTCCCTCCAACATCGACAATGGGCGGTTCATCGCCTTGAACACCTTGTTCTGGCGGGATATGCCGTGCCGATATTCGATCTGGGAACCGCCCAGTGCCATCGCGCATCACCTCCATTTCTGTTGTTTATGGGAACAACCAGGCCATGAAGTTCACCGCTCCAATGGCCATGCCGACGCCGAAGACGATCCCGGCGAGCATTCGCTTCGACTGGCCCTCGCCATAGGCGAACATCAGGCCGCCAACAACAATGGCGACCAGGGATAGCCCTTGCGCAATCGGGCCGGTAAATGAGGTTTTCAGGGCGTTGACTGCGTTCTCCCAAGGCGAACTGCCGGTACTCTGGGCATGGGCGGCAGACGGGGTCAGAAGGTCCAGCAATAAGAGAGGGACAAGCGTTCGTAGCCGTGTCCATGAGAAACGGCGGCTGGTTTGGATGGTGTGGTCTGACTGCATCGTGCGGAAGCTCCTCCGGGTGAATTCGCAACCATTGCGGGTAGTGCTTGGGAGAAGCTACGCGAGAAATGTGGAGCCCATTTATATCTTTTTGGGCCGACTTATCTCGATTAGAGATAAATCGGCCTCGGGGATAACACGACTATTTAGCGCGAGTTCAGGCTCGCATCCATGCCCGTTTGGCAGGATGAACAAAGCCCTGCAACGCAAGATTCCACAATGGGGTGGGAACATGGGCATGGTACGCGAATGAGAACGCCTGTGAGCAACAGCCGATTGTCCTCACCTTTGCGGATCTTTCCACTGTTTACCCTTGATCTGGCCCTTTGGGACCTGCACGATATCCGGACAGCTAGCGCTCCACAGCTCCAGAAAATCCGAGCTTTCGTGCAACACGTAAAGTCCGTGAACTAACGTCAGCGCGCTCGTGCTGTGATTACCTGCCAAACTTTGTTTCGCATCCTCACTACAATCGCGGAGCATCGGAAGCGCCTCGGACGTTACCCAGAGATCTTTCATTTCTGGTCTGACGCCTCCAAATCGTGTCGGAATCAATGCATACACAAGAACGAGGCATGCAACTGAAAAAAGACACGTCAGAACAATAGAAATTCGTTCCGTCCATGAAAGGGGGCGATCAGTTAAATGTCGGTTCCGAAACCAACCCACGAAGGCAATGAACCCAGCAATCGCAGTCACAAACAGCCACCAGCCGAACAGAGCCAGGCGATGTTCATTCACAGCAAATCGATGACTATCAACAAAGCTGTTGAAACTGGCGGGCCAACGTATTTGCCACACGAAAAACAGAACCAAGCACAGTAACGGGGCGATCCAAATGGAATGCAGAGCAAAGCGCACGGTGTTTTTCGTCGGGGAGGCAAGCGTGTTACTCCATTCAAGAATTCGATAAATAACATCCAAAGCTAGACATGCTAACAGAGCAAGAGCCAACACTTCGAACGCCGCGATCAGGCATTGAACATCGGAGGTACTAAGATCCGAAAATCCCCATAGGCCATACACAAAATTTATGATGACAAACCCGAGGGCATATGCAAGTGGCAGAAGAATTAGAGCGTTTTTCGCCCAAGTTGCACTTAAATCCAGCCAGTTTGAAAGCTGTGAGGCTGACGTTGGTCGCTGTTTGACTGCGTTCAGAACTCTATAACGGAAGGGCCTTTGCACTATTTGCTCGCTTTCTTGGTAGTTTTGCGCTTCGTATACCAGATTAACCAATCCCTGATTTGCAAACCGGTGTTCGCGCTTGCCGTCTGGTGGCTCTGAATCTTTTTGCCAAGCGATAGAACACCTTCATAAACTGTCATATAATGACGGTATGCCAATGACCTCACTGAACATCTCGATTCCAGAAGCGCTCAAAGCCTACGTGGAAGGCCAGGTTGCATCCGGCGACTGGGGAACGCCCAGTGAGTACATTCGTGAGTTGATCCGGCAGGACAAGGAACGCCGAATGGCGGGCCTTGAGCAGGAACTGCTTGCGGCGGTCAAGGGGCCAAAGATCGAGGTGTCTCTTGCCGATATTCGTAAGAAAGGTCTGGTCGCGGCGCTGCGCGACAAGACGCAGCGGCGAGCGTGAGCGCTTCGCGGCTCGCTCTCAGCGAGCTGGCTGTTGCAGACATTCTGGAACAGGCCGCGTGGTACGAAGCCCAAGCGGATGCCGAGCTGGCCAAGCGTTGGGAGGATGCGGTCACAGCAGCCCTGCTGCGCATCTGCGAAATGCCGAATACAGGCGCGCCCTGCTCCTTCAGCGCAAAAGAACTCGAAGGCGCGCGGCGCGTGTCGGTTCAGGGATTTTCCAGACACCTGATTTTCTATCAATCGCGCAAAAGCGAGATTGTGGTGCTAAGAATCGTTCATGGCGCACGTGATCTTGAGAGTTTGTTTTCTGGCCAGAAATGAGAAAAGCACCCGGACTGTCTCCGAGTGCCTGATGTACTGCGATGGCTTCTTTACGCGGCTGATTTTGCCGTGCTCTTCTTGGTAGTTTTTGCTTTTGCCTCGTGTTTGGCACGCTTGACGGCGAACTCTTCCTCGACCGCCTTGCGTACCTTCGCCGTGTCCACGCGATGCCGCTTTGCCGTCGTGGTTAGCAGATCGGTGTCCCCCTCAGATGTGCGATCCACTATTTCAAGCATTACGATCTCTACCAGCACCTTGGACAAAGCTGCTTCGTCTGCCTGACGCAGCAACTTGGCAAGGGCTTGCTGTACCTGCGGGTAGGTAATGACGGCATCTGATCTTTCAATCAGTTTGTGCCGCCGCGCCAGCACTTCTTTCCGCATTGGCTCCAGCTTATTCAGCAATGCACTCGCTACCAGAACAAGATCAGAACGCTCCAACGGTGAACCAATGCGTTTGAGCACCTCGGCCAGAATGCGGTGCCGAACGGTGATTTCCAGTTTGTGTCGATCCATCTCCTTGCGACGCTGCTCTTTCTCTTTCGCAGCCTGAGCCGGGCTTGGCGTGCGACGGTCAGCAAAGTGAACTGGACAGTTCGCATCGGCACATACCTTCACGATGCGGCCCCGCTCGCTGCCGTCGGTCACAATCGCCTCGGTCATCTGCTTGCACGGTTTCTGATATGGACAAGCGGTGCTTTCGACTTTCCGTTGCGTGGTGAGAGATTCAGCACCATGTAGCGGTTGCGGCCAAGCACAGCATCGTTGTTGTGCGCCCCGTCTCCGGTGGCAATCTGCACCAGCTTCGGACGCTCTGCTACTTGCCGCTTGATGTGCTTGGCGAGTTTTGCGTTGAAACAACTGCCGTCGGTGCAGCTATCTTTTGTTGCCTCACCGAACAGCAGCGTGTTGTATCCGGTGCGCTTGGGGCAGTTCGTGCAACTTCCTGCCTCCGGCAACAGTGCCTCGTCATTCTTATCGAACGGCACGGAATCGAGTGTCAGCAGAATGTTCTGCTCAATCCATGCCGTCAACTCTCGGACTGGCAGAAGAATCCGATTGTCCTTGCCATTGCTCCAGACGGTACGGAAAGCGGCATCGAAGGCTCGTTGCTGTTCCGGCTGTGGAAGTTTGGCGATCTCCAGCGCGTGGCCGACTCCGATTTGGTCGGCCAGAAATGCTTCGGCAATCGAGGAAATTAACTCGACCAAACGCAAGCGAGTTGCCACGAACGCCGGACTCTTTCCAGCCTTTACAGCCAAGCTCGGAATGTCGTACTGAAGTCCCTCAGTGTGCAAAAGAGCGTGGAAGGCACAGGCTTCCTCAAGCGGATGCACGCCTTCGCGCTGGATGTTCTCAACCAACTGTGTTTCGATGCAAGCCGCATCCGAAAGCGCGACTACCCGGACCGGCACAGACTCCAGCTCGGCGATTTTGGCGGCACGCAAGCGGCGTGCCCCGGCTACGACTTCGTATTTATTCTCTTCGATCTCGCGAACCAGCAAGGGCTGCAAGACTCCCTGTGCTTTGAACGAGTCGGCCAACTCGGCAAGACTGTGCTCATCGAAGCGGCGGCGCGGGTTGGTGGGTGACTCCTGCAACTGCACAATAGGCAGGTTGCGGTATTCGTGATTGACGGCAGCAATGGTTTTCGACATGACATTCTCCTTCGTTCGTAAAAAGTTGGGGGTGTCATGCGGACAGGCTTTCTCTCGCCTGTCCGCGTGGACAGGTGAGGCTTAGACGGCGGGTGCGCCGCCGCTCTGCTGGAAAACTCGGAATCCGGAGTTTCCTGCGAGACAGGTTCTTCCGGCTGGATGGCCGTGAGAATGACCGAGGCAGTCTGCTGTACCATCTCAAGGCTTTCCATCAGCAAATCGGCGTTGCCGTGGTATAGCTGGATGTAGCTGGCGCTGGTATTCGCATTCAGACCAATGGCCTTTGCCACGACAAAAGCAACGGCTTCGGCTTCGGTCTCACGCACGGTCTTGGTGGTTGCCGTGCGTCGTTCGGCCTTATGCAGAAACTCGTGCGCGGTTTCGTGAACCAGTGCTGTGAATTCTTCCGGCTTCGTCTGACCGGGCAGCAGTGCGATTCTGCCGCCATAAGAAACGCCAAGCGCGGGTGCGATATCTTCGCTGTACTCCAGCTCGATTCCACGCGAGATAACGAACTCTCGCAAGCGGTCGAGGTACTGGCCGACTTCGCCGGTGGTCTCACCAAGCGTGGGCAGCGGTGCACCTTCTGTCTGCGCCTCATCCCACACGTACACACGACGAAAACCGAGCAACGAAGATTTGTCCTCGTCGTTGTTGTTCTCTTCCTGTTTCTCGCGGCGAACTCCGATCATGGGCGCAAGAATCGCAATACCTTTTTCGCCACTCTTTACGCGACGGCCAAGTTCGTTCCACGTGCGCATACCGGCGACGTGCGTAGCCGTTGGCCGCTGCCTTGCAATCAGCAGGACGTTACCGAACGAATAACCGTGAAAGTGCGCCATCGCGTCAAGAAACGCGGTCAAGGCTTCACTGTGTCCTACCTCCAGTTGCTGGATGAGGTACTGCACGTTTTCGCGGATGAGTTGCTGCGGGGTGGCTGGCTTCCGATTTTTACTGTCGGAAGCCGGATTGCTGGCGATTGCGCCGTTGCTGCTGATGCTTGTAAATTTCATTGTTTTTCTCCTCGTCGGCCCGGTGGGTCGTTTTTTGCTTTCACCCTGGAGCGAAGCGGAGGAAAAAACGAACCACTGGGAGACGAGGAAGAACGACAGAAGCGAGGGTGAAGGACCGAGCGGCGGGCGCGACAAGTGACAAACACGCTTTATCGTTTGGCGCGCGGACGCGCTGTCCCGAAGGGCCGTCCCGGAGCGCAGCGGAGTGGGCACCCTCGTCCGGCGGAAGTGGGAAAGGCCGCGCGCAGCGCAACCGAGGTTCTGGCTTTGGTTTGGCTCGACTGTCATGAAACAACGACTTCGGCCTGCGATTTGGCGGGGTTCCGGGATTTATCTCTAAAAGAGATGGATCGGCCCGAACAGATATAAATCGGGGCCGGATTTTTCGCCTACGTTAGTCTTGCCGATGCCGGAATGTGCAATTTCACGTCGCGCATGACTCCGAAATCGAGATGACGCCTGGAAATGGAATTCGCTTTGGAAATCGAATGGCTCACCGCAAACGAAACTGCTGTCTACCTCAAAGTCAAGCCGCGCACCATCCTCAAGTGGGCGAAAGCCGGCCGTATTCCGGCGCATCCACTCTCCGGCGCAAAACGCGTTACCTGGCGATTTCTGAAGGGCGAGTTAGATGCTATGCTGGCGTTGCCATCTGCTGCCGAAGGTCGGAGGCTTCATTGAGCAGCAGAATCAGAACAGGAAGCGTAGTACAGGACAAGCGCGACAAGGTGTGGCGCTTCTATTGGTGGGAGAACGGCAAGCGGAGATCAGAGACATTGGGCCGGTTTCCCACAAAACAAGCCGCTTGGGTTGCGGCGAAACCTCGGCGGGACGCCATAGAACAAGGTGTCCCACGCAGAACAGAACCAGGCGTACCGACCGTGAACACATTGGTAGAGCAATACAAAGCGGAGAAGATGCCACGGCGCAAAGACACACGCCGCACTTACGGATCATGGATTCGACTCCACATTCTGCCGAAATGGGGAAGCTGTCCGATCACGGATGTTCAGGCGCGGCCAGTGGAACTATGGCTTGAGTCTCTGCCGCTAGCACCCAAGAGCCGCTCGCATATTCGCGGAATTCTCAGCGCACTTTGGAATTTTGCGATGTGGAGCCAAACGATTCCGGTGCAGGTTAACCCAATCAGTTTGGTTACTGTGAAAGGGGCGTCGAAGCGGATCAAGCAGCCACGTAGTCTCACCGTGGAGCAGTTCCGCTCACTCGTGTCGCATCTGCGAGAGCCTTTTGGAACCGCGGCATTGATGTGTATTTGCTTCGGTCTTCGCATCTCTGAATGTCTCGCCCTTCGGTGGTCGGACATTGATTCGCTGAACGGGCGTCTCCGCGTCGAACGGGGCATCGTTGAACACAATGTAGATGACGTGAAGACGGACGAATCCCGAAAGTCTCTCGCCATTGCGGATGAGTTGCTGGAGCGTCTGAAACTCTGGAGGCAAGACACCGATTTCTCTGGGGAGAGCGATTGGATCTTTGCCAGCCCGGCGAAAATTGGCAGACTTCCCTACTCCTACACCGGAGTATGGAGGGAGCTTGTCCGCGCCAGTGATGCAGCAGACTTGGGCCACTTGAGCACACACACGTTCCGGCATTCGTACCGGATGTGGATTGATGCGATAGGGACTCCGGTCGGGGTGCAGCAGAAGCTCATGCGGCATTCCGATATTCGCACCACGATGAATATTTACGGGGACGCGGCAACGGAGGACATGCGTGAGGCTCACAACAAAATCGTGGGGCTTTGCACTGAGAGCGGTGTGAACGGCACGGAAAGCGGCACGGAAGGGTTCGTAACGTATTGAAAGAATGGCTCCTCAGGTAGGACTCGAACCTACAACCCTTCGGTTAACAGCCGAATGCTCTGCCATTGAGCTACTGAGGAATATGGTTGCGCTGGCGCCGCCTTGTTGTGAAATACAAGACGA
>Ga0255336_101435_pt1 | contig 17065 bp, 19 predicted proteins | sample MeOH1_35cm_T3_17_FD_189102 | JGI IMG/M metagenome (GOLD analysis project Ga0255336, IMG submission 189102) | Sandy soil microbial communities from University of British Columbia, Vancouver, Canada - MeOH1_35cm_T3_179 | ecosystem: Engineered > Artificial ecosystem > Sand microcosm > Unclassified ...
GGCCTCAAACTGCCGAACAAGCGTGGAATTCACGTTGAAATTGCACAATGCGATAAACCTTGTGGCGAGAGCCGCGTAAGTGCAGAAAGGCTGCTTCTGTCGGACTGTATTTCAGCAGCCTGCTAAAGCGCATATACAAAGACGACTGCGAAGACTGCGCCGCGCCCGCCGCGAATCGATCCGCCGCCAACGCGGACCCGCCCGCCGCGCCGAGCGCGGCAACCACAATCGCCATACCGCGCAGCCGCCCGGCGCGGCCGACGAGCGTGCCCGACACGCTTCGCCAACTCGCCAGCAAGGTCATGCCGAGCGCCACGATCGCGCAACACATGGCCGTTCCTTCAACCGTTCGCGACGGACAGCGCCGGCCGCGCCGGAAACGGATCGCGCCAGGCGTCGAGCGCGTTCAACCGATCGTGCCAGCGCCGCACATGCTCGAACTCTTCGAGCGGCATCGCCGCGCTTTTCGCGTAAGGCAAGGTCGCGCCGACCGAAAAGTCCGCGACGCTCAGTTCATCGCCAAGCAGCCATGTGCGATCCTTGAGATGCCGATCGAGCACGCCCGCGTGCTTGCGAAACCAGCCCTGCGCTTCAGCGACTTTCGACGCATCCGGCTCGCCGAGTCCGATCCGCGGCTTGATCAGATGCTCGAAATAAAGCGTGCCGCCATGCCGGTAAAAATGCTGGCTGTTCCAGCTGAACCAGCGCACCGCATCGGCCTGCCGCGCGCCGCGCGGCCAGAGATCCGATTCCGCGCGCTGCGCGAAATGGCAGATGATCGCGTCGGCTTCCCAAAGGCTTTTATCGCCGTCGACGAGACACGGCACCTTGCCGTTCGGATTGATCGCCAGATAAGCGGGCTCATTCTGCTCGCCCTTTGCCAGATCGACGAAAACGTATTCGATGGGCAAGCCCAGGTACTTCGCCACGGCGCACGCTTTTCTGGGGGCCAGGGTTTCAGAATAGTAGAGCTTCATGTTCGACCTCGATATGGGTTGAATTCGGTCCGATGCGCGTTATTCGCCTGTGTCGTTCAGTTCGGCGATCAGTGCCTCGAGCTTGTCGAAGGAGCCGTTCCAGCCGACCTGATGCGCGTCGCGCGCGGCCTCGTCGAAGAATTGCGCGTGCGTGAAATTGAGTTCGGTGCCCTCGTCGATCGGACGCAATCGGATGGTCACGAGAGACTGGCGCTCCGGCATCGTCACCCACTGCCAGGTAAAGACGAGCTTGCTGTCCGGTTCGACTTCCTGGTATTCGCCGCGGCAGTCGTGCGTTTCGCCGTCGAGCGTCTGGAACACCACGCGAAAGCGCCCGCCCACGCGCGGATCGGCTTCGGCGCTCAGCACCGGCCCGGCGTCGGGCCCCCACCAGCGCGCCATCAGTTCGGGGCGCGTCCACGCTGCGTAGACTCTCGCCGGCGGCGCCTTGATGCGCCGGATGATGGTCAGGCTGGGCTTTTCCTTGATCATTCCTCTTCCCCCTCCACAAAGTCGGTAAGTCGATCGAGACTGGCGGACCAGAAGCGCTCATAGCGTCGTAGCCACGCCATCGCCTCCTCCATCGGGCCGGCGACGAGGTCCACCGAAACGGTCCGGCCTTTCTTGGTACGCGCCACGAGACCCGCTTCGCTCAGCACGTCGAGGTGCTTCATGACAGCGGGAAGCTTGAGCGGCAGCGGACGCGCGATCTCCGTGATCGACAGGCCGGGCTCCCGCTCCAGACGCGCGAGGATAGCCCGCCGCGTGGGGTCCACGAGAGCGGAAAACGTACGATCCAACTGACTGACCGGATACTTCGCCATGTGGTGAACTATAGAGATTGATCGTGAAGTGTCAAGCTTTTTTGCAGGGCCGCCTCGTCATGCGGAGGACGCGAGCGCATCCAACCGGTTGACGTGTCCTTGCGCCCCGAGACCGGCACGCGCCGCCGTGTCGCCGTTCTAGAATGTCGCCTCGTTGCCGCGCTCGCGCCAACCGGTCACATCACAAGGACAACACGTATGGACATGCTTCAGGCGATGACGGTGTTCAAGCGCGTCGTGGACGCGTCGAGCTTTTCCAGGGCGGCCGATTCGCTGGAAATGCCGCGCGCGTCGGTGTCGACTGTCGTGCAGAACCTCGAAGGCCATCTCGGCGTGCGGCTCCTGAATCGCACGACGCGCAGCGTTCAGGTCACCGGCGACGGCGCGCTCTACTACGAATATTGCGCGCGCATTCTGGCCGAGGTCTCCGACGCCGAGTCGGCGTTATCGAACAAACGCCAGAGCCCGCGCGGCACGATTCGCGTCGACACCTCCGCGACATTCGCCACCAACGTGCTGATTCCCGTGCTGCGCGATTTCAACGCGCGCTATCCCGACATCGCGGTGAAGCTGGGTATCGCCGATCGCAACGTGGATCTCGTGCAGGAAGGCGTGGATTGCGTGATCCGCATCGGCGTGCTCGACGATTCGAGCCTCGTCGCGCGCACGATCGGCAGCGTGCGCATGACCACCTGCGCGGCGCCCGCCTATCTCGAACAGATGGGCGAGCCGGCCACGCCCGACGATCTCGAGCGGCATCGCGCGGTGAATTATTTTTCGGCGCGCACGGGGCGTGTCTACCCCTTCGAATTCGAAGTCGACGGCGCGCTCGTGCGAAAACCAATGGAAGGGATTCTGGCGGTCAACGACGGCCAGGTTTACATCACGTCCGCGCTCGAAGCCTTGGGAATGATCCAGGTGCCGCGCTTCATGGTGGCGAAAGCGATCGATGCGGGCGCGTTGCGTGAAATTCTGCGCGGCTTCCCGAGCCCGCCGATTCCGCTTTCGATCCTTTACCCGCACCGCCGCCTGAGCATGTGCGTCAGAGTATTCAGCGAGTGGGTGCATGAACTCGCGCAGCAGAATCCCGACCTGAACGGCTAGCGGTTTGCGCGGCAGGCAACCGCAAACACAAACACAAACACAATCGCAAACGCAAACGCAATCGCCTGCGCACCCGCGCAAACCGCCAACGACTACGCGCCGTTGCCGCCCACCGTCTTGATGCTCTTCCATTGCCCTTGCTGAACCTGGAACAGCGTATAAGGCGGCTTGATCAGATCGCCATACGGATCGAAGGTGATATTGCCGGTCACACCCGTGACCGTGACCTTCGACAGGCTCTCGACAATCTTCGCGCGATCGAGCGAGTCGGCGCCGTGGATCGCCTTGATCATCGCGAGCGCGGCGTCGTAGGCGAACGGCGCGTAGAGCTCGACATCCTGATTGAAGCGCGCCTTGTAGCGCTTGCCGAACGCCTGCGCGGCGGGCAGCTTGTCGAGCGCCGGACCCGGCTCGAGATCCTGGGTGCCGTCGCCGGCCGCGCCGGATATCTGCAGGAACGCATTGCTCTTCAGCGCGCCCGCGCCGAACAGTTGCGCGTTGATGCCGAGCGAGCGCATCTGCTTGACCAGCATCGCGCCCTGCTCGTCCAGGCCGCCGAAGAAGATCATGTCGACGTTCTTGCTCTTCAACGTGGTCAGAATGGCGCGGAAATCGACCGCCTTGTCGTTGGTGAACTCGCGATCGACCACGTTGCCGTTCGCTTCCTTGACGCCTTTTTCAAACGCATCCGCGAGACCTTGCCCGAATGCGGTGCGGTCGTCGATGATGCCGATGCGTTTCGCCTTCATCTGCTCCACCACGAAATGCCCCGCGACGACTCCGCCGATGCCGTCATGGCCCATCGTGCGGAAGACGTTTTTGAAGCCCTGCTTGGTGAGTTGCGGATTGGTCGAGCCCGGCGTGATCATCGCCACGTTCGCCTGGTGATAGACCGTCGAAGCCGGAATGCTGCAACCCGAGTTGTAGTGGCCGATCACCCCCACCACGCCTTCGTCGACCAGCTTCTGCGCGACCTGAATCGCCACGCGCGGGTCGGCCTGATCGTCCTGCACGTCGAGCACGAACTTGACCGGCTTGCCGCCGACGGTCGGATGCTTCGCGTTCTCTTCATCGAGCGCCAGTTGCGCGCCATATTGCAAGTCCTTGCCGACTCGGGCCACCGGACCGGTCAACGGCCCGACGAAACCGATCTTGACGACTTCGGGGTCGGCGGCCCACGACAACGGCATGTACGTGGCGAGTGCACAGACAGTGGCACTCAACAGCCAATAGCGGCGATTCATGATGCGCTCCTTGCGAGATGTGACGTCGCGCGTGTAGTAGGTTGACCGATCCGATGCGCGACGCGTCGAAACCGTCCTGCGATGCCTGTGGTGAAACGTGAAAACTTCGTTTGGCTGTCCCCTGCAAAATCAAAAACGCGTGGCCGCGTAGGGCGCGAGATCGAGCGACGGCGCCCGCCGCGCGATCAGATCCGCGACGATGCGCCCGCTCACGCCCGCCAGCGTCAGGCCGAGATGCTGATGGCCGAAGGCGTAGATCACGCGTTCGCTCGCGCGCGATCGCGCGAGCACCGGCACGCCGTCGGGCAGCGTCGGGCGAAAGCCGAGCCAGTTGCTGTCAGGCGTAGCCAGCGCGGGTAGCGCGCGCTTCGCGGAAAACGTCAGCAAGTCGAGCAGCGAGCGGTTGCGCGTGTCGCCGAAACCGGCGAGTTCGACGGTGCCCGCGACGCGCAAGCCGTCGCTCATCGGCGTCATGTAGAAGCCGCGTTCGGCCCAGCCGACCGGCCGCGACACCAGTTGCTGCGCGCCGGGAAAACGGACGTGATAGCCGCGCTCGGTGTCGAGCGGAACCGGGTCGCCGCATTGGCCGGCGAACTGCGCGGAGCGCGCGCCGGTTGCCACCACCACGTAATCGAAACGGCGCGCGATGCCGCCGACGCTGAGGCTCGCGCCTTCGCCCGAAGGCTGCACGCGCTCGACCGCCGCGCGCTCCAGCGTCAAGCCTTGCGCGGCGAGTCGATCATGAAGCGTCTGCAAGAAGCCTTGCGGGTCGGAGAAATGCCAGCTATTCGTGAACAGCACGCCGCGCTCGAAGATCGGTGCGAGCGACGGTTCCAGCGCACGGATATCGTCGCCCTTGAGCAGATCGAAGGTGACGCCGAGCTTCCGGCGCAGATCGAGCGCGGCACGCGCGGCATCGAATGAAGCCGCGCTCGAATACAGATACAGGCACTCGCGCGGACGAACGAAGCTCGCCAGTTCCGGGTTCGCGAGCAGCGGCGCATAGCCGTCATACGCGTGATCGAGCAGCGCCGCGAGTGCGGCGGCGCTGGCCTCGTAGCGGCGCGGCAGCGAACTCATCATGAAGCGCACCAGCCACGGCGCGAGATGCGGTAGATAACCCCAACGCAATCTGAACGGACTCTGGTTCGATAACAGAAAGCGCGGCAAGTCACGGAACACCGACGGGTTGTTGACCGGAATGCACGCATACGGCGCGAACGTCCCGGCGTTGCCGAACGACGCGCCCTGCCCCACGCCGGCCGGATCGAACAGCGTGACGCGGTGGCCGTCGCGCATCAACGCGGCCGCGCTCGCCAGGCCGATGAACCCCGCACCGATGATGGCGACGTCCGGCATCACGCGCGCCTTTCGGGTACGGCGGCGCAACGGCCGAGGACGGGCGGCGCACCGCGTTTCGACACGCATCCGCGTGGTGTGGACTGAGGAAAGCGCATCCAGCAAGCTCCGGCTAATAAGTTTCGAATGCTGTCCGGTAGCGGCTCATTTCCCGCGCCACCGAACAAAACCATGAGCACAGAATCACACAATATTTTTTTGTGTGCAATTAAAACGCGCATTGTGTGGCATCGGCGTTTTCCCTGGATGGTCTGCGCCGCAAACGGACAGCCCGTGCCCGAGCCGTGCGAAGCCGCCCTGCCTACGCGCTTTTAGCGTTTGCAGTCCCGCTGTCTGGTATAGAATCGGCAAAACTCCGCACAATCGCGGACAAAGCATTTTTTGTATGGAGACATCGGTTCTTATGGCTTCTGGCAAAGGCACGGCGCGTCGGACTAACGGGTCGAGCGCGCAGGCGAAGCGCTCCACCTACGTCGAGGTGTCCAGTTCGATCGAGAACGAGATCCGCAGCGGCGTCTATCCGCCGGGCAGCCGGCTGCCGCCGCAGCGGCAACTGGCGACGGAACTCGGCATCAACGTGTCGACGGTTTCGCGCGCGTACAAGGAATTGCAGTTGCGCGGACTGGTGATCGGCAGCAAGCGGCGCGGCTCGCTCGTGACCGGCGGCGCGATGCCGAGCGTCGAGCCCGCGCAGCCGGCGAGCAACACGGCGATCGATCTGACCGTCAACCGCCCCGCCACCAGCGAATTTCTGAACTGCCTCGCGCGCACGCTCGCGGACCTGCCGCGCGATCCGCGCTATCCGCAATTGCAGGAGTATCAGCCGCCGCAAGGGCCGTCATGGGCGCGCGCCGCGGGCGCGCAGTGGATGGCCGCGCCGGGCTTCGCGCCGGCGCCCGAATATGTGGTCGTGACGAGCGGCGCGCAACACGGTTTGTATGCGGTGCTCAACAGCCTGATCGGCACGGACGGCGTGATCCTCGCCGACCAGCTCACCTACTACGGCCTGAAAGCGCTCGCGCCGGTGTTTCAGTTCGAGATCGTCGGCATTCCCAGCGACCGCGAAGGCTTGCTCACCGACGAAGTGGAGCGCGCCTGCCGGCGCATGCCGGTGAAGGCGATCTTCACCGTGCCGAATCTGCAGAACCCCACCGTGACGACGATGAGCCTCGAACGCCGCATGGCCCTCGCCGACATCGCGCGCCGCCACGGCGTGGCGATCATCGAGGACGACGTCTATGGACCACTGGTGTCGCAACGTCTGCCGACCATCGCGAGCCTGTGTCCCGAACTGACGTTTCACCTTGCGGCCACTTCGAAGATCCTCGCGCCCGGCCTGCGGCTCGGCTATCTGCTGAGTCCCCCGGACAGCGCCGCGCTGTGCGCGGAAGCCGTGCGCACCACCGCATGGATGCCCGCGCCGATGTCCATGTTGATCGCGTCGATCTGGATCGAGGACGGCACCGCGCGCCGCATCATGGACGCGCAACTTGCCGAGATTCGCGCGCGCCAGGACCTCGCGCGCGAACTGTTGCCGCAGGAGATGCTGCAGACCGACCCCGCCTGCATGTTCGTGTGGCTCAAGTTGCCGCCGCCGTGGCGCGCCGACGATTTCGCGGCGAACGCGAAGGCGCGCGGCGTGGTGGTGATGCCGTCGTCGGCGTTCGCCGTGGACCGCTCGGAGATCGAGCACGGCGTGCGCATCAACCTCGCCTGCGCGACGAGCCGCGATCAACTCGTGAGCGCGTTGCGGCTCTTGACGGGCACGCTCAAGGATCGTCCGCGCGCATTGTTCGGAACGATCTGAAGCAAAAGATTTCCGCGCCGCTGGGGGAATAAAGCGGCAAGGCCACACGTTTGAATAGCCTCGACGATCCATCGGTCGTGACGGAGGTGTGGTCATGAAATCTGTGCTTAAGGTACTGGGCGCCGTCATGGGCGCCGCGGCGTTGACGAGTCTCGTTGCATGCGGGGGAAGTTCCGGCTCGCTCAACGCGCAATCGTTCACGTCCACCGTGCTGGTGTCGGACGGCGCGGTCGCGGCGCCGCATACCGATGCCAATCTGAAGAACGCGTGGGGCATCGCGTTCAATCCAAAAGGTTTCGTGTGGGTGGCGGATAACGCAACCTCGCTCGCGACGCTCTATGACGGCAACGGCGTGCCGCAATCGCTGGTCGTCAGGATTCCGGCCGGCGCGAGCGGTTCGGCGAACCCGACCGGCATCGTGTTCAACGGCACGACGGATTTCATGGTCACGCAGGGCGGCAAATCGGGCGTCGCCGCATTCATCTTTTCCGGCGAAGGCGGCAACATCACCGCATGGGCGCCGGCGGTCGCGCCCACCGCGGCAATCACCGTGTTCGACGACGGCAACGGCGGCGCGGTCTACAAGGGACTGGCGCTCGCCAGCAACGGCACCGCCAATCTGCTCTACGCCACCGACTTTCACAACAACAAGATCGACGTGTTCGACAGGAACTTCGCGAAAGTCGCGATGCCCGGCAAGTTCCAGGACGCTCTGCTGCCGACGGGTTTCGCGCCGTTCGGCATTCAGGCCATCGGCGCGAAGCTCTTCGTGACCTACGCCAAACAGGACGCGGATGCGCATGACGATGTTCACGGCGCGGGTCTGGGATTCGTCGACATCTTCGATACGTCCGGCAATCTGTTGCAGCGCTTTGCTTCAGCCGGTGCGCTGAACGCGCCGTGGGGCGTCGCGCAAGCGCCGGCGAATTTCGGCCGCTTGAGCGGCGACGTGCTGATCGGCAACTTCGGCGACGGCACGATCAATGCGTTCGACCCCATCACCGGCCAGTCGCTTGGCGCCGTCAAGCTGTCGAATGGAAACGCGTTCGTGCAGGACGGCCTGTGGGGTATCGCGTTCGGTAACGGGCTCAATAATCAGCCGGTCAACACGCTGTTTTTTGCCGCCGGGCCCAATGACGAAGCCAACGGAGTCTATGGACGCATCGACGTGAAGATGTGACGGGCGTCAGCGCATCTAGCTCTTCACGCCGCGCAGCGCGTAAGCCGACAGCGTGGCGAGGCGCTCGGCGCTGAGCATCCTGACCATCCGCTTCACCGCGTGACGCATGCGGCCGCGCAGATGCGCGTGACGCATGCGCCGCCAGAAACGGGTCGGCGCGAACTCGACAAAGCGCGCCTCCTTTTCCAGCAGATATTTGCCGCCCGGCAAATGGATGAACGAACAGCAGCAGAACCAGCGGAAGTCCCGATAGTTGTTGCCGGGCCAATGACGTCCAACCGCCTGATAGGCGCCGACCTCGACCACCGTTTGCCCCTCGTCCACGAGCGCATTGAGCGCGGCGGAAATGAAGGCCTCATCGCCGTGATGTCTCAGGCGTTCGCTTTCGTCCAGGTAACGCGCGTAACTGGCGCGCGCACGCGGCACCAGCCGGCGCAACGATGCGGGCGTCGCGAGCATGAATTCGCCGCCGTACCAGCGCGGATTCGCGAGCCGCCCGTCCGCGACGATTTCCAGATCCGCCACCACGCGTTCGCTGCCGTATGCGGGAAAAACCTGGTCCGAAATATCGTAGACACCGAGGCCCGCCTCGGCGCATCGCTCGATCAGCGTGTGATCGAGCGGCAACCACGCGACCATGTCGGCGTCGAGCAACAGCATCATGGTGTCCGCGGGCAGCGCATCGGAGAGTTGATCCATTAGATCGAGCTTGAAATGCGCCGCGTAGAACGGCGTGTTCTTCGGCAACTCGATCGTCGCGGTGAGCTTCGTCACCGCCGGGCGCTTTTCCGGCGGCAGGCCTTCGAGCCGCTTTTCGACCTGTGCCGGCGCGTTCGTCATGATCGTCAGCGTCGGCATGCCCACGCGCCGCAAGCTGTTGTTCAGGCAGATCGCCTGGCTCACATACGAGAGCGGATCGCGATTCGTCGAGTTGGGACCCGGCTTCGCGTCGACATCCACATAAACAAGCGTGCACGGAAAGAGATTCACATTGCTCCTCACCACGCGTGAGAGACGGTTCGCATCGTTAGCGCTGCCGTTACTGCTCGCAGGTCGGTTCACATGTGCTTTCGCCGGGCGAGCCCCAAGCCGCGCGATGCGCGCCTTCATGGCGTCATGCACGAACCCGATCGCGATAGCAGGTCTGCGCTATCGTTTCACGTCCTTGCGGCGCGTTTCCGCCAAAACTCAGCGGGACGCAACGCGGCGGCCGACAATGCGTGCTTGCCGATTGTCGGGCGCAATAATTGCGGAGTCGCGATTGCGTGTGAGAGAACAAGTTACCTTGTCGGTTGCCTCGATCGACGCGTGAGCATTTCCGTTGCCGTTCATGAGGTTTTCGAGCGGCTTTCAAGCGGTCTTTCGCCGGAACGGCCTGAAGAACCGGCGAATCTCCGCCGCGAGCAGATCGGGCTTTTCCATTGCGGCGAAGTGTCCGCCGCTCGGCATGTCCGTCCATTGCACGACGTCGAAGGTCCGTTCAAGCCAACTGCGCGGCGGACGGCTGAGTTCCTTCGGAAAACGCGCGTAACCGACCGGCGGCACGACCCGCGGTCCGTCGGCGAAACGCATCGGCTGAAGGCGGTTTTCCCAATACAGTTGCATCGACGAACCGATGCTCTGCGTGTACCAGTAGAGCGAGATGTTGGTGAGCAGTTCGTCCTTGGAAAACACCCGCTCGACGTCGCCGCCGCAATCGCTCCAGGCGCGAAACTTTTCCCCGATCCACGCCGCGAGTCCCATCGGCGAATCGTTGAGCGACGCGGCCAGCGTCTGCGGCTTCGTGGCGTGCATGTGCGAATAGCCGCCTTCGAGCGCGGCCCATTCGTTTCTCTCGCGCAAGAAATTTTCTTCCGCCGACGTGAGCGGCGTTTGAGCCGCGCCGATTGCGGGCTCGTAGGAACTCGGCAAGAAGTTCAGGTGAATGCCGTCGACCGCCGTGTCATGCCGCGCGGCAAGCGCGACCGACACGCCCGCGCCGAGATCGCCGCCCTGCGCGCCGAAGCGCTCGTACCCGAGGCCGCGCATCAACGACACCCACAGGTCCGCGATCTGGAATGCGGACATGCCAGGCTGCGCCGGCGCCGGCGAGAACGCGAAGCCCGGCAGCGACGGAATCACCACATCGAAGGCATCGCCGGCGTCGCCGCCGAATGCGGCGGGGTCGCACAACTGGTCGACGAGTGTGTGGAACTCGAAGAACGAACCCGGCCAGCCATGCGTCACCACTAACGGATAGGGCGCTGCGCCCGCGCCGCGCCGATGGACGAAGTGAACGCGTTGACCGTCGACGTCGGCGAGAAACTGCGGTTGCCGGTTCAAGCCGCGCTCGGCCTCGCGCCAATCGAAACGCTCGGCCCAGTAGCCGGCGAGCTCGCGCAGCCATGCCGGATCGGCGCCCTGCTGCCACGCGGGCGCGGGCGTGACCGGCGACCAGCGCGTCGCGCGGATGCGCCGACGGAGATCGTCGATGTCAGGCTCGGGTATGGCGATCTGAAACGGTGCGATATGCATGGCGATTTCCTCGGCACAAGGGAATGGGGTGACACGCACGCGGCATGCGCTAACGATGAAGACCGGCAAGTGGACAAAGCCCGGCCTCGAACACGCGAAGCAACTTCGCATCGTACACAATCAGCGCTTTCGCGTTTGGCGTGCCGCGGACCTCCTGTTTGCGGCGCTCGACAGGACCCGTGGCGCATAGTTTGAAGCCCCCTTCAATCTGTGCGATGCTAGCGACGGCCCAGCAATCGTATGAAATAAGAGTGGGTGTGAGGCAGACCAATCCTGTTGTCCATTCCCCAGGAGGAGACATGATTGTGTCATCGCAATGGCGCGCCATCCGCGCCGCTCGCACGGCTTTCCAGCCTTCGCCCCTTCCCTCTGCGCCGCGTTCCGGAATGAAAAGCCTGCGGCGAGCAAGCGCCGCTTCCAGCTTCGTCTTTCTGCTCGGTCTCGCCGGCGTCTGCCATGCCGACACCCAGGTCGGCAGCACGCTTGCACCCGCGCCCAGTACGCTCTACGGCGACCTGTTCGTAGCCGTGCAAACCGCGCAGATCTATCCCGACCAGAAGACCTTCGTCGACGCGACGCCGAACGCCGACCCCGCCACGATCGTGCAACTGTACGAACAGCAGAAGAGCAATCCCGCCTTTTCGCTGGCGAATTTCGTCAACCAGTACTTCACGCCGCCGAGCGAGCCGGTCATCACGCCGCCCGCGAATCAAACGCTGCGCGAACATATCAACTGGTTGTGGCCCGCGCTCACGCGCACCACCACGAGCGCGCCGCCGAACAGCTCGCTGATTCCCTTGCCGAAGCCCTATGTGGTGCCCGGCGGCCGGTTCCGCGAAGGCTACTACTGGGACACCTATTTCACGATGCTCGGGTTACAGGAATCCGGCCATGAGGATCTCGTCGACAACATGCTCGACAACTTCGCCTACGAGATCGATACCTTCGGCCACATTCCGAACGGCAATCGCACCTACTATCTGGACCGCTCGCAGCCGCCGTTTTTCTCGCATATGGTGGCGCTCGCGGCGAAGGTGGAAGGCAACACCGTCTATCAGAAGTACTTGCCCGCGCTGCGCAAGGAATACGCGTACTGGATGCGGGGCGAGACCACGACGCAACCCGGTCAGGCCACCCGCAACGTCGTCGTGATGCCGGACCGCACGGTGCTCAACCGCTACTGGGATGAACTGGATACGCCGCGTGACGAGTCGTATCTCGAAGACATCAAGACCGCGCAACAGGCCAGCGGCCGCAGCCCGAACGAGGTGTACCGCGAGTTGCGCGCGACCGCCGAAAGCGGCTGGGATTTCAGCTCGCGCTGGTTCGGCGACAACATGACGCTCGCGACGGTGCGCACCACGTCGATCATTCCCGTCGATCTGAACAGCCTGATGTTCCACCTCGAAATCACCATCGCGAAAGGCTGCGGTGCGACGCGCGATTTCCGCTGCGTCGGCGAGTTCGCGCAACGCGCGGCAAAACGCGCGCTCGGCATCAACAAGTACCTGTGGAATGCCAACGGCTACTACGGCGACTACGACTGGCAGCTCGCCAGGCCGCGCGACAACAAGACCGCGGCGATGGTGTTTCCGTTGTTCGTCGGCGCGGCCTGGCCGGAGCGCGCGCAAAAGACCGCGCGGCAGGTGCAGTCCACGTTGCTGCAAGCGGGCGGCCTCGTCACGACGACCTATAACACCACGCAGCAGTGGGATGCGCCGAACGGCTGGGCGCCGCTGCATTGGGTCGCTATCGAAGGCTTGAAACGCTATGGCCAGGATGAGCTTGCCCAGCAGATCGGCACGCGTTTTCTCGCTGACGTGAAGGGCGTTTATGCGTCGGAGAAGAAGCTGGTCGAGAAGTACGTGGTCGAAGGCGCGGGAACCGGTGGCGGAGGCGGCGGCGAATATCCGCTGCAGGACGGCTTCGGCTGGACAAACGGCGTGACGCTCAAGCTGCTCGATCTGTACAGTCCGGGCGAATGAAGGCGGGCAACGCCGCCTGCCCGGGTTCGCCAAAACTACTGTATAAAATCACAGTACAATGACGTGCACGAGGCGCCCGTCGCCGTCCGAACGGGCGCTCGTTACCGCAACGTTGAAATCATGGCGTCCCAGCAAGACCTCTTCGCACCCGAGCCCGTCTCTCTCGTTCGTGACGGCGAAGGCGGGATTCGTTACCTGCCCGAGTCGATCGCGGCCGCCGTCGCACAACGGTGGTTCGAGGAGGCGTTCCGCAATATCGGCTGGCTGAGCCAGCAGCGCGTGATGTACGAGCGCGAAGTCGCGGTGCCGCGTCTGATCGCCACCTTCTCGCGCGACTGCGCGGATTTGCCCGCGCCGTTGAGCGAAGCGTTCGAAGCCGTTCGCGCACTGGTCGGCGCACCGTTCAACCGCGTCGGTCTCAACCTCTATCGCGACGGCAACGACAGCGTCGCGCCGCACGGCGACAAAACGGAAAAGCTCCTGCCCGCGCAGCCGATTGCGATCGTCTCGCTCGGCGCGAGCCGCCGCATGTCGATCCGGCCGAAGGCGCGCGGCGGCCGCACGGTGCATGTGGAACTGGAGGCCGGCAGTTGCATCGTGATGAGCTATGCGTCGCAATTCACGCACGAGCACAGCATTCCCAAGACGCCGGCCGTGACTGAACCGCGTATCAGTCTTGCGTTTCGCTGCTTCAACGGTTGAGCGCACTGCGCGGTGCGGTTCGGTTGCTGGTGGGTCTTACTCCCGGCTCGCAGGCACGCGGTAGGCAACCCGCTTGCTTGCGTGGCACAGCGCCGTCACGACACATGCGGCCAATCGGCGGCGCCAAACGAAAAAAACCCCGGCTGGGGAATCAGTTCCAGCCGGGGCCAACTCTCTCGCTCGCACACGGAAACCGTGCGTGCATCGGCACTGTATCCGCGCCAGTGGCACGGATATATAGGCCGCGTTGGAAGAGACTGTTCCAAGGCAACGTTGCAGCCGCCGCCACCCTGCGCGCCTTTCCCGCGCGGAGCGCCACCCGATCGGGACTTACTGGCTCGCCGGGCGTGCCGGCGCGATGCCGACCGGCGGGGTCACACGCTTTGCCGCGTCGCTGTTACCGGTGCCGCTCGGCGCGGCCGAGTTGCTCATCACGCCGCTGCTGCCCGAACTCATCGTGTCCCTGCTGGTGTTGTCCACGCGCTTGCAACCGCTCGCACCCACGGTCAGCGCGGCGATCGACGCCGCAATCAACGTGCTTCTCAGGATCGAATTCATGACGACTGCCCTCCCCTCCAACTTGTTTTACGCGGCTTCGCGCCACGCCCGGACTTCTGCACGAAGCGCAGCATTGGCCATGCCTGCTTCGCTTGCGAAACAGGCGCGCAGTCGGGTCGAAGATGAAAAGACGATGATCGTCAGTCGATGAGCGGCGTCATTCGTTGGTGGGGTTGCCCGGGTCGGTCTTGCCTTTGCGAATGTTCTCCTTTTGGTCACCCAGGTCTTTCCGGTTTGCGCCGTTCATGATCTGCACGTCGCCCTCGACCTTGCGGTCCTCGTTGCCGGTCACGGCGCCCAACCCCTTGTTGACGAGGCCCTTCAATTGTTCGGCGATACCTTTCGATTGATCGCTGCTCATGCGCTAGCTCCTTGTCCGTATGCGGTCCGCTAACGACGTCCTTGTCTAGAAATCGCTTCACTCTGATGCTACGTGTCCACGTGAACAGCTGGTATCAGAGTGTATGAGTGAGAAACGAGACCTGCGTAGCCGACTGGTCATCGGCCGAAAGCGAGATGGGCGCCGAGAATATGACGATGCTGCGCGAGACGAACTGGTACAGATCTGCTTGCAGCCCGGCGTTTCCATAGCGCGGACCGCCATGGAGCATGGTCTCAATCCGAACCTCCTGCGCAGCTGGATCGCCCGCTACCAGAAGATTCAGGCGCAGCTCGAACACGAGCGAGTCGCCCGAACGCCCGCGATTTCTGACGGCGTCACGATCGACCTCCCCAATCCCCCATCGACGTTCGTGCCGATCGTAGCGGCTATCGCATCGCCGTGCGCACAACCGTCCGAGCCATCACCGTTGCCTTCTTCGATGGCGCTTTCGCTGCACGTGCGTCTATCGAATGGCGTCGAGTTCGATCTCGGCGAGGCAAGCATCGACGAATTGGCCACGGTCATTCAAATGCTCGGGAGGCTGCCGTGTTCCGGTTCGACGAAGGCTTGAAGGTCTACCTGCACCGCGATCCCGTCGACTTCCGATACGGCATGAACAGCCTGTCGATTCTCGTCGAACAGTCGATGCGCTTGAACCCGATGGACGCGTCGCTCTACGTGTTCGGCAATCGACGTCGCGATCGGATCAAGATCCTCGGCTGGGATGGGAACGGATTCTGGTTGCTGATGAAGCGCCTCGAGGTTGATCACTTCACCTGGCCGGACAAGAAAACCGAAGTCGTGACGATGACGACGGAGCTGCTGCACGCGTTGCTCGACGGTGACGACATTACCACGGTCCAGCGGCATCCGACGCGGAAATATTTACGCGTGAGCTGAACATCGATCGGCATGCCTGTCCAATCAGCATGCCGATTCAAGTCACCGTCACCGCCGATGAACTCGCCGCGCTGCTCGCGATTCGTGAGCAGCACGCAGCACTTCAGCAAGAGCGAGACGAACTGCGTAGCATGGTGCGTCTCGTGACGGCGGAGCGCGACTTGGCCGAAGAACGACTGCGCTCTTAACGTCGCGAGCTGTTCGGCGCGAAGAGTGAAGCACGGGACTCCGATCAGCTCGGCCTGTTCAACGAGGCCGAAGCGCTGGGCGCAAACGCGACGCCCGCGCAGGAAGATGCCCCCGATACGACGGTCGCCGCCCATACACGCAAGAAGCGCGGTCATCGCAAGCCGCTCGATCCCAGCCTGCCGCGTGACATCGTACGGCACGAACTACCCGAAGTCGAACGCTTCTGTGCGAACGACGGTCACGCGCTCGTCGAGTTCGGCGTAGAGATCAGCGAACAGCTCACGGTAATCCCTGAGCAGCTTCGGGTGATCCAGCACCAGCGCGAAATATGCGTGCCCGTGCTGTGAGCTCGGCATCAAGGTGACGCCGGCGCCGCCACGTATCATCCCCCGCGGACTGTTGAGCGAATCGGCGCTCGCGTGGATTGCCACCGGCAAGTATCAGTTCGGCATGCCGCTGTATCGGCAAGCGGGTCTGCTGCGCCGCTTCGGTGGCGATATCTCGTCGAACACGATCGCCGCCAGCATGGTCCGCGTCGGCCTCGCAACACAGCCCGTGATCAACCTGGTGCGCGACGTGCTGCTGGATACTGAGCTGATCTACTGCGACGAGACGACGCTCCAGGTGCTGAAAGAAGAAGGCCGCCGTGCGCAAACGAAAAGTTACCTGTGGGCGCAAATGACGGATTCGGGTGTGCTCATCCGCTGCTTCACCTATACACCGGGGCGTGGTGCCAAGTTAGGAGACAAGCTGTTCACCGGCATCCGTGCGGGCGCGGTTATGATGACCGACGGCTACGAACCCTACAACGACATTGCCGAGCGTCATCAGCTCGTGCACCTGGGATGTTGGGTTCATGTGAGACGGTACTTCGTCAAAGCGGAAGACAGCGTGCCGAAGGCGGCACGCACGCCTCATCTGCTCGCGACGCGCTTCATCAAGCTGATCGGCAAGCTGTTCGCGGCCGAAGCGCGTAGAGAAACATGGTCGGCATCGCGACGACAGCGATTGCGACGACGTTACAGCGCGCGCGTGCTCGCCGCAATCCACACGCTGATGGTCGAGCAGTCGCCTGGTGTCACGCCGAAGAGCCTGCTCGGCAAGGGTCTGACCTATCTGCGCTCGCAGTGGCCGAAACTCATCCGCTACGTCGAAAATGGCGACTGGCCCATCTCGAATAACGTCATTCATGCCGCTAGCGGCATGAACCCAATTATGCCGACTCCCCGATTATGCCGCGTCATGAATCCACGGACACAACGGTTGGCGGATCTCTATTCCCGGTCGCTCCGGTTGTCGGCATTATCAGAGAGCCTCCAGGAAGGCGAGCAACGGATCTG
>Ga0255336_101436_pt1 | contig 17062 bp, 14 predicted proteins | sample MeOH1_35cm_T3_17_FD_189102 | JGI IMG/M metagenome (GOLD analysis project Ga0255336, IMG submission 189102) | Sandy soil microbial communities from University of British Columbia, Vancouver, Canada - MeOH1_35cm_T3_179 | ecosystem: Engineered > Artificial ecosystem > Sand microcosm > Unclassified ...
TAAAGAAAACCCGGCTTTCGCCGAGCTTTGCGATATAGAAGACTTGGTCAGCGCCAAAGCGGTGGCCTTAGTCGCCTTATCCTGCCGAACTTAACCGCATTCATCGTAGGAAAGCGAAAGCCGTTGGTTGCACTTATGCTATCTGCCAAAAATTTACACCTTCTGTTAGTAACAAAAAAACCGATGTTCCTTCTGCTCAGGAACATCGGTTCATTTTCGAAATACACTTTTCAGTTCGACAAACTGGTAATTGGAGCAGGAATTCTGCCTCCACGCCGCACAAATTGGCGCGCCGAAAATGGATTAATTTTAATCACAGGAGCCCCACCGAGCAGGCCTCCAAACTCGACGCGATCTCCCGCCTTCTTCCCAATCGCCGGGATAACTCGAACCGCCGTCGTTTTCTTGTTGATCATGCCGATTGCCGCCTCATCGGCAATAATCCCGGCAATCGTCTCAGCCTCCACATCCCCAGGAATCGCGATCATATCGAGTCCCACGGAGCAGACACAGGTCATCGCTTCCAGCTTTTCAATGCTCAAGGCACCCGTTTCTACGGCATAGGCCATTCCCGCATCTTCAGAGACAGGGATGAACGCCCCACTTAACCCTCCGACATGGGAAGAAGCCATCGCTCCTCCTTTTTTTACCGCATCATTCAGAAGGGCTAAAGCCGCTGTTGTCCCATGTGCTCCGCAGCGTTCCAAACCCATATTTTCCAGGATCTCAGCCACACTGTCGCCAATCGCGGGAGTAGGTGCTAAGGATAAATCCACAATCCCGAACGGAACATTTAGAGCTTTCGAAGCTTCTCGTCCGATGAGTTCCCCTGCCCGTGTGATCTTAAAGGCGGTTCGCTTAATAAGATTAGCCAGTCCTCCCAGATCAGCCTCCGGATTTCTTTTCACTATTTCAGCCACAACGCCAGGTCCACTCACTCCGACATTAATAACTACTTCTGGTTCTCCCACCCCATGAAATGCGCCGGCCATAAATGGATTATCTTCCGGGGCATTACAAAAAACGACAAGTTTGGCGGCACCAATTCCATCCTGAGCGGCTGTGAGCCGAGCGCTCGCCAAAACAACTTCGCCCATTTTTAAAACGGCATCCATGTTGATTCCCGCTTTAGTTGACCCAATATTCACTGAGGAACACACATACTCCGTCTCCGCAAGTGCCTGCGGAATCGCCTCGATCAGCGCTTCGTCACCCCGCGTGAACCCCTTTTGAACAAGTGCCGAAAATCCCCCGAGGAAGTTGATCCCTACCGTTTTTGCTGCCCGATCCAGCGCTTTAGCAAGCCGAACCATTTCCTCCGGCTTAAAATTTGATCCCAAAAGAGCCATCGGAGTCACGGAAACTCGCTTATTAACAATCGGGATCCCATATCGTGCCACGAGCTCTTCCCCAACCCTGACTAAGTTCTCAGCCTGATGTGTAATTTTGTCATAGATCTTTTGCTCAACCACTTTGACGTCATCCCCCGCACAATCCAACAAGGAAATCCCCATCGTAATCGTCCGGATATCTAAATTCTCCTGCTCAACCATTTCTAACGTTTGCATAATCTCCTGGGGTGATATATTAAGAGCCATTCCTGTTCTCTCCTCTTCTATTTAATCTCCTTAGATCCGGTGCATGAAAGCAAAAACATCCTCATGCTGAGCTGTAACTTTGAGCCCGCGTTCTTCCCCTTCTTCGCTCAGCGTTTTTGAAAATTCCCCGAGGGAAATTGAGGACTGACTCATATCTACCACCATAATCATGGTAAAAAAGTCCTGTAAAATTGTCTGGCTGATATCTAGGACATTAACTGAGTATTCCGCTAAGCGACCAGTCACCCAGGCGATAATTCCGATTTGATCCTTTCCTAACACAGTGACGATAACCCGATTGGTTTTTTCTTTCTTTACGCTGCTACTCATTTTCTACGACTCCCCCATCTTCGATATTTTCCATAATTCTAGTCTCTCGATGCTCTTCATACTCTCAAATAAGCGAAAAGAGTCTCATCCCTAAGGATTTGACTCTGGAAAAGTTCAGGGATGTTTCAAGAACATTCACGTTAGAATTTTTATCACTCTCTGTCCTTTTGCCTGAGAGATTATAGCGTCGCGCTACTTGCCCCTTCGGCGTCCTTTCCGGAACTCTCCAGAGTCCTGTCCGCTTCCAGTTCCACTTCTTACAAAGTACCTGAGAGTATTACTCCTTCGGTGGGCAACCTGCCACTCTCCTGCCAAGCATCATCCAGTTATTTCACTATTAAATTAAGGTTTATTACTTTTTCGTTCTTAGTCTTTAGAAAAAGAACTTGGCTTCCAGCCGCTTCGCTTATTATCCCGTCTCCCGCGATCCTTGCCATAGCCTCCTCGGTCATTCCGTCCCCGATCATTTCTTCCAGATCCTCTTTGATCAAAAGGTCCTTTGTAGGCACTCTTGCCCCGGAATGGGGCTGCATCCGTTAAGTGCACTTCGACAGAATCGGGTTCCTTAGTTAACATCTTAAGAGCAGCCGCTAAGAGCGGTACCGAGTCATTTTCTTCCAGCAGATCCTTCGCTAACCCCTGATATGGACTGAGGTCCTCCTCAGCAACCACGCGCAGTAGCTTCTCCATCGTGATCCGTTGCTGCCCTTCGATCGCTTCGACTAGGGTCGGAACAGGCTTGCGGATCATCTTCCGTCTCGTCAGCTGTTCAATCATGCGCAATTGCCCAATTTCACGTGAAGTAACAAAGGTTACAGCTAATCCAGTTTTGCCAGCACGTCCCGTACGGCCGACCCGGTGGACATAGCTCTCAGGATCTTGAGGAATATCAAAATTATAAACATGGGTTACTCCAGAAATATCCAACCCACGTGCAGCCACATCAGTAGCTACTAGAACTTCGATTGTCCCTTCTTTAAACTGGCGCAACACGCTGTCTCTCTTGCTCTGCGTCAAATCGCCATGAATTCCTTCGGCTGAATAGCCCCGCTTACTTAACCCTTCAGACAGTTCATCCACCCGACGCTTCGTTCGACCAAACACAATCGCTAACTCAGGAGATTGCATATCCAAGAGTCGGCAAAGCACATCAAACTTCTGTTTTTCCTGCACTTCCAGGTATTGTTGCTCAATATTTGCAACCGTAACTTCCTTGGATTTGATACTGATGAGTTCCGGTTCCTTCATAAAGCGCTGGGCAAGATTTTGAATGCTCTTCGGCATCGTAGCTGAGAAAAGCAATGTCTGACGATCCTCTGGTACTTCTTTTAAGATCGCCTGGATATCTTCGACAAAGCCCATATTGAGCATTTCATCAGCCTCGTCTAAGATAACCATCTTGATCTGATCGAGGCGGATAGTTCTCCGTCTCATATGATCCATCAAACGACCTGGAGTCGCTACAATAATCTGCGGTCTTTTCTTCAGAGCCCTTATCTGCCGATCCATATCTTGCCCTCCATAGATCGGCAAGGTCTGAATTCCTTTAAATTGCCCAATCTTATTGAGTTCTTCGGCATCCTGTACGGCTAATTCACGCGTTGGCGTAAGGATAATTCCCTGGATTTGCTCCGACCCTTCCTGTATTCTTTCCACTAGGGGTATCCCAAAGGCTGCTGTCTTACCCGTACCCGTTTGCGCCTGCCCGATCAGATCTTTTCCTGCCATAGCCTTGGGAATGGTCTGCTCCTGAATCGGAGTTGCTTCTTCAAAACCCATATTTCCTACGGATTGAATCACGCGTTCACTCAAACCTAATTCGCTAAATAAAGTCATACTATTCTATCTCCCTGTAATTATATATTTACACGCTTTAGTTTTGCCTATCAATTGAAATCTAAAACGGGTATCCCCCAAAAAACTTATTCCATATATTATAACCCTTTCCTATTATCCTTTACTTTTAATTAGAACACAACCTGTTTAATCCTGTTTAATACAATAACTCCACACCACTTGAAATAATTATCGTGATGCGGAGTTGATTTTCGAAATTACACTCCAATACTTTCACTTCGTGTAATCCGTATAATCTGGTTCAAACCACTTTACACCTATGCTCTTACTTCCGGTTTTATCCGCCTCATTGCGTTGAATGTCTTGTTCAAAGAGAGGATATGCATTCAATAAGATCGTATACTTCCCCGGATCCTTCACATAAAAAGTCAGTCCCCGGATATCCGCTAAAGTTGGCACGGACCCACCTAACACGGGGTCCTCGATTTTGGTCAAATTAATATAGAACTTCCCCTCTGACTGATAGATCGAATAAGCAATATGATGATTGACACGAGCATATTCGAGCAAATGCTCTGTCCGTGAGACTAAGATTTTCCCATCATCTTGGTAACTTTTAAGCAATTGAAGTGCCTGCACATCTTTTTCGTTAAAAACTAAGGAATCATAACCTTTGCCCAAATGCTGCGTCACAATTGAATATTTCCCTTTTTGAAACACTTCATCTAAATGCTGTTTGTTAAGCTGGCGGGGCAATTCATGCGTCTCCCAGGTCCAAAGCTTCTTGCCTTTGACCTCATCATTTGTATATCGGTAAAAACCCCAGACCTGTTTACCATCACGAAGTTTAAGTGGATAAAGAGGATCTTCATAGCTAAACTGACTCATCCCAATTGAGTTCCAAACAAACTTAATCCCATTATTCAAGGTAAGATCTGTATGATAATAAGGTGATTTAGGATCATCACCCGCTTGATATTGAAAAAGGCCCTTAGGGTTGTACGCTCCGAAATTCTGGACATTTGTTACGGTCCCGTGATTGATCCACACTTTGGGCATAAAGCCGCTCGTCTTCATCTCTTGCCATGCAACCTCAGCCAAATTTCGCGTGAATAATCTCTGTTGATCATTCCGGCTGAAATCCCCAAACGTATGCAGGGAATCTATCCACCCGACTTTAAAATAGTGGATAATTTTATCAGCGTCTTTTATGGTCTTCGGATCCATCCCCTGGAAATACGACATTGAGTAGTCTAAATGATGTCCCTCTTTATCCAATTGATCGGAATAATTATCAACGTTATACATCCAAGCCGAGTCAGCAATATCTAACCCCAACCCCTTCCCGTAAGGGGTTTCTTCCTTAGTATTTAAAAAACGATGGTAACCTTCGAATTCCGCAACTGAAGTTGAATCAATATCTGACGAAATCGCTAGCATACCCTCATAAGGGAAGGGAAATTTTCTTACCTTAGGGCTCTGATCTTGAACAGGGGTCATCGCTGCGAGTGAAACTTGCTGTGCTTGTATTTCCGGAAGGCTAGATTGTTCGCTGACAGCCTTATTTCTTGCCCCATGATTACGTATCAATAATATTAAAACGATACTCATCACGAGAATGAAAAGGAAATAACTTATTCTTCGTTTTGTTTTGTTCCTCATGGGTTACACCTTTTTCTAAACGTTTTCATAAGATTCGCAGGAACATCATTGCTAATCTAGTGTAGTTGTCCTTTAGGGAATAATCAATACCTAATTAGCAATCGAAGGTGTGATTTTTAAGCTCTTGTCGCTGTCAAAAAATCCAACGCATACTGGACATAAAGAGCTGTACCGACTTCTAAAGCATCTTCATCCACCGTATAGTGAGGATTATGTTGAGGAAAGATAGCTCCTTTAACTTTATTTCTTACGCCTACAAGGGCGAATACTCCTGGGACACAGTTCATAAATTCAGAGAAATCTTCACCCGCCGTAACCCTTAAATCAAACGGCTGAGCTCCAATTTTCTGAACAGCTTGGGTAGCTAGCTTCGAGGCTTCAGGATCATTGATGATAGGAGCAGAACCCCATTGATACTCCAGTGCGGCTTTGGCCCGATAAGCTTGCGCTGTGTTCTCAATAATGCGCGTTATGATATCAGGGAGTTTTTTCCGGATTTCTGGGTTAAAGGTTCGGGTCGTTCCCTTCAGTATGCCCTCACTCGCTAGAACATTATTTCCCGACCCCGCATTTAGGGATCCAATACTCACCACCACGGTTTCGAGCGGACTCACTTCTCGGCTCACGATGGACTGCAAATTCATAACGATGGCTGAGGAAACCAGGACTGCATCAACACCTTGCTGAGGTGCCGACCCATGACCCCCTTTTCCTTGCACACGGATAGTAAAAAAATCAGCAGATGCCATCCTGGGTCCTTCCTGAACACAAACCTGTCCCGTTTCTAGATCACTCCAAACATGCTCACCAAAAACCCCATCGACCCCTTCAAGCACGCCTGCTGCAATCATCTTTTTCGCTCCGCTCGCCACTTCTTCAGCGGGCTGAAAAAGTAATTTTACCGTACCTTGAAGCTGATTCTTCATCTCACTTAACAATTTACCTGCACCTAAAAGCATCGCCATATGACAGTCGTGCCCGCAGGCATGCATTAGCCCTTGGTTTTTTGATCTGAACTCGACCTCATTCTGTTCCGTGACTGGGAGGCCATCTATATCTGCTCTTAAGGCAATCGTTTTACCGGATTTATTTCCTTGAATCGTCGCCACGACCCCCATACCATCAACACTACGATAAGGAATCTTTAATTGGGCAAGCTCTCTCTGAATTCTTTGCGAGGTTTGAACTTCCTGAAGACTCAATTCCGGATACTGATGAAATTCCCTTCTTAATTCTATAACATAGTCTTTTTGGTCATGGACTAATGTGCGAATATCCACCGTCTTATACCTCCTGACGCGTGATTAACCCTGTCCAGATCAATCACGCAATCCTCTTTTTGCTTTAGGTCTATTACACCACATGAGGGGAAAGGTTCCTAGTTTGATTTAGCCCTTCAGCATAATTAAGTGACCTATATCACATACTTTCCTCGAAAAGAAGGTTAGAATAGATTTATGAAGTAGTATCGAAGGGAGTCGATCGACAATGGTGAATATCATGAAAAATATCGAATTTTCGCAAGCACTCCATCTTAAGGAATTGATTTCTTATCAAAAAGGACAAGTTCTTAGTATGACGATTGCCCAAATCCCCGCTGCCAACATCACCTTATTCTCACTTGATGAAGGAGAAGGAATCAGTACCCATACCACTTCCGGTGATGCAATGGTTCAAGTCCTCGATGGAGAAGCGGAAATCACGATCGGTGATAAAACGCTGACCGTTAAAGAAGGCGAGACCGTCATTATGCCCTCTGACATCCCTCATGCTCTCGAAGCCCGCAAGGCCTTCAAAATGTTGCTAACCGTAATTAAGGGCTGAAACAGGGGGACAGGTTCTTCGTTTCGTGAACGAAAACCTGTCCCTTTCTGTCCCTTTAATTACGCAAAGCCCTATTCCTTAAAAACTGATTTCAGATTGAGCGAGAAATCAGGAAAAACACGGACTGCAATTTGATCGTCCTCTGAATATACCTCAGGTCTTCCATACCTCGTATTATTCTGAAGTATGAAAACGCTCACAATTTTCCCTTCTGGTTCTACAATCCAATACTCTTTTACCCCGGCTTTTTCATACATATTGAACTTGTAGAGCCTATCCACTTTACTGGAAGACGGGGATGTAATTTCAATCACCATCGTAGGAATTCCGTAATAACCTGTTCCTCTTAGCCCTTCATTGTTGCAGACAATCGCGAGATCAGGTTGTACTACACATCGTGTTTGTTCATCCGTTTCATTCGCTTCGGGAAGCCTCAAGTCAAAGGGAGAGGCAAACACTCGACAAGGATTATCTACTAGATAGTTTGAGATTTGTCGATAGAGCTCGCCCGATATGCTCTGATGCTGCCATGTAGGCGCAGCATGCATATAAGGAACTCCCTCAATAATTTCCCATCGCTCATCTTCAGGCCAAGTAAGATAATCTGTATACGTATATTTTTTATCTGATTGTGGTATCGGCATTTGAATCAACTCCTTCATTTACGGTTACAAGGGAGTTATCATTAACCATATTATACCATCAGCGGTTCCATGCTTCAACCAACATACTTGCAGCCTTAGTCGTGATTTCTTTAATGGTTTGTTTAGCCTTTTGCCAATGCTGCCGCTTTAATATAATCGAGAATGATCGGCAAAAAGTCCCCAAAGGTTTTATACTGCTGCTAAGTGAATTCAAATTGCTTTTCTAGGTTTCCTTAGGAAATAGCTCTGTGAGGAGCAGTCTCCAGCGACGTTTCTTCGCGATAATGAATGTACTATGAATCAAAAAGAGGAACTAACAAGAAGGTTGCGGCACAAGCAATCCCTTCCATAAGGGGATTGTGGCCCCCCCATAAGGCATTAATATGATATCCTGTTGCTCTTTGTCTACACCTGCACTCTTCAGAGCCTCCTCTAGTGAGTTAACCCCAAGGATACCCATCGGTTCTACAAGTTCCGGAGCAATTGTGGAATAAAGGATAACTTTAGCCTTACGGGCAGACTCCACGGCTGCATAAAAGATATAGCCCGGAATCGTAAAGTTCTTCCGTAAATCTGGATCTAAGGTGCCTTTGAGGAGAGGATCACTCCAACCAAAAAACTCATCCGCCCCTGCTCCATCCCGGCACTCAGCCAGCATCAAAATTGTACCACCAGGTTTAACGGCTAATGCGGCATTGAATAAGGTTTTTGTCCCTTGATAGAGAGAAATATCCTTAGGAAAGCCTCCACAGCTGGCAATCACTAGATCAGCCTGTTTATCAATCGGAACTCCGAACTTTTCATCCGCCCAGTGGCAGCCCTCTTCCCACGCGGTCAGCCAATGTCCGCCTACTAAACGAGCAATTTTTCCATTCGTATGAATAATCGCATTGACGAGGAAATCCGGATTAACCAGTTGAGCCGCATCGACCATATCTTGATGCAAAGGATTCCCTTCTAAGGCTCCCACCCCAATCAGCGGATTAGAACGCTCGGCGTTTGGATCGAGAGAGTGCAAATGGTTCTGGGCAATTGTCTTTCGGCTCGATACTCCAGGGAGAATCGATTTCCGTCCTCCGCCAAAGCCTGCCATCAGATGATGAACAATACCACCTGTCAGAATCACTTTGCGTTCCACGACCAATTTGTTTACGACAACTTCCGTTCCACGCGGTGTTGTCCCTACATTGACCATATCTGAATGATCACAATCATGATCGACAACCTTGATCCGATGATAAAGCGCTTCCCCCACGATCTTCTTGTGTTCTTCAGGCGTTTGCCCCCGATGCGTCCCGGTTGCCACCAAAATCAAAATATCCTGATCGGGAATTCCCAACTCATTTAACCGTTTCACAATAAAGGGGAGAAATTCATGGAGCTTCACGAGCCGTGTGATATCGCTAACGACTATCGTCACCTTATCTCTGGCATTAAAAAGCGCATTAAATGGCAGAGTTCCCATGGGGTGATCTAACAGCTTCTGAACTTCTTTTTCGACATCCTCTACGCAACTAATTTCTTGAGCCTGTAATTCCTGCAGTACATTTTCCGGCTCTAAATTTAGGGTTAGATATCCTTCACCGTATTTAAACGTGTACTCTTGTTTCATTTTAATAAATGCCTCCTACCGTCCTACCCTGATTTAGTTTCCCAAATCCTACAATTATTCTTCAAAGTCCTACTAACCTACAGTTCTACTGACCTACTACAAATTCTACTGTTCTATAATAACTTAACCTATAGCTATCTGACAAGAGCTAATGGAACTTTTTATCAAAGTCTTATTAGACCTACTCCGTCAGCGTCGGTTGGCTTGGAACATTCCCCTTCTTGCGGAAAAAACGTTTCTGGCGAATATCTTCAAAAATCGTATAAATCACTGGTACTAGCAAAAGTGTGGATATAGTCGAGAAGGCCATTCCAAAAATAACTACGATAGCCATCGAGGACATAAGTTCCGAGCCTTCCCCGATCCCAAGAGCCATCGGAATCAACCCTAGTACTGTGGCCAGTGAGGTCATAATAATTGGACGTAAGCGAATCGGTCCGGCGTTTTCAATTGCTTCCTCCCGTTCTTCCCCACGTTCCCGGCGTTTATTAATATAATCGACTAACACGATCGCATTACTTACGACAATCCCGATCAAGAGAATTAAGCCAATAAATGCAGGCACACTGAGGTTTTTCCGGGTAACAAACAAGCCGAGCATCCCACCCGAGAAACCCATCGGTAGAGACAGGATGATCGTGAATGGATGGAGTAAAGACTCAAACTGCGAGGCCAGAATCATATAGACAAGGACAATCGCCAATACCATAGCCAGTCCTAAGTCTTTAAAAGAATCCATCATCTGCTTATTCTGACCGTTTAATTCATACGTATACCCTTCCGACATTTGATAATCCTTGAGCTTACTTTCGATATCCTTCGAGATACTGTTAATATCCCGGTTAATAATCTGACTTGTGATGTTCACGACCCGCGTTTGGCCGGTCCGACTAATCGTAGCCGGCCCACGATCTAAGGTGACCTGAGCGACTTCACTTAAAGGTACGCTTATTCCAGCAGGTGTCGGAATCGGGGTTTGTTCCAAATTGGAAACACTCGATTTCAACGACTCATCGCCACTGATCACGACATTAATTTCTTTGCCCTCATAGCGATAACGCGTAGCGGTCGTGCCGGAGATCGTCCCTTTAACCGCTTGGGAGATCTGCCCTGCAGTTAAGCCAAACTGAGCTGCATTCTGTCGATCCACATGCACTTGAACCTCAGGTACCCCTTCGTTCATACTCGTTTTGACTTCGCGCGTCCCATCGACTGATGCGACAATCCCCTTCACATCATTCCCGATTTTCTTCAGCTGATCGAGGTCCTCTCCCTTCACCGCAATATCGACCGGAGCTGTACTGCCCATCGACATGTTATCCGTCACTGTGACTTGGATCTGTGCTCCCGCAATATTTTGAGTCAACCCCCGGATCTCATCCGTGACCTGCCCAACACTCCGCGAGCGTGCTGCGAGATCCGTAAGTTGTACGTTGATGGTTCCTACATTCGAGGTACTTCCGCCCAGCGTCATGGCTCCAGCGCTCCCAATCTGAACAAAGGCGGTTTTAACCTCCGCAATTCCTTCCAATTGCTGTTCAATCTGGGTAATGACACTATCTGTATCTTTAAGTTTCGCACCATCCGGCAAAGTGACATTAACCGTCAACTGTCCTGAATCCGTAACGGGCATGAATTCAGCCCCCAGCTTCAGGGTCGACAATCCAGAAAGCACAAAAATCATGAGAGAAATCACAACAACCGTTTTCCGATGATGGAGCGCAAAATGGAGAAACTTCCGATAAACCCCTTCGACTTTGCCAAAAGATCGATCAAACCCGCGGCTAAAACGATCCATCACCCCAAAAAGTCCCCGTCTACCCTCCTGAATACTGTCCGCTTTCATAATCTTCGAAGAAAGCGTCGGCACTAAGGTTAGGGAAACGAGCAGCGAAGCCAAAAGTGAAATACCGACGGTCAAGGACAGTTCACGGAAGAGGGTCGCCGTAATTCCTTGCACAAAAACAATCGGTATAAAAACGCTAACCGTCGTCAAGGTGGAAGTCGTAATGGCCATTCCGATTTCGGAAACCCCTTTAATGGCAGCTTCCTTCTTACTATACCCTGCCTGTCGGAAACGATAGATATTCTCGAGTGCTACGACATTATCGTCCACCAAACGCCCCATCGCCAAGGATAGACCGCCCATGGTCATCATATTAATCGTAATCCCGGAGAAATAAAGCACTGCAAAAGTTGCCATCATCGCAATTGGAATCGCCGTCGCTGTGATAAAGGTCGTGCGCAGGTTATGGAAAAAGAGGAAAAGCACGACGATCGCCAAAAGTCCGCCCAACAAGGCTTCCCTCACGACGGTGTTAATAGACTGTTTGATATAGATGGACTGATCCATCACAGTGTCAAAACTCAAATTCGGATAATCCGTCTTCAGTTCCTGAAGCGCTAAAGTGACATCATCGGCAACCTGAACCGTATTCGTCCCAGATTGTTTTTGAATGGCGATACTGATACTCTGTTGACCATTGGTTCGGGAGATTGCGCTCAAATCCGCATGGCTGAGACTCACCTCGGCAATATCCTGCAAGCGAATTTGTCCGCCGGTTGACAAAGGAATCAGGAGATTCTGGATTTCCTCAAGCGACTGGAATTCGCCCATGGTACGGATAGTCAAATCCTGGTTTCCCTTCTGTACCTGCCCCCCTGGAGCATTCAGATTCTCCGCCCCGAGAATCCCTGAAAGGGTTGCAATACTCAAGCCATACCCCTTCATTTTTTCAGCATTAGTTTTAATGCTCACTTGAGTCTCATACCCACCGCTTACGGTAACCGAAGCTGCCCCTTTGACTCGTTCCAATCGTGGCTTAATCTTGTCTTCCGCTAAGGTCTGTAACGCAGCCAGGTCCCCGTCCTTTTCCGAAACTGTCAGCTGAACAATCGGCAACATGGTCGGGTCGATTTTCATAATCATCGGCGCCTGAACTTCCGTCGGGAACACGCGCTTCACTAGATCCACTTTTTCCCGCATTTGTAAGGTGGCAAAATTCATATCCGTTCCATATTTAAACATCGCCACAACGATTGAGTTTCCCTCCGTCGTGGTCGAAGTCACAGTGTCAATATTTTCTACAGTCGAGAGCGCACCCTCGACCGGATTCGTAATCAGTTTCTCGATCTCCTGAGGTCCGACACCAGTATAAGAAGTCACTACCACCGCAACCGGGATTTCCATATTTGGGAGTAAATCAATCGGCAGACGGCTAAGCGAAACTGAACCAAGCAAAATAATAATCAGCATCACCATGATGATAGTGACAGGGCGTTTAACCGATACCTCCGCTAATTTCAAGATGCGCTCCCTCCCACGATCTTGACTTTACTCCCCTGTTCAACCAGGGTTTGCCCTTTAATGACCACTTGTTCTTCTGCCTGCAAACCCTTTGAGACTTCGACCAAAGATCCTGTATCCAGGCCAGTCGTCACTTCTTTTTCCACAGCAGTTTCGTTTTCGATGACATAGACGAGCGGCTTACCATTCTTCGTCACAATCGCCTCACTATTCACCGCTAAGACCTTGGGCCGTGACTGCGTCATCATCCCAACCTTGGCAAACATCCCGGGCTTAATCTTGCCCTCCGGATTATCGACAGCTACCTTCACCGCGTAGAGCATGGTCCGAGCATCCGCAGCAGGAGCAAGGCTGGCAATTTTTCCGTTTATGTCTTGAGCATCAGCTGAAGTAATCGTCACTTTGGCGTCCTGTCCTAGTTGCAGCCAATTGACAATATTCTCCGGGACATTCAGCGCAACATAAAGGGAGTTAAGCTGGGTCAAGGTGACCGCAGGTTGCGCACTCGAAGCCATCTCACCCGGTTTGATATTAACGGCAGTAACCGTCCCCTCTAGCGGTGCTGTGACCACGGCATTGTTTAATGCATCCTGGGCCTGCTGTAAACTCAACTTCGCCTGATCCCACTGAATCTGCGCCAGTTGCAACGGAGTCTCCGAAGCTTGATTCTCGGATGTTTCTAACTGCGCCTTGGGGATCGCCCCAGCCTCATAAAGCTGTTTCTGACGCTCCAGATTCATTTTGGCAAGATCGATCTGCTCCTTCGTCTGTTGATAATTCGTTTCTGCCGTACGTACACCAATCGAAGCCATATCCACAGCTTTTTGCAAATCAGAGGATTCGAGCGTGAACAGCACCATTCCCGCATTCACCACATCTCCGACTTTAACCTGAACAGAGCTTACTTTACCTGGCATTTTCGGGACAAGATTTAGATTTTGATTGGAGTCTACCTTACCGCTAAAATTCGTTGTCACAACCAAGGTTTGGACAGCGGCAGGCAGCACTTCTACAGGTATGTATTTTTCCTCAACTGTAGCCGCCGTTTTCTGTGAACCGCAGCCACCTGTCAAGAGAACCAAGCCTACTCCTAATGTAGCTACTAATAATCGTACAGTTTTCTGTTTCTTCAAACTCTTACAGCCTCCTCAAAATGGGCTTCTCTCGGAACCGACCGTTCGGTCACTCATGAGTATTATACAACTGATAGCAGGCAGTTCGTCAAGTTATTCTTTACCCAAAAAATGACTAAAAATGCGCAAAAAAAAGGCCATGGAAGTTAGTTACTTTCTCCATGGTCCAATCAATACGGCGACAACCAATATTCCTGCAACGACATAGCCAGCTAGGGCCCATCCCAACTCAAAAAACAAAAACGAAATTGTCAGGAAGATAACCGTAAACGTGATGTTATTATGGAATAACTTACCTGCCTTCGTTGGCGCTTTATCAATCCATTTGCTTAAAAAGGGTTTTGCAAGTTGAATAAAAAGATTGGCCTTCACCCCAAACAAGAGTCCAATGAGTTCAATCAGCCACAATACCGCAATAAATAAAGGGAGTTGGACCAGAAAAGCTAGGATAACAAAGGCTATAATTCCTGACTGGTTCGCTCTAATATAAGGAAGAGGTACATCCTTCATAATTCATACTCCTTTTTCTCAAGGGCCAATTACAGTTAATTTTCTATGTAATGCCGCTGTTCAATTGCTTTGCAGACGATATTTGTTATTTCCTGCTCTCCATGATGTTCGAGCAGGATTTTTCGTCGCCATATGATCATTAGCATCGTTATAAAATGAATAGGTTCAAGAATGCTTCAACTACTTCTTGAGAGAAATCTTTTTCTTTCCCAGTGATGATTATTTCTATGGATTGACCCAAAGGAAGGCTGCGTCGATAAGGACGGTCGGAAATCAAAGCGTCAAACACATCGGCAACAGCGACGATTTGGGCATTGGGATGAATTTCATCCGCCTTGAGACCAAAGGGATACCCTGTCCCACCCAAACGTTCGTGATGTTGGATGATCGGCATCCGGATATTCTCAGATAAAGAGTAAGTCTCAAGGATCTTCATCCCATATTCAGGATGTTTTTTCATGAGGTTATATTCATCTTCATTCAGTGATGACGGTTTGTCCAAAATGCTCTTCGGAACAATTAACTTTCCAATATCATGGAGCAACGCGCCTAATGCAATTTCTTTTAAGCCCTTTCCATTGTACCCCATTTCTTGAGCCAACATTACGGTCAGCAAAGAAACATTTCGACAGTGGAGAAATGTACAGTTATCATAAGTACGCAAGCTATCAAAGTTAACGCCTGAAGTGATATATTCTTTGGTTTCAGAAATCACTTTACTGACCATCTCGATTGCCTTTTCCAACTTCTCACATCCGAAAAACCGCATATCTTGATTGAGATCCTGTAATCGCAAATCCACCCTCTGTTACCGCCTTCTCTTTCAACTTCTCTTTTATCGCTCTATTTCTTGACGATTCGACGTTATCCGGGGCATACCTCTCTAATGTCTAATCTTCATACATTTACCTATTTTATGCCACTTTTTTGCTATAATACACTATATCGCATGATATACTGATTTAAGCTCCCCCGTTTTGTTGGAGGGAATCTAAGTGTATTTCACAAAACGTCTCTTTACTATTCCTGAGCAAATTGCGGGTCAAATCAATGATTCCATTTTACGCGGCGAACTACAACTAGGTGATCAACTTCCGTCTGAAAATAAACTGGCTGAACTTTTTGGTGTAAGCCGTTCCACCGTTCGAGATGCACTTAATCTCCTGAGAACTGAACAAATCATTCAGACCCGGAAAGGAAAATTCGGCGGACATTTTATTTCCAAAAAAGCCTCTTCTCAAATGATTCAAAGTTTAAAAGATTATGCTTTATCTCGGCTCAACCTTTCCCATCTTTCCTTAGAAGACTTTTTTGAGATTCGCTCCTTAATCGAAGTTCCGATTGCTGGATTGGCATCGCTTCGCAGGTCAGAGGAAGATTTGGCTTCCTTACATACCCTTCTCTTACGTTTGAATGATTTGAGCCTATCTACCCCTTCCTCCTATCTTTTTCTTCAAACCGACATCGCCTTTCATCATATTTTGGCCCTAGCAAGCCAAAATCCATTCATCATGGAAACTGGCGCCAATTTCACGGGTTTACTTGAAATTCTTTCACTCCAGTTACTCCTTTCCTCAAGTCAACAGCTAGCAATTCTTGAACATCTACAGGTAATTTATGGTGCGATCAAAGACAAGAACCCTTCTCAAGCCGAGCAGGGAATGAGCGACTACCTACGGCTTCCATGAAATTATAACCTAAAAGTGCCCAATCTTCATCGTCCTTTCTGGCGTGGAGGTCGGGCATTTACGATAAAATCACTCAAGCATAGCCTCAATGAACGTTGTCCGTTCCTTAACTAAGTCATATTCCTTGGCTTTAACCTGATTCAGATCTTGACCAGCGAGTAAAACTCGTACAATCGGGCGCATGGGTAAGCTCTTATTTTGATCAACGACAATTCCGATCTCTCCAGTATTAAGCTTGACCGTACACCCGGTTGGATAAGCTGCGATATGTTTTAAAAACGTGACCACAAGATCATGGGAAAATAACTTGTCAGAGCATCCCATAAGAATTTCACAAGCTACATGCGGCAAAATCCGAGAATGACCAGGTCCGTCATTGACTAAATTATCATAGAAGTCGGCAATCCCTACAATCTGCGCTAACTGATGAATACCATCGCTCTCTAATTTTCGCGGGTATCCACTTCCATCCATCCGCTCATGATGTTGGAAAGCGATATGCGCGCTTAAAAGATTTAACTCGCGTTTCGAGCGCAAAATATCGAACCCCTCGCTGGTGTGTGTTTCATAAAGTCTAGCTTCCTTTGGCGTAAACACCTCACGCTTGCTTAAAAGCGTTTTCGGCAACTTCACAGTTCCAATATCATGAAACAAAGCGCCAATTGCTAAGGCCTCCAGGTTATTTTGATCGAGTCCTAAGGCTTTACCTAATACCGTAGCTAAAACACAAACACTCACAGAATGCGCAAAGACTTGATTATCATAACTCCGCATATCCGTCAAACTAATAAAAATCTCTTTCTGAAAAAGAATATCCTCGATAATATTATTAACAGAGTCTGTTACAAAAAACATTAACGGCAAACGACAGTTCGGTAAAAATAATTACACCTCTATCCATTTGTGCGGTAAAATAAGGTGACAAGCCAAATTAACGCACAAGGAAGAGGTGTAAAA
>Ga0255336_101437_pt1 | contig 17060 bp, 15 predicted proteins | sample MeOH1_35cm_T3_17_FD_189102 | JGI IMG/M metagenome (GOLD analysis project Ga0255336, IMG submission 189102) | Sandy soil microbial communities from University of British Columbia, Vancouver, Canada - MeOH1_35cm_T3_179 | ecosystem: Engineered > Artificial ecosystem > Sand microcosm > Unclassified ...
GTCACCCTGGTACCGGCAATGGCGGACACCGCACAACACGTGACGATGCTGCAACGCTCACCCACCTACATTTTTTCGGCGCCTGCCCGCGACAAGATCGCAAACAGGATGCGCAAATGGTTACCGTCAACGCTTGCGCATCGGCTTATCCGCAGCAAGAACGTGCTGCTGACGATGTACCTGTACAACCGCGCGCGACGCAAGCCGGAAGAAACGAAACAGTTGCTCATCAGGGCGGCAGGCAGGCAGCTAGGCCCGCAGTTCGACGTCGACAAACACATGACGCCCCGATACAACCCGTGGGACCAGCGCCTGTGTCTCGTGCCGAACGGAGACCTGTTCAAGGCAGTGCGAGCCGGCAAGGCGTCGATCGCCACCGACGAAATCGAAAGCTTCACCGATACCGGCGTGCGGCTGCGAAGCGGCCAGCATCTCGACGCGGACGTGGTGATTACCGCCACCGGATTGAAGCTCAAGATGCTGGGCGGATCGGTGATTTCAATTGATGGACGCCGGATATCGCTCGGAGAGGCGGTGTCGTATAAAGGCATGATGTATAGCGACGTGCCCAATCTCGCGTCGTCGTTCGGATATACCAACGCTTCCTGGACCCTGAAAGCCGAGTTGATCGCGCAGTATGTCTGCCGGCTCGTCAATCATATGAAGGCAAACGGTTATGACGTCTGCGTCCCGCGACTGAGGGAAGACGAGATGGGCTCGCTGCCCGCGGTCGACCTCACGTCGGGCTACATCCAGCGGGCGGCGAACATCCTCCCGAAACAAGGACTTCACAAGCCATGGAAGTATCACCAGAACTATCTGCTCGATCTTGCCTCGCTCAAGTTCGGAACCTTGAGCGACGGCGTCATGCAGTTCGAGCGACGCCCCGTGGCAACCGTCAGGCTCAAGCGCGAAGCGCAAGAGCACGCATAGAAACAAAGGTGAGTACGTGACAATCATTACCCTGTCCATCATCGCCGTATGCGTCATTGCGATCGTCGGGCTCGTCGTTTTTTCGCTGCACGTTGCCCGCCGTGTCGAGCAGGCGCTGCCCCCGCAAGGCCGGTTCATCGACATTGGTGCCGACCGTATTCACTACGTCGAATACGGCAATGGACCGCCCATTGTCTTCGTTCACGGGTTGGGCGGACAAATGCGCAACTTTGCGTATCTGCACATGCAGGATCTCGCGCGGTCTCATCGGGTGGTCCTCATCGACCGGCCAGGTTCGGGACATTCAACGCGGGGCGCGCGCTCGTCGGCCAGCATGTCGGCACAGGCACGAACCGTGGCGATGTTTATCGACGCGATGGGTCTGAACAAGCCGGTGCTGGTCGGACATTCGCTTGGCGGCGCCATCGCGCTCGCGGTCGGCCTGAATCATCCGCAAAGCGTCAGCCGGCTGGCGTTGATTGCGCCGCTCACTCACATGGCCGTTCCGAGCCGAGCCTTTAGCGTACTGCTGATCAGGTCCTCCCTGGTCCGGCGCATCGTATCGGTCACGCTGGCCACTCCCCTCGGTATCAAAGGCAGTCGTGCCGTCCTTGCGACCGTGTTCGGTCCCGATGCCGTCCCCAGGGATTTCGCAATAAAAGGGGGCGGCTTGCTCGGCTTGAGACCCCGCAGCTTCTATGCGGCGTCATCGGACATGATTGCGATCAAGGACGAACTCCCGGCAATGGAAAACCAGTATGCAACTCTTCGCCTGCCAGTCGACGTGCTCTACGGCCGCGAAGACAGAATTCTGGATTGGCGGCATCATGGCGAGGCGCTCAAGCGAAAGCTGGATCACACTACGTTGCGATTGGTGGATGGCGGACATATGTTGCCGGTAACAGCCCCTGCCTTGACGATGGAATGGCTCCAGGCAATTGCTGCCGAACCGCTTACGACGTCTTCCTTGTAGCCACGGTTCGGCGGCGGCGCATGTGCGTCGCTTCCTCCGTTCAACGCGCGGTCGAAGCAACATGATCGCTCCACCCACGTTGAGCTTCCGGATGAAGACATGAAACCCGAACGACTCACTCGCGAGCAAGCCCGTGAGCAGACGCGCCAGCGACTGCTCGATGCTGCGCAGATCATTTTCATACAGAAGGGGTTTGTCGCGGGGAGTGTGGAAGAAATCGCGGAGGCCGCGGGTTATACACGCGGCGCGTTCTATTCGAACTTCCGCAGCAAGCAGGAACTGCTCCTTGAACTTCTCAAGCGCGATCACAAAGCCATGCAGGAGGGGCTGCACGGCATCATGGAAGAAGGCGCGACACCCAAGGATATCGAAGACCGCGCGCTGCTCTTCTACAGCCATTTATACCGCGACAATAAGAACTTCCTGCTATGGGTCGAGGCGCAGTTGCTCGCGGCGCGCGATGCAAAGTTCCGCATTATCTTCGCCGCCTTCCTGCGTGACAAGCTTGAGCAGTTGACTGCGTACATTCGCGAGTGTTCGGTGCGCACCGGTGTGCCGTTGCCCGCCGAGACACTTGCGCTCGGGCTGATGGCGTTGTGCGACGGCGTGCGCTTCTTCTATACGATCAATCCACAGGACGTGACGGCGGAACTGGCGGAATCCGTGCTGGCTCACTTCTTCTCGCGGGTGGTGTTCGGGCGCGGCATGCAGGTCATTGAACGCGCCTCGCCAGTTCGTCTCGTGGGTCCGTGACGGACTGTCAGACGGGCGCAGTCTCGCGCCGCCGGCGTCTTGTTCACGTCATGCGTTTGAGCAGCCGCAACATCAGCTCGAAGGTCCTGCCGTAAGGGGGATAAAAAAGACGGGCGCCATTCAGGCGAGCCTGGTAGAAAACGGGCTTTTCTTTACTGAACGTGCGGAAGCCCCATTCGCCGTGATAAGCGCCAGTGCCGCTCGGGCCGATGCCACCGAAGGGCTGCTCTTCCTGCACCAGATGCCAGAGGCAGTCGTTGACCGTGACGCCACCGGAAATCGTTTCGCGCAACACCCGGTCGCGATTGACGACGCTGCGGCCGAACCAATACAAAGCAAGCGGTCTGTCGCCCTGGTTCACCATGGCAATCGCCTGGTCGAGCCCGTCGTATTCGACAATGGGCAGCAGCGGCCCAAAGACTTCCTCGCGCATCAGACGCGCGTTCGCGGCCGCACCGATCACCAACGTAGGCGGAAACTTGCGCGTGCGCTCGTCAAAGCGCTCGGCGGCCGGATTGATTTCAATAATGCGCGCACCGCCGTCCCGCGCTTCCTGCACCATCGCATTCAGACGCTCCCGATGCCTCGCGCTGATGATGGCCGTGTAGTCGGGGTTGGAAATCAGCGTGGGATACAGGCGCGTGACGGCCGCTTTGAGTCGGTCTGCGACGATGTCCGCCAGACCCGTTGGCACGAGAAGGTAATCCGGAGCAATGCAAGTCTGTCCCGCATTCAGGAACTTGCCATAGGCAATGCTCGCCACTGCGGCAGGGATGTCGCAGGAGGCATCGAGGATCGCCGGCGATTTCCCGCCGAGTTCCAGCGTCACCGGCGTAAGGTTCGCGGCAGCGGCCTGCGCGACCTGTCGACCGACCTGGGTCGATCCGGTGAAAAACAGGTGATCGAACGGCAGACGGACAAAAGCCTGGCCCACATCCACGCCACCGTTCACTACGCTCAGTTCATCCGATGCGAAGGAAGCGCGAACCAGGCGGTCCAGGAGCTCGGAGAAGTGGGGAGTCAGTTCCGACGGTTTGAGAAGAACCCGGTTGCCCGCGGCGAGGGCCGCAAGCGCTGGCCCCATCGATAGTTGAATCGCGTAGTTCCAAGGCGATACTATGCCGATCACGCCAAGCGGCTGCCGCAACAGACGGTTATAGCCGGGACGGAAGTGCAGGCCGGTCGCGATTCGCTGCGGACTCATCCAGTGCTTCAGACGCTCACGTGCGTGCCGGATTCCAGCACGCACGATAAACAATTCGGCTAGCCGCGTTTCGTGAGCGGATCGACCGCTGAAGTCGGTATCGATTGCACGCACGAAGTCGCTTTCATGATTCTCCGTCAACGCAAGCAACCGGTTCAACCGGTCGATACGAACTTGCGCAGGTGGATTCGACTCCGCCGCGAATGCCTGGCGTTGTGCCTCGAAGCGTTGTTCCAGGAAAGAAAGCGGGCTCACCTGCATGGTCTGTTTCCTGTGTCGGGATGACGCTAGCTTACCGGCTTCCGCATGATCTATCCGCGCCGGCGGGCTTCGCTAGCCCGTTGAGCGACCGCTTGCATGCCGGCCAGGGCGATCGTGGAATAGAGATCGGCGACTTCGTCCAGGGGTCTGAGGCCCATCTGCATGACGTCGACAGCGCCGGACAGGGCAGCGAGCAGCATCCGCGTCACGATCTCGGCGACCGCGGCGTCCAGGCCGGTCTCGGCGCAGATCATGGTCGACCAATCGGCGACCGCGACGTTCAGGATTTTGATCGCGTAGTGTTCCAGCGGCCCCTCGCCGTAAAGCAGGCGGCGCAGCAGCGGCCCCCGCTCGGCGATTGTCGCGAGCCACAACCGCGTATTGACCCGCAAGCGTTCTTCGAAGCTCGTGATCACGGGCAGCTCACCATGGACGCGTTGCCTCATGACAGCGAATTCACGTTCGACGAGCGCGCCTATGAGATCGTCGCGGTTCGTGAAATATCGATAGCCGAGCCGCTTGTCGACGTTGGAGCGAGCCGCGACGGATTCCATCGTCACCGCCGACACGCCGCTCTCGACGATGATCTCCGCCGCCATGTCGAGAAAGCGTTCACGCCGCTCTGCGCCGCTCAGGCGGCTGCGAGGCACGTGACCTGGATCGGGCGAGGTCGGGTTGGTTTTCACGTCGGTTGCCATGGTTGAGTTTTATAAAGCAGGACATTATTGGATCATGGAAGAATAAGAGTCTACGGCAGTCGTGGACCGCGCTTGGCATATGCTCCAATGCTGCGCGCCAAGTGCAGCCCGTTGCGCACAAGCAAACTTCAGGGCATTTGCAAGCGACGGGACATGCACCTCGCCAATACTCAGTAAAATCGATCCCGCACGGGCAAAGCCAACCTGCCTCCCATCCTGGATATCTCCTCGCTACTGTGACAACCACACTCGACCAACTGCGTGCCGGACTCGCCGGTACCCATCGACTGAAACTGGCCTGCGGCCTGACCGAATTTCCACGCGAGATTTTCGATCTGTCCGACACCCTGGAAATACTCGACCTGTCCGGCAATGCGCTTTCGTCCCTGCCCGACGATCTGCCGAGGCTCAACAAGCTGCGCACTATCTTCTGCTCGGACAACCAGTTCACCGAGTTGCCGGAAGTCCTTGGAAAGTGCCCGCAATTGAGCATGGTGGGTTTCAAGGCAAACCGCATACGCAAGGTGTCCGGCAGGTCGTTGCCGCCCAAGTTGCGTTGGCTGATCCTGACCGACAATCAAGTTGAAGCGCTGCCGTCCGAGATCGGCAATTGCACTCGGCTACAGAAGCTGATGCTCGCCGGCAACCAGTTACGCGCACTGCCGGCAGAACTAGCGAACTGCTCCCGCCTCGAATTGATAAGACTCGCAGCTAATCAGCTTACCGAATTACCGGTTTGGTTAGCCTCTTTACCCAGACTGTCGTGGCTGGCATACGCCGGCAATCCGTTCAGTGACAAGCTGGAAGCCAGGGCACTGACAAACACGCCCGTCACCGAAATTCAATGGCACGCGCTGGATCTGCAGCATCGATTGGGCGAAGGCGCCTCTGGCGTGATCCATCGTGCAGAACATCGGACACATCGAACGACAAGCGACGACTCCCGGCCCGTCGCGGTCAAATTGTTCAAGGGCGCGGTGACCAGCGATGGTTTGCCGCACTGCGAGATGGCCGCTTGCATCGCGGCCGGCGAGCATCCGAATCTGATTCCAGTGCTCGGCAAGGTGAAGGATCATCCAACGGGCGTCAATGGTCTGGTGATGGAACTCATCGATTCACAGCTCGGGAATCTGGCCGGCCCGCCCAGCATGGAGTCCTGTACGCGTGATATCTATGACGTCGATACCCGCTTCGACCTGACTTCCGCGTTGAGCGTTGCACATGGGATCGCATCGGCCGCCCGGCATTTGCACGAGCAGGGCATCATGCATGGCGACCTGTACGCGCACAACATTCTGCATTGCGGCCAGGGTCAGGCGCTGATGGGGGATTTCGGCGCCGCATCGTTCTATGCAGCCGATGACCAAACACTCGGCTCCGCACTCCAGCGCCTCGAAGTAAGAGCCTTTGGTTGCCTGCTTGAAGAATTAATCGAACGATGCAATGTGCAAGGGTCCGAGCAAAGCAGCATGGCGACGCTTGTGAGCCTGAAAAATAGCTGCCTGAGCGAACAAGCCGACGGCAGGCCCCTGTTCGGGGAGATCGTGGATACCTTGTCGGCGCTGCGAGGTTCACGGTGGGATGGGGAAACTTCGGCTTAGGTTTGGCCGCTTTAAAACGTATACTCGTCCTCCCGTTCCCGTACCGAGAGAGATCGTGCCAGTCATTACCTGCATTGAGGATTTGCGCGTGCTCGCGCAGCGGCGTGTGCCGCGCATGTTCTACGACTACGCCGACAGTGGCTCGTGGACCGAGAGTACCTACCGGGCCAATGAAAGCGACTTCCAGCGCATCAAGCTGCGCCAGCGCGTAGCGGTCAACATGGCTGGCCGCAGCACGCGCACGGAGATGGTGGGCCATGACATCGCCATGCCGGTAGCGCTTGCACCCACGGGATTGACCGGCATGCAACATGCCGACGGCGAGATCCTCGCGGCGCGCGCGGCGGAGAAGTTCGGCGTCCCGTTCACCTTGTCCACCATGAGCATCTGCTCGATCGAGGACGTGGCCGCGCACACCAGCAAACCGTTCTGGTTCCAGCTCTACATGATGCGCGACCGTGATTTCATCGTGCGGCTGATCGAGCGTGCCCGGGCAGCGAAGTGCAGCGCCCTGATGCTTACGCTCGACCTGCAGATCCTCGGTCAACGCCACAAGGACATCAAGAACGGGCTGTCGGCGCCGCCGAAACTGACGCTCCCGAACCTCATGAACCTCGCGACCAAACCACGCTGGTGCCGCGGCATGCTGGGCACGCAGCGACGCACTTTCGGCAACATCGTCGGTCATGCAAAGGGCGTGGGCGACCTGTCGTCCCTGAGCTCGTGGACCGCCGAGCAATTCGATCCGGCCTTAAGCTGGGCGGATGTCGAATGGGTCAAGAAGCTGTGGGGCGGCAAGCTCATCCTGAAGGGAATCATGGATCTGGAAGACGCGCGCCTTGCTGCCAACAGCGGCGCCGACGCGATGATCGTCTCCAACCATGGCGGCCGCCAACTCGACGGTGCACCATCGTCCATCTCGGCGCTTCCCGAGATTGCACGCGAGGTCGGGGATAGGATCGAAGTATGGGTGGATGGCGGTATCCGCAGCGGACAGGACGTGCTGAAGGCTGTCGCGCTCGGTGCGAAGGGGACGCTGATCGGCCGAAGTTTCCTGTACGGGCTAGGAGCGATGGGCGAGGCGGGTGTCGAGCGGTGCCTGCAGATCATCCACAAGGAACTCGATACCACGATGGCCTTTTGCGGGCACACCGATATCCGCCGCGTGACCGATCAGATCCTGTTGCCTGGGACTTTCTGAAAACGAGTGCGTTACCAGGTCGCGTCGGCATCCAGCGGATAAACCGGCCGCTGGACGTTCCTGAATTCGAACAAGCCGAAGTCGGAACTGGTCACGCCACGGCTATCGCATTCGACGAGGCCGTGTGCGATCGGCACGAATACCGGACGACAGTACATCCTCGACTTGAGGATGAGGAACGTCGCGCGACGCGGATCGATGCCGACACTCTCGAATACGCCAAGGTCCCAGGGCTCGTGCGTGCGCTCAGTCAATACGATCTTCGCCACGCCCACATCGAGCACCGCAGCGCGACCCATGTAGGCGCGCTGTCCCGTGTAGGTCGGCCCGCTGATCACATATTCGCCATCGGTCAACGCGCGTATCACGCCTGTCAGCCTGACCGGCGGGCGCGGTTTCGCGGCCCGCCCGCTGAGCTTGTTTCCAACCTCGAGCGTGACGGTCGCGCCCACGCCCGCTGCCAACAAAACAGTGACCGCCTCCGGATCGCATAGCGGCCCCGTCACGATTCCAGTCAGCCCTTGCCTGACTGCTTCCTCATATACGTCCATCGTGTCACACGTGCCACCCGACATGCAGTTGTCGCCATGATCGAGCAACAGCACGGGTTTATCTGCGCCACGGGCAAGCACGGCGCCCTCGTCCACTGAATCCGCGAGCGACGGACTACGATAGAAAAATCCCTCGCGATCGTCCCAGATCTGCCGCACGATACGCTCGGCCACCTGCGCGGCAGCTTCGCGATTACCATCGCCGACAACCACGACACTGATGCGTGGCGCCGGGATATCGGCGAGCGAAAATCCGGCCAGTATGGAGACGGCCAGCATACCCTCGCGTTCCGCGGCCTGCGCCGCTTCCACCGCGCGTTTCATCGCGCCGGCGACGCTCGCGCTGCGCAGCGTATGCGTAAGCAGCGGCGGTTGCGACCACGCGATCACCGGTCGCGCGCGGCCATCGATAAGGTCGAACAAAAGCCGTGCTGCATGGGCGCCGCATTCGTGCATATCGACATGCGGATAGGTCTTGAAGCTGACCATGATGTCCGCGTTGTCGATCATCTTCTGCGTGACGTTGCCGTGCAGATCGAGAGCAACGGTTATGGGTGCATTCGGCAACGCGGCTCGCACGCGTTCGAGCAGATCGCCCTCGCCGTCGTTCGAATTCTCGGCGACCATCGCTCCGTGCAGGTCGAGCATGACAGCGTCGCAACCGCGCGCGGCGTCGACGATCGCGTTGCAGATTGTGTCGTACGCCGCAGCCGCGACCGGACCACTCGGATTCGCCGATGCCGAGACCGGCGTGACAAGTTGCGCGCCGGTGCGTTCGGCTGCGTCGATGAAAGCGGACATCGCAGTCTGCATGCCCTTGTTCTCGTTGTACGCATCCGCGCCGAACGCGGGACCGTTGCGACCGAACGCGGCAAGCGGCGTTGCCACCGGCGAGAACGTATTGGTCTCATGATTCATGCGTGCAATAAGAATTTTCATGCGGCTTTCACTCGAAGGGTTCGGACCACGAGTCTATCGCTTCATCAACCATTTTCAACTCCCGGAAATATCGAAATCGAAGTAACGACGCTCGATCTTTCGATACGTTCCGTCCTTCACCATCGCGTCGATCGCGTGGTCAAGTTTCGTCCGCAACGGGGTATCGTCCTTCCGCACGCCGATACCCGCACCCTTGCCCAAGGTCTTCGCGTCGCTCACGGGATCGCCGACGAACGCGAACCCCTTGCCTTGTGGTGTCTTCAGAAACCCCTGGCTGCCCGCGATCACGTCGGTCAGGGTCACATCGATACGGCCCGAACGAAGATCCGTGTACACCTGCTCCTGATTGGCATACGACACCACCTCGATGCCTGCGCGCGCCCAGTTCGCTTTCGCGTAGGCCTCCTGAGTCGAGCCCTGCGCGACCCCGACGTTCTTGCCCTTCAACGACACCACCGTCGGCTTGATATCCGCCCCCTCCTTCCCGATGAGGCGGCTAGGCGTATTGAACAGCGGCACGGAAAACGCGATCTGTTCTTCGCGCTTCGGGGTGATCGACATCGCGGACAAGATGGCGTCGAACTTACGCCCTTGCAGCGCGGGAATGATGCCGTCGAAACCGGTTTCGACCCAGACGCATTTGACGTCGAGACGTTTGCAGATTTCATTGCCCAGGTCGATCTCGAAGCCCACGAGTTGCCCCGACGGCGCTTTGGATTCGAATGGCGCATAGGTCGGATCGACGCCAAAGCGAAGTTCGCTCGCGTCTTTCGCATGCACGCAGAACGCGGCGAGTAACAACGCCATACCAGCAAGTGCCTGTTTCATGGGTGCTCCAGTTTGACGGAATAGCCGCATCGTTGAATGCGTTGCCGGCTAAGGTTAATAAGACCGCTATTGAGGCGGGTTGCTCTGGCTGCTTAAGATGCCTGGAGAGCTGCAAGCCCGCGTTCAAAAATCTGCCGCGTGCGTAACTGGGTGAGTTCGCGCCAGTCCCGGTCCGCGGGGTAGAAATGTTCCGCCAGCGCCGCTTTGATCCGGCGTCCCGTTGCATCTTCAGGATCGCCGTACAGATGCAGCCAGTGATCGTCTCTCAGCGCGGAATGCCCCCGTGCGCTGTCGTAGGTTCCGCATTCGATCACCAGTTGCATCAGGTCGACGCCGGGCAGCGAATCCAGCAGCGCCTGCGACGTATAACCTGTTGCGGTCGCGGCAATTCCTGAATCGGTGGTAGCGGCAGGACCGGTCATGACCGTATAGAGCCATGGGCCGAAAATAGACCGTGACGTGCCGAGTGCGGGATAGGTTTCCTGCGCCACCGCCATCAACATGGCATGACCGAACGCGCCTGCCCCGGTATGCAGGTCGAAACACATCGCTGTATGCGCGCCTTCCATAAAACGCTTCGCAATAGCACGCAAGGTATGGTTGCTCCAGGTGGCGTGCTGACCGCCGAAGAAAATGCCATCGGCATGAGCGTACTGCCCCGCTTCGACAATGCTCATTACCGTCGCTAGCCCCAATCGCTCGATCTCTGTTGCCAGCCGTTCATCGGCATGTCGGCGTGAAGGGCCGTCAAGGTCGCGGCACAGATAGATCTCATGAAACGCCTCGTAATGCGCGTTGTCCGGCAGCGGTTTGTCGAACGTGAGGTAGTTCCGGTTGAGGTCGACGTTGTCCTCGTTCACACGACGCAACCAGGCGGTGCCCCACGGATTGATCAGGTGCACCATCACCACGCAAACATCGGCTGGCAGCACGCGTTTGTGCAACGAATGAAGCAACGCGATCTGCGACTCGGAGCCGTAATACCCTTCAATGCCATGCGTGCCGGACATGACAATGAACCGCTTGGGCGCGAGCGGATCGCCGATCAAGGCCACATCGGTGGCGAGTAATTCGCCGCGAGGACCGCGCATCGGATGCTGGAACTCCGTCAGTGCGGTGCCGGCAGCCCGCACGGTTTCAATGAAACGCTCGCGCTGAGCGGTAAAGTTGGGGGCTTCAGTGAAGTACCGTTCCATGTTCTCTTGTCCGATAATAAAGGTCGCTTGCCGCACGCCGCGCGGCCAACGGTATCAATCTGCGTTGCTAATCAAGCTGCGGGCCCGATCCGTATCGTGATCGCACTCGAAGGTCTCGCGCAGCACAGCAGCACTTCGCCATCGCGCGGTTCATCGAGCGGCGGCTCGAAGTACTCGACCGTGCCATCGATCAACTGGCTGGCGCAACATCCGCACAAGCCCGCGCGGCAACTGAAGGCGGGCTCGAAGCCGGCGCGTTCCGCAAACTCCAGCAACGAGTGACATGACGAGTCCCATTCCAGTGTCTTGCCTGATGGCGCAAAACAAACTGTGTGAATGGACTCTTTCATTGGCGCCGATGGCTTGGGCAAAGGCAGCGCATCGACATCGGCATCGTCCGAATCAAGCACCGAAGCAGGTCCGAAAAACTTATGCCGGATACGGTCTTTACGCACACCGAGGCTGCGCAGCAAACGCCAGTTTGCCTGCATGAAGGGCGTGGGACCACACAGGTAGACGTCGTAGTCATCGAGTGGCGGCAAGCGTTGCATTAGCTCGTGCGTAATGAGGCCGCGGCTGTCGAAGCGCTGCGTGGTGACGTCCATTGGTTCGGGCGTGCGATAACAGATATGCGTCAGCACACCCTCCCTGCTCGCCTGCAAACGCGCCACTTCGTCCCGAAACGCATGCACGCCGCCGTTTTCGCATGCGTGGATGAAATAGACCCGACGCTGCGACGTCGTGCAAAGACGATGCAACATGCTGAGCATCGGCGTGACGCCAACACCACCGCTTAACAACACGACCGGTCGATCGCCAGGTTCATCGAGTGTGAACGCGCCGGCCGGACCGGCAATATCAAGCGTATCGCCCACGTTAGTCACCGCGTGCAGATGACTCGATACACATCCGTCAGGCAGCTCGCCCCGATCCGGGGGCGCCAGTTGATGCTTCACCGAAATGCGCCAGCGTACGCGCTCGGCAGGATCGCCGGACAGGCTATAGTGCCGCATCCGGCCCTGTCCATCCGCGCCGGTGACACGCACCTGAACGAACTGTCCCGGCAGGAAAGCCGGCAGCAATGCCCCGTCCACCGCTTCAAGCACGAAAGATTTGATCGTGCTGCTTTCGCGCTGGACCGCTGCGACTCGCATCCGCTTGAACGCTCGCGGCTCTGTTCCGTCTTGCATGATCAACGGCCGTGAGCAGGCGCTGCGAGCTCGGGCGCCGGCGTCTCCGCCTCGATCAGCCGTTGCAGGCTGCGTCGAAAACGCAACGGTCCCGCATCGAGCGGCAAATCGAGATTGGGCGTTCGCCTGTTCGCCATTCCCGCGTGGACCGCCGTCAGAATCACGCGGTCCTCCTCGAATGCATGGCGAACGTCCTCGTTGAACTGATGCGACACGTTTTCATCGCGTTGATCGAAGTTGCGCATCTGAAACCAGAAGTAGCGCGTGTTCGATTCATCGATGGGCGTCATGAAGTTGTACGAGTTCATCAGGAAGACATGCTCGTGCAGCGGGCCTTCGTCGGTACCGGTACCCGCCGGTGTGAACACCGCCTTGATGATCGCATGCGATGGAAAGCGGACCTCGTAATGCTGCTTGCGGTCGCACCTTCCTGAGAACTTCACGAACCGGGCGTAGAAGGGTGCGACATCCACGTCACGCATCCAGCGCGACACGACCACGCCGTCGTCGGTGATGGTCGTTTTAAGCGGCTCGGATTCGCATGCCGCGTTGCCGAACGAAGACGGATGAACCCATGCAACATGCGACGGATCGAGCAGATTGTCCGTCACGTACAGATAGTTGCACGCGACCGTCATCGCATCGCCCTGATTGATACCCCACGCCGGATCGTCCCATTCCTGGACCACGAAAATATCCTCCGCATTCGCCTGCTGCGGCGAGCCCATCCAGATCCAGACCAGGCCATAACGCTCTTCAACGGGGTAGCTGCGAACACGCGCAGCCGGCGGGATTTTTGTCATGCCCGGTGCACGCACGCAGCTCCCCGCGCAATCGAAAGTCAGGCCGTGGTAGCCGCATTCGATCTGACCGTCTTGCAAGCGTCCCATCGACAACGGCAGCTTCCGGTGCGGGCACGCGTCCTCCAGCGCGACCACCGCGCCTCCCGGCTTGCGATATAAAACCACGGGCTCACCGAGCAGGGTCAGCGGATGCAAGCCATCGCCAATCTCGCTGCTCCATGCCGCCACATACCACGCGTTTCTTAAGAACATTAACCTCTCCGTTCCATTCAGCTGACCGCCATTGCGGCTGCTGAACCCGTCTAATCCCCTGGAACCCAGCTTAAGAACTCAAAATTGAAAAGAACAGAGGGCTAAATCTTCGGCATCGTTTAGAATTTCTAAAACGACTCAAGGTCCCCACCGCTAACCATGGACACACTCCCGCCACTGCGAGCGTTACAGGTATTCGACACCCTGGGCCGTTGCGGGGGCGTGGTCGAGACAGCACGGCGGCTCGGTGTCTCGCCGGGGGCCGTCAGCCAGCAGATCAAGATCCTGGAAGATTCATTGGGCATGCGGCTGCTTGCGAAAGAGGGCAAGCGCCTTCGCCTGACCGCGGCGGGCGCGCGGTATCACGAGACCTGTGCAGCCGCTTTTGAAAGCCTGCGCGTCGCAGGCGCCGAGATCGAACGTGTGAGGAACAGGCGCAGCCTGAGCATCAGCGCGTTGCCGTCGCTCCTGGCGAAGTGGCTCGCGCCGCGCATCTACGAGTGGCAAATCGCGCACCCGGAACTGGATGTGTATCTTGACGGCACGCATTCGGAGCCATCGCCCGATGGCCCTCAGATCGACTTCCGCATTACCTACGGCGAGCGCATCAGTCATACCGGCACCACGGTTGAACTGTTTCGCGACAGCGTCGTACCCGTATGTAGCCCTCGCTTGCCAAGCGCCCAGCGGCCACTCGTCAGACTGGACGACATTCTTGCTTATCCGCTGCTGTCGATAGATTGGTTACCGAAGTTTTCATCGCCGCCGTCCTGGCGCGAGTGGTTCGCGGCCAACGGCATTGATTGCCCTGACGACATGCGTGGCAATCGTCTTGTATTTTCGCTGTCGGGGCTTGCGATACAAGCAGCTATTGAAGGCCATGGGTTCGTGCTGGCACAGACATCGATGATCATCGACGACCTGACCGCAGGGCACCTCGTGCTGCCGTTTCCTGTCGGTGTTGCGCTGCCCTCGCCTTATTACCTGACTTGGCAAGCGAGCACCTTTGACCAGCCGCATTGCCGTGCATTTCATCGCTGGCTGCTCACACGCAGCCGCGAACAACAGGCGATCAACGACCGGATGCTCGGCGCGACATAAGTGGTGCGCCCGCGTGAAGAATCAGTCGTTGCTGTTGCCACTGGCGACTACTCTTCGCAATCGTCTTGCGAGATCGCGACCGCTGTCGGTCAGCCGGACAATCATCGTGCCGTTATCCCTGCGATCCACTTTCAGCAAGCGTCGGTGACGCAACGCCAGAACGTCTGAATCGAGCGCGCGAATAGCTGACTCCTGATCGCCGACACTCAGGAGAGCCGCAATCTCGTGATGACTCAGCATGAGCGCTCCCCGTCTGATTTATTTCGATGAAACAAACATGCGGCGTTGTAACGAAGATCTTCGTTGCCCGCTAAGTACCGCCCAGGAACTGGCCGAGGCAATACTTTCCAACCACTCGGCAATGACCGCGGACGGTAGGCTGTTTTTCAACAGTAATACCTGACTGAGCCGACACGTGAATCAGGTTTGGAGTAAACGGCCGGGTAGCTGGATTGAGAAAGGCGAATAGCAGAAGAACGACCAGCCCTATCAAGCGGCGCGCCAGGCTTACCCTGCGGCGAAGCTGATTTTGGTTCATCGGCGATCCTTCGTCGGCTACTGCATTCGACTGATTGCACGCTTCAAGGGGCTGGCCAGACTCGCGATGAAACACGCAAGCCCGCCAGTACCGAAGACATCGACCGCGGCATCGCGTTGACTTGCGAAGCCACCCCCGCACTTTCCTGCTAGTGAAACCAGATCATCTGCACGACTTTCACTACAACCAGCCCAACCGCCACGATCAGATAACCACGCAGCACACCCATCCAGATCCGCTTTGTCAGGGTGAGGTTCGGCGGCAGCAGCTCGTGCAACGGCGGCATGCGCCACGTGTCTCGTGATTGTTTCAAGTGGCGCTGCCCAGCCCATTGTTCCGTGCCGTCCGCCGCTTCGTGGCGAAGTGAGCGAAGCACCACCGTGGCCAGATATCCCACCGCGGCCAGCGCCGTTCCACCGCCCAACACTTCAAGAATGGTCTCGCCGCTGATGTCCGGGTACACGACAGATGCGGTCAGGATAATCGACAACATCACCAGAAGCCAGATCACAGCACCCGTGAAAACGTTGAGCTTTTTCGAGTTGGCCCAGGGTCCCAGCACTGCCTTGTCGTTGCACAATAGCAGCAGGAACACGGTTGCGCTTGGCAACAAAACGCCCGCGAGTGTTTGCACGGCTTCCGTCAAGAGTCCAAGCGGGCTTCCGGGAATGAGCACTAGTGCAGCGGCCGCCGCGACAATGCCGAAATAGACCAGATAGAAACCTTTAGCGTCCGACACACCACGGTGCAGCGAGTGGCGGATCTTGAATACATCGCCAATGGCATAGGCCGTCGAAAGCGACACCGCCGCCGCACCAATAATGCATGCGTCGAGCAAGGCAACGGCGAACAGCGTGGCGCTCGTACGACCCGCGTATTTGCTCAAGCCTGCAATCACCCCGCCAGCGTCCGTGAAGTTGCCAAACTCCGGCTTGCCTGCGTACAGCGCCGCGCAGAAGGACATCATCGCGACACCGCCGATCATCACGAAGATGATACCGATCCATAAATCGGCTTTCTCGTATTTCATGAAACGCGGCGTAATGCGCTTGTCGACTATATAGCTTTGCTGGAAAAACAATTGCCACGGCGCGACGGTGGTGCCGACAATGCCGATCACAAGCAACATCACGTCGCTCAGTTTCGAATGCGCCGGCCAGCTCGGCACGAAGAAGTTGCTTGCCATCTGCGACACGGGCGGGTGGATCGACACCAGCACAGGGACGAGCAGCAGACTCAAAAGACACAGGACAATCGCGAAGCGCTCGAAGCGTCTGAAGCTCCCTGTACTAACCGCCGCCATGGTCAGGGCCGCGGCAATGCACACGCCCAGAACCTTGGAAATGCCAAAGAAATCGAGGACGAACGTGATGCCGATAAACTCGGTAACGATGGTAAGCGCGTTGAGAATAAACAGATCGATAACGCTAAAGGCACCCCAGAACTTTCCAAACCGTTCGAAGATCAGGCGGGCGTGACCGACTCCGGTCACGGCGCCCAAACGCAGCACCATTTCCTGGTTGACGAACAGAACCGGGACCAGGAGCAGAAGCGTCCAGAGCAGCGTTGTTCCATAGTTCTGACCTGCTTGCGTATAGGTGCCGAACGCGCCGGCGTCGTTGTCGCCAACCATCACGATCAGGCCGGGGCCAAGAATGGCCAGGAGCGTTCGAAAGCGGGCCCACCAATTGGTGCGTGCGGCCGTGTCATGCTGAGCGATCGTGCCGAGCGCGCCCTTGATGTCGCCGACATGGACGTCATCGAGCACAGCACTGCGTGGTGGTAGGACTTGGGAGGGCGTGGACATTTTTGTTTTTCCAGAAAGCGGGGTTGGCCGATAGGGGATGTGCCGTGCTTATCCCGCATACGAACGACGTGCGTCATCCCAAGATGTAATCCGGGTGACCCGGCGGCGTATGCGGGAACTATGTGGGAACGTTAATCAGGCTTGAAACACGAATTTCCGGAATGCGCGCCAAGCGCTAGCGCAGCGATGCTGGCTGGTGGATTCCAGCGACAACATGGCGTCGTAGTGAAG
>Ga0255336_101438_pt1 | contig 17056 bp, 23 predicted proteins | sample MeOH1_35cm_T3_17_FD_189102 | JGI IMG/M metagenome (GOLD analysis project Ga0255336, IMG submission 189102) | Sandy soil microbial communities from University of British Columbia, Vancouver, Canada - MeOH1_35cm_T3_179 | ecosystem: Engineered > Artificial ecosystem > Sand microcosm > Unclassified ...
GGCCAAGCGCCTTGCCCATTTCCAGTTTTGCAAAACCCACATTCACGCGATCGAGATAGGCGATCACATAGCAGAGCACGAGAAATGGCATGATGCGCCAGAAGACCTTGCGATAGGCGCCGGTCTCGATGCTGATATCGCGATATGGAACCGTTCCGGCCGCATCTGCCTGCAGAGCCATCCTGTCCTCCCCGGCTATCGATGTCCGATGCGTCGAACGACGCCTCGCGTGAAATGCATCCATGACCGCTGCTCGTACCGCGGCAGCGCTTGTCTTCATACTTACGCCAGGTTGGCAGCGCTGCCAACAGGAAAATGGCAGCGCTGCCAAAAAAACTTGCGGCTGTCATCGGCTTGTGAAACAAGAAAAGAATGCATGTGGGAAAACGACAGTGGGCGAACGGAATAGCAGCCAGGCAGATAAGGACGCAAAACTGACGGGCGGGATTACGCTCGTGGACGTTGCTGCCCTGGCGGGTGTTGGCGAAAGCACCGTTTCCCGCGTCTTGCGCAATCATGGCTCTTTCTCGCAGGCGACCCGCGACCGGGTCATGGCCGCTGTCACACAGCTCGGCTATGTGCCGAACAGGATCGCCGGCACGCTTGCTTCGGCCGGCTCGCGGCTCGTTGCCATTATCGTTCCATCGCTCTCGAACATCGTTTTTGCCGACGTGCTGAGCGGCGCCGGGACCGGATTGGAAAGCGAGGGTTATCAAGCCGTCTTCGGCGTCACCGATTATGACCCCGCCCGCGAAGAGGTGCTGATCGCCTCGATGCTGGCCTGGCGTCCTTCCGCCATCATGGTAGCCGGCCTCGAACATACGGACATGGCCGAGAAAATGTTACGGGCCAGCAATGTCCGCATTGCCGAGTTGCTCGACATTGACGGACAGGGGATCGACATCGTCGTCGGCTTCTCGAATCTCGAAGCCGGCCGCGTCAGCGCCCGTCATCTGCTGTCACGCGGCTATCGCCGGATCGGCTATGTCGGTCATGACCTTGAGCGCGACAAGCGCGCCGGAAAGCGGCTGGCGGGTTTTTGTCAGGCCTTGATCGATGCCGGCATCACATTGGCGGATCAGGAAATGACATCGGCGCCTTCCTCCGTCGAGATCGGCCGGATGGGGCTCGAGAAATTGCTTGAACGCTCGCCCGATCTCGACGCCGTCTATTTTTCCAATGACGACATGGCTATCGGCGGCTACTTCCACTGCCTGTCGCGGGGCATCGCCATCCCCACCGATTTGGCAATCTTCGGCTATAATGGTTTGAACATCGGCACCATGGCACCGCGGCCGCTTTCCACCATCCGGACACCGCGCGTCGCCATCGGCAAAACAGCGGCCTCCCTGGTCACGTCGGATACGCCATCCCAGGTGGTCGATCTCGGTTTTGAACTGATTGCCGGCGCCACCGCCTGATCCAACAAATGCCACGACTACTGGAGACATGAATATGTCGGAAACGAAACAACGCGAGGAAATCTGCCGGTTCGGGCGATCGCTGTTCGAGCGGGGCCTGACGCCTGGTTCGTCGGGCAATATCTCGATCCGCCTCGATGACGGCGGCTGGCTGGTGACGCCGACCAATGCCTCGCTCGGTTTCCTCGATCCGGCGCGGATATCCCGGCTGGACAAGGATGGCCGCCTTCTATCCGGCGACAAGCCGACCAAGGAGATTCCCCTTCACACCGCGCTCTATGATACGCGCAGCAGCGCACGCGCCATCGTGCATCTGCACTCGACGCATTCCGTTGCCGTCACCATGCTGCCGGAAATCGATCCGCAGGCGGCCTTGCCGCCGATGACGCCCTATTACCTGATGCGCTGCGGGATCACGGCGCTCGTGCCCTATTACCGTCCCGGCGATCCCGCGGTCGCAGAAGCCATTCGCGGCCTCGCCGGTCGTTATTCCTCCGTGCTGCTCGCCAATCACGGCCCCGTCGTGACGGGCGACACCCTTGAGACCGCCGTCTTCGCCACCGAGGAACTGGAAGAAACCGCCAAGCTCTATCTCCTGCTGCGCGGGCTCAATCCGCGTTATCTTTCGCCCGAGCAGGTCAACGATCTCGTCGCCACATTCGGTCTCACGTTACCTGACCATGATCACGTGCATGGTTCTTGAGTTTACGACATAGGCAATGAAAGGCTGACAGTTTCCCCGCCGGGAGCCGTTCCTCGCCTGTTCTTCAAAAGGGGTTCCATTGGTAGCAGCGGAGGGATTTGAACCCCCGACCAAGGGATTATGATTGCCTTGGTAAGCCTCATTGCATCAGCCACTTAAGCGAATTGTCTGCCAAGAATGTGACGCTTGCAATCAGGCCGCCATGGCACTTTGCAGAACGAAGCTGAGGAATCCCAGTGCCGCGGCGACGGCAGTTGCATTGGCCGCTCTGGCGTTCATCCTATTTGAGATCCTCGTCTGTTCCACTAACGCCGCAAGATCAGCATGGGTCGCCCCCAAATCCACGCCCTGAACTTTGAAAAAGCCTGGTGGCGGACCCTTACTGCGATCGGGCACCACCTCAACAAGGGCAGCCTTCCTCCAAAGATAGGCTGAATACCCTGCAGCCACGGCCGCAGCCGCCGTCGTGCCCCAAATAAGCCATCCGCATATCTCCGCCAATTCCACGAAACTCCCTCCTAGACCACTTCCGCGCAACCGATAGCAGAAAATGTCAAAGCTTGCACCGGCGCCCTAGCCATGCGACGTCGAATGCGAATGACATTCTCGGGCGGTGCACTAGACTTAAAGTCATGCCGAAAGCGCAGGGGATGGTGCCATGACAGATCTGCGGGTGATTGAGGGCGGCGGCGGTGACGGAAACATCGAGACCGTGCACGATCGCATCGCCGCAGCGAATTTCCACAGCTTTTCGCGTGAATTCCTCAGGCTTCTTGCCGGCGGCGGTGACGCCCATGCGGTAGGCATGAGCATGGTGCAATTCATCGACCATTGTGCTGACCACGAGGTGAGATTCGTCGATGTTATAGATGCTGCCGTTGCAGATATGCGGCGTCAAATATGCGACATGTCCGGCAAGGAACCGCACGTAGTAGAAGAAATGATGGCCCTCGAGCCGGCTCTACGGCTAATCACGGAGTATTTGGCAGACGACAACGCTGCCGCGGCTCGTCGGTCAAAGAGGTCGCGTGAATTTCGTGAGCGGATCGACCAAACGATTCTCTCCTCTGAAAGGCGATCGCGAGAGGCTGGCTGGAGCCATCTGGAGAACCTCTCCAAACGATTGGGAAAATGGAAGCCCCCGAAGAAGTAGCCTGCTGCGGCAGCAGGCATTCTATTGCGCAGCCTTCCGGGCCATTTATTGGAATTTCACTTAGATATCAGGTTCCTGTTCCGACTCTGGTAAGCCCAAAACAGGAACTTTCGGGAAGCGATCGCAGGTCATATGGTGGATTCGCGGCACAAATCTGCCTCAGCCTCCGACCGGCGTTCTCGTTTAGTTACCTGTCCTGAATTGTGGCCAGTCTCCCCGCTGATGGCTCACGAGTACACCAAACCTCGCCCCGTTGACTCGGCCACAAAACGTTGCGACCGCACTGCACGGGCGAGCAATATCGCCAAGGCCGCCCGCCAGCAGAAAATCTCGATCGTGATAGGCGACCTGCAGCGCGATCGATCTGCCATCTGCCGATTGACTTCATCGAAAGGCTTGAGAGCAGCGGCCTGTTGTCGATGCGATCACTCATCGGCAACGCAATATTGAGGATGGCTTTGCAGCCTTTGGTGATCGAGAGCTCGTCGGCGTCCTACGTGATCTTGCGCTTCTGCATCGCGACCCGGTAGGTAGTGGCTCGACTGCGGCTCATGCTGCCATCCTCATGGCCGGCCAGCAGCCCGCTTTGGTGATCCGGTACCGGTGTTTAAGCTTGGCGACATAGGGCTAGATGCAGCAGAAGACGCCTGCGATCTCCTTGTCCGACTTCCCCTCGGCCAGCAGGCGCTCGCGGCCCTCGCGGGTGAAGTCGTAAAGCCCCGGACGCATCAAAGCACCGCCTGATGTTGGACCCGCTTGACACGGTTTGCCGCCAGGCCGAGGCTTTGCAGCAACGCGGGGAGCGCTTGGGGGATCACATGAGCAGGGCCATTGTTGCTATTGCGGTCATGGGTATTGGGCTGGGAGCTATCCCGGCGGCCGCCATTGATGGAAACGGACTTTACGAAATGTGCCGGACTGGCAGCCAAAGTTCCGTATGTCGAGCCTACGTTATGGGTGCGATTGATCAGATCGCTCACTATGCCGGTACCGCTCAAGGGATTCGTGAGCTTCTGAGAAAAAATCACGCCACCATTCCCGAAATTGATCAGCATTTCATCGACGGCCTGACGTGCTTGCCCTCCATTCCCGACAATGCCACCATTTCCCAGGTCGCTGACGTCGTCGCCAAGTATCTTCGCGATAATCCGGAGCAAAGATCCGAAACGGCCGCTAACCTCGTCTTCGGATCGCTCGAGACAGCCTTTCCATGCAGATCGGAATAGCACATCTCGCATCAAGCCGCTCTCCAGTGATTCTATAGAAGGATTGACGCTAGAGGCACATCGGCGGAGCCTTATGGTAGGCTGCGTTGGGGGTGACTATGCTTGACTTGCTCTGCCCGAAAGGGGTGCCGCAGTGGTATCAGGTTGTCAGAGATCTCACTCCGCTGATCGCGGCGATCATCGCGCTTTTCGCTGCAGGCGTTGCCTACCGAGGGGTATTGGTTAAAATCAGAGCGGATCGAGCGGATCGCGCCCGCGATCGTATTGCAAACGGCTTGGCCCTCATCCACGAAATCAACTTCCACGCCTACCCACTGGCGGGAATGGTGGAGCACATTTTTAAATGGCAAAGTGAGACGGGTCTGTTTGACCATTTCAGAGCCCTGGGCTTCCTCGGATATGATGATGTCGTGACCGCTGTCAAGCGAACCTGCGACGAAGGATGGCAAAGACTTTCTGACGTCGATCAGTATCGAAGAGCAGATCTGGCCAAGAGACTCGGAAGACTCGAAAACCTCCTCATCGATTTGGCAAGGCTGAGCGCGTTTATGATGCAGGGAACAAAATTCGACGATGAATCGAAACTTTCCACCCTCTATCTCATTGCTGCCAAAATGAACACGACATTGCGGGCCATAGACCAGAAGCTCGCTTTCGATCCCCGCCTGATCTCCTTTCCGAATATCTTTGAGAGCGTAATGGCTGAGCTCGGCAGAGAAGACATGGCCGATCTCTTCCCGCCGACCACGCAATAGATCATCTAGGGCGCAACCTTGCTGCTCTGAGCGCTTGACATCGACTAACATCGGGACAACGCTCGGTACTGGGGAAACAAGTGATCGGGGGATCACATGAAGAACGCTATTCTCGTTGCCGTTGCCATCGGCATGGTGGCGCACGTCGCGCCCGCCTGGGCGATCGATGGCAACAACCTCTATGAAATTTGCCGTGAGGGCTCGGCCAATACCAACTGTCTGATGTATGTCACCGGCGCGCTCGATGAGATGGTCGATCGTAGAGCGTCCACGATGGCCGTTCTCGAGACGCTTCAGGAAAGGGGAGTGAACGTGCCGGCCGGAATCCAATCGTACCTGATCGAAAAAGGGTGCAAACCCTCGTTCCCGCCAAACAACACGAACGGCCAGAATACCGACATCGTTGCGAAGTACCTTCGGGAGCACCCAGAATTTCGGTCTAAGGGAGGCGCGGAGCTCGCAGAGATAGCCATCATTGAGGCCTTCCCGTGCGGTTCGCAGTAGAAGGATTGCTGTCACGCCGGCCCGCGCCCTCACAATCGAACAGCACCATCCGAAGGCCCGTAAATGATCATTCATCTGCCAGAGATTCGATCAACCTGGGCAAAGATAATTCTGCTGCTTGCCGCAGTAACGATCGGGGCATTCACTTGCCTGGCGGTACCGTACATGTGGGTGCGCTGGTCGAGAACTGGATTTCCGTTCACCTTTGACGGCGTGCTGCAAGCAATCGCGACATTTGGAGGAGCGCTGCTTGGATTTGCAATAGTTGCCTGGCAGGCGCGAGTGAACCACAACCAATCCCTTGCGCTCTTCAACCTGGAATACCGGCTCAAGGTTCGAGAACATTTCGCTCCGGTAATGCGGGCGCTGGCAGAAGTTGCCGACCGGCTGAAGATTGGCGCACGCGAGCTCGCCGAACTCAGACAATCAGGAGGCTCTGCGGACGAATCGAACTTCAATCGCAACATCTCGACCGTCCTTTCGAAGTGCGAGCCGCGACAGACGGAACGCGAGGCGTGTGCAAACGCAAGAGATCAATTGTTCGCTGCTATCGACAGTCAAAGTGCCGACGAAATCGAGTCGATACTCAATTTCAGTTCCAACCAGCTGAACAATTTCATTGGTAAAGACGAAAAAGTGAGAGCGTTCGAGAAAATAAAGCGAGACAACCCGCAACCAAGTGAGTTCGGATCGATTGGGTACGACGCAGAATCTGTCCGCCGGAGGGACATATTCTACAAAGCGCTGAACGAGCAACAAATGGCTAAATGCGACGCAGCAATAAAGCATATCAATCGAATAACGACAAAAACGGAGCGATGCTTGAGCCTTCTCAATTCCACTTTTCCCGCGCTGGGACAGGCACCGAAGCTGTGACCCCTCCAAGGAACTCATCACGCAGCCCCTCCGAACTTGCCAACTTCGTCGCCCCAGCAGTCCAGGCCGAGCCGCGTATTGCAGGCGAAGAGCTCGCAATACGGCCCCTGAAATAGCGCCTCGATCATTTTGTAAGCTTCTTCGGGCTTGCGGCTGCAATTGAGCACTTCGAGATCGGCCGCTGAGGTTGACAAATCAGCCGAATTGCCTGGGTCGCCATGTCAATTTCTCACGCCGGATTCGCTCAAAAAAAAGCCCCGCCCTTTCGGACGGGGTCAAGCATTTCCGATCAGTTTGCGTTTTGGCGCAAATCAGGAGGCGTGGCTAAGCGTCTTCACCCCGCATCGCTGCAAGCCTTCAATCCCTGCCGCTCGCGGTGGTAATCGCCAAGCGCCTGAAGAGCATGGGGATAAAGCCCCGCTTTTTCCATCGCCCGGATCTCACCACCCAAGGCGGTTTGGAATTCTGGGCTATAGGTGACCGTCGGCACGCAGGAACGCACGACAGGCTGGGGCGGCGGCGTGTCAGCGCAGCCGGCAAGTAGCAATGATGCAACGAGGATGATCCGCTTCATCAGAATTTCCCCTCATCTGCGGCCTTCGCGACGCCTTCGGCATCTGTCGGCGCGTCGACGGTTGCCTTGGCGACCGCGTTCGACGTGGTCAGTGACGCCTGCAGATCTGCCGCCTTCTGTTCGGTCTGGCCGTCCTGGCGCAGCTGATCATCCTGCCTCTTGCGCATCCATTGGCTGGCGAAGGCGATGCCCTTGCTGATCGCGCCGAAGACAGCCGAGACAGCGGACGCGATGCCGCCGGTTACATCAAGCACCGACATGTCAGTCACCTCTCCAATATGGGCGGCCCAAGGGCTTGGGCCCCGGGCCGCCCTAGTCCATCAATCCCCAGAGGTCAGCGCTGCCTCTGCCTCGGTGAAGGCCGCCTGGCGCTCAGCTTGCAGCTTCTGCAGCGTCTCCAGGGAAATGCTGCCTTCGGTCTTGATGGTGTTGATGATGGCGATCACATCCGGGGCGACCTTGATCAGGCCCGTGAGCGCGGCGACGATATCGTCGACGGTGTTTTGCGTGGACATGGGTTAGCTCCCTTGTGGCGTTTGAGCCGTGACGTTACTAATGACGGCGTTGGCGTTGTCGACCTCCTCCTGCGCCTGGGCATAGAGGCCCGCGGCGGCATAGCTCTCGGCGGCATCCAGCGCCAACCCGGCACCCTTCAAGGCGGTATTCAGCGCCTTTGCGGTGTCGCTATCCTTGAGGATCAGGCCCTTCTGCGCGGCGGTGGTGATGCCTTTCGCTGCGATCGTGGCCAGAGACTCTGTGGACGCAATGGCCTTGCTGACGGTTTCCCGCGTCGTGGCCGGAACCGTCGAGCCGGAGGTGGTTGTGGCCGTGAGAAGCGAACAGCCGCCGACCGGTGCGGCCAGCAGGCAGACCAGCGCGAGGCTGGCAATGTGACGTTTCATGTCCGTCTATCCTTTTCGGGTTGCAATCTGGGTGATGAGGTTGCCGGTCCACACGACAACGCCCTTCGTGTTGACGCAGAGCCGGACCCACAGATGGGCGACGATGGCGAGCGCCGACGTGCCGAGGAACGCCATGCCGGCGATGGCTTCAGGTGCGGGTGTCGGCAGCCGCGGCCATTCCTGGGCGACCTGAAAGCCGTAGGAGATGACGGGGATCAGCGAGAGCGTCGCGGCTGACGCGCCAGCGACGCCCACCGTGGCGCCCGACACGGCGCTCATCCGATTGGGTGAGAGCGTCGCCCGCTCGACCGTGACCGGCTGCTGCAGGGTCTGGGTTGCGGGTGCGGGCGTGGGTGTTGGATCGGCGGCCGAGCCGGCCGTCGTCGGGGTGTCAGCCATCAAGGCCTCCTACGGGTCAGGAATTGAAATGGAATAAAAATGGCAGTTACGGAACGTCCCGGTAGAATTCGTGCCGGCCGATCACGCAAAATGGCAGCAGCCCAATCCCCCAGGCCGGGCGCAATCCGACGGTGCAATAGTGCGTCGCCATCGGGACCGGGTCCGGGATCTGTCCGCTCAGCACGTCAGAGACGACATCGCAGCAAGCCTCGAATGACGGATCGTCGGCAGTCACCGCCAGCATCTTGCTGCGGTTCGGATCGTTCTTGTTCCAGCTCGAGAACTGGAACGGCACAAGGCAGGCATCGGCGACGGAGCCGTCACCAAACAGCGGATGCGGCTTCTTGCGCCTGGCGACATAGAGGGCTGCCAGCGTGGCGCGGTGCAGGATCACCCAGGTGACGCCGGCTTGCCCCTCGCGGGATTCGCCCCTCGCCTCACCCCAGACGGTGCGCTTGAGGATGTCGATATCGCGGGCGGTCGGCGTCATTTCTTTGCCCCGCCGACCATGCTGTGAATATCATTGACCCGGTCCGACAGGTTATCGACCCTGCGCTCCAGCACCTCGAGCCGCGGTTCTGGCTTTCCAGCGCCTGATTGATGCCCTTGTCGATCGTCGTTTGCAGGACCGTCACGGCATTGTTGAGCGGGTTAAATTGCCGCTCCCTGAAGTCGTCAAGGGTGCCGCTGAGCTTGCTGATAGATTCTCTGATCTCATTCGTCTGGGCGCGGCTCTGCCACTCCCAATTTGCGATCAGACCCGAGATCAAGATCACCGCCACCCGGTAGCTGAGCTTGAACCACGTGTTTTCGGCCGTCTCTTTGATGTTCACGCCATCGCTCACTTTCTACCCCCGATGATGCCCGCTCGTGACAGGCGAAAGCGTTTAGACCGGCCAGACCAGTGCGGGCAGGCTTGCGACGAATTGCTCGACCGTGGGCTGCGGCATCTGACCGGCCTGGACTGCGGCGAGATCGGTGTAGCACTTCCGCCATACCAGAGATCGCCACGCCTTGCAGGCTGTGCCCTCAGCGTTGAAGATCGGGTCCGGATCTCCGGCGTAGGAAGCGGCCGTCGCGATATTGTCGTAGTTGCGCTGCTGCACCGTCTCGTCGAGCAGCACCTGAACGGCCATGACATAGTCGCGCTCGATTGGCGCATAGGTCCACGCTTCGTTCAGCCACACGTGCTGAGATGACGGCCGCTGCGGCACCTCAGTATCGCCGGGTTGGGCATCACCCTCATGATAGATGCCATTTGCACCGATGAAATATCCCATGGTCACCATCTCCTTGTGCTGTCATGCGGTATGCCCAGTTGGCGGCGGTAGGAATGAGAACCGTGCCGGTACCGGAGTTGATGAAGTTGAAGGCCGCGTTGGCGCCCGATGTGAACCAGCAGCGCGTCCTGGCGTAATTGAGAGGTAGCGGCGCGCTTTGTCCGGATGCCGGGCTGATCAGCGCGTTGGCCGTTATTTCACCAGGCGAAAATCCGCCCTCGGCATTGATGTTTCTGAATTCCGCGGTCAGCTCAAGATCCGCGACGCCGATATTGTGATTGAAGATCGTCTGCGTCGCAGCACCCGGTAGCGTGTTGGTGAACGGCGCCATGTATCGCGCCATCAGCGCATAGGCGATGGTGCTGGTCACGGCCGATCCACTGGTTACGGCCTCGCCGACAAACACCCGGTAGGCTTGCGCGGCGGTCGAGCCGTTGCCGACCTGACCGCTCATTTGTTGAACATTGAACGTGAATTGCCCGTTCGTTGTCGAGAACGCGCCGCCCTGCTGGTAGGCGGGCTGCAGCGTCGTTGATCCAGTCGTCAGTGTGCCGTTCGCGGCGATATCGACATAGAGATAGTTGGTGGTGCTGGCGGCCAGACTTGACCAAGTGAGGTTGCTGGTTGTCTGACCGACGCGGTCGACCTGACCCGACGAGCCGAAACCATTGGCCGCCGTCACGACCAGCGGGGCCGAGCCGGTGATGTTTTGGCTGGTCAGCGAGAGCGCACCAGCGGTCGAAGGCAGGAAGGTCGGCACGCCGTTGCTATCAACGGGGCTTGCAAGGGCGGTCTGCCGGACCGGCACCCATGGATTGGTCAGCACGGCCGCGGCGGTCGGCGAGACCATCTGGAAACCGGTGCCGTCATAGACGACCGCGACCACCTGACCGGAGACGATGTCCGATGCCACCAGGGCCGACACGCCATTCTTGGTCAGGTTTTTGGCGCCCAGCGAATTGATGTTGAGCGTCGCCGAGCCGGTGATCGTGAAGTTGGCGATGAAGGTATAGACCTGACCGGAGACCAATGCTGTCGGTGCTGGTGACAGCGTCAGGACGAACGCATTCGAGGAACCGGTCGAGGCGATGGCACCAGCCTTTACGCCATTGCTGATCGGGGTCCATTGACTTCCAGAGAAGCTGCCGACCGGCATCCAGACGGTGCCGTTGTAGATCTTCAGGATGTTGGTCGTCGTATCGGCCCAGAGCTGGTAGGTGGTCGGCGTGCCTGGCGCCGAGGCACCGCTGAAGTTGCTAACGGACGTTGCGAAAGCATTGTTGATGCACTGGACCAGCGCCAGGCCTGAAAGCGTGCCGGTGGTTGGGCAGGATGTGGCGTTCTGTGCCGCTTGGGCCGGCGGTACGCCCGCGAAGGCAGCCAGCAGCAACGCCAGACCAAGGGTCCAGCGGGCAATGATGCGTTTCATCATCTCAATATCCTTGTGAGGTGTAGATAAAGTCCCTGACTACCGGCACGCCGCCGTTCGTGATGACGTGATCGAAGCTAGCGAGCGTCATGTTGGTGATCGAGGCGGTATCGCCTTCTTCGGCGCCCAGGATGGTGATCTGCGGCACCGGGGCCGTATTTCCATTGATGCCACCGTTGAAGGGCGTCGGTGTTTCGAGATCACTGCCCTTGTAGAAGAAGGTCTGCACGCCGCCGGCATCGCTGGTGATCGTGCCGGTCTCAATGCGGTCTGGCACATCGACCAGGTAGGTCCAGCTATCCATGATGGCGGTGACGTCGTCGCGGAAGCTTGCTAGCACCATCTGGAAGCGGATCGCCTTGAACGTGTAGGCGCCAGGGCTGAAGTTCTGCCAGTCGCCGAACGACACGCCGTCCTGGCTCAGCGAGACCTGCGGCCGACCGGCGACCAGCGGGTTGAACTGGCTGCCAAGGATATCCTGCTGTGACAGCACATCCGTAACGGTCAGAATGTTGTCGTAGATCGATTGCCCGATGATGTTCCACGACATAGTGACCGGACAGGGCGCCGGCTGCGTCAGCTCTATCGTGTGACCGACCGGCGCGGTATAGACGCCGCTATCAGCCACGTTGCCGCCGAACAAGATGTCCATGTCGGCAAGAATGTTCGCCTCGCTCAGGATGTCGTTCGTACCGCCCAGCATGACGGTGCCATTGACGATATAGGCGCCCCCGCTGACCGTGCCAGACCAGCCGGTTTCCTGTTCATCCCATTTGGCAATGACGTTCTTCACGAGCGCGGCATTCTCGATCACGATCGATGGCGGGTCGCCCGAATAGACATCAAGACCCTGATCGGTCTGAAAGTGTGCCGCGATCCAGTATGTGCCATCGCCGGCGGCCGGATAGTAGAGGTCGGTCGTGCGGCCCATTAACTGGGAATTTCCGAAACTGACACCCTTGCGGATCTCATAATCCAGCGGCTGCCGAAGATCGGAAACACCGGTCCAGCGGATCTGCAGGATGCCAGACACATAATTGGTCGTGACCTGCGTCGGATCGGCAAGCGGGCCCAGCATGGCGCCGCCCGTGATCTGATAGGTATAGGCCGGTACCTCCGAGATGTCCTGGAAGCCGCCGCCCGTCGCATTGAAGCCGACGAACTTCAGATAGATGGTCTGCCCGATCCGCGACTGGTCGACCGGGATCTTGACCAGCGACGTGTCGAGCCGGACGAACGGCTCGCCGATCGCGTGGCTGCCGATCTCAGTATCCATGGCACCACGGACCAGATAAGTCAGGTCGTATTCGTTCGGGGCGGTCAGAGTTGCCATCGCATAGGCGATATACTCGCTGCCGACCAGGCAGATCGTGTTCAGCTGCAGCGCGTCCTGCGTCGTGCCCGAGGTCAGCTCGCCAAGACTGATCGAGAGATCCACCGACAACGTGTTGATCTGGTCTGGCGATGCGGCGGTCGGCAGCGTGGCGGTCAACGCGCCATACCGGCTGTTGCCATGGACCGTGCCGACCTGCTTATAGGTGATGCCATCATCGCTCGCCCAGACGTCACAGCCGCCCCAGGTCGTATCGGAACCGGCCACGGCCGCCCAGACTTCCAGGCCGCCGCTATCGCTGAGCGAGAGGTTCGGCTCGAAGATGACCGGGGTGTTCGCGGGGCCCGGTTGGGCGTTGAAATCCTGCTGGTAGCGATCGCCGGCCGGAACGCCATAGACCGGCGCCGCTCCCGTGCCTGCGAGATATTCCTCGGCCGTGATCGTCAGGACGTTGTCGCTGTCTTCGCTGATTTCCTTGATGCGCACCCACTGACGATCAAGGCCAAGCCGGTCATTGCTGATCGTGACGATGTCCATCGCATCAAGGATCAGCCATTGGATGCCGAGCTTGAACTGGTAGTTGTTGTAAACATACTGGCGTTGCAGCCTCAGCTGGGCGGCCATCTTCGCGACGCCGCGGTCGCAGAACTGATGCGCCTGAACGCCTTCCTCTGCCACAACGCCGTAAAGATCGATCTCGGCCTGACCCTTTGCCTCGGCAAGATCGGTGTTGTAGGCGTTCGCCCGATCGACGAACTCCAGCGAGATCTTGTTATAGGCGTCGCATGGCCGCTTGATCGTCAGTTGGACCGGGTCCTCGCCGTCCGCCGGCATGAAATCGTCGTCGGTCAGGTCGAATAGCGGGGCGCTCGGCGGCGTATAGGTGGCGCCGTTCGCCGTGATTGCCTGGTCACCATAGGGCACGATCGTCAGGACCGAGCCGTTCCAGACAACCTCCGAGTTGGTGAGCGTCACCAAATCGCTGAGCGTCTGGCTGCATTGCTGCTGACTGTCGAGCTTCGGCGACACAACCAAACCGGTCGCTCGGCAATAGGCTGAATAGGTGGATAGATCGCCAATGCGCGCTGCCGGGAAGTTCGGGCCGTAATCGCTATTCGGCAGCAGCGCCATTACAACGTCTTTCGGGTCGGCATCAGGCTTTCCCGGAATCGCATTACCGACCGTCGTCATGACCTCGAAATTGAAATTCGAGATGTCCGCGCTATCGCCGAAATCAAGCGGGCCCGACGCGATATAAGAAAGGCCCTTGTAAGCCAGTGCTTGGTCGGGGTGGTTGGTGAGCAGATAGCCCCAAGCCGTCTGACCCGGAAGGCCCGGAAACAGAACCATCCGTTCCGCCGCCAGCGTCGTAGTCGACTTGCTTTTCCAGATCGTGCCGATGCTGGCAATGGGCACGCCAAGCAGCCCCATCGCGACGGCCGCTTCATAGGTGTAGGTGTCCTGTCCGCCTGGGGCTGCACCACCACCCTTGCCGCCGGCCGCCTTCTCCTTGTGCGCAACCGCCCTGAAATCGCCGGTCCAGATCAGGTTGGGCGAGATCTTGAACTTGCCCCAGCCCACTGCGATGACGGCACCGAGAACGCTGGTCTGGACCGAGACGCCGGTATATTGCGGCTTCGACTTCGCCTGTGAGGCCTTTGCACCGCCGATCATGCCGCAGCCCTCGGCCAGGGCGACCAGAAGCTGATGACGCGCTCACCGGAGCCCATGACGAGCCAGTCCTGATCGCCTTCCGCCAGCGTCACCATGCCGGCACGACGATCAGCGTGGATGATCTGTGGCCAGCCGATCACGATGGCGCCATGGCTCAGCACTTTGCCGAACTGATAAAGCACGATATCGCCCGGCCCCGGGTGCTCGACCTCCCGGGCATATTTCTTGACCCAGTCAACGAACAGGCCCTGCTGGCGGTGCATCGCCCAATCCATGGGGTAATGATCCGGCTTGATCTCCGGACAGAGGCCGCAGGCCTGGTAGACGGCGGCCAGAAACATCGCGCAATCGACGCCGGCACCCTTGACGCGCGCCTGATGGTGCCATTTCGTGCGCAGCCACGTCAGCGCCTCGGCGACGACGGCCGCGCGTTCTTCCTGCTCGGTCATTTCAATTTACTCAGGCGTTCCGCGTCGCGCTCTTCACTCGCTCGACGAGCTTTCGGAATGGAGAGGGATCGGGATAGTCACCGCTGAGACGACAAGACAAGATCGGGAAGCCCTGCTCCCCCATCACCTGCACCAGATCTCCATCGACAATAATGTCCATGCCGTCCTCGGTCTTAAGCAAGCGAGCCTCCTAGATGGCGGTTTCTGGTACGGGTACGAAGTCGTATCCCCGATAGTTGGCCAGATTTTGGAATTTATTCGTGCAGGTACCGCGCGCCTTATCGCAGCCGGCCGAGACGACCAGCGTATCGCCTGCCGCCGGGGCCGCTCGCAGCGGCCGCACAACTGTGATGTTCTGGCCGTCCCATTGCTTGACGGTCCACATCAACCCGTTATTGGCGCCAGAGGTGAAGCGGATCGTGCCCTGGTCGAAATATCCGGCCGGATGCGTGTCGTTGATCCTGATCGAGTTGAGCGACGACCCAGCCAGCGCTGTTGTGGTCACGCTGAACGCCGCCTTGCTGAGCGTGCATTGCGCGTCGTAGAGCGAATTGATGCAGCCGGTCTGATAGAGATTCGCCGGCACCTGGCGATTCAGCAGTTCCAGATGGCTGTTGATCGGCATCGTCACGGTGCCGTCGCCCGCGACAACCTCGCCGACCCGGCCATATTGCACCGTCACGATGCCCAGCGAGGTATCATCGAAGGTCGGCATATAGGCAACATCGACCTGCGCCTCAGCGCCATTGAAGAGACCCAGCGGCAGTGCCTGCAGGAACGGGACGCCGTTGATCAGGCTGTCGTCGAACGGATAGAAGGTGACGTTCAGCTGGCTGACATCGACACCCACAGCCCAGGTCCCACCGTCACGGTCGAATAGCAGGGCATTGCTGAGATAGGTGTTGCCGCCGAACTTGATATCGGCATCGGCATTGGTCAGCCGGATGACTGTGCCGTCGATCAGGAACAGGGTCAGCAGGTCGGCGACATAAAACTGGCCACTGGCAAGTAGCGCCAGCAACGCGGGTGAGACCGGCTTCATCGCTCATTTCACCGTGATGAAGTCGACTTGGCCGATCTGCCACAGCTTGTTCTGGAACTTCTCGAAATCGATCTGGTCATCGACGAACCGGCAGCGCCAATAGAAGGTGAACGTCGCGGCAATGCTCAGGCCGGCGCCCGGTGCGGTGACGAAGGTCAAGATGCCGGTCGAACTATCCACCGACCAGCCGCTCGCCTGCAGCACGCCGTTGATATAGACAGCAGACACCGCATTGGGCGCCGTGACCGGATCGACAAAGCCCCCGAAGCTGCGGACGAGCTGAAAGGTCTTGTCGGTGCCATCGCCGACGCCGATCTGCTGATTGGCGATCGAGTTGTCATCGACATCATCGAACAGCCAGGTGTCGAAGCTGCCGCCATGCTCATTGAAGAAGCCGAGCAGCGTCGAGAACTCGGTCAGCGGCGTCGTCTCGCGTAGGAATTCATAGGCCAGCGAATACTGGTATTTCGGGAACAGCCAGCGCCTGATCCTGGTCTCCCTGCCCGAGATGGATGTCTGGATCTGCGTCTTCCATGTCGGTTGCCGATGGACGGTATAGGTGAGGCCCGGCAGCACCGGGTACACGTCACTCGACATCAGGCAGGCCTCAAGCTCGGGTTGTTGCGGTAGCCCTTGGCCACTTCCTTCAGGAAATCGCGGGCATTCGCTTTCGGATTGCTTCCATGGAAATGCAGATCGCCAGTGCTGATACTGATACCCTTATCGCCACCGTCTCCCCCGCCAAGCGATACCGTGCCCGACCGGACACCATCCGCCATGGTGGCCGGCACGATCATTTCGCCCTGGTGGATCTGAGCTATCATGTCGCGCGGTACCTCGGGCGTGCCGACCGCGAAGGAACCGAACGCCATGACGCCAGCAAAGGCAGCCGCCGCAGCGATCGGCCCCAGGATCCAGCCGACATAAGGGATGCTCGACACCGACGAATAGGCGCCGGCGGCGGCACTCTTCGCGCTCGTCATAATCGACTCACCGGCCGATGCCTTCTGGGCCGCCTCGCCGATGATCAGGTTCAGCAGCAGGTTTTCCAACATCTTGGCGCCGGCATTGGCCAGGGTCACCACCATGTCGGTCGCGAAGTTCCGAACGGCGTCCCGCCAGCTCAGCGTGCCCTGTAGAATGCCGGATGTGATCTGGTCGAACGCGTTACTGATCGGCGATACTAATCCCTTCCAGGCATTGATGGTCGTCTGAGCATCTTTGACTTCCTGCTGATGCCGCTGCAGCGCTGCTTGATTTGCCAGCTTCGCCAGCGCGAGCTGGTGCTGCTGTTCCAGTTTCTCGATCTGCTTGTCGATGTCGATCTTGTCATTGA
>Ga0255336_101439_pt1 | contig 17049 bp, 13 predicted proteins | sample MeOH1_35cm_T3_17_FD_189102 | JGI IMG/M metagenome (GOLD analysis project Ga0255336, IMG submission 189102) | Sandy soil microbial communities from University of British Columbia, Vancouver, Canada - MeOH1_35cm_T3_179 | ecosystem: Engineered > Artificial ecosystem > Sand microcosm > Unclassified ...
ATGCTGACACATACACGACCCCGTTAAGCACCTTCATGTCATCCAGCCCCCCGCCATGCACCGGCGTAACGTCGGGCTTGAGCGTTTGCTGGGTATTGGCCGTGGTATCGATGACGATCAGGAGAGGATTAGCATCTTCATTGGTGCTGACCCATATCGTATGCGAATCAAACTCGACGATGCCGTCCGGATGGCCCGGCACGTTGAAGGTCTTGACAACATTTCCACTCAAGTCGTACTCGATCACTTCACTCTGCGGTGACGTGCCGGCGACTACGGTCCCATCCGGATTGTTATTGTTGTCCTGAGCCACAGCGAAGATGTTGCTGCCATGCTGGACAAGATCATCCGGCAGAAGCGTGCCGGGCGCTTTGGCAAAAACCGAAATCTTATAGCCCGGGAGTGCCTCGACCACCGAAGCGGAAACCGGAATGCTTGCCGGCGAGGAGCTCGATGATCCACCTCCGCATGCCGAAAGAGCGAGGGCCACACTGCTGAGGAATACTGATTTTCTCGAAGTCATGTTGGTTTTCCATAGTCAAAGGTTGTGAGAACGTCCGGCCAGAAGGCTGCACACTGCGAGGGAAAAGACGACGTCAGCGGGACACTCTCCGATGCAAAATCGACATTCTGTGTTGAGAGCGATAAGAATGACGCGGGCACAGCAAAGTTACGAAAACTGAATTCGCTGCATGTGCTTGTCATATGCGGAGGTTGCGGCTAGAAGCGGGGGCGGATAGCTGCGGTTACGGCAATCTGCGCAGTGGTCACCGACTGCGCGTCGATGTCGTCGATCAACCGACCATTCATTAAGAACTTTACCTTCATTTGATCATCCATCGGGAGTTGGTGAATTTGAATTGCCAGGACATAAGGGCCGGACGTCCATCCCTGCCTGCTTTGCGGCATGCTGTGCTTAATCTCAGCCCCCGGCAACGGATAGAGCAAGTTTATGTTTTCATTCCCCCTCAAGTTTGAGAAACACTGAATTGACCAATTTCCTCCAATACCCGCTTCGCACTCAAAGGCTTGCGGCAGATGGGTGCTGCCGCTGCCTGCGGTGGTATATAAGACGGTTTTATGAAAACGAGCACGGACCGTTGACTACATGCAACGCATCCACACGAATCCACGGAACTGTCATTACGACTCTTGGCACAATGCTCAGCACATGGCCGCCACGCTATAGGAGGTCGAATCTGTCCGGTAGAACACGGCTAGCGTGATCACGCAAACTCTCATCCCGCGCCAGCGGAGAAAGACGACGAATGTCGTGCTCGAGTTCAGACCGAACACAGGAGGTGAAATGTGGGCCGCTTGCTTGTGTTCAGCCTGGCTGTTTGACGGGGGAGCGGGAACTGTTGTCTGGTGCAGTCCATCGGATCTGGCGCGTGTTCTCGATATCTGGCGCGGACCCTGAGTTCCGGTCAGGTGTCCCATCGCGCAAACCGAGCATGGTCGCCGCCGCAGAAATTACGGTTCCCGCACGCAGCGACGACAGGCAGTCACTGTGGCTCTGCTGATGCCGCTCACAGCCCTCCTGCATACATGGCACACAGGCACCGGAGCCTTGCAGCAAGAACACGTTTTCGATCGAGCGCGAGCCGCGCAATTGCCAAGGACTTTCATGCTGACGCCACGACACCGGCCACGGTCCCCAGGCAATCGGATTGGATGGCCCGAAGACGACGACCATTGGCGTGCCGGTCGCCGCGGCAATATGCGATACCCCTGTATCAACGCCGATGTACAGCGCGGCCCGCCCGATCACCGTGGCAAGCTCCGCAAGCGACACGCGGCCCACGAGGTCGACCACGTCAGGACCCGCGCCCTGCTGAACAGTTGCCACATCTGCATCGTGCGTCGCCTGGGTTCCGCCGCTCAACACGACCCCGTAACCGAGGGCGCGCAACCATGCAATCAACTCGGTCCATCCTGCCGCGTGCCAGGCTTTGTACCGGTACATCGCGTCGATCTGCAGCACCACGAACGGCTTATCCCCGAGCGGCTTCAACTTGCGGTCCAAGGCCGCCGCAAGCTCGGCCTCGGTGCTCATTGACGGCGGCACAACGTGGTAGACCGGTTCGACTCCGAGCAGCCCCAAGCCCATGAGTGCGGCGCTGACCGTATGGGTTTCCGGAGGCGCTACCAGACGTCGATGAAACAATATGCGTTTCGCCAGATTCTTCTTGCCCGATGCTACGATCCCCAAGCGGTATCGTCCGCTTATCCAGCAGTAAAAGCTCGCCCGGTCCGACTGGGTCACGGAATAGGCAATGTTATATTTACGCCATAGAGAGACTGCTTCGATCAGCCGCTCCCGACGAGTGCCGCGGCGCTTCACGACAATAACCCGGGCGACGTCGGGATTGTTTTCGAGCGCTCCCTCGGTTCCCTCGAATACAAGGACGTGAATCTCTGCCGCGGGCCATCTGGCCTTCAGCGACCGGATTACGGGCGTGATCAGAACAACATCTCCGATTCGCCGGGTGCCAATTACAAGGATGCGGTTCGGCGTCTCAAGTGCCAACATGCCTGTCCCTATTTACGAAATCTACTCGCCCTACCCGACCGAACCGCTGCCGGGTTCCAGTGTTTGAAAAAGGCATTAACCGCCGTAGCCCGCGCAATCGCAACAGGATCGATAGACAAGACCTGTACACAGATAGTGCCCTCCAGCAACAATTTTTCCGATGGAGGAAAATTCCGGAGGCTCGGTGGTTTCAGTCACGCTGCCATGCGAGACTTGTTGAGTTGCAGATAGTAAGCGGCTTCAGCCTCTGCGGGTGGAACGTTGCCGATGGGTTCGAGTAACCACCGGTGATTGAACCAGTCCACCCTTCCAGGGTTGCCATCTCGACTGCCTGCAGGTTACGCCAGGGGCCACGCCGGTGGGCCTTGTACGGGCCGTTGATCGTCTCGGCCAAAGCTATTGTGAAGATTGTAGAAAGGCCACGCGGCTGACGGTAGGTCCAGTCAGTTGCTTTCGCTTGGTGCAAGAGGCGTATTGAAATGATTGAGAAGGATGTGCCGCGCCCGGAGCGTCACTATGATGGCGCTCGGGACGGTAACGCTACTGGTCGGGGCACATCATCGCCCGTCAGGACCGGCCCTAGGAGGACACAGGCCGTTCGCGGTCCTTGAATGGTTGGGAAGGCTCAGCTATGAGCTTTATTTGTTTCATCTGATCGTTCTAGAGTTGATGCGAGCGGTGTTCCCGCCCAAGCTCATCGTCGGAGACGAGAAACTCCTGCATCTTGCAGCGTTTGTTGTGCTGTCGTACGCACTGAGCGCAGCCATCGCCCATTGCTACGGTGCGCCGCTGAATCGCATCATCAGACGACGCGTACCCTCGATTCCGGCAACAGCGAAGCTTCCCGCTTCCCCCGCCCTCGCAGATAACAAGTAGGTGCAGGGTCGCATTCGTTACAAGCTATAAATTCGAGCGAATCGGCCAGCACTAGCGGTGATTTCATGGAAAACGCCGCGAGAACCGCGCATTGAATGTCCGCTCAAAGCGGGACAGCGGCCGATCGAATGTCGCCGCAATCAGACGAACGAATATCCCTTGATGGCCGGGGTGCGACTTTCGGCGAGCGCCTCATTTCGACCAGAGCAACAAAACACCGGCTGTCCAGACGTTCCTGCTCGATCATCCCAACGTCACGATGCATTACACACCCACCTATTCGTCATGGCTGAATCAGGTTGAGAACTGGTTTGCTCGCATTCAGCGCGATGTCATCACGCGCGGCGTGTTCACCAGCACCAAAGATCTCGACAAGAAGCTCATGCGCTATATCCGTCAGTACAACAAGCAAGCCGCACCGTTGAAATGGAAGTACGCCGACCCCAAACGCCGCATCCGGTGCGATTCATCCGGTTCAATGGACTAGATCGGTCTAGTTTGGAAATCTACGTGAGAACCCAAGTCTCGACGTTTGTACGCCCCTCGTTCACGGAGGGCGCTACCGTGCGAACTGCCATTCGCCGGACAAGCAGTCACCGTGGCACATCGCCGTCCGATAACGTCCTGCTCTGTCCGCTTGTTTTGCGTATACCGTTACGTATACCAGCAATTTGTCAGCTGCTTTTTTATATACAATTCAAATAGTTTATGACGTATTTCGAGTCCTCTCTTGGCACCAACACGTAGTCCGGAGCAATCCGAAGAAGTCCGAGAAACCCCGTAAAGCCTTGTGCCTGCGGGGTTTTTTGTTTTAGATGTTCCGAGGTATTCCAGTAACATCCGGCGTTTTTGCGAATACTGGTGCGTATACCAACTTCAAGGGCAACGCCATGCCCAGATACGTCGACCCGAAGTCAGAAATGGCGTTTCGCAACACCAAACCGAGGCCGAAGCCCTACCTCCTGTCGGATGGCCAGGGCCTTTCCTTGCGCATACGCCCGAGTGGGGCAAAAACCTGGCTACTCCGATATCGCCGTCCCGGCACAGGGAAAGAAAACTTCCTTAGCCTTGGTGGATAGCGTCAAGCAGCATGTGCGGTCGTGTTGCACCGTCCGGTCAGCGATGCTCGGTCTTGCACGTGATGGCCAGATTGAGTTGTGTTCGAAACGCGGCAGCACGGTGCCGGCTTGCAAACTCGTAGGCATGGCTGACCCAAGCATGGACCGGGCTGGTGATCACTCCCGGCCCTCAAATGTCGACGGAGCATTTTCTTCGGTCGAATTACTGCTAGCGGTTTGCAATTCAGGCAAATATTCTGTCGAAGAGAAATGTTCGACCGCTCTTGACCTACCTGGGTTGAAGAGGAGACGGGTTACATCCGGCCGCGCATAGTGGCCGGTGGGATCTGCGACGGACTTGGCGACGGAAATCAAGCCCAGGTCGATATCCGCGAAAACGAGCCCCTCTTCTGTCTCGGGTAACCTCGGGCTCAGGAGCATGCCATTGGGTCCATAGATCACAGTGTGCCCGCCCCCCACTCGAATAAGCTCAAGCTTGTCCGGCGTGTCGCATAACGTCTCGAGCATCGCAGGCGAAACGACTGCACAAGGTGCGACAACAAAACACGAGCCTTCAACCGCATAGATCTGACTTGCAGCGTTATTGACCTCGGGACCTAGCGTGTACGCGAATTCGTACATGGAAAAACTTGGCCATGCGCCGACATGAACCTGCTCGTTTTGCGAGTACATTGCGTACTTAGTCAGGGGCTGAATATGCTCCCAGCAACATAGCGCGCCAAGCCTGCCGAGTTCGAGATCATGCACGGCAAGGTCACTTCCGTCGCCCTCACCGAAAACGGTCCTTTCGACATGGGTCGGCTTGAGTTTGCGCCGCTTCGCAATGGTCTCGCCCTCGGGTCCGATCAGCCATTGCGCTATATAGAGACTACCGCCGCTTCGTTCTGACAGGCCTAACACAACGGTAATACCGCTCTTTCTGGCTGCATCGCGTATTCGCTCCGCTTCCGAACTATCGTAAGCGAGGGAGTTATCGAAATAACGTTGCACAAATCCCTTGCCAATAGCCCATGCCGGCGTGCCGAGCCAGATGTACCACGGGTATCCGGGCAACCAGGTTTCGGGGAAAGCGATCAGTCTCGCTCCCGCGGCAGCCGCTTCGTGAATATAGGCGATCGTCTTGTCGATAGTGGCATCAAGGTCCAGATAGACGGGGGCTGCTTGTACTGCAGCTATTTTGTATTTCGGATGCTTTAGTGCCATTATCAACCTCGTAAGAAAAGAATCTCTGCTGACAAGCTCTAGTCTAAAAAAGCTTTGCTAACCGAAGATTGATCCGCAAGTCCTCTTTGAATCCCTGCGATGCGGAGATGTCCCGCCCCAATTCGCCCTGAATTTGCCAGCTCTTGCCCACGAACTGCGTGAGCGAAATGCGCGTATATAACTCGTGCTGCATATCGGGTTGCAACTGGTCAGCAAGGGAATCCCTGCCTCCCAGCACGTATCCGAACCCGCCACCGACTGTCGTGGTCGGTGTCACGTTGTAGCGCAGATACTCCTGGAACTCGTATCGTGGCCGCTTGCTGCTCGACTGCCCGAGCGAGTCCGCCTGATTATTGTTGCTGCTGAAAGCAACATCCGCGATGTTGTCCCAGGCCCAGTTACCTGCAAAGTGCCTGATGTACGCCAGTTGGAGAAGAAATTGCCAGCGCTTTGCACCGAGGTTAAGGGACTTGTTCTGGTTGTAAGTCCCCGTCGGAAAATACACATAGGGACCGAGCGACAACACATCGTGTGCCTGGTTAATGACGACTTTCACCGGAGCACCCAGGATAAGATCGCCGACGCCCGAATTGCTTCCAAGGGAACTTGCGTCGCCGCCAGCGGCCAGATGACCGAACGGCAGGATGGCCTGCGGCTCGATGACAGCGTTGGGTGCCACCGCGAACGCGTGAATGTAGCGAAGAATGCCGATCTCCGAGTGGAACCGGAAATTGCTTGAGACCTTGTTGCCACTCGCGTAAAAATCGGTGCTTTGAGCATACTGACCGTAGAGCAGGAGTGCGTTGCCATTCGGTGGCAGGGGTTCGTAGTCTCCGGGCGCAGTCTCCAAAGCCATTGCCTCCCCATAACTAAGCATGACTAAGGCTGCGGTAAAAATATTGAGCATTGAATAAAATGCTGTTTCTTTGCGATTCATTATTTATTCGGTATCCGAAATAGTGTGGTGAAATGCATAAAATATACGCGGATCGAACTACGGGTTATACGCTGCGCATCAACCCGGTTTTAGGATGGCAGTTGACGTACTCGAAATCCTGCTGACCGCTGTCGAGTACAGTTACCTCGTGGTACAAGCGCAACTTCAGTTGAAAGTTCAACTCCTGCACGATCCTCATGAACGTACCGAAAATAGCCAGATGCGTCGGATGCGATTCCGACCATCGCTCCATGTCCGCCAGCGAATGCCAGTAGCTCAGCCCAAAGCTTTTCTCAAGCAATTGCCCGGAAGCGTCGATATGGCGCATATAACGGTTCGCGTAGCAGCCAATCGATTGGCCCTCATCTCGTAGAAAATCCATCCCCGCGCGCAGGATCGGCTCCATCTCCCCGAGATACAGATCCCGCTCTATCCCCTCCGTCTCGGTCCACTCCTGCCCCGAGCGAATCACCGCCAGGTTCTGATGTCCGCAAATTCTGGCGCGACGGCCAGGCCCCGGTGCGAGACCATGCACCGAGAGCGCGCCGGACGGCTCGATAGAATCTATTTGCGCGATCGGCAGACGGTCTCGCATCGAGCCCCAGTACCCGTGCTCCTGGATCTCCGCACTGGTCTCGCCCATTAATGCGCCGACGCCTTCCTTTCTGTCCGCCGTGCTGAACAGGGTTTCGAAGCGTTCGGTGCCCGGTGACAGGATTTCCCGGAAATAACCAAGGCCGTCGCCAAGCCTGGCTTCATTGCTCCACCACCAGTCGATCGCTGGAGACGCTTGCCAGCGCGCGAAGCTTGGCTGATTGTCCCAGTAGGCAATCGCAATCAAGTTGTCATACCCTGCTTCATCGACATAGTGCGCAAGGTCGTGACGACCGGGTCCGTTCGCCAGGGAGAATCCCCTGACAATATGCTGCAGCGCAGCGCGCGCTTTAACGAGCGCGTCGGGTCCCTTTGACTGGACGCCAAAATAGCCCATGACGACATCTTTTACCGATGCATCGGCGCGGGCTACCCATGCGGGAAACGGCGGGACAAAATCGTCGTCAATACGACGCTCCCGCGAGCGCGGACAGGTCAAATGCCTGGGAATTGCTGATTCCATCTTTGCCTCTCAAGGTGCGTGGCGGCTCGAACGGCTGTGGCAAGCCGAGTCGCCGATATACGAAACGTCGCCGTTGCGAAGCGACCCATGGGCCCGCGCTTGGCCCGTTCTCATCGACGCCCCGATGATATAGATCGCAAAATTGACCGCATTGCCTCAGGGACACCCGGTTTTTGTTCCAGACTCACTTGTCGCCGTTGCCGCTATCGGCATTATTTTTGTCGTTTTACAAATAGGTCTGGTCAGCCAGCGGGAGTGATCATGGACAAGTTCTTAACGACCAGCGCCGTGCCGCGCGATCAGCGAATCGAATACTGGACCGACCTGATTTGCGACTCTTACGTCAATCTGAGTTGCTCGCGAACCGGCGACGGCGAATTCGACGGGTCGATCCGAACGCGCGAAATCGCGAGTCTGAATCTGTCTGTAGTCGCGTCGAACACACAAAGTGTCCTGCGAACGCAGGGGCACATCGCCAGGGAATCCAACGATTTCTTCCTGGTTAGCATCCAGAGTCTTGGCGTGGGCGTAGTTCGGCAAGACGGCCGCGAAGCGATGCTGTCGCCGGGCGACTTTGCGTTGTACGACAGCACGCGCCCTTACGAACTGTACTTTCCGGACGACTTCGAACAAATCGTACTGAAACTGCCGGGGATGCAACTCCGCCACGCGTTACGCGAAACGGAAAAGCTGACGGCAACGGCCGTTTCCGGGCGGGAAGGAGCCGGTCATCTGCTGATCAACATGATCAAGACGCTTTGGGAGGATTCGAAGTCGCTTCAGCCGACGTCCGCACTTGCCATCGCAAACGGTGTTGTCAGCGTGTTGGTCGCGGGGCTGCAAACCATATCGCCATTCGACCCGCCGCCATTAAGTAGCCTGGCCAACTATCATCTGGCACGCATCAAGGCCCTGATCGACACGGATCTGGGCGATCCTCAATTGTCCGTTAGCAGCATTGCGTCGAAGCTGACATTATCGACCACGCATATTCATCGGCTATTTCAAAACGAGTCTGTCCGGCCTGGCCAATATATCTGGCTAAGGCGCCTTGAGGCCTGCAGCCGCGACTTGCTTGACTCAAGATTCGCCGCCAAGCCAATTGGAGAGATCGGGTATCTGCGAGGATTTAGCGACGCAGCTCATTTCAGCAGAGCGTTCCGGGAACATTTCGGCTGCTCGCCGCGCGACTGGAGGCAACGCGGCGCGCAAAGTGTAATCGACGCCGGCGAGGGCAGGCATCGGGGCCGTCCGAATGCTAGTTAGCGAGGGACCGCTCTGCACGTCGCAGTAGCATGTCCGCACATTACCGGACGAGGAACAGCGCGATGCCGTATATCAAGACATCTGTCGCCGAAATAGCGAAACAAACTTTCGTGAGCTACCGTACTTTAAACCGCCGCTTCAAAGAGCGGATTGGTACGACGCCGTTACAGTAGATACCTGCGGCACGGGTAAGAAACGCAGGTACTAGTGCAAATAGGCTCGGCGAATCAGTTAAAGTATTCAGCCTGACAAACTGGTGGCCGGTGATGAGCAAGCGCAGAGGTCTGGAGGGGACGTTCGATGAGCGGCATTTTGATCGGGAGATCATCATTCTATGCGTGCGCTGGCACCTTCGCTACAAGCTCAGTCTGCGCGATCTGGATCTGTAAATGCCTCATCGACGAACCGTCTTTCGAGCTAGCGCGAATCATGCGGCCGGCGCTTGCGCAGCCGCGGCTCGCGAAGTCGCATCGACGATGCGCTTGGCTACCCGCGACGATCTAATCCCAGCAGCGTCTCGGTAGTAGCGGTTGCCTTCCATTAAGCGGGATGTTCCGGAAGATCGCCACGTAGAGCGTGCCGATCGCCGCGAGCATGCGGTTGGGGGCGGTGCGCAGAATGCCGGCGGGCCGCGCAGCAACAAAAAACACATGAACGTTCCGTGCCGCTCAGCGTGCAGGAGATTCGTCGATTACTGTGCCGCCGCATATGGGGCCGTGCTCTCTCTCAAGCACGTGATGGCTAGGTCGACATGGTGGCACCGGTGCCAGTACCGCTCCTAGCAGTGCCACTGCCATCGACGCGACTGCGTATCTTCTGCCTCGTTGAATTTACAGCTGTAGCAACAGCGCCTTCCACGTTGAAGCGACATCAAAAGTTGACGGGACAGGAATGACGAACAATAGCGTGCGCTATAAAGCTGCGCTTCGGATTCGATCGTGTCCCAGCTCCATCGCGGCAGTATCGGCTGGATCCGGCACATGACGCGCTGCGATCGTGAGATAGACCGCCGGCAACACGAAAAGCGTAAAGAGCGTTCCGATCGACAACCCGCTGGCGATCACCAGCCCCATGTTGAAGCGCGACGCAGCGCCTGCACCTGCCGACATGATGAGCGGCACAACCCCGAGGACCATCGCTGCCGTCGTCATCAGGATCGGCCTGAGCCGGATGCCCGCTGCGTGAACGATAGCTTCGAGTTTCGACATACCCTCCTCGTGCTGGGCCGCATTCGCCACTTCAACGATCAGGATCCCGTGTTTGCTGATCAGCCCCATCAGCGTCACCAGGCCGACCTCAGTGTAGATGTTCAGCGATGCACCGCCAAGTCCAAGACTGATGAAGACGAGCGCCCCTGCAACCGACATCGGAATCGACACGAGGATCACCAGTGGATCGCGGAAGCTTTCAAACAAGGCAGCGAGGCTCAGGTAAATGATGATGAGCGCGAGAATGAAGGTGCCGACAAAGCCACTTGATTCCTGCACCAGTTGACGTGAGGATCCCGCGTAGTCAACAGAAACGTCCGCCGGCAACGTGCGTGCTGCCAGCGCCTGCAGCGACTTGAGCGCGGCGTCCTGAGAGACGCCAAGCGCCGCCACGCCGGAAATGGTCGCCGAGTTCACCTGTTGGAAATGGTTGATGGTTTCCGGCACGGTTTCTGTCCGTACGCGGCCAATCGCCGATATCGGCACGGGCACATTGTTCACGGTCGCGATCTGAAAATCCATGATCTGATCCAGCGTCAGTCGGGAACGCTGCTGAACTTGCGCAATGACCTTGTACGACCGCGAATCGAGGCTGAAGTAATTCGTATAACCACCGCCCAGCAAACCGCCGAGCGCCGTGCTGACTTGTGTCATCGTCAACCCGAGTTGAGAGGCCTTGTCGCGATCGATATCGATCACTTTCTGCGGCTGGTCGAACTTCAGATCGCTATCGATAAACAGAAACATCCCGCTTGCCGCAGCGTCCGCGAGAAATTTCTGCGCCTCGCCATTCAGCGTATCCAGCGGCTGGGTGGACTTGAGCACGAACTGGATGGGCAAACCCTGCGAGCCCGGCAAAGCAGGCGGCTGGAACGCGACGACCTTTTGCCCCGCCACCTTGTTGAGCTGGTTTTGCAAATCGCGCTGGATCACGGACGCGTTGCGATGACGCTCGTCCCAAGGCTTGAGCGTTACACCGGCGATCGACTGCGTCGGGCTCTCCACCTGGAATGTCTGTGCGGCTTCGGGCAAGAGAGCCATCATATTGCCGACCTGACGACCGAACATCTCCTTTTGCTGGAGCGTCGCGTTAGGCGCGGAGGTCGGCTGCAGGATCACCACACCTTGGTCCTCTTGCGGCGCGAGTTCGCTGTCGGCGCTCGTGTATAGAAAATAAATGCTGCCGATCACCAGGCCCGTGAAGAGCAGCGTCACGGGTACCGTCCGCAAACTGCTGCGCAAGAGCCGTTCGTAGCCGCGCTGAATCGAACCGAAAACCCGGTCGATCACCTCCACCACGCGCGTCACCCAGCGCGCGCCCTGATCGTGCGGCTTCAGGAATGCGCCGCACATCATGGGCGATAACGTCAGCGAAACGATGGCCGACATCGTCACGGCGCCCACCAGCGTGAACGCAAACTCAGTGAAGAGCGCCCCGGTCAGGCCTCCCTGAAAACCGATCGGGACATAGACCGCGATGAGTACAATCGTCATCGCGATAATCGGGCTGGCGAGATCGCGCGCAGCCTTGATCGCGGCGTCGCGCGGCCGCATGCCCTCCTCCAGATGACGGCTGACGCTTTCGACCACGATGATGGCGTCGTCGACCACCAGCCCGATTGCCAGCACGAGCGCAAGCAAGGTGAGCAGGTTGATCGAGAAGCCGAACACGAGCATCACGCCGAACGTGCCGACCAGCGACAAAGGAATCGCGACGACCGGTATCAGTACCGAGCGCGGCGAGCCCAGGAACGCGAAGACCACCAGCGTGACGATCACCACGGTTTCGAACAGCGACGCCTCGACCTCGCGGATCGAACTGTCCACGAATACGGTGGAGTCATAGATCACCGCGCTATGCAGGCCGGCGGGCAATGCCTTCTGGATGTCGGGCAGCACGGCCTTCACGCCCTTGATCACATCGAGCAGGCTAGCCGACGGTGCCGTCTGGATGCCAAGATAAACGCCCTTCTTGCCGTTATACGTCACACCGGATTCATAGTCCTCCGAACCAAGTGTGACATTCGCCACGTCCTTCAGCCGGATAATGCCGCCATTGACCTGTTTCACCACGAGATCGCGGAACTGCTGCGCCGAATGCAGATCCGTCGACGCTGTCAGGTTGAACTGCACCATCTGGCCTTTGGTGGTCCCAAGTCCTGAGATCACGCTGTTGGCGGCTAGCGCGTTGGTGACGTCGGTTGCGGTGAGGCCGTATGCCGCCAGCTTTTGCGGATCGAGCCACGCGCGCAACGCGAAATATTGCGGCCCAAGCAACTCGGCCGTCTGCACGCCCTTCACCGCCTGCAAGCGCGGCTGGACGTTGCGCACGAGGTAATCGGTGATCTGGTTGGGCGTGAGTTCATCGCTTGAATAACCGATGATCAACGCATCCAGCGACTGGCCGATCGCCACCGTGATGGTCGGCTGCTGCACGCCACTCGGCAACTGGTTGAGCACCGAGTTGATCTTGGCGTTGATCTCGGTTATGGCTTTGTCGGCATCGAAATTGAGCACCAGGTTCGCGGTGATCGTGCTGGTACCGGAGATGCTCTTCGAGCTCAGGTAATCGATCCCGTTGGCCTGCGCGATCGCATTTTCCAGCGGCGTCGTGACGAAGCCTGCCACGGTTTGCGGGTCTGCGCCGTAATACGTCGTGGTCACAGTCACCACGGCGTTTTCGGTTTTCGGATATTCGAGAATGGGCAGCGAGGTGAAGGCCTTGTAGCCGATCACCAGGATCATGAGGCTGACGACGCATGCCAGAACGGGCCGGCGGATAAAGATGTCGGTGAATTTCATCATGCCGTCCTGGTCAGTGATCTTGCGGAACGGGCGCGGCATCGTTCGTCAGCTTCACGCTGTTGTCGATCTGGACCAGTGCGTCGTTGTGCAGCTTGATCTGTCCCCCCTTGACCACGACGTCGCCAGCCTGCAATCCCTTCAGGATGCTGACCTGGTCGCCGCGCGTCTCGCCGGTCGTCACGAACTGCTGTTGGACGCTCGCCTGCGGCTGACCTTGCGCATTCTTGCCGTTGTGAACCACATACACCAGGCTGCCGTACGGGTTGTACGCAACCGCGGTTTGGGGAATGGTCACCAGCGATTGCTCCTGGCCGCTGGTCACGCTCGCGGTCGCGAACATGCCGGGCAGCAGAGCGCCGTCGGGGTTGGCGAACGATGCGCGTATCTGCAACATGCGGCTGGACGTATCGACTTTCGAATTCATCGACGTCACTTTTCCGACGAACGTCTTTCCCGGATAAGCGTCGACGCTCACCGACACAGCTTGGCCCAGGCCGATCCGGCCGAGCGCCTGCTGCGGCAGGTAGAAGTCGAGGAACATCGGGTCGAGCGCCTGCAAGGTCACCACGGTCGTGCCGGCCGCCAGGTATTGGCCCACATCGACCTGACGCACCCCCAGACGCCCCGCAAACGGCGCGCGCACCGTCTTCTCGCGCATCAACGCCTGTTGCGCGTCGACTTGCGCACGCGCGACCTTCAGGTTGCCGGCATCGGTATCCACCGTGGATTGCGCGACACCTTGCGCGGCCAGTTGCTGCAGGTCGCGTTTATACGTGATCGCGCTCAAGTCGGCGCTCGCCTGCAGTTGCTTGAGCTTGGCGACATCGTCATTCGGACGCAGCCGCAGCAGCACCGTTCCCGCCTCCACGTCGCGGCCGGAGTCGAAGTCGAGTTCATCGATCACACCGCTCGTTTCCAACGACAGGTCTGCCCCATTCGATGCCCTCAGCGACCCCACCGCCGTGAGCGTCGGCTGCCATGGCTGCATGCCAGCCGGCGCAGTCGACACGGTTGCTTGCTGCGACCGGATAGTAGCGGTCACCTTCTTGAGGATGCTGCCCTTGAAGAGATGGAAGCCGATCAGCGCAGCCGCGAGCAGCGCCACGACAAGCAGCATCAGGAAGAGGCGAAGCAAGGTTCTGGGCGGTCGCTGGCGTTCTGACGAGGGACTTGTGGTATCGGGATGGGTGGAAAGGCTAGTCATGGGTTAAAACACTCCGCAACATTGCGCTACTTTGGGATCGACATCGCTTCGATGCCACCAGCCGCCGCCCAGCGCCTGGAACAACGCGACTGTGTCGGTGTAGCGGATGGCCTGAGAGGAAATCAGGGTGAGGCGCGCGCTCTGGTCGGCTTGCTCGGATGTCAGCACGTTGAGATATGTCCCGCCGCCCGCGCTGTATTGCGCCTGCGCCACCTTGAGGCTCGCGGCTGCCGTCTTCTGCGTAGCGAGATTCGCAGCAAGCGTTTCGGCGTCGCGATTGATCGCGACAAGCGCATTGGCGACATCCTGGAACGCCGAGTTCACCGTGCTGCTGTATTGGGCGGCGGCGACGTCGACGGCGGCATCGGCGGCCCGTTTTTTAGCTTTCAGCGTGCCGCCCTGGAAGACCGGCTGCGTCAGGCTGCCCGCAATGCTCCATACAATGCCCGCGGGATTGAAGAGGTTCGAGAAGCCGCTACCATCGCGCCCATAACTCCCTGTCAGCGATATCTGCGGCAGCATGTTGGCGATCGCCACCCCTACATTGGCGGTCGCCGAATGCAGTAAGGCGGCGTAAGCCTGGATATCGGGCCGCTGGGCGACAAGACTGGACGGCAAGGACACGGGCAATTCATCCGGCAGCACCAGGCTCGCGAGATCGAGCGTGGACGCGGTATAGTCGCTCGGCAGGCCCCCCAGATAAACCGCCAGTTGATTGCGTTGCTGTTCGAGCTGCTTCTGCAAACCAGGCAACGTGGCTATCTGGGCATCAAGCAGCGATTGCTGCTGCAGCACGTCGACCTGGCTCACGCCGCCGAGATCGAAGCGGCGGCGGGTGACATCGAGCGCGGTGGTGTAGGCGCGGATGATGTCGTGCGTGGTGTCGATCTGAGCCTGCAGCGAGGCCTCGTTGACCGCTGCATTGACCACGTTGGCGACCAGCGTCAGCTCGGTCGCCTCGAGCTCGAAGCGCTGGTAGTCGGCCTGAGCGTTGAGTTGCTCGACTTGCCGGCGGACCCCGCCAAATGCGTCAAGCGTGTAGGACACGCTCAATGATCCGCTGATCACGTTATAAGCCGACGGCACCGGGCTCACGAGTGTGTTTCGCTCGCGCTCGCCCGACGCGCTTGCGCTGATTTGCGGAAAGAAACTCCCTTGCTCAGCACGCGTATTCTCGCGTGCCTCCCGCAAGCTTGCCTGCGCGGCGGCGAGCGTTGGATTCGCCTTGAGCGCCCGAAGCACCAGCGCGTTGATCTGAGGCGAATGGAACAGCGCCCACCAGTCGCCCTGAATATCGCGCCCGGCGACAAGCGACTGCGAGCCGCCTGCCGTCGTGTCGGCGGACAAGGTTCGCGTGGGCACGGGTTTCTCGGTAAAGCCAGATGTGTTGGGCACGGCCGGCGCTGCAAAATCCGGTCCGACCGTACAGCCCGCGAGAAGCGCCGACCCGAGCACAAGGAGCGCAACAGGTGCAATCGGCACAATCGCTGTGAATAACCGGGATGTGCATTTAAGATGAAAGGCTTGGTAAGTCTTTGACATGCGCATCTATTCCTATACTGTTGAGTACACTATATCTAATAATAGACTCGCCGGTACAGAAATTGCAAAAAGGAAATATTACGTGCAGAAATCTTTATCGACGGGCCGCGCGGGTCGTCCGAAAGATCCGGCGAAGCGTGCCGCCATCGTGAAAGCCGCGATCAGCCTCTTTACAGAGCAGAACTACGACATGGTCACAATGGAAGACGTGGCCGCAAAGGCGGGCGTCTCGAAGATGACCGTCTACAGTCATTTCTCCGATAAAGACACGCTATTCGAGAACGTCGTGCGCAGCCTTTCGGATCAGATGATGCGAGGGCTATCGGAGTCCAACTGCGAGGAAATGCCCTTGCGCGAGCGGCTGACATGTATTGGCACCGCGTTCCTGACGGTCATCATCAATGTTCATGTCGCAGGCATGGCGCACTCGCTGCCAGCATTGTGGCGGGGAGACCGGGCGCTCAGGACGCGCCTCTACGACGCAGGGCCGGGGCGAACCTTGGCGGCGCTGTCCGAGATCATCAATGCGGCGGTGGCGCGAAACGAATTGATCGTCGACTCGCCAAAACTGGCGGCGTACGATCTAGTGAGCTTGTGGGAAGGCGGATTGCCGGTGCGCATCGTGTTCGGATTGGTGGAGTCCTCAACGCCGGAGGAGATTGAGCAGCGTGCGCGGCGCGGCACGGACGTTTTTATGCGCGCTTACGCGAATCCGCGCAAGCGCAAGTCTTTGTAAGACGTCGAACCCTCATGATCATGATCTCTGGATCAATTGAAGGCCCGCCTATTGGGCTGTAGAACCCCGCCGCCATCAACCTGTCGACCAGCCAATACCCGTTGTATGTTCTATGAAAATGTTCTCATCGAGCAGAGGGGCCTTTGTTTAGCGGTCGCGACATCAATTGCATGAGCGCACCTGATGCGGTCAGCCAGTGACCGGTAAACAAAAAACCGCTTCAGCGAATCCCAGCCTGCAGCGGTTGCAGCGAAACTCGCGAATTTCGATCGTCACTGGCGGAGGCATGCGCTCGAACCTTGCTACCGGCCGCCGGTCATCCCCGATCTACTCGAGTCCCGCCAGTAGATCGTCGACCGCGCGATACACGCGTTCGACAAGTTCGGACCCGACGCGATCCTCGAGTTCACGATACTGCGCCTCAAGGTCCTTGGAGAGGACGTGAACCAGCTTGATACTCGTTTTCGTCAGTGAAACAAGCACCCTTCTCTGATCGTCGATGAAGCGCTCCTTCGTGATGAGGTCCAGGCTCTCCATGCGGCC